>ERZ791734.469-NODE-469-length-56067-cov-14.854228_pt1 | contig 56067 bp, 41 predicted proteins | sample MGYA00509953_ERZ791734 | MGnify/ENA primary metagenome ERZ791734 (study PRJEB30046, sample SAMN00792038) | human gut metagenome | study: EMG produced TPA metagenomics assembly of the A metagenome-wide association study of gut microbiota in type 2...
CCATAGAGTCCAAAACATACGATAAATTCAAGGTTTTCAGAGTTTTCGGAAAATATTGCCGTGGCAGATGAAAAGTATTTTAATCATAGTTTTGTTTCTCCTTGAATTGCCCCGGAATGCCCTGTTTTGCGAGGGGTTCCATGGTTCATGTAGTTTGCTCTGAAATTACAGATTGTGACAAATCAGAGCAAGATTGAGCATGTTGTTACTACCTGTTAGTAGTAAAATTAGTAGTAAAAGGGGATTGGGTTACTACTAAAAAAACTGGTGCATCACAGTAATTGTAATGCGCCAGTTTTAATCATCTGATCTCTACTAGTTAGAACACAATGCTAGCAATTTCCTTTGAGACATTATTCAAAGCATCTCCTTGCATATTGTTCTTTCTGATATTAGAAATAGCATTACGAACAGAATAACGATTGATAAAATAATATCCCTGAAAATAAGCCTCATAATCTGTGTTCTTCTCAACAATATTAAACAATGCCATTTTAACAAGATTATCACGACATTCCTTCGGCATATTTGGTGCTATATCTGAACCATCAGGATTTTTCAAAGATCCCACATATGTATATGAGTATATCTTATTCCTTAACCATATTCTAGAAGACACGCCACTCGTAACTGCCCCAAGATATTTTACATCTCCATGTTCTGTAGTTACAATTCCATCACGTGGTCCCAAAATATTTCCGCTCAAAATATTGTTACATACATCGTTTCTATCATACTTGCGATACTCTGGATACATAGGCACACTTACATTACTCTGAATTAAATTTGCAAAATCAGCTTTTATCTGATTGTAAATTGCTTCAACAAAACTATTATGTTCAACCATCTTATTTACCATGTCCTTAAGATTTTCAAACACGATAAGTTCATATAAATGATAATCTGCTGACTCATAATCCGGTTTTCCATCATTTTGTACTAATGTAGTTGAATTTGGATAAATATAGCGTAACTCCTCATTATTATACACTTTATAATTGTAATTAAAATCAACTCCATTAATCTTACCAATATCAAACATCTCAAGCAATCTATAACACTGCAAGTAAGTATTAGGGAATTCTTTAAATCCCTTTCCATTTCCTTTCTTAGCAGACTGTAGAAAATCTCGAACATTCTCTACTGTAACATTTTCTTCATCTATTCCATACATAAAATCGTACAATGTGGAAACTGAATCCGGGCGTGTCATAATAAAAACTGGTACTGACTCAAACGCACTTTTGTAAGCATTCTTGTACCATTTTATCGTATCTGCAAAAGGAGCTGCTGTTCCTAATAGTAAAACTGCATCAATTCCATCAATTCCCAATTCCTGCATTGTTCTTGATTGCACTTTAGTTGCTTCTTCTGGATCTATATCCAAAAGACCACGTGTATCACGTAATACTAAAGAAACGGTTTTCTCATCAAAGAATTGTGCAAATTCTTCAACAGGTGGTACAACCACCTTGATTCTGCGTAAAAATCTATTACTAAGTCTGTTCTTAATGAGTTTTGCCAAACCTTCTTCATCACAGCTATTTACATAACTCATAATAGCATTTAGCACATACTGTTCAAGTTCACTACCCGATAAAGTCTCCTGCTTTTCAAGCCCAAAAATATCTTGTAAATATTTACCTTCCTCACTATCCAAGACTTCTGAAAATTTCTCACAGCTTATCCTTTCTTTAAAGTCAGTACCAAACACCCCCTGATAATTTAGCAAAATTTCTTTCAAAGCAATATCATTTGCCCCAGTGTCATAAGTCCAATCCACTGTAACCTCAGTTCTACAATTACTCAACGAAGCCATTTTAGCTCTGTACTTTGGATTACATAATGCCATTGCGATTGTTGTCTTTCCACCTTTTGTTAAGGCCGCCATTAATAATACTAATTCTTTTCTTTTCATAAGTTTTCCTTTCTGCTAACAAGCATAAAAAAAGATCATACAGTTACGTATGATCGACTTACCTTAACAATATTCCTAATATATCCGGATATCATCACGAAAGCGATCACACCAATAGCAAGAACGAAAGCTCTTTACCATCTTATATCAGACTATCACGCAAAAAATTTTTGTCAACGATTTTTTAAATCTTTTTGATATTTGATATTTTCTAATTTCCAAAAAAAGAACGCCCCAGCCAAGCCGGAGCGTTATCCATCTTCTGTATCAAATTACCTTAAACATCTTCTGCGACATCGGTTTCTCATTCTTCTTTCAACCTCCGCCTGTGCTTTCCTAAACTCTTCCATTCGCTTCAATTCTTCCTCAGCATCATCAAATCCGATATGTGTGTACACATTCATTGTGACCGATATATCCGAATGCCCCATGAGGTACTGTAATGTCTTTGGATTCATTCCCGATTTTGCCATGTTGGAACAGTAAGTGTGCCTGCATACATGGGGTGTAATGTTTGGCATCTGCACCCGGTAAATGTCATTGTATCTGCCAACCATATGATTGAATCGGTGCTGCCAGTGCATTGCCACAAGTGGCATTCCATTATCATCATAAAATAGAAATCCACTATATCCGTCTATGGTTTTCTCCACTTTCGGTGCATTTCTGTCCTCGATGATTGCCTGAAACATCTGTGCCACATCCTCTGTAATCGGCAATACTCTTGTTCCGGCATCTGTCTTTGTGGTTTCTATGATGTATCGCATATCCGATGTTCTCTGCAACTGGTGGTCGATATTCACGGTTCTGTTCTCCAAATCAATATCCTTTAGCGTAAGTCCACAAAATTCTGATATTCGCATCCCCGTATGAAAAAGTATGTACACCACTTCATAGTATTTGCAATACACCACATCGTCATGCACAAACTTTAGGAACTTTCTCATCTGGTCTTTGGAAATTGCCTCTCTTGTGACTGCGTCATTTACCAATACTCCGGCAAGCTGAAATCCAAATGGATTCTTTACCAGAATGTCATCATCCACCGCCATCTGAAAGGCCGGTCGCAGCACTCCCCGGATGGTATGAATGGAACTGTAGCTTTTTCCATCTTCCTGTTGCAATTTTATAAGGAACAGCTTTGCATCGGAAGTTTTCACACTTCGTATCGTCTTTTTGCCAAATGCTTCCTTTGCAAGCAATCTCTGCACTGTAACATATCCCTGTTTCGTGTTTTGCCTTACTCCGGTCTTTGTTTTCAAATATCGGTCTACAAGTTCACAGACTGTCATCTGTCCGTCCACGATATTTATAAGCAAAGGGAGTATCATTATCATAGAACAGTCGCAACCACGGAATTACCACAATTCCTCTTTTGCATGGATGTTATCGCTCCCGGCATCTCACATCAGGCAGATCAATCAAAAGAATACCTGATAAGCTATCTCCTTTGTGTCTGCCCTACCGATCCTGGCGCATCTGCGGCACGGCACAATGCGTAACTGTTCCTTACGTCCAGTGAAATCATCGTATTCAGTTGTCCGTGTCTGAAAGGATTATTTTCTGTGGACACATCTAAATTATAAAAGTGGATTTTGAAAAATGGTGGACTATTTGTTCCGATATAAATATTGATTTTGTCACGGTTTAGCGTTAAACATCATTTTCACATTACGGATTATATTCTTATCCTTAGTCTGCTCCTATAAACAAAATAAAAAGGTAACTAAGAATTTTTTCTCAATTACCTTTCATTATCGTTCCATACAACTTATGACGAATAAAAACAGGCTATACCCTCCTACAGATTTTTATCACAACTTCTATCCTCCCCTACAGGAATCATCATTCATTTTTTTGAAGTTCTTTCACCACTTTTTGTGGGATAACAAAATGAAGTGTTCCCATGGAAGCCGGTGCTACATCCCCCTCTGCAAAGCAGATCACTATTTCATCTTTTTCATTGATATAAAACTGTTGGTTTTCATCAATCTTGTCAAACAATGCTACCGGTGTATCTGTATCCAGAAAATACACATTATTTTCATCCTTTTTCATATTTTGGCGCATCTGTTTCTTGATCTGTGCCGTAAGCACATCTACATAATCCGCATTCTCCGGGAACAGATTCGATAATTCCAGCAGGTTTCCGGTACTCTTTTCTATCGTATAGAAGGCATCCGCCTGGTATCCATCTGCCTGGGAGGAGAACGCAGACAGCATAACACAATAATATTTCGAAGAGTTCGTGACCACCTTGCTATCCACGGTCAGAGAGGAGTAGCCCAACGCCCCGACCTGCTTCTTAAATTCTTTGAGCAGCTTCTCGGTCTTTTGCTCCATCTGCGCATTGATCTCTTTGACTGATCTGTGCGCCTGTTTTCCGGTTTCCTCGGAGTCATCCATCCCTGCCCTATCTGCATAGATTTTATTCCATTTTACGTCTGCACTATGCCTTCCATCATCAAACCGGTATTCCCGGAATGTAACCAGCTTAAAGTATTCTCCTATCACTGGCAGACTCTGCATGGCATAAGCCGTTGTTTTATTAAGATTTGGAAGCAGAATACTCAATGCTAGCATGGCTGCCATGCCGGCAGCAACATACCATCTGTGAGGTTGTTTCTTCGTGGCAGCACAAGCAGCATAATCTGCCTCCTTCACATAGCAGTCCCGTATTCCTCCCATTGCCTGCAGCAGTTCCTTGCTGCTGATTGTATTTTTGATCCTTCGGCTCATCTGATTCCTCCATTCCATGCATTTGAAAATTCGTTACTATCCGTTCTATCGGTCAGACACTGCATGATATTCCTTCATCAGCTTTGTATTTTCCATAATAAATGGCTTTGCCGTATCCTGCCCCCATTCCGTGTCATACATTCCCATCAGATAATCATTCAGCTGTTCTTTGCTTTCAAAACGGGTTACCTGATAAGGAAGTTGGAATGACAGCTTTTCAATAAACAGATATTTATGATTCTTTGTCGGCACCAGCACGCCAGTATGACCCACAAACAGTTCATTTTCCGTTTTGCTGAAACTGGAATGCAAAACGACGCTGATCAGAGTTGCCTTTGTCTTGCCGGAAACAGAAATCTTTTTGTTTTTCCAATCCTTTGCCCAAATTGCTGCATGTGTTGCCACATTCTTCGTATATTTCGTCTGCACCGTAGAGAATATACTCTCAAATGCTTTTCTCTGCTTTCCTGAAAACTTCTTAGTCGGTGCATTCTTTAACGCATCCTGATCCATAAACAGCTGCGACGGATTCGCTTTTCCGGTATTGCCGACCTTAATATAGTCCTTCATCAGATCATAGGCAGTAATCCTGCAGTTATAACCGATAAACAGTTTATTTTTCTTCAGCCAGAGCTTACTGATCCGGTTTTCATTATATACCGGTGGCTTTTTTCCCATCTTTTTGAAGCCTTTTTTTACCAGACTGGTATTTTTGATGGTTTTATTGTAGCTTACAACATCCTTCAGCCACGCATCCGCTGTTTTGGCAGAGATTCCCGCTGACAAAAGGGCACTCCTTACTTCTTTTCGTGACCTTGCATCTGCAAGATTGGAATATGCCGGCTTCTGTTGTTCTGCCGCCACAGACACCTCTCCTGCCGCAAACATACTGACTAACATTGCAGTCAATAAAACATAACACAATATCTTTTTCTTTGACATAACTATTACCTCATTTCTTAATTCAGCCCTGATTTTTTCACAGGCTTGTTTCTAAATATGATATCCTTCCTTTTGCAAATGTATCTTTAAGGACTTCCGCATACGGTGCAATCCCACCTTGACTGCGGACTCCGTCATATGAAAATGCTCTGCAATCTGGTATATCTCATCCAGATAAAAATACCTTCGGACAAAGATCTGTCGTTTTTTTGACGGCAGTCCGTCCAGATACCGGTTGATTGCTTCCTCAAGATCCCTCCGGTCCATTTCCTCTCTCACATTATCATGCGCCAACGATGCACACTCCTTTAATTCCTCCAACGACTGATCCACACTGTCCCCACAGCGTTTTCCGGCATGCAGATGATCATATCGGTTGATTGCCAGATTTCTGGTTATTTTGCCCACATATGCCGACAAAATCTCAGGTACTGTCGGCGGAATGGACTCCCACAGCTTCAGCCAGGTATCATTCAAGCACTCCCTGACATCCTCTCCATTTCCTAAAATACGATAGGCGATGGAACTGCAATATCTTTCATACTTGTCCGCAGCATTTTTAATGGCAGCCTCATCACGGCACAGAAATTGCGCAATAATCTCCCGGTCATCCCATGCCATTTGTTCCCCCTTTGAATTGTATGATGATTCTGCCATTTTTTCCTCCTTTTGCCACTGCAGGTCTACTCCTCCTGATTCTTTGTAATGCATTTCCGGCTGTTGTTGTCGATTGCATCATAATATAGTTTTGCATAGGCTTTGCATCCGGAAGAGGTCAGATGTACTCCATCGGATACAAACCACTTCGGGTGTCCTTCTGCAAGAGATGCCCAGTCAATAATCTGCACATTTTGGTATTGCTCTGCCATGGATCGGATCTGGTGATTAGACTCTTCCTGCCACTGCAAATGCTCCCCGAAGGCTGTGACCCAATAAATCTGCCGATCCTTTCCAATCGCACGGATCAACTCTTTGCCGGTAGCATCCGAAAAGGTTCCGTTCGTTCCCAGCGCAAGCACGACCGTATCTCCTAATTTCCCTTTTGATTTCAGGTCTTTAACAATATCCTTCGCCTGAATAACCTGTCTGGATACCTTGGCATCAATCAGACAGTCCGGCAGCTTTTTCTTTACTTCCCCGGAAGCACCAAGCAGAACGGAATCACCAATTGCGGTAATACTCTGCCCACGGATGCCGGCATTGTCATCTTGATCCGTTTTCTCTAAGGGAGCCTTTTTTATCTTTTCTGTTGCCCTGGCAGCCGGTGCTTTCTCTTTTGAAGCTTTTCCCTCGTCAGAAATTCTCCTGTGTTGTTGCTGTGCCATTGCCTGTGCTTTTACGGCAGTATCCTTCGCAGCTTCCCCCGGCAGCTGATACGCAGTGATTACACAGACAGCCAGTACAATACAGGCTACAGAGAATCCGGTACTGGTATAACCTATGACAACACCCTCCCCCTTCGGGTTCTGTTTTTTCTTATATTGAAAAAATACCATCAGTCCATGCATTGCAGATGCCGCAAAAACCATCAGTATCATCTGTACACACCAGGATACCGGACCAAAGTTTTTCTTATAATACCCAAACAGAAAAATGATCGGATACATCCACAGATAAAGCTCATAACTTATTCTTCCTACCCAGGCAAAGGGACTTTTGTCCAGCCATTTTCCCATACTTCCCGCCGGAATCAGCAAAAGAATCAGTGCACAAAGTATCCCATCTGCAAACATTCCCCCTTGGTATATATACGGCATCTGCCCTTCCGCTATGAAATAGGTTCCCGTCATCACCACGAGCCCTGCTGCTGTCAGGCTGTTTCTAAACCATAACGGCAGCCTTCTTTGTACAAAAGATATCACATTCCTCTGAATCATTGCAATAAATATTCCCAAAAACAGGGCATATATTCTTGTATCTGTCCCATAATAAAGCCTTGATACATCCTCTGTCGGACGATAGAGAATGCTCATACGAAGTCCACCAAGAATCACCAGAACAAGCACAGCTGTTCTGGCAGCCGTCATGGATGTATGCTTCTTCAGTTTCCGAAGAAGCCAAAACAACAGCGGCCACATAAGATAAAACTGCATTTCTATGGCAATCGCCCACAGATGTGTGTATGGTGACTGCTGGCTCATCCTTGCGAAATAAGATGCATTCTGCCGGATCTGCCAGAAATTATTATATCCCCCAACAACGCTTAAAACCTCACCGCCCTTGCCCTTTGCCACCTCCGGCATACTGACCGCCAGAATGCCCCACACTGCAATGATCATAATGAGCAGAGGAGGATAAATCCTTATACAACGCTTTTTATAAAATCTGCCTGCTGCATATTCCCCATGTTCCAGGTCCCATACGGATGTTTTATAGATCAGATATCCGGACAGTACTAAAAACATATTGACTCCGAGAAAGCCGCCCGGAAACCGCCCCGGCATTACATGGTAAAGGACAACTCCCAATATAGCAAAACCCCTTAACGCATCCATCCCTTCTATGTGCCGTTTTTTCTTTTGTTCCTTCATTTTCCTGCTTCCTTCCTACTGCAATAAGTTTTTTGCGCGCTATATATTATGACAGCAATTTGAAACAAAAGGTTACATTTTTATTATTTTTTTTATTAAGAAGACAACCAGCCTCATTATGATGCATCATTATGTAAATTTGTTTCATTAAAAAAATCCAAAAGTTTTTCTCGGACTACACTTTGGTTCGTAATGTCTTCACGCCCTTTCTGTGACCACATCCGTATTATAATCCGGTTTACATAACTGAACAGAGTATTTGTTCCGATACAAATGAGCAATTTATTCCGATATTCCGGACTATAAACAAACGATCTTTGCTCTATCTATTTTCCCGGCAGTATACGAGATCAATCTTTTTAATTTAGGAATCATTCCCGTACTGTTATTGCCAAATCAATCTTTCTATAACTGTCCTGCCTTTCTATAATTTTTAATTTCCCACTTCTATCCCCTTATCCATTTCGTCTTTTGTTTTTCCGATATTCACTTGGTGCGGTTTTATAGCGTTCTTTAAACACTCTGTTAAATGTTCTCTGACTGTCAAAACCGCTGTCCGGACAGATATTCAGGATCGTATTCGGTATTTTCTCCCTGCAGGCGAATCACAGACATAGGCCATTTTACAGTTCCTACATGAACATCCGAAAATTGTTTCTTTAATATATATTTTTTTATTCACCGCATTAGGCAATCAATAAAATACCTTCTGTGTCTCATTATCTTCCGTCCTTGTATTACCTTGAAACCATCATACATTTTTGCAAAGAAAATGTCCATAAACAGAAATGGACAAAATATGCACAAAATGATACACTAAAGTAAATACTGTTTTAGTTCTTCTCAAATATTGACTACTTGTAGTCAGATATTTAGGAAGGGCTAAAACTATATGCGCGTAGCTCTCACCGAAAAACCGTGGATTTTGAGGTGGCATTCACTTTATAACTCCGGTTCACCATTGACTGCTAACAGTCAGACATTTCACTTTCCAAAGGAGGACTCAAAATGTATATAAATTCCGGTTATCACAACCACTCCCTTATCGACTTCAAAGACAAAAGCCGACCACTTATTGTAGGAAGCTGTGGCACCTATCGCCTATCCTCACACCCAAAGCTTCCAACTTATCGTCCCAGAGGAAGACTTGACTTTCAAATCATATATATAGCAGCCGGACGAGCTCATTTTCATTTTGACAACGCAGATGACGATACTGTCGTTACAGCAGGAAACATAGTACTTTACCGCCCCAAGGAATTCCAGCAATATGAATACTATGGCATTGATAAAGCAGAAGTTTACTGGGTGCATTTTACCGGAAGTGATGTAAAGAACATTTTAAGAAATTATGGTTTCCCGAATGACCAGCGTATCTTCCATGTTGGAACATCTCTGGAATACGAACGTATTTTTAAACGCATTATTTTAGAATTGCAAAGATGTCAGGATGATTACGAAGAAATGCTGACACTGCTGCTACGCCATTTACTGATCATTTTTCACCGGGAGCTTACTCGTAAACATGTACTAAAAAACGAATACCTCGATCATGAAATGGACACTGCAACGTCCTATTTTAACGAAAACTATAACCGTGATATCAACATCGAAGAATATGCTGTTTCCAGAGGAATGAGTGTCAGTTGGTTTATTCGGAATTTCAAAAAGTTTACCGATACAACACCTATGCAGTTCATCACCTCCATCCGAATCACTAATGCTCAGATGTTATTAGAAACCACAAATTACGCCGTAAATGAAATTGCACGCATTGTCGGTTATGATAACCCACTGTATTTTAGCCGACTGTTTCATAAACAAAAAGGCTGTTCACCATCTGAATATCGAAAACTTTTAAAATGAACCAATAAAAGAGGCTCTTTGAGTGAATGTTTTTCTTATAGAAAAAATCCTCCCCATCTAAGCTAACCCCTAAATCATGTTAAAAATAAGAGACAGCCCCAGTGGGCAGGATTTTATATCCCGGTATTTAATTCATTTTATTTTCATAATCTTGCAATTCATGAAAAATATTATCCACATAAACAGTATCGTTTTCAATACGATAAAGCATAAAATATCGATGCGATAAAAAATTAATTCTTCGATATCCTAACGCTCTTAATTTTGGATTATCACAAAGTTTCAGACCTCCAGCAACATTTGACAGACTTGTTTTTGTTGCTTCGAAATCATTTAATAAATTTCTTGCAGCCTGCTCACTTTTCTTTTCAAACAAAAGATATGTGATGAATCTATCAAGATCCTCCTCTGCATCCCTCATCAAAACAATCTTATAATCCATACTTCATCCTCATATCAGAAACCACAAGATCTGCATCTCTGAACATCCCCTGTTCTCTAGACTTTTCCAATTTTGCAAGCATTGCTGCCTCCGTCATAGGTGCATATGGATTTGATTCTGTCTGCCTTTTTATTTCAAAAGGAAATCCATTTGTCGCAACTGCCTGAGTTAAAAACATTCTGATTGCTGTTGTTGTATCTGTTCCTAAATCCTTAAATAGTGCATCTGATTTACTCTTTAACTCATCTTCTACTCTGACCTGAATTGTACTAGACATGTTCAGCACCTCGCTTCCATCTATTTTCTTCATTATAATGCTAAATCATTTCTATTTCAATACATTTGTATTGTTATTGCAAAATTTGGAAACTGTTAGGTTACTGCTACTTTTTAATGACTAAGACTTCCCATACCTCAAATTGATGTATGCCCATAATATTTCTTATGTCCTAAAAATCAATGAGACATTTTGCCTCGAAAAACATATTTATCCGTGAGCTGTGACTAAAAAATTGACGCAGATCAGTAGGATTTCTGAAAAGACTTTGCTTTGCAATGCTTTGATAAATACGCATCCGTACGACTGAGCCCCATAGGTGGGCTCAGCTGTTTCGGACGGCACGCTCCCGCTACCACTGCACCACGCAGCGGTACATAACGCCCCAAGTACTAAAAAGATTATATAAATTTCTAAAACCTGGGGCGTAAGTACCGGCGGGTGCAAGTGCCTCTCGAAACATCCGAATCCCACCTTGGGGCGAATACGGAAGGATGTGTTTATCAAAAATCAAAGCAGCAAAGCAATTAGTCTTTTCGAAATTCGTAAGTGACAAGACAATTTTTTAGTCACAGTTCACGGATTTTTAATGCATTCGCCCCACACATCATATTGTTTTGTTCAATTTCAATACATAATCCTAAAATAATCCAAATACACTTTATACTTGTCCTGCGCGGTCAGGCAGGTATCTGTCAGATATCCTTTTTCGTCATCCCATTCTTTCAATCCACGATAATAAAACATCTTCAGGTTATCCTCTATAATAAACGGAACAACATTATATTTCAAACATTCCTTAAACATGATCAATCTTCCCACACGACCGTTGCCGTCCTGGAACGGATGAATCCGCTCAAACTTCACATGGAAGTCCAGTATATCCTCAAAGGTCTTTGCTTCCTTGGCGTTATATTCTGTCAGCAAGGCCTTCATTTTATCGGCAACTTCTTCTGGAAGGGCTGTATCCCTGCCACCGACTTCATTCGGAAGTTTCTTATAATCACCAACAGCAAACCAATCTTTTCTGGAATCACTGGTACCAGTCTTCAAAGTCAAATGTAATTTTTTGATGAGCTTCTCTGTCAGTGCTGCTTTTGCATGATCAATAATCATGTCAATGCAACGGAAGTGATTTGCCGTTTCGATCACATCATCCACATTCAGCACACCATTTTCTACACCTATAGTATTGGTCTCAAAAATATATCTTGTCTGATCATGTGTCAGTCGACTGCCCTCGATATGATTAGAATTGTATGTTAACTCAATCTGTGTCTTATGGTAAATTCCGCCGGAATACTGATCTGTTTTCTGCTCCTGCAAAATTTCCAGCAATGTAATTGGCTGCTCTTTCTTCTTGTTGGAACGCTCAGGTTTATCTGCATTTTCAGGAATTTTCCAAGTCTTACCGACAAGAAGTGCACCGTTCACACGTCCGTGAGCACAATAATTTCTTACACTACGCTCTGATATATTCCATTTTTTTGCTATCTCAGCAACCGAAACGTATCTCATCTGCCATCCTCCATCATAACTTCCAAAACACACCAATCTACTTTTAACGAATCATGAATTCGCAACGCAGGGGAGCTTGTTCACTTGCGCAGAATTCATGAACGACAAAATCTTAAAGCGCAATGCGTGACAGATGCATAGCATCTGGATTTTGGAGTTAATATATCACAAATTCGCACCCCTTCGGCAAAAAATTCGAAAAAACTATGCTTTTACCCTTGCAGATATTATATCACATTATCGGCAAAATTTCCAGCATTCATTCCTATTGCTATTTTATTTTTAGCCGATAAAAACCATCCCCTTTCACTTCAAAAAAGACACTAATTTTCCCTGCATTTTCCCACAAAAAGAAACCCGGAATTAGCTCCGGGTCTCTTTCGAATCTGGCAAATATATCATCTTTTTACGGTAATTATCGTACTATCGTTACGAACCATTCCTACTCCGCATTCACCGGACGATATACCGTGTAAGTATAGGTTCCGTCCTCGTTGAGCGTAATTGTTTCGCCGTAAGTTCCTGCAAATGTTCCGTCAGATGAAAAGGAGATCACGTTCTCGACGCCGACCTTCGTATAGGTGCTCACGTTGTAATCTGACTCTCCCGCATCCGATTTCACATGAATACTGCCATTTGCTCCGGCATTGCAAGTTTCCTGCACAACAACTTCGGCATGTTTTTTGACATATGCCTGCGCCTTCTTTGATGTGAGTGTGCGAAATTTCATGAATTTCTGCTCCCACTCGCTTGTCAGGCTTTCCTCGGACTTAGAGCCCGCATTTGCAGCTACTTTATTTTCGTTCTTTTCTTTCTCTGCAGTCTTCGTGTTTTCCTTCTCCCCGATTTTCTCAAAATACTGCTCTGCTGCCGCATCATCCGCCTTTGACTTATCCAGTGGAATCGTAAAAAGTGCCTTCATTCCGTCAAAGTCTTTGTTGACAGCATAATCACCGGTCTTTTTATTCATTACAAATGCCTGCGACTCATTTCCGAAGCTTTCCACAATGCCCATATAGACACCCTTATTGGCAAACATCTCTAAATTGTCGCATTCCAGAAGCTCATACTGCACGCCATCCTGCACAAAGGATGTTACTCCGGCATTTAATTCTGCGTTATTGACATTCTGAAATCTTTTACCGTGGACCAATGCGGAAACACAAAAGGTCTGATAATTATCATCCGTGTTATCCGGCATTGCTTTACCGTCTTCCCGTGCGATGGCAGCGACCGCATACGTTTTCGTCTGATCAACTACCTCCGATGTAACCGAACTTAAATTCTTTCCGGAAACGATTCCCATCAGTGTGATATCATATCCTGCCGTCTTCTGCGTCTCATTTACCATGATCGCATCTTTGCTCTCAAATGCCTTTGCTAATGCTCCATCCTCCGTTATCTGCTCCGCCACCTGTGAAGGTGTAAGATAACGGTATGCCGCATATGCCGATGCAGATCCAACAACAAGAATTGCAATTGCCGCTGCTACACTTAATTTCCATGTTCTATGTTTCATATTCTGTGTCCCCTTTACCTTTTTTACAATGGATGCATTCAGGCTTTTTTCTGGAACACAGTCCGGCAGAAGATTTTCTTTTAAAAATTCGTCCATTTCTTTCATAAAAAGTAATCCTCCAATTCTGTTTTCAACAATTTCCTGGCTTTATAGAGACGACTTTTTACCGTCCCCTGCGGAATAGACAAAAGTTTCGCAATAGACGCAACGTTCTGGTTCTCCATATAATAGAGCAAAATTGGGATCCGGTACACATCCGGAAGACCATCAACAGCCTTCCACAAGTGTGCTCTTTCTTCCTCTTTCACAACCCGTTCCACCATGTCGTTCCCGGAAACATCCGTACACTCTTCCAATGCTTCGTCCGTCACTTGCGGAGCGATCCGGCTGCGCCACGCCCGTTTTCGCACGCGGTTTTTCCATAGGCGGATCACGATTGATAACAGATAGCTTTTCGGATTATCCCCATACCGAATCGATGCTATCTTTCGGGTTGCTTCTAAAAAAGTATCCTGATACAGATCATCTGCGCTCTCTTTTTCTTTTGCCAGGTGCATGCAAAATGAGTAAATATCTTTCCCATAAAGCAAAATGCACTGTTCCAGTTCCTGAATTGTCATATTAGTTACTTCCCGTGTACACGAATTTCGAAAAGCTTTCCTGCCTTTCACTTATACATTGTCATAACTTTGGCATCCGTTCACACAATTTACCACATTGTGCGCAGCCCTGATAACCTAACTTACACTTCCATTAATTTCAAGCTTATAATTTCCTGTTCCAGCTTCACTCTGTGTTCCAGCATGTATTTTATTACATCCCTGTATTCCGGCATTACTGCCAGCTCCTGCATCCGTGTAATATCTCCTTCTGTAAGCGGATGCAGACATTTACGATAATCCGGCTCCATCAGCTCTTCAAAGGACATATGAAACATTCCAAACGGCACACCGGTCACCTGACACAGATGGTGATGTATCCAGAACCCTCCTGCATCAATATCCCCGAAATGCAGGTATGTAACACTCGGGTTACTTTCATATATCTTCCTGATGAAATCTCTTTGATCCCGATTCGCATAGCCTCCCAGATAGAATGTCACTGTATTTTCTTTCTTATACCTGAGATATGATGTTCTGTTCTCAATCGTCATAAATGTCGTGGCAAGAAGCTGCACACATTCTATCTTAGATAATTCAGAAACCGTAAATTCGATTCCCTCATCAAATTCACTGATGTCAATATCTTTCCCGCACATTCGTATCAACGCCTTGCCGCGAATGGATATTTTCTGTGGTTCTTTAAATACATGATATTTTTTCAAAATCTCATCTGACAATATATATTCTCCGTCTGATAATGCCTGTCCGTGAATTGGTACAGTATTATACTTCTGCAAAAGAGTGCACAACAGCTCCAGTGTGTTATTTTCAAAATACTTGGAGTCGCCGTACACTAACATGGATACTTCACGGATATACATTATCTTTTGATTGTTTTCCACAAAACTAAGGACCCGGAACAGATTATCCAGCATATCTATATTTTTCTCAATACTTTTAGGGAACTTCCTGCTTTCCAGTATTATTTCTAATTTACCGCATTCTTCATGACAGATCGACGAGCGGTCCTCATACTCCCTGATCAATGTTTCAAGCTTTTGCAGCTTTGTATCTTTTGAAACATATCCATACTGCTCTGCCAGATATTCTTCAATTTCATCAATCTTGTCATCCACCAGATAAATTCCGGTCAGATCTGTTCCAAAGCTTTCGTATTCTGATGTAACAAATCCCTTATCTTTGAGCTTTTGAACCGTATCATTGATCGCTGAGATTTTCTCATAGTCACCGGCATTGGAATGATATTTATTATATAATTTCTCCGGTTTTAGTTTTGTTCGCCGGTTGGTCCGGTTTTCTCCCGTGTCCTTCTTACTTTTGCGATATCCTTCTACCAGCCCGACAAGCAGCTTCTTCTCATATCCGTAATCCACAATTCATTCCTTTCCGAAATTTCATGCCAACCCACATTTATTCTTCAGGCTTTGTTTTCATGCATTTCCACGATTCCAATTTCCATCAGATCCTGCTGCTTACGCAGCACAGGCAGAATCACATTACATTCATCTCCGATGACATCTGTCTTATCCGGAGCACAGAACACCATCTGCAGCTTCTGCTCCTTCATAAAACCGAGCATGATCTTAACATTGACCGGATCCATTTTCGCAAATGGCTCATCAATGAAAACCAGCCTGGTTGAATTGTTTTTGTCATTGTATATCATCAGCAATGCGGATAACAGAATCAGAATATATGGTATCTGTACCTCTGCGCCTGAATTAAAACCGGACTGCTTTGACAATTTCGCCTTATTCAAAACATCATTGGATACCAAAATCTCATAATTCATATAATTTCGATAATCTGCATAACGCTCGATTTTCTCCTTATCGTCACTGGAAACAATCCGGTTAATGATTTTTTTCATTTCATTTTCCAATTCGTCTCCTCTGTCATTCGAATAGGATGTCATCGTATCGAACGTCATCTGACCATCCGCCGTCCCAAGTTCTTCCCGTTCCTTCAGATATCTTGCATACTCAAGGATTTTCTCATAATCTGAGCCGTCCCTAATATAGCGGACATCAAATTCATAAACAGATTTAAAATCAAGTCTTGCCAGTTCCGCATTGATCAGCTTCAGATCCGATCTCGCCGCTTCGCAGGATTTCAATACAGTCAACACAAATTCATTCTTAAATATCGCTTCATATCTTCCGGTCTGCTCCTTTAATTTTTCCTGAATTTCCTGTCGATCATCCATCCAGATCTTATCTTTCCTGCCCTGATAAGATGCCTGGGAATCCTCAGTGACCGGCAATTGATTCTCTGCAGTCCGAACGGCATTATATCTATACTGTGCCTCTTTCAGATTGTCTCGTACTTCTCTTTGCAGCCGCTCGGCTCTTGGACGATCCTTCAACGTTCCTCCCTGCCCGCTATATCCATTTTCCAGATATTGTTCATAATCCCGAATGGCTTTATCACAAATCACACCATTTTGCAGTCGATACTCCTGTAAGGCTGTCTTTGCCTGTCCGATATTTTCTTCTGCAATTTGATAATCCTTCTCATTCGTGTTGTATTCTGTCTCCTGGTGGCTCATGTCAGCCCTCACATCGCTGATTTCCTTCCGGATTGCAGCAAGCTCCTGCTCCAGATCAGACACTGTCTGTGCCAGACGAAGATACTCCATATTATTCTTCTGGGCATCCACCAGTTCCTGAAGCTCCGACTCTTTCTTTCCATACTCTGCCAATGCTGTTTCATATTCCTGACACGCATTATAATTACATGTCGTCAACAAAGAAAGCTGTGTATCCAGATAAGATTTTTTCGCTGTTTTTCCCTCAAGTTCTTCCCGATGCTCCCGCTGTTCTTCCTTCAACGAACTCAACTTCTTTTCTGCTTTGCGGCGGTTTAATTCAATTGTCTCCTGACCAAGATAATAATATCGAATACGATCTTTCCGAATAAAATATCCATCCATGGCAACAGCCACTCTTCCCTCTTTGGACATCGCATTTTCAAACTTCCGCACCTGTTCGATCGTCGTTGCATGAAAACGTCCCAGCTGATAATCAAAATATTGTCTGGCAACCGGATTTCTGACTTCAATAAAGTTTGCAACAGAATCTTCCACCGGACTAATATTCTTTTTCATCAGGAGCTTTGTGTTAAACAAATGTGCATATTTATTTTGGGATGCGTTTAAAATATCATCCGCCAGATCATAATATTCCGGTTCCACAAGAATTGTATATCTGCGCTGTCCCAGATATCCCTCTATGGTATCGCGCCAGTCCTCATCAGAAAGACCGATTACATATTCACAGGCGAAGCGTGCTTCTGATGCAATTCCTCTTTTCTGAAACTCTCTGTTGATCTGTTCCTTTAACGAAACCCAGTCCGGAATTTCCGAAAATGTTGTCTTTTTCGCATTGCAGTCATCTATTATCTGCCGGCACTTTCTCTGTTTCTCATCATTCTCCCGGATAATGTCCCGGGTCCTTGTCATCTCTCCTAAGATCGTATCTCTGTATTCTCTTAAAAATGCAGCAAAATGCTCCACTGAATTTTCTTTTTGCGGTCCGGTATAAGTGTCCAGTGTTAAAGACGAAAGAATTTCTTTATCTTCGATTTTCTTTTCCTCTTCATAACACCAGTTGATCAACTCACTAATCCTGTTCTGCTGCTCTAAAAGCATTTTCTTTTCAGCAGCAAGACCTTCCTTTCTTTTATCTGCTTCCTTTAATGCTTCCTCCGCATCACGAATTGCCTTGGAACAGTCCATCTGATCCCGGTTAAACTCTGCCTCATGTAATGCAAAAGAGGTCTTTCCTTCTTTTTCCTCAATGAATTTCAGTCTTTTCGTGTCTTCCTCAATCTGTTTTCCGGCGATATCCATTGCACGCTCCGCCGTTTCCATTTGTTCCTGATATTTCAGAAATTTTCGATAAGCAATCTTGACATCGTCTGCAAAAATAATATTATCCTTGCGCTTGGATTCATCAAATAACGACAAAATATTTTCCAGTTCATTGATTTCTCCATCAATCGCCTCAAATGTTCCTGTCAGTGTATCAATGTTGTTTTTCGTTTCTATTAATTTCGAAAAATCCACTTTCTTTTCTTCCAGAACACATTCCCGGATAAACTGATCTATCTTCGCGTCCGGATCATAAGACATCACACTTCGCAACTTGCGCCGGAATGCTGCAAGCTGCCCCTCATTTAACCGCAGTCCTGTACGCTGCATAAACTTTCCAAGTCCCTCTGTTACGGACATCAGTTTAAATCCATATTTTTTCTGGAGCTGTGAAGCACTGTAAACCAGGAGTGATGATCCTTCCACATAAGTGTGCTCAAGTTCACTAAGACGTTTTCCTTCAATCACATATCGCTGTGTCGCAAATCCATTCCCGGAATTGGTCTCGATCACCGTTCCGAGAATGAAATATCGGTCAAGTTCCTTTTCATGCATTTCCAGAACAATATGTGTGTAAACATTCGGAGCCTTATCTGCCGGTCTCATATAAGAACCTGCCGTCGCGTCTAACAATCCTCTGGTATATGATGTAACGGTACGGCTTCCTTTATTCTCTGTAGATTTATTGAAAACCGTATCTCCATAAAGTGCATACTTGATTGCATCCAGCAGGACAGATTTTCCGTTTCCGTTCCGACCGGCAACAAGCGTAAATTTGCCAAAGGGGGCAGTTATATTGTTAAACGCATACCAATTGATCAGTCTTACCATTGAAAGTTCGATCATTCTTCTTCCTCCCCATCCGTATCGTCATTTTCATCCGCATTATTTTTCATGTATTCTTCGGTTACGGTTTTAAACTGCTCCAGATTCCATCCAAACTGCAGGGAAGGATAAAGTGTAATAATGGCATCCTCCGAATTGTCCTTTGGATCATAATCAATCAAATTATACTTTTTGAAAATCTTCAGAGCCGCTGACAAATCCTTCTTATCGGCATCCACCTCGTATGCTTTCAATTTGTCAACCAGGTCACCCTTAAGCACTACATTTTCATCCTGATACCCAAGATTTTCCAGGTAGATTTCCCAGAGAACAAGCAAAATATGATACTGCTCCGTTGTAAAGCTTACAACATTGGCACGCTTCAAGCCAACCGTCTCCTCATCCGACTCATGAGGTTTCAACATCGCTACCCGCACGTTCGTGTCCACAAGCACATCAAAGCCTATCATCCGAAGATAATCCGATATATCCTGCCGGTTAGATTCTCTGGAAATAAACGAATACAATTTTTCTTCTTTATCTCCGACAATAAATGTTGAATCCAGTAATTTTCGTATGCATCGCTTGAAAAGTATATTGTTTTCTTCTTTAATGGAAAGATTTAATCTGATATCACTCATTGTTTTTCCTCTTTATTCTTATGCTGCTGATCGTTGCTGCAGCTGTCTCGACAGTTCCTCCAAGGAATTCTACTTCATAAGGGAACTCTGCTGACCCGGAATAAATAATACTTGCCGCAATCATCATCGCATCTTCTCTTGTTTTTACCATTTCACTGTCAGGCACAACGCTTTGTTCAGCCCCCAGAATACGGTCAAAATATTCTGCTGCCCGGTCAGCACCGTAACGCTCCGGTTGTTTATGTAACAATTCCTGTGTCAGACGCGCTCTTTCCTCATCCGTCATAGTGCTTTGTACCACCGCTGCGCTTTTTGTATTCGGATTTCTCTTCTTCCTCCTTTCGATAGACCTGCGTCCGACATATTTGTGCGTTTCCAGCATAAAACATTTCGAAATATGCCGCAATGCTTTTCCTTTCTCCTCCGGATCCATATTTTTCATGGTCATGAGCAGATTATTCAGATAACTCTGCATATTCACATTATTACTGAGAACCATCAAAATTCTTGTCGAATACAGATTATAATAATTATTGATCTTTTTGTCGATATAATCCATTTCTTTCACATAATCATAGCTGATAAAACTCTTGATCTCATCAAATTGATTCTCCACCGCTTCACGCGCCTGTATCTGCGTTACATCATGCAGTTCCTGATATTCCCGTATCATATTTTCATATACATCTGTCTTAACAACAGACCGCAGCATTTTTTCAATCTCATCGATATATCCCGGAATCAGTCCATCCTTTTTGATAAAGAAATAATCATTGAAAAATTTCTCCATCATTTCGTCCCGGATCAAAAACTGTCCCAGCTCATTTGTCTCCGTCATCTTGATCACTATCCGCATAATAGATCGGATACTATCTTTTAATATTAACAGTTCATTCTTCAGATCCGCAACACTGTCAGAAACCGGTGTTAAAATATTCGAATATGGTCGTACATTTCGCCCATGTCCTTCCATAAATGCAGAGTGCAAAACATCGTATATCGCAAAAATCTGATTTGTCAAAGCCGCACTGTTGTCCCGGTTAAAAATACGTTCTATCGCATCGATCATTTTCCGGCAATACGGCATTACCGTTGCAATATTGTCACCGGTTCTTCCAAGCTCCCGTTCGGAAATCCAGCCACAATGTCGAAAATATCGAAGAACTGCACTTGCATTTTCCACCTCTGATTTCTTACTGCTGATATTTTCATCTGCAGAACCGCTGTTGTCCTCATCCTCAACCGCATACATCAGATTGCGAAAATAAAGTGTCAGCGTATCTCTGGCATCATTTTCGTATAGAAGAGATACCTGTTTGGATTTTTCGATGAGATGCAAAATACATTCGTAATAAATTCGTTTATTTTGACAGCAAAGCGGATTAAAAAAACGGTCATACCCCGGATTGTCAAATAGTAACATATTGCTCCTTCTTTTCTAGTTTCCTTAATCTATCATAACGCGCAGTGCGTGACAGATGCAAAGCATCTGTATTTTAGAGCTGATTTGTCATCTTCTTACATACCTCTGATTTCTACTGCTCGGTTTATCTGGAATTGTCATTTGAATCAAATCCATCTCCATTGCCGGATGAAGATAATTTCTTCTAAACCCCTCTTTCGCTTTCAATCCCAATTTTTCCATCAAAACACTGCTCGTGTACGGAATATCATATTCCATAATTTCAAGCAGCTTGCAAACCGTTTCCGGAAGATATTCGTCTTTCTCATCGATCTGAACAGATATATTTTTCAATATTTTATCAATCTGAGATAGCATAAATTCAATAAAAAATGTGGACTCTCCGGCAACATGGCAACGAGAAATAGCCTCATAATATTCATCCTGAAATTTTTCAATCTGACTTTCAATAGGGATATATTCAAATATTTGTTTCCATTTCGAAAGGATTGCCGTATGCCATAATCTCGCCATTCTGCCATTGCCATCTGAAAAGGGATGGATAAACACAAACTCATAATGAAAGACACTGCTCAAAATCAACGGATGAACATCATCCTGTTCCGCTTTCATCCAGGCAAATAATTCCTCCATAAGCTGTGACACCATTCGTGCGGGTGGAGCCATAAAAATACATTGATCACCATTAAAAACACCTTCTTCACCAGAACGGAATTCCCCGGATTCTCCTACAAGATACTTTGTCATAATTCCGTGATATTGTTTCAATTGTTGAATGTCATATGGATCTATTTCTGAAAGATGTTCATAGGCATCATACACATTCTTTACTTCCTGAATTTCTTTTTGTTCTCCCAATACCGACTTTCCATTAATAACATCCCGAACCTGCCCTAGTGTCAAAGAATTTGCTTCAATCTTCAAAGAAGAATGAATCGACTTGATTCTGTTATTTCTTCTCAAATGCGGTTTTGCTTCCAAATTACTGATTGCTGTTATTTGTCCTATTTTTTCAGAAATTGATGACACATACGATAACATTTTATTGGTTATAGTAAAAGGCGGTTTATATTCTCCCATGTAATTACCTCCATCATCTTGCGTATTATCTTACGCATTATCTTCCTCTATTATACGAATTTTATGCAAAAAATCAATCGTCAAAAACGAAGTCAATTTCCTTTCACTCATGCAACCGGTACTCCGTATCCGCGTCGATCACCTCCAGCATGATTCTGGCAAATTTCGGATCAAACTGCTTTCCAATTCCCCTCTCGATTTCTTTCCGGACAACTTCCTGATCCAGGCAATCACGGTAGCTCCGGTTGGAGGTCATCGCATCATACGCATCTGCTACCGCAATGATCCTTGAAATTTCGGAGATATCCTCGCCTTTCATCTGATCCGGATAACCGGTTCCGTCATATTTTTCATGGTGCCATCTTGCACCCACGGCAACGTCCGGAATCTCTGATATTTCGGAAAGAATTTCACTTCCAATCACCGGATGCTTTTTCATTTCTGCAAATTCTTCGTCTGTCAGACGCCCCGGTTTATTGATAATAGTGTCTGCAACACCGATCTTGCCGACATCATGCAGCAGTGCCGCATATTCCAGCTGCTTTAGTTTCTGTTTATCGTAGCCGTACTTCTCGCCGATCATGACAGAATACTGTGCTACTCTTGTAGAATGACCTTTCGTGTATTGATCCTTCGCCTCAATTGTTTTGCTGAGCGTATGAACGAGCTGATCCGAAATATGCTCTGTTTTCTCAATCAAAATCTGCTGTTCCATAACCTTTTCTTCTGCCGTAGCATCGGTCGCCATAAGCACAACGCCGTAACTGTCCCCATAAACGTCCCTGGATACAACCGCCTGAATATTGCAGGATATTTTTGTTTTGACGGACAGCAAATGCTCCGCAAGCTTCTTTCCATTCATAATACGTTCAAACTGCTCTTCGCTGCAGTCAAACAATTCCGTCAATAAATATCGCTCATCCTCATTCACTCCCAAAAGCTTCTGCGCGTACTGATTGCAGCTATCGACGTTTCCTTCGCAATCAAGTGCCAGAATTGCAATTCGCGCTTCATTATAAATCACATCGGAAATATTTTCCCGGGATATGCTGAACGTATTTTCCTTCTTCGTCAAAAAAAGGGTTCCAATAAAAGCGATCGCCACACCCATTCCGGAGCTTGGATAGGATGGAATGTGAAACAACGGCAGCAATGTGTCCGGCAAAGCTGCGATGAACATGATCAAATTGATCAATACAATTTTCAACGCATACATATGCTGTCTTTTCAACGACATTCTTTTAAAACAGAGCCACACCAGCAGCACCCAGAACACCAGATAAAACATGATATAAAAATAATGATAATAGACCACCGGTGACATGCTCGTATAATACGCCGTTCTTCCATGAATGGTAAAATATTCGTGGATCGGTGCCAGCCCAAAAATGATCCAGTCCCCAATCGACAGAATGACTCCAAGCGCTCCAAATATGTAATAGGATGCCGTGTTCATTTCCGTCAGTCTCCCGACAAAATATCCGAACACGATCATGTAGATGTCAAACGCAAGAATCAGCAAATAGAAAAATCCATTATAGAAAGCCACCTTCGTGGAAATGCTGTATCCGATCAGCGACACATTCCACATGGTCGCTGCAATTCCCATTGTCAGAATCAGATAATTTTTTCTTTTGTCGTTAAATACATTGGACCGGTAAAAAGATACCGTTGCAACAGCGCATAACGCAGCGCTGACTGCCAGTATAACGACTGTGATCATTCCTAATGTCATGTTGCTTCTCCTTTTTCATCGTTTTAAACGAAACAGCCCCACTATATTGAGTGAGGCATAATACTAAATATTCTGTTTAGGTACAAATTCAATTTTAAGTACCATCCCCAATCCATCCGCCAATCTTTTCAACAAATTGACAGATGGATTCCTTGTTCCATTCTCAAGCTTACTAATGTCAGCCTGATTGATACCTGTACGCTCCGCCAGTTCTTTCTGTGTCATATTCTGAGAAGTACGGGCATCTACGATAGCTTTTATAACATCCATTTCCGGCTGAATCGCTTCATATTCTTTTCTAAATTCATCATCCTGTAACTGCTTAGAAATCATGTCATCAAATGTTCTCATCGTTCATCACCCTTTCAATGAAATCCCCAATAATCCAAATATCTTAGCTCGCATTTTAGGATTAACAGAATCCAGAAATTCTTCTACCGGAACTTCGCCACTTTCCTTTTCATATGCTATCAACTTAAATTCTATCATGCCATCTCCTTTGTAATTATTTTATGGCATATATGCCATAATGTCAATTAGTTATTAAAATATATACTTGCATTTACTATGACATAATTATGCTTTTTCTATCATAACCCTTGGCAGCCTACCTTTTTCACTACCAGTTCAAGTTCCAAATCTCGAAGCCCATAATAGCTAATTTTCAGGAAATCAAGAGGTGCCTTTGTTAACACCTCCGAGCTTGGAATATTATAATACCATTGATAGTATGCATAAAATTCCCCGATCCACATCGGCATAAATCCTTCAAGAGCTCGCCCATGTTTTAAGCAAAAATTTTCCGTTTTGCAAAAATATTCCCACAATTCCCTGTAATCCATTGTATTAACATACGCCATCGATTCATCAATGCTCTTTCTTGTTTTACTTTTCATATAAGTCTCAATGAAATCCTCTGTATTTTTCTCCGGATATGACATTGCCACCATATCAACCAGCTTCCCCTGATTTTCTACAACGTCTGATAAATACACGTCTGAATACGCCCGTGCTTTTCTCATTTCCTCCACCAATAAACCAGTCCCCCTATAACATGTCATATTTATCCGCTTTTCCTTTCGCCTTCTCTACCGGATACTTTGCTTCATTCATGGTCATTTTCATATTCACAATTTCATCGGAGTCCAGTCCAAGCTTATCTAATAAATTTTGACTATACACTATAACATCTGCCAATTCTTCTTTTACATGCTGTAGATCATACTCTTCATCAGACCATTGAAAACACTCTAACAATTCTGCTGCTTCAATTACTATTGATTTAGCAAGATTCGCCGGTGAATGAAACTGATCCCAGTCACGATCTTCTGTAAATTTCCTGATTCTATTAATTGTCTCTTTTTTCACAATTTTATCCTCTATTAACTTTCTGCTTTCTTCAATGCATCACGAAGTTCATCATCACATGCATATATATACATTCCATTAACACCTCTGGTCATCAACACACGAACTTCGTGTTTTATTAATTCTTCTCCAAAGTTTTTCATCGTTCCATCATTCATTTTTCTACATTTATGTACCTTATCGTTACTTGAGCGAGAAGGATCGTATTCAATTTTTCCATTACGATATCTTACCGATTTTCCTAATATTATACCTGCATAATTCAAATCAAATCCCTGAATAGTGTATGTTGAACCAACTTCTCTGATCGTATGTTCCTGCTCCGCCCATGCCTGATTTGCGATTGCTCTTCTTTGACCAGAAGTAAGTTCACTGCTCAATTCATAATTCCATGGTCTATGCCATTTTTTAATCATAACTTCCCAATACTTTAAAGCTCTTCTTTGTGGTCGTTGTTTTTCTTTATATTGCCAATCATAACTTGCAATTAATCGCGACAATTTACTTTCCTCTTTTTGTGCTTTTTCAGTAATGGCTGCTTCCAACTCCATCGGTGAATCAAAAATTTTAATCTCATAATCTCCATGTGGAATTTTTTCTATTCTTTGCTCCTTAGTAAAAGAATCTATCCAATGTAACGTATCCTTATCCGCATGCATACGCAATTGTTCCGTCAAAATAATATGATTATTTTGGGCAATAGCTTTATTTCTATATTTCTCAATCATCTGACTTTCCCAATATTGATCCATTCTCAAGATTTGGTTTTCGTCAAATACTATAACAGTAATCTTCGCTTTTTTTACAATATCATCAAGCTGATTTTTACCTCGATAGCCCTGGTTTCCCTGTGTAAAAAGTAAATGAGCTTCATCAATAAAGGCAACATCAATAGAATCATCTTCTTTATGCTGATTCAAAAATGGTGAGGCTTTGCTTACAACTTTTCCATATTTTTCTTCAACACCCAGTTTTTTGAAAATATCAGCATAAACTTTAACCTGCTCCTTATGGTTGACTATCATATAACATTTAAAATCTTTCGCATCCTGCTTTTCTGTCCTACAGAGCAGTTCATAAAATGCACTACTGTTTAAAACAGTTTTACCTGTTCCTGCTTCACCGTCTATAAATATTATCTGTTTCTCTTTTTGATTCATGGCATTCTCAACACAGCTAATAATGCGTTTTTTTGCATCTTCCTGCTTTCTCGTTAATTTATGCAGTGGTGATGCTTTATAAATTGCAGAATCCTTTATAGCACTTTCATTTGGAAATAATTTATCATTTCTACGATGTAGTTCTCTCCACACTTCACTAAAAATAGCATCAAATTCATTTGACGGGTAATAATTTCCCTGAGGGTTTCCTCTACCATTGTGAACCTGTCGGACATTGTCAACACTCATCAAATAATGCATTAACCGATTCTCAATATCCAATGTCAGTGATTTATTGAAATGTTCATGACCAATAATATACAGAGAAGCATCCCTTTTCTTAAGACTGCCATGCCAGTCTTTGTTCTTTGTACTAACGTAAAAATGTTCTCTTGTTCTGTTAAATATATTATTAGTTTCACCAACATAAACCTCATATTTATTATACTTCGACCAATTATGAATATACACGGTTGGAAAACCTCCAATAATTTTCTGAATAGACTCTGATTTATTTGAATAAATTTCTTTTTCAAGCTCTGAAAGTGCATTTTCATTGTCTTGAATTTCTTTAATAATTGGTTTAGAAATCGTCATAACACCTTCCTATTCGCCAACGTAAAATACAATTTGCGATTTTCCTTTCTATATTCATTTAATTCGTTTCTGAATGTCCTCACCAAAAAGAATAAAATCAAACACATATGAATCTTTCATAATCTGTACTCCCAATTCACTTTTCGGGACGACCAGATGACACTCAAAATTTGCCACCTCATCTGTCAGAATCTGTCGCTGATACAACCCATTTTCAATCTGATGAACAAGTACATTTTTCATTCCTATTCAGTTTTCTCCAACATCCAATCTAAAACTCCATTTATTACGGCTAGTATACCACATTATCGGCAATGCATCCATATCATGCTAAATAATCTACGTTCACAAGAATTCCCTATGTTTTTCATACATTTTCCCATCTAGTGACTATCTCCCATATATGATAACAAAATTTTCTATTTCTCAAATTTTGTACAAATTGCCAGTAGATTTTTTCCATCGAATGAGTATAATATAAACATGAAGGAACGCAAAACTGTTCTTTCACACTTATTAACAAGTGTTTTTGGTCGACAAGACCACTAGCGAAAGGATAATTTGACCGACAAGGTCTCTCTGGTTCGCCAGAGTAGGGTATGGTTATTACCGTACCCTTTTTTCTTACTATAAAATCACCAAAGGAGTATCTCTATTTGAAAGAATATTTAAAAGCACAAACAAAAACAACCGATGCCATTGTTTCCAACGTATTCAGCACAAATGAACTTGAACGTTTTTCAAAATCCGATCATCGTTGGATCGATAACAAATCAAAACACTACAGACACCGAACAGTCAAAAAAGGAGAAATATACCAATTTGAGTTTGGAAAAAATTTTCAACCGGAAATGTCTTATGAACACAGAGGTCTTGTAATTGGAGTAAAACAAAAGCTATTGTATGTTCTTCCAATATTTTCGTACAACCCTGCTAAACATTTAGATATCTATCATCCTACAGATTTTCCCGATTCCAAGAGTGATTTATTTCTACTAAAAAGTGCTGATTTTTCCTTCATAGCTCACGATTCTGTTCTAAAGCTGAATGATTTAAGAACTGTCAGCGTTAATCGAATTTTATATCAGCAGCACGGCATAATCTCTCTCACATCTGATACATATACCAAAATTGAGGAACTGGTCATTCAGAAATACTTTCCAAGTTTCAGATATAAATATATTCAAACGCAGCAGAAACTTTCCGAATTAGAGGCAGCTCTTGCAGAAAAAGAAAACGAATTACACTTACTTTGCATCGAAAATAAGGAACTTAAAAAGCAAATCGAAAATTCCCCCAACCTGTCTATATAGCATCCGCCTCACCACCAATATTTCATACGGGAAGTTTCCATATATCATGTCACCAAACAAACACAGCCGGTACGCCCTCTCGGTCGTACCGGCTGCACTCGTTTGGAATAAAATCCCTTCGTCCCAAACCTCATTATATTAATACATATGGCAAATAAAATTTGGTTTTGTGAATGAAAAAAATCTTTTCGGAGTGACTACTGCATAACGATATCCGTGATCACCGGAGAATCACTTCCGGCGCCGACACCACAATTTAATGTGATTGTCTTTCCGGCTGCCCAGTTGCCGTCCCAGCCTGGATTACTTATGCGGTAACGGTTATTGCCGAGGCTGACGCACTCGCCGCTCCACATAGATGTGATCTCGCGGTCTAATGTGAACTCTACGGTCCATCCGTTTGTGTAGCTTACGCCTGTCTCGTTGGTCAGAGTGATCTGAGCGATTCCGCCGCTTCCCCAGTTACTTGTGAGCTTCACGCTGCCTGTTATTTTAGAGTCACCGGCAGGTGTCGTTGTTGGTGCAGTCGTTGGTGCCACGGTCGGTGCTACCGTCGGGGCAACGGTTGGTGCTGCTGTCGGTGCTACGGTCGGGGCAACGGTTGGTGCTACAGTCGGTGCTACCGTCGGCTCCGGTGTTTCGCTGTCGGTACTCGCAATAGAAAGACTGACGATCTTGCCGCCATTCCATACGGACAGACACAGATAAGTTACATCGGAGTTTGCTTTGATGTTTAATGATTTCTTCAGTTCTTTTACGGTGTAAACTTTGGTAACCTCTTCGGTTGCATTGCTTGCTGCAGAGTAGTTGTCACCATTCTGCCATGTATTGTCTACCGATGCGCCCCATCCGAGGATTCCCCAGTTTGCATGGGATGGATCGGTACATGTGTAAACAACAGTTACAATATCATCATCGGATGCATTCATGAGCCATGACGGATCATTGGTTGCATAGGTAGATGTCAGGTTGGATGCGATCACTTTCTTTCCTGTAATCACAGGAGCCTGCGTCGGTGCTGCCGTTGGCGCCTTTGTCGGAGCCACGGTTGGTGCTACGGTCGGCTTTGCAGTCGGCGCCTTTGTCGGAGCCACGGTTGGTGCTACGGTCGGCTTTGCAGTCGGTGCCTTTGTCGGAGCTACCGTTGGTGCTACGGTCGGCTTTGCAGTCGGTGCCTTTGTCGGAGCTACCGTTGGTGCTGCCGTTGGCTTCGCATCGCTTCCGTTGATTCCGGATACCGTAAAGTTCATTTTTACAGAGTTTACGGTCTGATAATTTACATTGTTGAAATATGCTTTGTAATTTGCATTTTCTACGGTTACATTGTTGACATGGGTGTTGGCCCATACGTTGATGAATGAGAAGTTAAAGATCGGGCAGATCAGACCATCATCGGATGCCTTCTGTGATACATCGTATGTGAAGGTATCGTTTTTCATGGTGTACTTCTGTCCGTTGATCTCAAAGGACTTCACTTTAATGGTTGCTTTATCAAATACAGATGCCTCATCATCTGCCGCGTTAATGTCCTTAATGTAAAGTGAACCGATGTTCTGCAGCTGGCTCTTTGTTGCATCGAGAGACAGAGAGAAATCTCCGCCGTCCGAATAAATGTCAACATACTCATCGCTGATCACTGACTGCCAGCTTGCTGTCTCCAACAGGTACATTTTAGCGCGTACATAATTAGCCTGAGGAACTGTCACCTCACAGGTTGCCTTGTAGCCGAGTGGTACGGATGCAGTGATCGTACATGTTCCGGCACCAACAGCGGTTACCTGTCCCTTGGAATTAACGGTTGCAACGGCTTCATCGCTGGAGCTCCATAAAACCTTATCCTTGCTGTCTGCCGGTGTTAATGTTGCGGTAAGCTGCTGCTTCTCGTCTCCGATGTGGATGGTCATGGAGGACTGACTCAATGTGATTCCGGTTGCAGTTGCAGACTCGTTTCCGCCATAAACCTCCATCATTGCATCCATCAGCTCCTGATGAACGACCTTGTTGGAATAACGGTCAATGATTGCAAAGCCGTAATCGCCATTATAACCATTGTCCCATGCTACCGGAATCATTCCGTACTGCTTTGCATAATAGCAGACCTTCTGGTAATATTCCGCACGGCAGGTCTTATTCTGACTGTCATAATTTTCTTTATTGATGGCACCAAACTCGCCGATCACCACAGGATATCCCTTGGAAACAAATTTGGTGTACATTTTCTTGAATTGGGAAACCATGTAAGATTCATCGCCCCAGCTTGCTTTCTTGGACGCATCGGTTACGCTGTCGCCCCACTGGGTCGTTGCTCCGGACTCCGTTCCACAGAAATCCCATGGATCGTAGTAATGAACAGAGATCATGATTCTCTTCTGTCCGGAAGCGATATTTGAAGATAAATAATTGTCGGTCGGCATTTCAAAGCCGTAATCCCCTGCGGTATAATCGATGTTCGTATTCCAGCCCGGGATCAGCAGCCATCTCTGGTCATTATTGCCGCCGGATTTACGCACGGTATCAACGAAGATCTGATTGTACGCATTTATATTTGCATAAGCCGTTCTGCTAGGTGTTCCATAGGTTCCGTCGAACTCCTCGTTCATGGACTCAAAGATCAGATGCTCATCGTAATTTTTGAAACGATCTGCGATCTGTTCCCAGCATGCTTTGTATTTTGCTTTAATTTTGGTCTGGTTACCGCTACCGCATAACAGCCATCCGCCATTTACTGTAGTGTATCCGTCTCCGTGCATATTCACGATCGCATACATATCATTATCCACGCAGTAATCAACAACCTGCTGTACACGATCAAGCCATGAGGAGTCGATCTTGTATCCGTTGTTATCGTCGATCATGCTGAGATAAGAAACCGGAATACGGATAGATTTGAAACCGGCATCCTTTGCTGCTAACACAAGATCCTCCGTAAGCTTTGGATTACCATAAGCGGTTTCATTTGGTGTTCCTGAACTTGCAGCCTCCAACGAGTTACCGAGATTGTACCCGACACCCATCGCCTCCGTGATCTGCGACTGGTTCAGGTTCTGAAAACTACTGCCGGCAGCCTGTGCCGTTTTCGCCGTCATATTGGGTAACGACAGCGACGTTGCAACCATTGCCATACTCAGGACAATGGCCATTGCTTTCTTACGTAAAGCCATAAGATTCTCCTTCCCGGCTGATCAGAATATAATTTCTGCAGAAAGCACAAACAAATGTACTGTCCTATAAACAGTACACACGTTTCAAACAAAGCAATCCTATATCTGAAAAATAACCGTCCTGAATTCCGGATATAAGAAACGACAAAAAGCAGTTATAAAGCCTATGTTATATAACCTGTTTTTCATGATCACTCTGTTATTTTTGTGCAGAAAAAAGACATCCTTTGTCCCCACAAAAAATGTCTTTACACATCCTAATCACGCCCAATACATTACTGAAACAACTCCCCCACAGAGTCGTTTCGTTTGCTACAAAAACATATTATCATCACTGCTAAAAATATGCAATACAAATTTTTTATTTTGGTATACGATTATTACATTTTGCATGCAAAAAACAGCACAATATTTTTCTAAAACTTATTCCTTATTTTTCATTTATAATTCTTTTATTTTATCTTAGCGATTGTGTCTATCCGTTAAATGGGACAGATCGAATTTCTTCGTGATTGTCGTCACCACTCTTTATCTTCCCGCACCATGCTGACCGGAATTTCTTTTTTCACACTCTCCGTAAAAAGCTCATGATTGACATTCTGCGTCATATGGCAATCGATCAGGCGATCTTTGACCAGGTAAGTAAAATTTTTGCAATTATATCATATCTTTAAAAAATGAAAATACTCATTGAATCTGTCTCAATAATTCGGTATGATAGAAGAAGCAATACAAATGAGAGCGGGTTAATCTTATGAGACAGTTTATCAAAAATATGTTTTACAGGCAGCGCGAGAATTTTAACAGGGAGTATGCAGACCGGAACGATCGGTTTACTTTTCCGGATAACGTTACGATGACGCTTGATATCCCCTATGCTCCTGATCAGGACAAGGCACACCGGCTGGACATTTTCCAGCCGATGCCTGCACCGTCTTATCCCGAGGGACTTCCTGTGATCGTAAATGTTCACGGCGGGGGGCTTTTGCTTGGCAACAAGGAATTTAACCAATACTTCTGTGCCAAATTGTGTACACTGGGATTTCTGGTGTTTAATGTGGAATACCGGCTTATTCCGGATTGTCAGATTTATGATCAGATTGCGGATATTTTCCTTGCACTCGATTTTATACAGGGTCAGCTTGCAAAGTATCAGGGTGATCCGGACAAGGTCTATGCGGTCGGAGACAGCGGCGGAGCCTGTCTTCTTGTATATACTGCGGCAGCACAGCGCAATCCGAAGGTCGCACAGGCAGCCGGGGTCACACCATCTGCTTTGCCATTAAATGCGCTTGGACTGATCAGCGGTATGTTTTACACGAATAAGCCGGATCAGATCGGACTGTTTATGCCCAGATATCTTTACGGGAAACATTATAAGAAATCAGCATTTGCACCATATGTCAACCCGGAGCATCCGGATATTATCCGGTCTCTGCCACCATGCTTTCTTGTGACAAGTGGCAAAGATCATCTGCGTCACTACACAATGCAGTTTAAAATGGCGCTGGATGCCGCCCGGATGGAGTCCGCAATCATGGACTTTCCGGATGATAAACGGCTGACACACGCCTTCAGCGCTTTTGAACCGGAACTGCCGGAGAGCACACAGACACTTGAGGCGATCGCCGAATATGTACGACAATTTTAGGAGTTATTTCTGAAAGGCACAGGTAATTATATGAATTATGACGAAAAACTTTTCAAGGAAAAAGCAAACCGCAAGGCGCGCAAAATATGGCTTATTTTTGCGATCCTGTTGTCCGCCAACTATGGATCTGATTTTTCAAACGGTCTGTACAGCACTAGATATTATCTGATCTTTCTGGCTCTTTGCTGGATTCCGTTTATTGCCGGAGAGATCCTGCTTCGAACCCGGGGCTGGAATACGGAACGCTACAAACTGGATCTGGTGATCGGTTATGGTATTTTCTATACATATGTGATCTGTACGACCTCGTCGCCGATCGCATTTACTTATGTTCTTCCCGTTACCAGTCTTCTAGTGATCTATAAGGATCAGCTTTTCATGCGGTACTGCGGCATTGTGAATGCCCTGATCATTATCGGCAGCTCCATTTACCGCTACGCTGTTCTTGGTATGAACTCCGCCACGAACATGAAGGATTATCAGCTTGAGCTGTCCTGCATCATTCTTTGTTATATCTGCTACGGTATGTCCATCCGCCATCTGAACGAATCGGACGGTGCTATAACAGACAGCATCAAAAACGATCTGCACCGTGTGATCACGACGGTCGAAAAGGTCAAAAATGCCAGCAATTCCATTATGGACGGCGTCCTGGTTGTCCGCGAGCTTGCCGGTGAAAACAAGCACGGCGCTGATATTGTTGCTGCCGAGATGGACACGCTGAACAATAACAATATCAATCTTCAGACCACAACAACATCCTCTGTAGATATGACCAGCGACATTAGTTCCCAGGTACAGCACATTGCCGTGATGATCGAGGAAATGGTCAAGCTGATCGACGAATCCGGCACTCACGCCCAGAACAGCTCCGAGGATCTGAACAGTCTGCTTCAGACTACAAGGACTATGTCAGAGCTTTCCTCCGATACAGAGCAAACGCTTCAGGCATTTAAGGATGAGTTTGAAATGGTGAAGCAGGAGACCGGCACGATTGAAAGCATTAACAATCAGACGAATCTTCTGGCACTCAACGCATCCATCGAGGCCGCCAGAGCCGGAGAAGCGGGCAAGGGCTTTGCTGTTGTCGCGGATCAGATCCGCACCTTAAGTGCAGAGACAAAGGAATCCTCCAGCCAGATCAAGGAAGCACTGATCCGTCTCGAGGAAACCTCTGACCAGATGACGCACGCCATCGAAAATACATTAAAGCTGATCCGGATCACTCTGGAGAAGGTTGCCAAGACAAATCAGAATATTACCACGATCACATCAGATTCCAACCAGATCGAGCATCACATTCATACCATTGATGCCGCAATGAAGCGTGTGGAACAGTCGAACCGCCAGCTTGTGACAAATATGGAACAGGTCTCCTCCATCGTGGAGGATATGACCTCCGGCATTTCCGGATCAAATGAGATCTGTCACCGCATGCTCAGTAAATATGATGAAACTGCCGTAAATATCAACACGATTGAGAATGTTGTCGAAGCTCTGATGTGCGAGCTTGGAATTGGCGGCTTTATGGGGCTGGAGGATCTGCAGCCGGGCATGAAGGTGATCATTATACCGACCGATGATGCCAGTCGTAAATATCACGGAGAACTGATCCAGCCTCTGGCGCAGGGAATCGCTATCACCCTCCCGGATGCTGCTATCACCCATCCAACGACCTGCAACGTACAGGTAACCGTCGATAATGTTCTTTACTGTTGGGAAAACGCAGCGATCACCCCGGACAAAACGGATGCTGACCACTATCAGGTACAGATCAGCTCCCGTCCAAAGATCAATAACCGCCGCAAATATCCGCGTATAGATCTGACCAACTCCTGCGTCATCACTGTCCCGGAAACCGGACAGGAGTTTACGGGACAGATGGACAATATCAGCGGAAACGGATTTGCCTTCATCACAGACGCTCCATTCTTTGCCACCGCCAAGGGCGAAAGGATCACGATAACACTGGAGCAGTTCGAGCTTACCGATCACAGCACTTTAGAGGGTCGTATCATCCGCTGCTCCGATAATGAAGGTCATTATATCGTCGGCTGTCAGATGCCGGAGGATGATGCTATCCTGACGGAATATGTAAAACAGCATCAATAAAAACAGTTCGTAACACTTTGCAGAATTATATGAATTTGTAACAACATAATTACACTTATCAAAGAGTCGCTGAATTCAAAAAGAGATTGTGCCAAATAAAGACACAATCTCTTTTTATCATACAAGAAATTACTCTACCTCCAGAAATCCTGCGTACAGTAGATACCATAATCTGCAGAACTGCTATACGCCGCTCCGACTCCGATATACTTGAAATCCGTCAACATACCTTTTCGGTGTCCGGAGGAACCGATCCAGCCGATCACCATATTGATCGCATCGCCGGCTCCGGCACATATATTCTCTCCGGCTCCCGACCAACTAATACCCTCTGCCGTCAACCGTGCGGAGAATTTTGAACCATCCAGACTGTTATGCTGGAAATAGTTGTTATTTGCCATATCCTCGCTGTGCTTTCTGGCTGCCGCAGTCGCTCTGTCCTCCAGCTTAAATAACGCTTTCCCCATATAGTTGCGGTATGCGTTGGTCATCTCATAGACCTCCTGCTCCGCCGCACGGAGAATCTCATCGGTAAATGTCATATATGTGCGGTACATCATGGAATACTTGATGCATTCTCTGGAAAATGCGTACATTCCATAGATAGATTTGTCTCCACCATCAAAGTAATCACTAAATGCATAAATATATGCGTTATCTGTCAGCTTGTAATATGCCTCCGTTCCGACTCTTGCCTCACTCTTGCTGCTGTCCAGAGCATCAAACTCGTAGGTTCCCGGCTCGGTCCAGCCCGCATCGATCATCGACTGTGCCGATGCGCCCTGCTGTATCAGCTTCGTCTGCTGAATTGTCTCATTATCATTGGTGCTTATCACTGCATCATAGGCTGTGAAGTTTTTCGCAATCGTAAAGTAAGAAACGACCTTTTCGCCCTTAACGCCGACAATCAGATACGGTTCTGTCAGGCTGTTGCCGTTATAAATGTATCCGTACAGGCTCTTCTGTGGCAGCGGATCTATACGTTCCGGCTCACCCCACTCCGCTTTCAAAGCAGTAATACTCTCTCCAATATATACCGACTTCTTCGCAAAGGAAAGCTGCGTTGTCTTCATTGTCGCAACCGGCGTTGCTGTTGGAACAGTAGTTGGTTTTATCGTCGGTTTTACTGTCGGTTTGGTCGTCGGCTTGACCGTTGGTGCCACTGTCGGTTTTACCGTCGCGGTCGGGATGACAGTTGGTGTTATTGCCGGCTTGACTGTCGGTGCCAACGTTGGTATCGGAGTCTCTGTCGGCGCATCTGCCGTGCCTACAGCTGCCGTCGGTTTTACGGTTGGCTTCGCTGTTGGCGGAATGGTCACAATGATCGTTGGTTGTCCGGTTGGGGCAACCGTTGAAAATGGTATCTCCGTTTCACCCGGCTCCGGTGCCGTTGTAGGATCCGGCGTCACCGTCGGCTGTGAAGTCTGCGTTGGCACCGGAGTCTGACCTGGCTCTGGTGTAACTGTTGGTGTCGGAGTCTGACTTGGCTGCGGTGTCGGGTTTGGCGTCGGCTTTTCAGCCGGTACCGTTGTGACGCTTGGCAGCGGTGTTGTCGTCGGCACTGACGTCACCGGTGGCTGCGGAGCCATCGTCGGCACAGTGGTCTGATCCGGCAACGATGATTCGATCGGTTCCGTACTGTTCTGAGGATCATTCTGTCCCATATTTCTGACAGTAACACGGATCACACATTTCTTCATGTGCGCCGCTTTCAATATGAGCTTAGTCTTGCCGCTCTTCTTTCCGGTAATGCGGATTTTCTTTTTCATCACCTTTACGGCAATGATCTTTTTGCCGGACACTTTTGCTTTCACTTTCCGGCTGCCGGTATTCTTCACTTTGACAGTAACCTGCCCTCCTCCGGCAACGGTTACTTTTGTCTTTGAAACCTTGATCTTTGTTGCTGCAGCGGCTCCCTCCGGTTGAAGCGGTGAGAGCACCGAAGCCGCAAAAAGACCTGCTGCCAGCAAGCCGGCAATGATTCGTTTTCCATTTTTCTTTTTCATTCGCAAGCTCCTCCTTTGGAGTTGTTATGTTGTAAATTCATACGCTTCGGCAAAAGGTTCGAAAAAGCTCCGCTTTTCTCACTCGCGGGCGCGACAGATGCGAAGCATCTGGATTTTGGAGTTATTATACCACAAATTAACCCTCTTGCGAAGAAAAATACTATTTCAGCCACATAGAATGTGAGGAGCCAACCTCCATTTTTACCTGTCCCAAAACACGGACACTGTCTCCATTATTCAACTGATGCAATGCCTTGCCATTCTGCCGCAGTACAATACGCTCTGCTGCGTGACTGTCTATCGTGTAGCTTCCATCCTCCGGATGATAACTGATCTGACAATTATGATCAGCAATGTGACCGGTTGCTTTCAGGCTGCCCGTCTCAATCCCACGCATCGCCTCAGGTGTCGTCCCAATCGTCACGCGCGAAGATGTCTCGTTCCTCAAATTCCATTGAAATCCCTGATAAATCCCTGTGCCATCACAAACATTTCCAACTGCAGCAGTTGCCTTTGGCTGAGCTTCTTTTTTCTTTTCGTCTTTGGATTGATCCTTCTTTTCTTTATTTTTCTTATCGTTTGAATCCTTTTTGCTCCTTTTCCGGCCGGACTTCTTTCGCTTGCCTCGCTTATGGCGGTGTTTCCTTCTGCCACTTCGACCGTCATCTCCGGAATCATTTCTTCGGCTGCGGTCACACTCTTTCCGGTCAGGCTCCCGATAACCTCCGGTCAGCCACCCAAATAAGATAAACACAAGTGCCACCACATGAAGCACCGCAAACAGATACACTCCCGTCAGAAGATACGGGTGCAGCGCAGGAAATCCAAGCAGCGCCACTGCAAGCTCCAACACTGTAAGCAGCGTTAAAAATGTTGGCACGACCATAGTCTTTGATCCCTCTGCCAGAAACAGCATGCACATGGCAAGAAGACAGAACAGTATCGGCAGGCCTGCTGCCACACCTCCGGCGATAAGCAGATCGGAGGCTCCTGCATCATCAGCATAATGAAGCCCCTCCTTCACATCCCCCCAGGAAAACGGTGCTTTCATAATATGATCATCCGGCACACTTCCCTGCTGTATATATGTGTAAGCGGCACTGCCTCCCGCTTTCAGCACGTCCAGACCCGACAGGGTCATGTCCTGCCCGGCTGCCTGAAAACTGCAGAACGGCAGGAGCAGGGACAGCAGTGCAAAAAGAAGTGCAAGTGCCGCTATATTTTTCATAAAACGTCCATACGCTCTCATTATAAATCTCCCCTTTCCTGTATGTTTCATTGAATTATATGCCTCATACACGGGGATATCAATGTCAAAATTATGATATTTTTATGACATCGCATTTTGCCCTCCACGCATTGATCTCTGCATCCAGATATACGCTCCCACACAGATCACAATCGACAAAATAGAGCCTGCCGGTGCCGCAAATCCCATCGGAAACAGATTATGCGGATACATTTTCGAGGCAAGGTAAGAACCCGGAATACGCAGCAATAAAATTGACAAAATATTGTGAATAAATCCAATATATGATTTTCCGTATGCACAGAAATATCCGGTAAAACAGAAATGAATTCCCGCAAAAATACAGTCAATAATATACGAGCTAATATACTGGCTCCCCAACAGGATCACTGCCGCATCCGTTGTGAAAATACCAACTGTCTGCTTTGAGAAAAGTTCGATCAGAATGGTCATGACGATTCCATAACTGCCGGTGATCAGAATCGCATAGTAAAGAAGCTTTCTCGCCCGGTCATGCCTTCCTGCGCCGATATTCTGTGCAGATAATGCAGACACCGTTGCCAGCATGGAGGATGGCACGATAAAGATCATACCGATCAGTTTTTCCACAACACCGACTGCCGCTGCATCATTCAGCCCACGATGGTTGGCGATCACACTGATCACAATAAATGCGACCTGAATACAGCCGTCCTGCACGGCAACCGGAATACCGATCTTTAAGATCTGACCCAGAACATCTCTCTTCACCCGAAGCTCCTTCTTCGTCAGATGGATTCCCGTTTCCTTGCGGCGGATCGCAATCAGAGATATGATCACGCTGATCGTCTGTGCCAGAGTTGTTCCCAATGCAGCACCGATTGGTCCCATTCCAAGACCTCCGATAAACACATAATCTAACACAATATTGGCAACGCAGGCAATCGCAATGAAATACATCGGACTTTGGGAATCGCCAAGTCCGCGGAAGATCGCACTGATCACATTGTATGCAGTGATAAACGGTATCCCCAGGAAACAGACGAACAGATACTGTCTCGTTCCGGCAACTGCCTCTGCCGGGATCCCGATCAGGGTAACGATCGGATTTACCAGAAATACAAGAACCGCCATGACCACAACCGACATTCCCATGAAAAATGTCACCGTGTTGCCGATCGAAACCGAAGCCGCATCAAGCTTCCCTGCTCCGACACTTTTGCCGATCGTCACCGTTGTTCCCATCGCCAGTCCGACAATGATCACCGTCAGCATATGCATAACCTGTCCACCGTTGGAAACAGCAGTAATCCCATCCACACCGTCGAACTGACCGATAATAAACAGATCTGCCATTCCATACAGCGTCTGCAAAAAATAAGACAGCAGATAAGGCAGCGCAAAATATGCGATCGTTTTCCCGATATTGCCGGTCGTTAAATTTCTTTCCATCTTTGGTACCGTACCTTTCTATCAAAATCCACATCATCAAGATTAAACTTTATAACAGATGTAAAGTCAAGGTGTCCAAATCTGTAAAGATAACATCCTCTATAGTGCCCTGAAACGCCAAAGGGCGTAAAATGACATTTTTAGCAGTTATTCGAGCACTTTTAAAAGACATTTTTGTTGCGTTCCATCCCCAGCATACTCTTCGCCAGCCAGAAGAAGAACACCAGCACCAGTATCGGGATGACGCAGGAGGTGACTAACATCACCGCCAGAACTTCAATAAACTGATTGATCACGTTTTCGACCTTGTCCGTAATATCGGACACACCGTTTTTAATACCGGAAATGATGCCTGACAGTACTCCGCTGTTATCGCTGCTGTCACTGTCCTGCTGTCCGTCACTGCTGTTCTGGATATCCTTCGTCGCTTCTTTGGCAGCATCCACCGTATTCCGGATAGAAGACTGATACGTATGCTCGATCAGATCAGACACCTTGACGCTGGCAGGAATAACCAGAACGATCGCAATAGCAAATAACGCAAACTTTCTTGCCAGCTTTTTCCATGCATCCTTTGCAATTGCCGTTCCCGCCGAATAAAGGACACAGGCAATCGGGATCAGTATGACAAACGAAGCGTAACCGGTCACTGTGACCAGATATTTCTCAACATAGATCGCACAGAGAACGATCAGGAAATAGGTACTCATATCCGCCAGCTTTTCTGCGATCGGGGTTGCCGTGTCTCCCGGAAGCAGCGTGATTGCCGCAGACGCCGCCGTTGATGCTGCTGTCAACTCCAGAACCGTTGCCTTTTTGTCATCAAGTGCTGTGATCGTTTTCTCATGAAAGTCTGCCGATGCTGCAAACCTTGACACGACCAGTGCTGAGATCAGTGCCAGCACAAGCGGCAGAATGATCCCGACCCACCGTTTTGTATTTTCATTCCATGTAGTATTCACCCGGTTTTCTCCTCTCTGATGTTTTCCTTTACCTTACCATATAAGCATCCGATACTCAAGATAAAACTGCCGGAGACACCACAATGGCATGGATCCCCGACAGTTCTATCATTAAGATTATTATTTTCTCAAGCTTCGCACATTGATTATGGGTGCAGCTATATATTTATGTGAAGCTTATTAAGCAAAGCCCTGTTTCCAATCGAAGCTATATTTTAATTTCTATTCTATGCTTTGATTTTTGCTGTTGAACAACCTCCCTTTTTCTTAAGCCATTTTGTATATGACTTTTTCTGTGTTTTCGGAACACGGATCGCTGCATTTTTACGGATGCCCTTAAATGCATTCTTTCCGATGGATTTTGCTGTGAGCTTCTCTGTTTTGATCGTGATCTGCTTCAGCTTTTTACAGCTTCGGAAGGCATCCTTTCCAATGGTTTCCACATTCTTACCAATGGTTATTTTTGTCAGCTTTTTGCATTTTCGGAACGCTCCTGCACTAAGAGCTGTGACCTTATAGGTTACTTCGGAATACGTGATCGTATCCGGAATCACAACGCTTCCCTTGATATTCTTTTTCGCCTTAACACAGGAAACCTGATCGGTTGCAGTTACACGGTAAGTCACGCCCTTCACCATAAAGAACATGCCGATTGCTGCCTTTCCACCATCCTTTCCTGCTTGTGTCCCGTCTGCTGATGCTCCATCTTTTCCGGTGGCGGACGCATTATTCGGTTTTGACGATGCCTGTGTGCCATACGGGCTGCCGGAGCTTTGTGGTATGTCCGGTTTTCCAGACACCTGCGGTACATCCGGACTGCCGGAGCTTTGTGGCGTGTCCGGTTTATCAGACACATGCGGCACATCCGGGCTGCCGGAAATCTGTGGTGTATCCGGCTTATTCGTCGGAATCACAGGACTTTGCGTTGGATCCTGCGGCTTTCCGGAGACAACCGGTGAGCTGCTTTCTCCCGGACTCTGTGTTGGGGCTGCTGATTCTGCCGGCTTCTCACTTGCCGACGGATCTTCAAATACAGCAGTTACCTGAATGTCGTCCGTCAAGGCTGTTTTCAGCATTCCATTTACAAATGTGATTCCCTGAACATACTCCGCATCTTTGCCATTGACCTTCCATCCCTTCAGATTCCAGCCCTGAGCCGGAACTGCTTTAAAATAGAGTTTTGAATCCTCCGCATAAGACCCGCCGTTTGCGATTGCTGTACCTTTGTCGGTGGACGCATTGACAACGCCTCTGCCCTCTGCGCCGTACTGTACCAGATAGCTTCCGGTCTTATTGCCCGTGTAGCTAAGTGTACTGTTTATCGTACACACCTCGTATTTTGCAAGCAGCTCATTCACTTCCGCTGTCTCTGCATCCTCCTTAATTCCGGTATAAATACTGTAATCTGCCGCATATGGCTTTCCTTTGCTGTCCTTTCCAATTTCCTGCTCATTGGCACCGGCAGTAAACAGAGCTCTGGCGGCGTCTTCATCTCCGGCAGACAAGCCCCGGAATTTTAACTGCGCAGCTGCAAACTGATATTGGTAATCTGTCGTTTTGCTGACATCCACCGTAACCGGATCAACCGTTACATATAGCTGTGCCTTCTCGATCTGTATCTCCCGGGAACATTCATAAGTAACGCCATCCTTTGTTATCGACGCTTCCAAAATATACTCGCCCGGCAGCTCGTTAACCGCCCATTTGCCGTTTTCCACGGTGATCGCAGTGCGCTTCCGGTCCTTTTTGCCAACCAATGTGAAGGAGGCCGCTTCCGTAACATCCTCTACCTGATCCGTCTTGGCAAGACTCATCTGAAGCGAAATTTCCTCTCCGTAAACCGGCGTATTCTCCAGCTCTAATCCCGGCAATGTCTTTTTCTTGGAATTATATGCTGTAAAATACTGCGGATTCTCCGCCGCTGCACCATAATACTCCTCATCCCCCTGATATTTTACCGTTAATTTATAGTAGCCGGTTCCAAACGGCGTCCACTTTCCTGAAGCACACCCATTTGTAACAGTAAGTGCTGCATTTTCTGTTTCTCCTGTCGTCAGATTCATGATCTCGCAGACCGCTTCCCCGTTTAACGGCTCCTCCTTTTCAGAGACAATCTGTGCAGACAGCGTCTGCTCCTCGCCTCCCACCGGCTGTGTATGGGTGATTGTCTTCCGACCGGAAGCAAGCCCATAAACATATTCGTCATCATATGGAACCGTGCTCTCATAACCATCTGCGGTAAGTTCCCTATACTTTAAACGGTTAAAATTCTCTTCCGTTATCTCCACCGTCAGATCCATATTCGGAGACAGCGTATCGGTCTCAGGATCATTTTCACGGCTGCGGACAGAACCTTTGTCAGACAGATAATTTTTCAACCTTGTACGGGTTGCATCGTCCTTAAAAATCCTCAGGAAAAGATAGTGAAACGATCCGGTCTGTGCTGCATTTACAATTTGATCCACCTTCGCTTTGTAATTGCTGTCGGAGGCACTTCCTTCCAATTCTTCCAGAATAACCGCATCCTCTGTAATTTTTTTACCTACAGTCACAGAATAATTGCCTGTGTACTCCCCAAAATATTTCACATTGCCCTTCAGCTCTGCCACCTGCAAATTACCATTTGTCACCTTGACCGTCAACTTCAACGGCTCGTAGCTTCGCGTCTCTTCTTCCTTCTGCACCTTTTCCACATCAGCTGCACGACCGCTTGTTTTCTCCAACGGATCCATTCTGACAACCGATGCAAGACGCTGTTTTAAAGTAAGAACCGCCGGTTCGCTGTCGATCTCGATCGTTTTGCCGTAAAACTGGGAAACAACGCATCGATACTGCCATCCGTCCATATCCGCAGTCACATCCGGCACCGCAAGATCCATACTGTCTGCACCGTCAATGTCCTCCCACACTGCACCTGCTCCCTGTCTGCGCTGCCACTGATACCGCACAGAACCATTGCTTCCCTTTACCGGTGTGGCGTAAATCGAAAATTCTGCTTTCCCGCCTTCCACAACCGCCGTATCCTCCGGCTGCAGTTCAATTGTCGGTGTATCTGTTCCGGCAGCGTATTTGGTTCTTCCATACACCGGAAGGCTGGATGCACTTGTCTCCATATAACCGACACTCTGCATCGTAAAACGATATGTCTTTCCCGGCTGAAGCAGACCGTTACCGATCGTATAACCGGATCGGGCGGAAGAAACTTCTGCAATCGGCGTTTCTTCCTCATTATCCTCCAACAGGCAGATGCGATAGCGCACTCCCTTACGGTTGCTGTGTGTCCAGCTCAAGGTCAGGGAATCCGCTGTGGCATCCGTCACAGTAATGTCAGATGGCAGTGCCGGTGGTGCCTCCTGTCCCTTCACAAGATAGCCAAGCACCTTTGTCCGTTGTCCGTTTAACATCGTATCCCATGTTCCGAATCGCCACATGAAGGAATAGGACTGCTCTACATTCGCAGGAATACCGGCAACCGTTCCGGAATATTCCGCTCCGTTATAATTCGTCCATGTCACGCTGCCGTTTGCCTCGGCACCCGCACTGACACCGGTCTTAACACCGCCTTCCTCTGTCACAAGATGTGTCTCCACACTGGTTCCCCAGGTCACGGTATCCGAATTTTCACTTTCCACTTCAATTCCCTGTGTGATAGAATTGTCTCCCCTGCTGACTCTGACGAAATTATCCTTTGCACCGGATACATCGTCAACGACCTTTCCTCCATCGAAAGAGGCTCCGATCGCAGCCCGGTAGGAAAACGGATCGCCCGGCGTGTTCGTCAGAACATTTCCGCGGATTTTGTCAAATTCACCGTTTTCCTTCGCAACACGGTCATATTCTGTCACTGTAAGCATGGTCATACGCGGTGTCTGAGGCACGGAAACATAATAATCCTTCCAGCTTCCCGCAATCTGCTGTCCGCACTCATATCCCTGCTCCAGTGCCTTGTCGATTGCCTGAAGCCGGCTGTATGCATTGTTATATCTGTTTGCAGCAACGGAAACCCGGTTGGCAAACGCTGCTTTCTTAAATCGATTGGATATTCCTTTCTTCTGCTTGATCTCTGCATATTCCTGTTCTGCCGTCTCGTAGCTGCTCTTATATTGTTCAAGCTGCTTTTTCAGCCCATTGTAGCGGCTCTGTGTCGGCAGCTTAAATCCCGGCACATAACTTTTATACACATACCTTGTGTATGGCGTCATCGACAGTACCACACTGTCATCCGTACTGTCTGCCTCATAAGAAGTAGAATAGCTCTTCCCCTTCGTAAATTCCTTTGCATAGCCGGCACTGACGCTCGCCTCCACTTCAAAATCAATTCCTACGACATCGTAAAATCCGAGAATACTGACATCCTCCTCATATCCGGTGATCACCCCGGCTGATACCGAAAACTCGGCTGAATTTGTGGTGGAGGAGCCTGTCGTTTTGCCGTATGCCGTAGAGCCATTGGTGCTGTAATTTCCGTCCGTAGATTCCAGATCCGAGAAATACGGTGCCGCCTGAAGCACGGCAACAACATTCGGATCACTGAAATAACTCTCCTTATGATCAAACTTAACGATCATGCCGTCCTCATCATAATCGACTGCCGCCAAACTCAGATAGATATCTCTCCAGCCCGAAGCCTGTGTAAAACGCGCGTACCCGGCGGTATCCTCCGCTCCGACTGCCTTCCGGCTGAGTGCAGAAAGCCCCCATGACACCATACTGTCGCTCTTGACACCACAGCTCATGATTACCTGCTCCATGCCATATGGGTTTCCATTAAAATTGCCCTTGACAACCTTGCTGAGCCAGCACTTCGTTGTATCACTGTCCTTATCGATCGGCAGCTTCATATTTCCGTTATCGTCCGTCCACTGATACTGATACGCCTCTGCGAGTCCGCCGGAAGCATTTGCTTCATCCGGCACAACATAATCAGACGAGCCGCCATTATACTGACATCGAAACATCTCCTTTTCAGATGCACCCGCACTGAAGTTCCAACAGCTGCCCTCCACGAACAAAGTATCTCCATACCCTGTCCCCCGGGAAGCAAAGCATGCGACCGCTGCCGGTTCCTGTCTGACATCCGACCCCCACATTCCTTCATAAAGCTCCTGATTGGCTGCAGGCTGGCATAAAAGATACGGAATACCGCCATGCAACAGCTTATAACATCCCTTTTCCTGATCAAAGCCAAGCTGCACAACTGCCTGCTTACTCTTGACTACCGACTGACCCACACCGTCATCTCCATCCGGAACGTAACCGGCAACAACAAGCTCCTGCATCGAATCATTATCCATATCGCCTACATCCAGACCAACAAACTGCATGGTCTGCAGAACGGTATCCTTTTTCTCCTGAATTCCATATTCCTCTCCGGTAAATGCCAGGCGGCGTCCATACTGTTCCTCCATACTGTCCGTTTTCATGGACAGTACTGACAGATACGATCCCATTTTCTTCCACTCTTTCGCCTTTTTCGTATTTGCGGGAATAAATCTGGCATTCGGAAAATAAGCATGACTAAAAGACGTTGCAAGCTCTTCCTTTCCATCCCCGTCAAAATCATAGACTGCCAGACTTGTAATAAAAGGAGTTTTTGAATCGTCAAGCGTCTTGCCGGGTTGCGTCCCCTCCAGATCTGCCAGGTATACCGTTGATCTCTTTTCAAAGGTTTTGGTCGAGGATTCCGTATTGATATCATAGATATCCACATGAGAAGCATTCACTCCATTTCGTGCATCCGTAACCGGAACATAAACTGCTGCCTCATCCTTTCCATCTCCGTCAAAATCACCGCCGCAGACCGTGAGATAAGACCTCGTCTCATGTTCCTTCATAGTGGATACACAGGTGTTGCTTTTTGTCAGATTGACCGACGTTCCCACCGGCTCATTTGCCTTTGCACTAAGCAGATACAGGTTTAATTCATCCGAGTCTGCTGCCTTCTGCGCAACACACACCTTGTAGTCCTGATAACCGCTCCCGGAGGCATCCAGAGCCGTATATTCCTTGGCTCCGGTCGCTACGGAATCAAACGTTGTCTTTACTGCCTTTCTCTGCTTGCTCTTCAAAAGAGTTCCTGTCTGATCTCCGGAATTTTGATACGTTCCCTGATACCAGCCAAGATTGAGTCCCGTTCCATCTGCCAGATCTGCTGAGTCTGTCTGGCTCCTGTTATAGTTTCCATTGACCAAAGACTTTCCTAAAATCGGCTGAAACAATGACGATACCTTTCCCTCGACAAACAGCTCCATCTGCGGATTCAGGTTCTGATAATCGTCCTTTCCCGCCGTATATGGATTCCGTTCAGAATCCTCTGTCTCCTGTGTTGTATCAAAGGCAAGCTTGTCATAAATACTTTTCTCTGCCTGTCCGTTTTCCTTCAGGCTGCTTGCGCCCGCCCTCTTTACAATACTTTGTGCCGGGAGCCCCGATACCAGCATAGAGCCTGCCAGCATCACGGACACCCATTTTTTCCATTTTCTCATAAGCTCCTCCTCGTTTCTCCTTTCATGATTGCACTCAATTATAACAAAGCACTTCCGAAAAGTACACTAGCCAAACGGCTAAAATAGCGACAAAAAAAAAGAAGTTCTTTGATGCTTCCTCCCTCATCCGCAAAAGATACTTCGGATCCATTCAAAAAGGCAGACGCACAAACGCCTGCCTTATATATGCTGCCGGACTGCAAAAGCTGCTTAACAACAAAGCAATCGACAACATCGTTTCTATTAAAATTAAATGATTATTTCGTACCAAAGATACGATCACCGGCATCACCAAGACCCGGACAGATATATGCATCCTCGTTGAGCTGTCTGTCAAGATGACCAACATAGATCTGCACATCCGGATGTGCCTTATGAAGCTTCTCAAGTCCCTCCGGCGCAGCAATGATACACATAAACTTGATATTCCTGCCGCCGTGCTTCTTGATCTGATCGATCGCATCAATAGCAGAACCGCCGGTTGCCAACATCGGATCACAGACAACGATCAGTCTCTCCTCGATCGGATTTGGCAGCTTACAATAATATTCCTGTGGCTGATGTGTCTCCTCATCACGGTACATTCCAATGTGACCAACCTTTGCATTCGGAACCAGAGCAAGGATACCGGAAACCATACCAAGTCCGGCACGAAGGATCGGTACGACTGCCAGCTTACGTCCGGAGATCATCGGTGTCATGCACTTCTCGATCGGAGTCTCAATCTCTACATCCTCCACCGGAAGATCAGAAAGTGCCTCAAATCCCTCCAGCATCGCGATCTCATCGACAAGCTTACGGAACTCGTTTGTCCCGGTCGCCTTATCACGGAGCAGGGAAATTTTATGCTGAATTAACGGATGTTCAAAAATTACAATATTATCGGATTTAATCATGTTATGCGTCCTTTCTTTCGGATATCTGCTATTATCTCCAAAGCAGTTCTCTTATAGTCTTTTATTATTCATTTTCTTCAGTTTCGTCTGTTTCTCCATCACTGTTCATCACATAAACACCACGGCTTCTGTCTCCCTCCGGATGCTTTCCGAAGCTGTAATCATTGCCCGGAAGGATCGCATTGAGAAGGATACCTGCGATTGCTGCAACAGCCAGTGCTGTCAGTGTAATGGAAGTACCTGCCACATGGAAGGTAAGACCATCGGAAAAACCAAGACCGCAGACAAAGATCACACCTGCAATAATGAGGTTCCTTGACTTTGTCAGATCAACTCTGTTCTCAACCACATTTCTTACACCGATCGCTGAGATCATACCATAAAGCATGAAGGACACGCCTCCGATGATCGCTGACGGCATTGTTGAAATGATTGCGGAAAACTTCGGAATAAAGGAAAGAATAACAGCAAATACTGCCGCAATCCGGATTACTCTCGGATCGTACACCTTGGAAAGCTCAAGTACACCGGTATTCTCTCCGTATGTTGTATTGGCGGGACCTCCAATGAGACCAGCAAATGAAGTTGCAATACCGTCACCCATCAGTGTACGGTGAAGACCCGGATCCTCAATGTAATTCTTACCTACGGTTGCGGAAATGGCAGACATATCACCGACATGCTCCATCATGGTTGCGATCGCGATCGGTGCCATAACAAGGATAGCGGTCACATCAAACTTGCAGATCTGGAACGGTGGAAGTCCAACCCAGCTTGCAGTAGAAACGGAAGCGAAATTCAGGATTGCAGAACCGTCCGGATTCGTCACTCCGCAGGCATTTAAGATCAATGCAAATGCATAGGAGATGAGAACACCCATCAGGATCGGGATGATCTTAAACATACCCTTGCCCCAGATGTTGAAAACAACGATCACCGCCAGTGCCACAAAGGCGATCAGCCAGTTGCCGGACGCATTGCTTACGGCACTTGGTGCCAGGGAAAGTCCGATACAGATAATGATCGGTCCGGTTACAACCGGCGGAAGGAACTTCATAACGCGATTGACACCAACCAGCTTAAAGATCAGTGCAACGACCAGATACAAAAGACCTGCAACCACAATACCGCCACAGGCATATGCAACCTTATCGTTGGCAGCCATATCGGCATACATGCCGCTCTTCAGATTCGCTACCGTGTAGAAACCACCAAGGAATGCAAAAGAAGATCCTAAGAATGCGGGCACCTTAAATTTAGAACAAAGATGGAATATCAGTGTACCAAATCCGGCACAGAATAAAGTAACAGAAACCGTAAGTCCTCTTGACAGCGGCTCTCCACAGGCTTCCTGGAAATAACCTGCCACAAGGATCGGTACAAGAATTGTTGCGCCAAACATGGCGAACATGTGCTGGATTCCCAAAATAAGCATTTTAGGAACCCCTAGTTTACGGGCATCGTAGATTGGTTCGTTTGAGTTTTTCATAGTAATTGCCGTACCCCTTATCTTAAATTTTTTCTAAAGAATATAGTACCATTTCAATATAAAGATAGCAAGTAAAATACAGGAGCAATTCCGTTAAAATTACGAAGATCTTGTTCCGGCTTATCCTGATCGACGGCAGGTAAATAATGACATTATGCCGCTGCGGCTTGACGCAAGTACGAAATCGGACTATAATACATTATTGAGTACGAAATCAGACTTACATTATAGTAAGATACCTTTTAACCCCAACACCATTTTATATACACATAAAAACAACGAAAGGATGATGATAATGAAAACACCCGCAAAACCTCATATGAGTGACATTCAGATAGAATATAACCATCTCTACAAGGAGTTCGATGACATCTATCATGATGCCGCACTCAATGCGTCACTCTCAGACAGTGCGTTTGATATCTTATACGGCATTTTCGAGCTTGGTGACGGCTGCCTGCAGCGTGACATCTGCAGGACCTCCTGCATTCCCAAACAGACGATCAACTCCGCCATCCGCAAAATGGAAGCAAATGGCTGGATTGAATTAAAACCGGGCAAGGGAAGAAGCATGCAGATTTTTCTAACCGACACCGGAAGGCAGATCCAGCAGGAGAAGATCTATCCGGTCATTCAGGCAGAAAACAACGCTTTGTCCGTACTGTCACCGGAGGAATGGGATCAGCTGATCCTGTTCCATCAGAAATATGCAGCTGCACTGCGCAGTGAATTTATGAAGCTTCACAGAAAGGAATCACAATGAAAATACAATTATCCGAACATTTTACATTTAAAAAGCTGTTACGTTTTGTGTACCCATCCGTCATCATGATGATCTTCACTTCGATCTATGTCGTTGTCGATGGGTTATTTGTCTCCAATTATGTCGGCAAAACAGCGTTTGCGGCGATCAATCTGATCTCACCGTTTATTATGGCAATGTCCGCACTCGGCTTTATGATGGGTACCGGAGGAAGTGCCATTGTCGCCAAGACACTCGGCGAGGGTAAGAAGGAGAAAGCCGGCGAATATTTTTCCATGCTGGTGTACGTCACCCTGATCGGCGGAATCGCTTTAAGCCTTGTCGGAATCGCCCTGACACCGTCCGTCGCAAGACTGCTCGGTGCCAGCGGAGATCTCCTGAAAAATTGTACGATCTACGGTTGTCTCGGCTTTATCACACTGGCCCCGTTCATGCTGCAGAACGCCTTCCAGAGCTTCTTTGTGGCGGCAGAAAAGCCAAAGCTTGGTCTTGCGGTGATCGTCATTGCCGGCGTGACTAATATGATCTTGGACTACCTGTTCATTGCCGTGTTCGGCTGGGGAATTGCCGGTGCTGCGATCGCCACCTCCTGCGGAGAGCTGTTTGGCGGATTCTTCCCGTTGATCTATTTTGCCGGCGGAAGATCCGATATTCTACGTCTTGGAAAGACAAAATTCTACGGCAGAATATTGTTGAAAGCCTGTGCAAACGGTTCCTCCGAGCTGATGACAAATCTTTCCAGCTCTATCGTCGGTTCCCTGTATAATCTGCAATTAATGAAGCTTGCCGGCGAAAACGGTGTCGCCGCCTACGGAACGATCATGTACGCAAACTTTATCTTTGTCGCTGTCTTTTTCGGCTATTCCATCGGTAGTGCGCCGATCATCAGCTACCATTACGGAGCTGCCAACCATGACGAGCTGAAAAATCTGTTCAAAAAAAGCCTGACACTGGTAAGCATCTGCGGCGTTGTCCTGACCGCAGCGGCACAGTTTATTGCGTCACCGATCGCACAGATCTTCGTTGGATACGATCCGGAGCTTTTTGAGATGACACGCTACGGTTTTCGTCTGTTCTGTGTAACCTTCCTGATCAACGGCTTCAATATATTTGGTTCTTCCTTCTTCACGGCGCTGAACAACGGACTGATCTCTGCCGTGATCTCCTTCCTGCGAACCCTGGTGTTCCAGCTTGCCGTGGTATTTATCCTTCCGATTTTCCTCGGCATCACCGGCATCTGGCTGTCCGTTGCCGTTGCAGAGTTTCTGACACTTTTCGTCACCGCGACATTTCTTATTAAAAAGCGCAGTGAATATCATTACGCTTAGGAAATACGGCAAATACCATTACGTCTGAAATCACACCTGAAACCAGGTGTACGATAAATGGGACAGGTAAGAGTTTTTTAATATTTTTCAAAATAAGGTGAGTGATTTAAGTATTTTCATGCCAATAGATAAGTGAAAGATCTTTCAAGAGATTATAAAGGGGGCAGACAAATGGAAGAACAGGAATTGCTGGACTGTCTGAGCGAAGACGTCTCACTTGGGATCGAGCTTGCGATCAGGCAGTATGGAAAGGCGGTCAAAACAATCTGCCGGTCCATCCTGTCCGGTTACAGCGGGGAAGATATCGAAGAAGCGATATCCGACACCTTCGTGGGACTCTGGCGGTCCAGAGAAAAAATCAAGCTGACAGACGGTCAGGGCCTCAGGGAATATTTATATGGAATTGCAAGGCGCACCGCACTAAATAAACGGCGCACTCTGGCAAAGGAACATCCGACACAGAATATAGATACCGCCGAAGAGCTGGTATCGGGGGAAAATGTGGAGGAGCAGATCGTAAGCCGATCTGAGTACGAAATCTTATACCAGCTGGTCAATTCCATGAAAAGTCCCGACCGCGAAATATTTATTTACCGGTATTTCTATCAACATTCGATCAAGGAGATCGCAGATAAACTGGCGCTGAAAGCAAAGACGGTAGAGAACAAACTGAGCAGGGGGAAACACCGTTTGAGACAACAGCTGCTACAATGTGGCGTTGAAGTTGCCTGAAATATCTGATATGGCTTGACTGTCGAATGGTCAGGGGGAAGACCGGACAGTCAGAAAGGAGTGCCTTATGAAAAATATAGAAGATTTATTACAGGAGCTTTCCAGACAGGACATCAGCTCCGAAAGGAAGGAAACAACATTGACAGAGTCCGAAATCAAGAGATTACATGAAAAAACTCTGCAGAAAATAAATGGGGAAATCCATACAAAGACAAACGTAGAAAACAGGAAATCAAAAAAACAAAACAACATCACAACACATCCTTCATTCTGGAGAAGATATTCCAGACCGTTCGCTGCTGCCGCTGCCGCATGCCTTGTCTGCATGGTCGGCGTCACCGCATTTGCCGCTTTCAGCTTTGATGACAGCATCCGAAACTTTTTCGAAATCTATGATAATCAGTCACAGCAGACTGCCGAGAAGCTGACTACCAATGTCAACGCTTCGGATGAATCAAACGGGATCCGGCTGGATCTGACCCAGACCATCGGAGACCATTCCGGTTTCTACGCCGTGATCAACGCTTCCGATCTGAAGGATGTTCCGTACACACTGGAATTTGGCAGCTATGAGCTTGCCATTACCGGAAAGGACGGCACAAGCTATGACTATACTGCAGACACGATAAGCAGCACCTCCGTAAACGAGGGCATTACAAAATTTCCGATGTTGGTCAGTGGCATCAACAATAACGGCAACGATGTTGACATCAACAACAGCCATATCGCTTTGTCGCTCAAAAATATCGGTTACCACAATAATCACGGTAGGTTCGTCACGCTGCAGAAGGGAAGCTGGAAATTAAACTGGACCTTCCAGACCAATGCTGAACCGGAGCAGATCAATGTGAACAAAGACATCCGTCTCATGGATTCCGAGGGGCATTGGACGAACATTGTCGTATCTCCGCTTTCACTGACTGCACACTACACGATCACGAAGCAGGGAAAGACACATTTCACACAAAAGGAATGGAACAAATACGAAAAGTCAGACCGGCTTACGATTGATTTCACCGATGGCAGCCGTATCGACAGCCGTTTTGAGGATGATGTGACCGAAAGCTGGGGCGATGCTTCAAACGAGGGATACAAACGGATCGGCTTTAACCAGATCATCGATGCAAAAACCATCGCAAGCGTCACCTTCGGCGGTGAGACGATCACGCTCCACCAGACCACGGCAACCGACAAACGGATCCGTATCAGCAGCAAGGCAGCCAGATGCTTTGTGGAGCTGCCCGAAAGCGTTGCCGAGCTGGTAACCCTGAAAGAGAAGAATACTGTGACCAATCCGGACTTCGGGTGCAGCGAAGCCACTGCTACCTTCATGGCAAAGCGTGGCGGTGCCAAAATGCCGCTTTTTACCATTCACCGTCTCAAGGGTTCCTTTACCGGCGAGAAAATGGAGGAGCTCAATCCGATGATGATTTATGTCGGCTTCCACAACGGATACACCTATACCATTGAATACGGTGAGTGTCAGACAGATGCACAGCTCCGGGAATTTGCGGATATCATGAACAAATATATCGTCAATATCCTGCCGTTTTTCGAGTACGCCGATTAAGAGTTTCCCGCACTGCACATCCATGCTGGACGAATAGATCGAAGCTGTATGCGGAGAGCACCTATAAACAGGGGAGTCACACAATTCGTGTGGCTCCCCTGTTGTTACAATACAACTGACTTTCCCGCCGGAGTGACCGCAAGCCCGCCCTGACTCGTCTCCTTGTACTGACACGGCATATTGCGCCCAATCTCATCCATCGCATCAATGACCTGGTCTACCGGAATAAACGATGTGATCCCTGCCATCGCCATATCACTGCACGAAACCGCATTAACAGCACCGATCACATTTCTCTTCACACACGGAACCTCCACCAGTCCCGCCACCGGATCGCACACCAGACCGAGAAGTCCCTTTAATGCAAGCGCTGTTGCTTCATAAATCTGCTGAAGACTGCCGCCCCGCAGAAAGACAAGCGCTCCTGCCGTCATAGCACTCGCAGAGCCAATCTCTGCCTGACAACCGCCCTGCGCTCCGGCAATCGATGCCCGGCTCGCAATGATCTGACCGATTCCCGCTGCCACAAACAGCGCCTTGACGATCTCATCCTCGGGACACTTCTCCAGCTTCTGACAGGTGATCATCACCGCCGGCAGTACACCGCAGGAGCCTGCGGTCGGTGCCGCCACAATGCGCTTCATGCAGGCATTGGACTCTGCCATTTTAAGTGCCCTTTCCATCACCTGTCCCAGAAATGGACCAGACAATGTCTTTTCGTCACGGTTCCATTTCGCCATAAGCTCCCCCGCACCACCTGTCATCTGACTGGCAGATCTGCGATCCTCATAATTCTCGTCCGCCTGTACCATTGCGCGGTACATGCTCCGCATCGTCTCAAACACTTCCTCATGGCTGTTTTGCTTCTCATTGGCCTCCTCTTCCATCACAAGCTCCCAGAACGCCTTATTCTCCGTCTCGCATATTTCCTGCATCTGCTGCAACGATTCATACATAACGCCAATCCTCCATCCTTATAGATTCAAATATGTGACCTTGATCACGCCCTCGAGATGCTCCAGCCATTTGATCGCTTCCAGTGGAATCTCCTGATCGCACTCCAGAACCATCACGGCATTGCCGCCACGCGAATTACGGTAGAGCTGCAATGTTGCAATATTGACCGACTTGTGGCTGAGCATGGATGTCACCTCCGCCACATGCCCCGGCTGATCCAGATTATGAACGATAAGTGTCGGATATTCACCGCACACATTTACTGTCAGACCGTCCACCTCGCAGATGCGGATCCTGCCTCCTCCGATGGACGCAGCGATCACCTCAAGCTCACGTCCTCCGGCACCGGTCATATGAATTACCGCCGTGTTGGGATGTGCGTCCTTTAGGTCCGCCTGATAAAAAGAAAGCTCCACGCCTGCCTGCTCCGCAATCTCAAGGCTCCTCGGAATCCTCTCATCCTCCGGCTCCCAGCCCATCAATCCGGCAGCCAGCGCACGGTCTGTTCCATGCCCCTTTCCGGTAGACCAAAAAGAGCCGTAAAGACCGATCTGCGCCTTCACTACCGGCTCTGCCAATAGCTTCTGACCCACATATCCGATCCTTACAGCCCCTGCTGTGTGCGAACTGCTTGGTCCTACCATTACCGGACCAATAATATCGAAAATATCCATTGTATCCACCAATCCTTCTGTCAATCTATACCTGCTAGTCTGTCCCTTATTGGGATGTACTATAGCATTATTTGATTGGAAATACAAGACAGTTTCCTATGTTAAGCAGAAATATCTTCTTATAATATCTTTATGGTTTGTTCGCTTAATTTTATTAACTCAAACTTCGCACATAAAATATATCACTGCGCCCATACTATTTCTTATGTCCGA
>ERZ791734.490-NODE-490-length-54502-cov-8.326446_pt1 | contig 54502 bp, 50 predicted proteins | sample MGYA00509953_ERZ791734 | MGnify/ENA primary metagenome ERZ791734 (study PRJEB30046, sample SAMN00792038) | human gut metagenome | study: EMG produced TPA metagenomics assembly of the A metagenome-wide association study of gut microbiota in type 2...
GTTGTTCCCGGACCAGCATTGTGTCGTTATGGGCGTAGGCACTCAGGTAATCATCGTTGTGTTTGATGATGATAAGATTACCGTAACCGCGCAGAGCGTTACCGGCATACACAACGCGTCCGTCTGCGGTCGCGATGATAGCCTGTCCTTTACTCCCTGCGATATCGATCCCCTTATTTCCCCCTTCGGAGGAAGAGAAGTTTTCGATAACCTTGCCGTCAGTTGGCCAGCGCCATGCAGAGATTGGCGAACTGGATGTCATACTGCTGGCAGTCGGTTCAGTAGAGCTAACCACAGGTGCCGTTACCGGTGCTGTGACAACAGTCGCAGTCCCTTTATTATTCGGCAACATTTTGTTAGCAGTCTGATCACCTGAATCCTCAGAATACGTAATTACAGGTTGTGAAGCAACCACCGTGGTGGATTTTTGTGCAGGCTTAACGCTGTTATTTTGCGCGGTCACGTCGGCTGCGGAAACGGTGTTGCCAGGCGTAAGCGGCGTACCCGTTGCGTTGCCAACCTGCAGCGTTTGCCCGACTTCCAGACCGTATGGGGCCTGCACGTTATTGCGCTGGGCGAGGTCACGGAAATCGTTCCCGGTGATCCAGGCAATATAGAACAACGTGTCGCCACGCTTCACGGTATAGGTGCTGCCACCGGTATAACTGCCTTTCGGAATGTTCCCATACTGGCGGTTATAGACTATGCGGCCATTTTGGGTCTGAACAGGTTGTTCAACTGGCTGAACCTGCATTGGCTGTGTAACAGGATGTTGCACAGGCGGAATTTGTGGTGTTTGCTGCGGTGCAGCAGTGCCCATTTTAGGCGGCGGCGTGATTAACATTCCGCTGGACGTGTTACCGGAGCCGCTGTTTCCGCCGACGGAACTGACGGGCGCAGGCGCGTTATTAGAACTTGTGCAACCTGCCAGCCAGAGCGAAACCAGTGATAATGCCGCAACACGGCTGATGGTGAATTTAGGGCTTCCCGCGCTCATTTATCCCCCAGGAATGTGTTAACTACCAGTGACTTAAAATTTACCGTGATGGCACGAATCTTTCGCGCCACACCATACGCTGAATTTGCCTTAATAACCCTGGATAATTCCGAGTCTCAGGCTAACTCCCCCTTTACCAGAGGCACAAAGCGCACGGCTTCCACGGTATCGATAATAAACTCGCCGCCGCGGCGACGAACGCGCTTCAGAAGCTGCTGCTCGTCCCCGACGGGCAGAACAAGAATGCCCCCCTCATCCAGCTGCGACAACAGTGCCACAGGTATTTCAGGTGGGGCCGCCGTCACGATGATGGCGTCAAACGGGGCGCGAGCCTGCCAACCCTGCCATCCATCACCGTGTCGTGTCGAAACATTATGTAAATCAAGTTGTTTCAGGCGGCGACGCGCCTGCCACTGTAAACCTTTAATCCGCTCAACGGAGCAGACATGATGTACCAGATGCGCCAGGATCGCGGTCTGATACCCCGACCCGGTACCGATCTCCAGCACGCGGGAGTTGGGCGTGAGCTCCAGCAGCTCGGTCATGCGCGCCACCATGTAGGGCTGCGAAATCGTCTGGCCTTGTCCGATAGGTAGCGCCACGTTTTCCCACGCTTTGTGTTCAAACGCCTCGTCGACAAATTTCTCACGCGGAACCCGGGCGAGCGCGTCAAGCACGTGCTCGTCGCGGATCCCCTGCGCGCGGAGTTGCTCCAGAAGAGTTTGTACACGTTTGTTTACCATTGCGCGTTCACTCCTGCGCGATCCAGCCAGCCCGACACCACATCATGCGCGCTATACGCGGTTAAATCTACGTGCAAGGGCGTCACCGAAACATAGCCTCCATCCACGGCGGCAAAGTCGGTATCCGGGCCCGCATCGCACTTCTCGCCGGGAGGACCAATCCAGTAAAGCGTGTTGCCGCGCGGATCCTGCTGCGGGATCACCTGATCGGCCGGATGCCGGCTTCCGCACCGGGTGACGCGAATGCCTTTAATCTCACTCAGGGGCAGATCAGGCACGTTGATATTGAGGATGCGTCCGGTGCGCAGCGGCTCGCGGCTGAGGGCCCGCAGGATCGAACAGGTCACCACGGCGGCGGTATCGTAATGGGTGTGGCCGTTTAACGAGACCGCCAGCGCCGGAAACCCGAGGTGACGCCCTTCCATTGCCGCCGCCACGGTACCGGAGTAAATCACGTCATCGCCGAGGTTGGGCCCGGCATTAATGCCGGAGACGACAATGTCTGGACGCGGCCGCATCAGCGCGTTCACCCCCAGAAAAACGCAGTCGGTTGGCGTGCCCATCTGCACGGCAATATCGCCATTTTCAAAGCTAAAGGTGCGAAGCGACGACTCCAGCGTCAGCGAGTTAGACGCTCCACTGCGGTTACGATCGGGAGCCACGACCTGCACATCCGCGAATTCGCGGAGGTGTTTCGCCAGCGTCTGAATGCCTGGCGCGTGGATCCCGTCATCGTTACTCAGCAATATTCGCATAATCACCCGACGTGTTGATAAGTTCCCTGACAACACTGGTGGCAAAGCTACCTGCCGGCAGCCAGAAACGTAACTCGACGGTCACGTCATCCCACCAGTTCCAGCTTAACTGCTGCGGATAAAGCAGCATCGCGCGGCGTGCTGCGTCGACTTTTTCCCGCACCAGCAAGGATTGTAATGCCTGCGCATCCGCAACGGCAGACTGCTCCGCCGCCAGGGCTTCGCCCTGGGTTCCCCAGTCGCCTGTACCGGGCAACGCGGCGGTAATCATCAGCGCTTTGGCGTCCACGCGCGACTGTACATCGGCCATCTCTTCGGCCGTTGCCACAAACCAGCTTCCGCGTCCCGCTAATTGTAGCGCATCGCCAACAACAACTTGATTCGCGTCCGGTTTTTTCAGCCTTTCGCTCACAATCTGATTAAACAACGCACTGCGGGCCGCCGACAACCAAAAACTGCGTTTATTCCTGTCACGAACCGGCGCATCGCTTTGCGCCCAGCGCAATGCGCCCTGCAGGTTACTGCCGCCGATCCCAAAACGCTGCGCGCCAAAGTAATTCGGCACGCCCTGCGCGCTGATGGCATTCAGGCGTTTCTCCACGTCATCGCGGTCGGTCACTTCACGCAGCACCAGCGTAAAGTCGTTACCTTTCAACGCCCCCAGACGCAGTTTGCGCTTGTGGCGGGCATATTCCAGTACCTTACAGCCCTCAAGTTCAAATTTGCTTAAATCAGGCATCGCATTGCCGGGCACGCGGGCGCAGAGCCACTGTTCCGTGACGGCGTGTTTATCTTTCTGACCAGCAAAGCTCACTTCGCGGGCATGAATTTTGAGGAATTTTGCCAGAGCGTCGGCCACAAAACGGGTATTGCAGCCATTTTTAATAATGCGCACCAGGATATGTTCGCCTTCGCCATCCGGCTCAAAGCCCAGATCCTCCACCACGAGGAAGTCTTCAGGGCTGGCTTTCAGCACCCCGTGCCCCTGCGGTTTACCGTGCAGGTAGGTCAGGTTGTCGAAATCTGTCATTTGCTCGCCTTCACCAGCAGCGCCACGGCTTCACAGGCAATGCCTTCACCGCGGCCAGTAAAGCCCAGCTTCTCGGTGGTCGTCGCTTTGACGTTGACGTCGTCCATATGGCAGCCCAGATCTTCAGCAATAAATACGCGCATCTGCGGAATATGCGGCAGCATTTTCGGTGCCTGAGCAATAATCGTGACGTCAACGTTGCCGAGGGTGTAGCCTTTCGCCTGAATGCGGCGCCACGCTTCGCGCAGCAGCTCGCGGCTGTCCGCCCCTTTAAAGGCCGGGTCGGTGTCCGGGAACAGTTTGCCAATATCGCCCAGCGCCGCAGCGCCCAGTAAGGCGTCGGTAAGCGCATGCAGCGCCACGTCGCCATCAGAATGCGCCAGCAGCCCTTTTTCATAAGGAATGCGCACGCCGCCAATGATAATTGGGCCTTCTCCGCCAAAGGCGTGTACATCAAAACCGTGTCCAATTCGCATTATGCCTTCTCCTGATGGGTCGAACGGGTAAGATAGAATTCCGCGAGCTGTAAATCTTCCGGACGCGTCACTTTTATATTATCAGCACGTCCTTCAACCAGCGTTGGGTGGAAACCGCAATACTCCAGCGCCGAGGCCTCGTCCGTAATGGTCGCCCCTTCATTCAGCGCTCGCGTTAAGCAGTCATGGAGTAATTCGCGGGGGAAAAATTGTGGCGTCAGCGCGTGCCATAAATCGACGCGCTCAACGGTGTGGGCGATAGCCGCTTTGCCCGGCTCGGCACGCTTCATGGTGTCACGCACAGGGGCAGCCAGAATGCCACCCACCCGACTGGTTTCACTCAACGCCAGCAGGCGAGCGAGATCGTCCTGATGCAGACACGGACGCGCCGCGTCATGCACCAGCACCCACGGCGCGTTTCCGGCAGCCTGAATGCCTGCCAGCACGGAATCGGCGCGCTCGGCACCGCCATCGACAACGGTAATCTGTGGGTGATTGGCCAGCGGTAACTGCGCGAAGCGCGCATCGCCCGGGCTGATGGCGATGATCACCCGCGTCACCCGTGGGTGCGCCAGCAGCGCCGCCACGGCGTGCTCGAGGATCGTTTTATCGCCAATAGAGAGGTATTGCTTGGGACATTCTGTCTGCATGCGCCGGCCAAAACCTGCGGCCGGCACCACGGCGCATACGTCCGAAAAAGTTACTGCCATGTCGTAATCCTGGGCCTGATTATCGATTGTTTTGTGCTGAGCCCTGATTGCGTTTAGACGCATCCGGAACCAGACGATAAAAGGTTTCGCCCGGCTTAGTCATACTGAGTTCATTGCGTGCGCGTTCTTCAATCGCCTCTTGCCCGCCATTGAGGTCATCAATTTCAGCGAAGAGTTGATCGTTTCGCGCCTTAAGTTTGGCGTTTGTTGCCTGCTGAGCCGCGACGTCATCACTCACCCGGCTATAGTCGTGCAGTCCGTTCTTACCGAACCACAGCGAATATTGCAGCCAGATTAGCAAAGCCAGCAACAGCAGCGTTAGTTTACCCATCCTGCCCCCTGAAAAACGGCATCCTCATCCCAAGACTTCCCCAGAGCACAACGCCGGGGTAACAGAGATGCCGCAACATCGCGGGCAAATGTACCACATTTTTTCCGCAGAATCGTCCTGCACAATATCGCCACACAGTTGGTTACGGTTTGAATTATGGCTGAAGTTAGCCCATGAGCCACAAAAATAACAGGCCAAACATCAGAACCACCGTCACAATCGTGATCGCGGTACTGTACAGGAGGCGGCCATTGAGCAGCGAGTGCAGCGCAATGCCGACAACCACCGCCACGGGCATTAACGCCAGGAAGAAAGGCCAGGTGTAGAGAAAGAAGAACAGCGTGTTACCGCCGTAGATGAGAAACGGAATGCCAAGCGCCAGCAACCATGAGACGAAGCCAATGATGGCCCCAGGAAATGACCAGGTCGTCTCGTCGTCGGTCGCAAGCGGCTCCGACCCGGTGGTGATGATGTAATTTTCACTGTTGCGCATAGCTAATCCTGTGACCGTGACTCATCGTTCGGGAAGACAGCTCCCGAACGATACCGTCTCAGGATCTGATAATATCGTCCCGTCTGAGCAGGTCTAATAATTGGCTTACTAAATTTGTTACCAATTGTTGACCTTCCAGGTGAATCTCAGGCGATTCAGGCGCTTCGTAGACCGCGTCAATGCCGGTGAAGTTGCGAAGTTCACCGGCACGGGCTTTTTTGTACAGCCCTTTCGGATCGCGCGCTTCGCAAACCTCCAGCGGGGTGTCGACAAACACTTCGATAAAGCGTTCCTGACCCACACGTTCGCGCACCATCTGGCGCTCGGCGCGGTGCGGTGAGATAAACGCCGTCAGCACCACCAGCCCGGCGTCCGCCATCAGGCTGGCGACCTCCCCGACCCGGCGGATGTTCTCTTTACGATCGTCATCGCTGAACCCCAAATCGCTGCACAGCCCGTGGCGCACGTTGTCGCCATCCAGCAGGTAGGTGCTTACTCCCTGCTGATGCAACGCCTCTTCCAGCGCCCCGGCGACCGTGGATTTACCGGAGCCAGAAAGCCCGGTAAACCACAGCACAACCCCACGGTGGCCGTGGAGCTGTTCGCGCTGGGCGACGGTGACCGGATGAGGATGCCAGACGACGTTCTCATCATGGGCGGCCATTACTTACCTCCCAGCAGATCGCGTGCGCCCCAGTGCGGGAAGTGCTTACGCACCAGTGCGTTCAGTTCCAGCTCAAAGGCGCTGAATTCCGAGGCCACGCTCGCCTGCTCGTTTGGCTCGCGCACCATTCCCGCGCCGACGGTGACGTTCGTCAAGCGGTCGATAAAGATCAGCCCGCCCGTCACCGGGTTCTGCTGATACGGATCCAGCACCAGCGGTTCGTCGAAGGTCAGATCGACCAGACCAATGCCGTTCAGCGGCAGCTCGGTGACCTCGCGCTGGGTCAGGTTGTTGATGTCCACCTGGAACTGAATGCCGTCCACGCGAGCGCGGGTTTTCTTGCCGGCAATTTTGATGTCATAGCTCTGACCCGCGGTCAGGGGCTGCTCCGCCATCCATACCACGTCCACGGATGCACCCTGCACGGCCGCCAGCGTTTCCTGGGCATCCACCAGCAGGTCTCCGCGACTGATATCAATCTCGTCTTTCAGCACCAGCGTTACCGCTTCACCAGCACCCGCTTCCTGCAGGTCACCGTCAAAGGTAACGATACGGGCAATGGTTGATTCCACACCGGATGGCAGCACCTTGACGCGTTGCCCCACCTTCACGACACCCGAAGCGAGGGTACCGGAGAACCCGCGGAAATCGAGGTTCGGACGGTTGACGTACTGCACCGGGAAGCGCATCGGCTGGGTGTCGACCACGCGCTGGATCTCAACGGTCTCCAGCACTTCCAGCAGCGTCGGGCCGCTGTACCACGGCATGTTCGCGCTCTGGGAGGCGACATTGTCCCCTTCCAGCGCCGAGAGCGGCACAAAGCGAATGTCGAGGTTGCCCGGCAGCTGTTCAGCAAAGGTCAGGTAGCTCTGGCGGATCGCGTCGAACGTCTCTTCACTGAAGCTCACCAGATCCATCTTATTGATGGCCACCACCAGGTGTTTGATCCCCAGCAGCGTGGAGATAAAGCTGTGGCGACGGGTCTGATCCAGCACGCCTTTACGGGCGTCGATCAGCAGGATCGCCAGGTCACAGGTCGACGCACCGGTCGCCATATTGCGGGTGTACTGCTCGTGCCCCGGGGTGTCGGCGATAATAAATTTGCGCTTCTCGGTGGAGAAATAACGATAGGCCACGTCGATGGTGATGCCCTGCTCGCGTTCCGCCTGCAGGCCATCCACCAGCAGCGCCAGGTCGAGTTTTTCGCCCTGGGTACCGTGACGCTTACTGTCGTTATGCAGGGAAGAGAGCTGATCTTCATAAATCTGGCGCGTATCGTGCAGCAGGCGGCCAATCAGGGTACTTTTCCCGTCATCCACGCTGCCGCAGGTCAGAAAACGCAGCAGGCTTTTATGTTGTTGCGCGTGCAGATACGCTTCCACGCCGCCTTCTTTGGCAATTTGTTGAGCAATAGTGGTGTTCATGGCGGCTCCTTAGAAATAACCCTGACGTTTCTTCAGCTCCATCGAGCCTGCCTGGTCGCGGTCGATCACGCGCCCCTGTCGCTCGCTGGTGGTCGACACCAGCATCTCTTCGATGATCTCCGGCAGCGTCTGCGCGCTGGATTCCACCGCGCCGGTCAGCGGCCAGCAGCCCAGGGTACGGAAACGCACCATCTGTTTTTTGATCACTTCCCCCGGCTGCAGGTCGATGCGATCGTCGTCGATCATCATCAGCATGCCGTCGCGCTCCAGCACCGGGCGTTCAGCCGCCAGATACAGCGGAACGATCTCGATATTTTCCAGATAGATGTACTGCCAGATATCCAGCTCGGTCCAGTTGGAGAGCGGGAAGACGCGAATGCTTTCGCCTTTGTTGATCTGACCGTTGTAGTTGTGCCACAGCTCCGGACGCTGGTTTTTGGGATCCCAGCGGTGGAAGCGGTCGCGGAAGGAGTAGATGCGCTCTTTGGCGCGGGATTTCTCTTCGTCACGGCGCGCGCCGCCGAAGGCTGCATCAAAACCGTATTTATTCAGCGCCTGCTTCAGCCCCTCGGTTTTCATGATATCGGTGTGTTTGGCGCTGCCGTGCACGAACGGGTTAATGCCCATCGCCACCCCTTCCGGGTTTTTATGCACCAGCAGTTCACAGCCGTAGGCTTTCGCGGTACGGTCGCGGAACTCATACATCTCGCGGAATTTCCAGCCGGTATCCACGTGCAGGAGCGGGAACGGCAGCGTACCCGGATAAAACGCTTTACGCGCCAGATGCAGCATGACGCTGGAATCTTTACCGATGGAGTACATCATCACCGGGTTAGAAAACTCGGCGGCCACTTCGCGGATAATATGGATACTTTCCGCTTCAAGCTGTCGCAGGTGAGTAAGACGTTTTTGGTCCATAACCGTTCCTTAAGCCAAATTTATGACAGAAGCGCCGAAGCCTTCTGTGTCGGTTGTGTGCTGAAACCAGGCGAGCGTACTGTGCAGTTGCACCACTTCCCCAACCACGATCAGGGCGGGCATCGGGGCGTCTTTCGCCAGGGTTGCGAGTTCCTGAAGTGTGCCGACAGCAACGTGCTGATCGACGCGCGTACCGCGGGAAATCACGGCGACTGGCGTCGTCGCCTCACGGCCGTGCTGAACAAGCTGTTCGCTGATGTCCGCCGCCTTCATGGTGCCCATGTAGATAACCAGCGTCTGTCGGCTCTGGGCGAGGTGCGACCAGTCAAACGGCGTGCTGTCCGCCTTGTAATGGCCGGTCACAAAGGTCACGCTCTGGGCGTAATCGCGATGCGTGAGCGGAATACCGGCGTAGGCCGTTACCGCAGAGGCCGCCGTGATGCCTGGCACCACCTGGAACGGCACGCCCGCTTCGGCTGCCGCCTGCAGCTCTTCGCCGCCGCGCCCAAAAATAAACGGATCGCCGCCTTTCAGGCGCACCACGGTCTTGCCCGCTCTGGCGGCCGCAATCAGCATCTGGTTGGTGTCATGCTGGGGGACAGAGTGCTCGCCTGCCCGTTTGCCGACGCAGATTTGCTCCGCATCACGACGGATCAGTTCGCGCACACCGTCGGTGACCAGATGGTCATAGAACACCACGTCCGCATCCTGCAGTACCTGCAGGCCACGCAGCGTCAGGAGTCCGGCATTACCTGGCCCGGCCCCCACCAGAATGATTTCCCCGCCCGTGCTGCCGGGGTTATCCAGTTCGTCTTCAAGAATTTTTTGTGCCGCCGTCTCATTACCGGCATGCATCAGGCTGGCAAAGCGGCCGCGAAACACGCGCTCCCAGAAGCGACGGCGTTCCGTCACGCTGGTCAGGCGGGTTTTCAGATGGTTGCGCCAGTAGCTGGCTTTCTCCGCCATTCGTCCAAGGCTGGTTGGCAGCAGCGCTTCGATTTTTTCACGCAGCACGCGCGCCAGCACCGGTGCGGTGCCGCCGGAAGAGATAGCCACCAGCAGCGGCGATCGGTCGACGATTGAGGGGAAGATAAACGAGCATAAAGGCTGGTCGTCGACCACGTTCACCAGGCGGTAACGCGCCTGCGCGGCCTCGGAGATCCGCCGGTTGAGTTCGCGATTTTCCGTTGCCGCAATCACCAGCACCACGCTGTCGATCTGTGATTCGTCAAAATCTGCCTCTGCAACGGTCTGCACCTGCGCGCCCGCACGCTGCAGAAACGCGATTTTGCGATCGGCAATGTCACCGGTACCAACAACCAGCACCGGTTTCTCTTTAATCGCGGCAAATAAGGGCAGATAGTCCACAAGCAACAACTCACTCACAACAAGGAATAGAGGGACTATAGGGGGCGGCTTAGACCGAATGAAATTACGAATTGGAATGAGTAGTTACTCAATGGAATAACGCAATGAAAAAGCAAATATCAAAAAGTGCTTAACACGCGAAATTTCGGGCATTTAAGAGCAATTCAAATTGTGTATGGGCGATCACAGTTTCATACTAGGCGGGTTAAAATTTTGCTCTGTTTTTTAAGGACTCCCTATGTTTTCCGCAACGCGCCACCGTATCGCTGCCCTGGCGCTCGGCGTTTGCTTTATCCTTCCGGCTCAGGCAAAAAATCAACCGTATGGTGAAATCGCCAATATGCAGGCGCGGCATATTGCTACCGTCTTTCCCGGACGCATGACCGGCTCTCCGGCGGAAATGCTCTCCGCCGACTATATTCGTCAGCAGTTTGCCGATATGGGTTACCAGAGCGATATCCGTTCGTTTCACAGCCGCTACGTTTATACCTCCAGAAATAAAACCAAAAACTGGCATAACGTGACCGGCAGTACGGTTATCGCGGCGCATGAAGGTCGCGCGGCTGAGCAGATCATTATTATGGCGCACCTTGATACCTACGCCCCGCAGAGTGACGCAGATTCGGATAACAACCTCGGTGGGCTGACGCTGCAGGGCATGGACGATAACGCCGCAGGCCTGGGCGTGATGCTTGAGCTGGCCGAGCGGATGAAAGACATCCCGACAAAATATGGTATTCGCTTTGTGGCGACCAGCGGCGAAGAGGAAGGCAAGCTTGGCGCTGAGAATCTCCTTAAGCGCATGAGCGCAGAGGAGAAGAAAAATACGCTGCTGGTGATTAACCTCGATAATTTAATCGTCGGCGATAAGCTCTATTTCAATAGCGGACAGAGTACGCCAGGTACCGTGCGGAAACTGACCCGTGACCGGGCGCTGGCGATTGCCCGCAGCCATGGCGTTTATGCCACGACCAATCCTGGCGGGAACGCCAGCTATCCGCGAGGAACGGGCTGCTGTAACGACGGCGAAGTGTTCGATAAGGCCGGCATTCCGGTACTGTATGTGGAAGCGACAAACTGGTCGCTGGGCAAGAAAGATGGCTATCAGCAGCGGACTAAATCGAAAGCCTTCCCGGACGGGACAAGCTGGCATAACGTGATGCTGGATAATCAGCAGCACATTGATAGCGCCCTGCCGCAGCGCATAGAGCACCGCAGCCGGGATGTGGTGAAAGTGATGCTGCCGCTGGTGAAAGAGCTGGCAAAAGCGGGGAAAGCCTGAGGTTTTTGAACGCCGTGCGGCCTGATGCCCTCACCCCAACCCTCTCCCACAGGGAGAGGGAGTCAATGAAATTACCCTTCGTGCAGCCCGCACTCGCGCTTCAGCCCAAAGAATCGCGTCTCTTCTTCCGCCATTCCCGGTTCCCATTTGCGCGTGGTGTGGGTATCTCCCACTGACAGGTAGCCCTGATCCCACAGCGGATGGTACTTCAGCCCGTGCTTTTGCAGGTACTGGTACACGGTGCGGTTATCCCAGTCGATGATCGGCAGCACTTTAAAGACCCCGCGCTGAACCGCCAGCACCGGCAGCGTGGCGCGGCTGCCGGACTGCTCACGGCGCAGCCCCGCAAACCACGTCTGCGCGTTCAGCTCTTTCAGCGCCCGGTTCATCGGCTCAACCTTGTTGATCTCATTGTATTTCTCAATGCCCTCAACGCCCTGCTCCCACAGCTTGCCGTAGCGCGCTTCCTGCCAGGCCGCGCTTTCAGCCGCGCGGTAGACTTTCAGGTTCAGCCTGAGCTTGTCCGTCAGCTCGTCAATAAACTGGTAGGTTTCCGGGAACAGGTAGCCGGTATCGGTGAGGATCACCGGAATGTCCGGGCGGATCTGATTCACCAGATGCAAACTAACCGCCGCCTGAATACCAAAGCTCGACGACAGCACATAGTCTCCCGGCAGGTTTTCCAGCGCCCACGCCACACGCCCTTCGGCGTCGAGCTTCTCCAGCTGAGCGTTGGTTTCAGCGAGTGCCAGAATGCGTTCGACTTTTGGCAATGCGTTAAGCGCGTTTAGATCGAGTACGGACATAAGAACCTCGTTTGCCTGTTTTGCCGGGCGGCACTGCGTTTGCCCGGCCTACAAAACCCGTAGGCCCGGTAAGCGAAGCGCCACCGGGCAAAGGATGGGTTACTCCCAGAAATCCCTGGCGGGATCGAGCACCGGGCGAATGATGCCCGCACGCACCGTAAAGTCGCCGAAGCCTTCACCCGCTTCGCGCTCTTTCGCCCAGCGCCCGACAAGCTCGTCGATGGAATCAAGAATTTCCGGCTCGGTGATGTTCTCGCGGAACATACGCGGAATACGCGTGCCGATACGGTTACCGCCCAGGTGCAGGTTGTAGCGCCCCGGCGCTTTCCCCACCAGGCCCAGCTCGGCGAGCATCGCGCGACCGCAGCCGTTCGGGCAGCCGGTGACGCGCATAACAATATGCTCGTCCGGAATGCCGTGTTTTTCCAGAATCGCTTCCACTTTGTCAGTGAAGGACGGCAGGAAACGCTCCGCTTCGGCCATCGCCAGCGGGCAGGTCGGGAATGACACGCAGGCCATCGAGTTTTCACGCTGCGGCTTCACCGCATCCATCAAGGCGTGTTCGCGCGCCAGCTTCTCGATCTTCGCTTTCTGGCTTTCCGGCACGCCGGCAATGATCAGGTTCTGGTTAGCCGTAATGCGGAACTCACCTTTATGGATCTTCGCGATTTCCAGCAGACCGGTTTTCAGCGGACGCCCTGGATAGTCCAGGATACGGCCGTTTTCGATAAACAGCGTCAGATGCCATTTATTGTCGATGCCTTTAACCCAGCCAATACGATCGCCGCGGCTGGTGAATTCGTAAGGGCGAATCGGCTCAAATTTGATGCCCGCACGACGCTCCACTTCCGCTTTGAACGTCTCCACGCCCACGCGCTCCAGGGTGTATTTGGTTTTCGCGTTTTTACGGTCGGTACGGTTACCCCAGTCGCGCTGAGTCGTAACCACCGCTTCTGCAACAGCCAGCGTATGCTCGAGCGGCAGGAAGCCGAACTCGCTCGCAGTGCGGGCGTAGGTTTTCTTGTTACCGTGTTCGATGGACAGGCCGCCACCCACCAGCAGGTTAAAGCCTACCAGCTTGCCGTTTTCGGCAATCGCCACGAAGTTCATGTCGTTGGCGTGCAGATCAATATCGTTCTGCGGCGGGATCACTACCGTGGTTTTGAACTTACGCGGCAGGTAGGTCTGACCGAGGATCGGCTCTTCGTCCGTGGTCGCGACTTTTTCCTGATCGAGCCAGATCTCTGCATACGCGCGGGTACGCGGCAGCAGGTGCTCGGAGATTTTCTTCGCCCACTCGTACGCTTCGGCATGCAGCTCGGACTCATACGGGTTAGAGGTGCAGAGCACGTTACGGTTCATGTCGTTAGCGGTCGCCAGCGCGTCCAGCCCGACGGAGTGCAGCATCTGGTGCACCGGCTTCACGTTCTTCTTCAGAATGCCGTGGAACTGGAAGGTCTGACGGTTGGTCAGACGGATGCTGCCGTAGATCGTGTTTTCACCGGCAAACTTGTCGATGGCCTGCCACTGTTTGGTGGTGATTACCCCACCCGGCAGACGGCAGCGCAGCAGCATCGCATGACGCGGCTCCAGCTTCTGTTCCGCGCGCTCGGCACGAATATCACGGTCATCCTGCTGGTACATGCCGTGGAAACGGATCAGCAGGAAGTTGTCGCCTTTGAAACCGCCGGTGAGACCGTCATTCAGATCTTCAGCAATGGTGCCGCGCAGGTAGTTGCTTTCCAGCTTCATGCGCTCGGCGTCTGTCAGTTTACCTTCGACCACCAGTGGCCCTGGATGTTTTTCGCTCATTAGTAGACATCTCGCTGATAACGGCGCTCAACGCGCAGCTCACTTAAAAATTCATCCGCCGCTTCGGCATCCATACCGCCGAATTCGGCAATCACTTCCAGCAATGTCTGCTCAACGTCTTTCGCCATGCGATTGGCATCGCCGCAGACATAAATGTGGGCACCGTCATTGATCCAGCGCCACAGCTCTGCGCCCTGTTCGCGCAGTTTATCTTGTACGTATACTTTTTCTTTCTGATCGCGAGACCAGGCCAGATCGATGCGGGTCAGTACGCCTTCTTTGACATAGCGCTGCCACTCCACCTGGTAGAGGAAATCTTCCGTAAAGTGCGGGTTACCGAAGAACAGCCAGTTTTTACCCGGCGCACCGTCTGCCGCACGCTGCTGCATAAAGGCGCGGAACGGTGCGATACCGGTGCCCGGGCCAATCATGATGACCGGCGTTTCCGGGTTCGCCGGCAGGCGGAAGTTGTCGTTGTGCTCGATAAAGACGCGCACTTCGCCCTCTTCTTCTACGCGGTCAGCCAAGAAGCCCGATGCTCCACCCGTACGGGCGCGGCCTTCGATGTCATAGCGCACTACGCCCACGGTGATATGCACTTCGCTCTCCACCTCGGCCTGAGACGAGGCAATGGAGTACAGGCGTGGGGTCAGCGGACGCAGCAGGCCGACCAGCGCACCGGCATCCAGCTGCGCCGGAGAGAAACGCACCATATCGACAATCGGCGTCGTCGCCGCGTAATGCTGCAGCTTCGCTTTGTCACCCACCAGCGGCAGCAGGGATTCGCTGCGGGTTAAGGTGGCGTAATTTTCGACGATGTTCGGCGTGTTGACCGTCAGCTCGAAATGCCACTGCAATGCTTCAGAGAGAGGCAGCGTTTTGCCTTCCACAGTGACCGGCTCGTCGCCTTTCAGCCACAGCAGCTCAACCAGCTCTTTCACCAGCGCCGGATCGTTCTGATACCAGACCCCCAGCGCATCGCCAGGCTGGTAGCGCAGGCCAGAGTCACCGAGATCGATTTCGATATGGCGCACGTCTTTTTCAGAATCGCGGCCGGTAATTTTCTGGTTCACCGACAGGCTCGCGGTCAGCGGCGCCTCTTTGGTGTAGGGACTGGTGTGGATGTCGTTGACCGCCCCCGTCGCGGCGAACGCCGCCTGCGCCGACGTCGCTTTTGGCACGCGAGCTTTCAGCACCTCAACGATACGGGCACGCCATTCCGCTGCGGCGGTCTGGTATTCGACATCTGCGTCAACGCGGTCCAGCAGGCGCTCCGCGCCGAGCTCCGCCAGCTTACTGTCGAAATCTTTCCCGGACTGGCAGAAGAATTCATAGGAGGTATCGCCCAGGCCAAATACGGCAAACGCCGTGCCATCCAGTTTTGGGGCTTTTTTCGAGAAGAGGAACTTATGCAGCGCCACCGCTTCTTCAGCGGGTTCACCTTCACCCTGGGTAGAGGCGACAACCACCAGCAGTTTTTCCGACGCGATTTGCTTAAATTTATAATCCCCGGCGTTGACCAGGTTCACGTTCAGTTTGGCGGCCAGCAGATCGTCACGCAGTGCTTCAGCCACGCGGCGGGCATTGCCTGTTTGCGAAGCGGAAATCAGGGTAATGGCCGGAATTTCAACGGCCGTTGCCGGTGCCCCCGCCACAGCGCCAGGCTGCTGATTGAGCATTCCCCAGAAATAACCGGAGACCCAGGCAAGCTGAGTGGGAGAAAAGTCAGAGGTGGCAGCCTGAAGACGCGCCAGTTGCTCCGGGTTCAGGGGAAGCAAATTTGAAGGTGGGGCCTGTGTTGTCATGCGTCGTTATGTTCCAGTAGCAAAGCGGAATTTATGCAAAAAGACCAAACTAGAGATAAGGTTAACGGCGAGGATAATAACAATTAAAGAAGGGATGGAAATAATAAATAACCAAATGGACTAACCTGTTTTAGTTATCATTCTTAGCGATAAAACCGATTAATTAACCTTCTGAAATTGTTAAATAAAAACCATATAAAACCGCTTTTAATGCAAGCTCAGGCTTCAGAGCCGTTTTAGTTAATGCGAAAAATTGTGCTTTCCGGTACTATGCGGCGGTTTTTTCCGCATTACTGAGAGCGATCATGTCCACCACACTGTTTAAAGATTTCACCTTCGAAGCTGCCCACCACCTCCCGCACGTTCCTGCAGGACACAAATGCGGCCGGCTGCACGGGCATTCGTTTATGGTGCGTCTTGAGATCACCGGTGAAGTTGATCCGCATACCGGTTGGATCATGGATTTTGCCGAGCTGAAGGCTGCATTCAAACCGACTTACGATCGTCTGGATCACTACTATCTGAACGATATCCCGGGCCTTGAAAACCCGACCAGCGAAGTGCTGGCGAAATGGATTTGGGATCAGATGAAACCGCAGGTTCCGCTGCTGAGCGCGGTGATGATCAAAGAGACCTGTACGGCAGGCTGCGTGTATCGCGGCGAGTGATGCTTGCCGGGTGGCGGCTTCGCCTTACCCGACCTACAAACGCCTCGAACCGCAGGCCCGGTAAGCGCTAGCGCCACCGGGCTTTTTTTCAGGCGATATTCAGATATTTGTGCGTCTGCATCGACAGGCGCCAGTTGCGCGCAATGCAGGTTTCAATGCACAGGCGCGTCGCGTCCTCTTTCTGGCTGATAGGCTGCAGGGCGATCACCCGCTGCTTTTCGTCCGTCAGCGTCGCCAGCAGTTCATCCAGCGCTTCGATATCACGCACGCGTCCCACCGGATGCTTAATCTCATCCGCGCGCTCCAGCGCCTGAGACAGCACATTGTATCCGCCGCGCATATTCACTTTCGGCGAGACCGTCACCCAGGTGGTATGCGAGCAACGCACTTCATGGGTGCCGCTGGTTTCAATCTGGCAGCTGTAGCCGTTTTTTTCGAGCAGCTCGGTCAGTGGGGTCAGATCGTGAATGCAGGGTTCGCCGCCGGTGATCACCACGTGGCGCGCTGTCCAGCCCTGACGACCAATGATGGCCAGCAGATCTTCTGAACTGCCCGCGCCCCACTTATCGCTCTCTTTGGTTTTCGCCAGAATGCTAAACAGCGACACTTCCCGATCAGCGAGCTTATCCCACGTATGTTTGGTATCACACCAGGCACAGCCAACCGGGCATCCCTGTAAACGGATAAAGATAGCGGGAACGCCGGTAAAGTAACCCTCGCCTTGCAGGGTCTGGAACATCTCGTTAATCGGGTACTGCATAGTCATCTCAGTAAAGGGGATAAACGATAAGTATCGCAGATCCCCGCTGGATGGTCATGCTCCATCGGTGCTTTGCGCGTCAATCGCCGCCATAAACCGTTCGGTAATTTGCTGTGGACGGGTGATCGCGCCGCCGACGACAACCGTATGCGCGCCCAGCGCCAGACACCTGGCCGCACGCTCGGGCGTATCCACGTTGCCTTCAGCCACCACGGGAATCGTGACCGCCGCCAGCACCGCCTTGAGGAACGCACAGTCATTTTCCGGCAGAGCATGGCCCGCGGTGTCCGCCGTATAGCCATAAAGCGTGGTGCCGACGCAATCAAAACCTAACGCCTGCGCCGTTACGGCTTCCTCTGTTGAGGAAATATCTGCCATCAGCAATACCGTGGGGTAGCGTGCGCGGATACGCGTGACCAGGGCTTCCAGCGATTCACCGCCGGGGCGTGCCCGCGCCGTCGCATCAAGCGCGATGATCTCCGGAGAGACGGTCATAAGTTCATCCACCTCTTTCATCGTCGCGGTGATAAACACCTCGCTGTCGGCATAATCCCGCTTGATGATGCCGATAACCGGCAACGACACCTGCTGCTTAATGGCCACGATATCCACTACGCTGTTGGCGCGTATGGCGGCGGCTCCGCCCTGCGCCGCTGCCAGCGCCATTCGCGACATAATAAACGGGCTATGCAGGGGTTCGTTTTCCAGCGCCTGACAGGAGACGACCAGTTTTCCCTTCAGGGTATCCAATACAGTTTTCATTACGATAAGATCTCTTCCACTTCGTTTTTGATAATCGTGACGTGCGGGCCATAGATGACCTGAACACCGTTTCCGCGCACGATAACGCCGCGCGCGCCGGTGGCTTTCAGCGCCGCGTCATTCACTTTGCTGCCGTCTTTTACCGTGACGCGAAGACGCGTGGCACAGCAGTCCACCTCTTCCAGATTGTCTTTTCCGCCTAATCCGGCAATCACCGCCGCGGCGCGATCGCTTTGCGGGAGAGTCACCTCGTCAGACATCGTCTCCTTTTCACGGCCCGGCGTGGCAAAATCAAAGCGGTTAATCAGGTAGCGGAACGTGAAGTAGTAGAGGAAGAACCACGGCACGCCGACCAGCGGAACGAACATCCAGTGGGTTTTGGCCTCCCCCTGCAAAATGCCGAACAGCACGAAGTCGATAAAACCGCCGGAGAAGGTCTGCCCGATGGTGATGTGCAGCATGTGCGCCAGCATGAATGCCAGCCCGTCAAACAGCGCATGGATGACGTACAGCACCGGTGCGATAAACAGGAAGGAGAACTCGATGGGCTCGGTGATCCCGGTCAGGAACGAGGTCAACGCCGCTGAAAGTAACAGCCCGGCAACGCGTTTTTTGTTCTCGGGTTTTGCCGTGTGGTACATCGCCAGACACGCTCCGAGCAGGCCAAACATCATCGTAATAAAGCGCCCGGACATGAAGCGTGACGTACCTTCATAGAACTGACGCGTCGCAGGGTCGGCCAGCTGGGCGAAGAAAATTCGCTGTGTGCCTTCAACAAGGTGACCGTTGACCATCTCACTGCCACCGAGCGCGGTAGTCCAGAACGGCAGATAGAAGATGTGGTGCAGCCCAAACGGGCCCAGCATGCGTAGAATAAAGCCGTACAGCAGCGTCCCCAGATAACCGGTGGCATCCACCAGCCCGCCCAGACCAAAAATCAGTTTCTGAAAATGCGGCCAGACCACGGTCATTGCGGCCCCGACGAGGATCGCCGCCAGGGAGCTGATAATAGGAACAAAACGTGAGCCACCAAAGAACCCGAGAAACTGCGGAAGCGCAATTTTATTAAACCGATGATGGAGCGCGCAGGTTACCAGGCCAATCACCACGCCGCCAAACACGCCAGTTTCCAGCGTCTGAATGCCCAGCGTCATGCCCTGTCCCACTGCTCCCGGGTTTTCGTGCGCCAGCTTGCCGGTGAGGATCAGCAGCGCGTTGATGGTGGCATTCATTACCAGAAATGCGAGTAACGCCGCCAGCCCAGCCGTACCCTTATCACTTTTGGCCAGCCCGACGGCCACCCCAACGGCAAACAGCACCGGGAGGTTCGCAAAGACGATTGAACCTGCGCTGCTCATGATGGTGAAAATCGCCTGTAGCCAGCCCACATCTAAAAACGGATAAGCCGTCAGCGTATTAGGATTCGATAGCGCGCCGCCGATTCCCAGCAGCAGACCCGCCGCAGGCAACACGGCGATGGGCAACATGAAGGATTTGCCAAAGCGCTGCGCTTTTTCAAACCATCCGCCCGAAGAAGCCCCACTGAACATTTGCATCATTTTTTCATCCCCCTTTTCATGGATGAAAATTTTTACCATATTAATATTTAATAGTGAAAATTATCATCACAAACCAGGAGCCCGATCATACTTTTTCGAAATGACTGGCATCTTTCCCCCGCTTTCCGCCACACTAGGCGCAGAGAAACGCATTAAGGACGTGGCATGTCGGATCATGAAAACCTGCTGCTGAAGCTCCGCCAGGAGGCTTCCGGGTACAGCCCAACACAACAAAAACTCGGTGAGTTTGTCCTCAGCGATCCAGCCCGGGTGCTCTACCTGACGATCACCGAGCTGGCCCGCGAAAGCCATACCAGCGAGGCCAGCGTCACGCGTCTTTGCCGCACGCTGGGCTGCAAGGGCTATAACGAATTTAAGATGGCGCTTGCGCTGGATATTCAGCAGGACCAGCCCGCGCGTCAGGCCGGGGACGAAATTGATAACGTCGTGGAGGAATCGGTGCACGCTTTGCAGGATACCGCCCGACTCCTCGACCGCGCGCTGCTGGAAAAGGCCGCGCTGGCGCTGCATCAGGCACAGTCCGTGCAGATTTACGGCGTTGCGGCCAGCGCCATACTCGGGGAGTATCTGCACTATAAGCTGCTGCGGCTGGGCAAACCGGCGCAGCTGTTTAGCGATATGCACCGTGCGGCCATGAATGCGACCACGCTTTCAAAAGAGACCCTGGTGGTGGCCATCTCCAGCTCCGGTTCAACGCGGGATTTGCTTCACGTGGTGAAACTGGCCCGCAAGCGCGGCGTTACGGTGCTGGCGCTCAGCAATACGCCACGTAGCCCGCTGGCATCACTGAGCGATATGCAGCTGGTGGCCGCCAAACCGGAGGGACCACTGAGCGCAGGCGCGCTCAATGCTAAGGTTGGGGTTATGCTGCTGGTTGAGCTGCTGACCACGTCCATGATTGCGCTGGACGGTCATTACGGGGACGTTAGCCAGCAAACCGCCAGCGCCACGCTTCCTCTGTTACTCTGAAAACCCTTCGCAGGCTAAATAAAATAGCCTGCGGTTAATATCATCTGATTTACGTTAAGCTCTATTTAAATGATTTATCCGGTAAATGTTTGGTGTAACAAAGTATTTTATTAATTACATTTTGAATTATGCTTAACACGCTAACAAAACCATTCAAATCACTTTAAAATCAAACAATTAAAATATAATAATTAATAAATTGAATTTTTGCCCCACCTGCAATGTCCAATATCTCCACCTGATTTCCTTTCCTTAAAATAAGCTTAAGAGGCCGTCGGTTTCGGCGTTTTATTATTTAAATACCGTTTACTTTTGCACGCCTACAATCCGCCTCATCAATCATAATGAGACGGTATTAATGAAGATGTTAATGATTACAGGCGTGACGGGGTTTCTGGGTGGTGCAGTACTGGAGAAAGTTCTGGCCAGCGATCAAGCTGTAAAACTCCTTTTGCTCGCGCGTGCCGGCGATGCGCAGAGCGGGCTGGAGCGGGTGCTGGAGAACATGCGCAAGTTTAACGTTCCTGAGGACAAACTGGCCTCCCTGAGTATAGAGAATATCCTTATTGGCGATCTCAGCCAGCCGGAAGCCTTCCTGAACGATCCGCGTCTGGATCAGGTCACACATGTCGTTAACTGTGCGGCCGTTGCCTCATTCGGAAATAACCCGCTGATCTGGAAGGTCAACGTTGAAGGTACTCTGGCGCTGGCGCGCCGCATGGAGCAGGTTTCAACGCTACAGCGTTTCCTCCACGTCGGCACGGCTATGTCATGCACGCCAGAACAGGATTCCCTGGTCGCCGAAAGCGCTGAATTCAGAGAGAATGCTGAACACCTGGTGGAATACACCTGGTCCAAGTCAACCATCGAACAGCTGATGCGCCAGGCGTGTCCAGACCTGCCGCTGCTGATTGCCCGTCCGTCCATCGTTGTCGGCCATACCCGCCACGGCTGCACGCCATCGAGCAGCATTTTCTGGGTCTTTAGCATGGGTCTGATGCTGCAGAAGTTTATGTGCTCCATGGAAGACCGAATCGACGTTGTTCCGGTGGACTACTGTGCCGATGCGCTGTTGATGCTGCTTCACAGCAATGCTCGTCCGGGGGAAGTGGTGCATATTTCGGCGGGTGAAGAGAACAGCGTTCGCTTTGCCGATATTGATAATGCGATGGCGCAGGCGCTGGAGAAAGCCCCCGTGGGTGATAAATATGCGCAGGTCAGCTACGAAACGCTGGTCAGAATGCGCCGCGAGCTGAAGGACATTTTTGGCCCGTGCAATGAACGTCTGATGCTTAAAGCCATGCGGTTATACGGTGCGTTCGCCACGCTTAACGTGCGCTTTAGCAACGACAAGCTGCTGAGCATGGGGATGCCGAAGCCACCCCGGTTTACGGATTATATCGCCCGCTGCGTGCAAACCACCCGGGGGCTGAGCATACCGGAACAAATGGCGGTCGACTTCAAATAGACAAAAAAATGCCAGTCATTCGACTGGCATTTTCATATTAAGGCTTAAGCAATTATGCCTGGCCTTTGATCTCTTTACGGCCGTTGTATGGTGCTTTTTCGCCCAGCGCTTCTTCGATACGAATCAGCTGGTTGTATTTAGCAACACGGTCAGAACGGCTCATGGAACCCGTTTTGATCTGGCCTGCAGCAGTACCAACAGCCAGGTCAGCGATGGTAGCATCTTCAGTTTCACCAGAACGGTGAGAGATAACTGCAGTGTAGCCAGCGTCTTTCGCCATCTTAATAGCAGCCAGGGTTTCGGTCAGAGAACCGATCTGGTTGAATTTGATCAGGATGGAGTTAGCGATGCCTTTTTCGATACCTTCTTTCAGGATCTTGGTGTTGGTTACGAACAGGTCGTCACCAACCAGCTGGATTTTGTCGCCCAGTACTTTGGTCTGGTATGCGAAACCAGTCCAGTCAGACTCGTCCAGACCGTCTTCGATAGAAACGATTGGGTACTGTTTGGTCAGGTCTTCCAGGAAGTGAGTGAACTCTTCGGAGGTGAACGCTTTGTTGCCTTCGCCAGCCAGAACGTATTTACCGTCTTTGTAGAATTCAGATGCTGCACAGTCCATCGCCAGGGTGATGTCTTTGCCCAGCTCGTAGCCCGCTGCTTTTACCGCTTCAGCGATAACAGCCAGGGCTTCGGCGTTAGAACCCAGGTTTGGCGCATAGCCACCTTCGTCACCCACAGCGGTGTTCATGCCTTTCGCTTTCAGCACTTTCGCCAGGTTGTGGAATACTTCAGAACCCATACGAACCGCTTCTTTCAGGGATTTCGCGCCAACTGGCTGAATCATGAATTCCTGAATATCAACGTTGTTGTCTGCGTGCTCACCACCGTTGATGATGTTCATCATTGGTACAGGCATGGAGTATTTGCCTGGGGTGCCGTTCAGCTCAGCGATGTGCTCGAACAGTGGCATACCTTTCGCTGCTGCAGCCGCTTTGGCGTTCGCCAGGGAAACCGCCAGAATGGCGTTTGCACCGAAGTTAGATTTGTTTTCAGTACCGTCCAGATCGATCATGATCTTGTCGATGCCAGCCTGGTCTTTGGCATCTTTGCCAATGATTGCCTGAGCAATCGGACCGTTTACAGCGCCAACCGCTTTCAGTACGCCTTTACCCAGGAAGCGAGATTTGTCGCCATCGCGCAGTTCCAGCGCTTCGCGGGAACCGGTAGAAGCACCTGATGGAGCAGCGGCCATACCAACGAAACCACCTTCCAGGTGAACTTCGGCTTCAACGGTCGGGTTACCACGGGAGTCGATGATTTCACGACCGATGACTTTAACGATTTTGGACATTAGATTTTCCTCAGTACAAGTTAAACTAAAACTCCAGACAAACAACGCGTACCCAGGGTACGCGTTGCCGTTCTAACTTTTTTTACTTCGCCTGACGCTTCTGGTAGTCGCTGGCGGCTTTCACGAAGCCTGCAAACAGCGGATGCCCGTCGCGTGGCGTTGAAGTAAATTCCGGGTGGAACTGGCAGGCAACAAACCACGGATGATTTGGCACTTCGATGATCTCGACTAACTGATCATCCCCGGAGCGGCCCGCAACACGCAGACCCGCAGCTTCAATTTGTTTCAACAACATGTTGTTGACTTCATAGCGGTGACGATGGCGTTCGGTGATGACCGGCTCGCCATACAGCTTGCGAACCACGCTATCGTCAGTCAGCTGGCACGCCTGTGCGCCAAGACGCATGGTGCCACCCAGATCGCTCTTCTCGGTACGGACTTCGACGTTACCTTCTTCGTCACGCCATTCAGTGATAAGCGCCACCACAGGGTACTTACAGTCTGGCACAAATTCCGTAGAGTTCGCGTTTTCCATTCCCGCTACGTTGCGCGCAAATTCGATCAGCGCAACCTGCATACCCAGACAGATGCCGAGGTATGGAATATTGTTTTCACGCGCATAGCGCGCGGTGGCGATCTTGCCTTCTACACCACGGTAGCCGAAGCCGCCAGGGATTAGGATAGCATCCAGATCTTTCAGGATTTCAACGCCACGCGTTTCAACATCCTGTGAATCAATCAGCTTGATGTTCACGGAGACACGGTTCTTCAAACCACCGTGCTTCAGCGCTTCAATCACTGACTTATAGGCATCCGGCAGCTCGATGTACTTGCCGACCATACCGATAGTCACTTCGCCTGCCGGATTGGCTTCTTCGTAAATAACCTGTTCCCATTCAGACAGGTTAGCTTCCGGACAGTTCAAGCTGAATCGTTTACAAATATAATCGTCCAGGCCCTGCGATTTCAACAGGCCCGGGATTTTATAAATGGAATCGACATCTTTCATTGAAATAACGGCTTTTTCTGGCACGTTACAGAACAATGCAATTTTCGCACGTTCGTTCGCCGGAACCGCACGGTCAGAACGGCAAACCAGGATGTCTGGCTGAATACCAATGGAGAGCAGTTCTTTTACAGAGTGCTGCGTCGGCTTGGTTTTCACTTCACCTGCAGCGGCCATGTAAGGCACCAGGGTCAGGTGCATGAACAGCGCGTGTTCACGGCCAATGTCTACCGCCAGCTGACGAATCGCTTCCAGGAACGGCAGGGATTCGATGTCACCCACGGTCCCGCCGATTTCAACCAGTACTACGTCGTGGCCTTCGCCACCCGCCACAATGCGTTCTTTGATAGCGTTAGTGATGTGCGGAATAACCTGAACGGTGGCACCCAGGTAGTCACCACGGCGCTCTTTACGCAGAACGTCGGAGTAAATACGGCCCGTCGTGAAGTTGTTACGACGGGTCATTTTGGTGCGGATGAAACGCTCGTAGTGGCCAAGATCCAGATCGGTTTCAGCGCCGTCTTCAGTAACGAACACTTCCCCGTGTTGGATTGGGCTCATAGTACCTGGATCGACGTTGATGTACGGATCCAGTTTCATGATGGTCACATTGAGGCCACGGGCTTCAAGAATGGCTGCGAGGGAGGCTGCGGCAATGCCTTTACCCAGAGAGGATACGACCCCGCCGGTCACAAAAATATAGTTCGTTGTCATGCTGAACCTGAGAAGTTAGGGTGAAACGATGGAATAACCAGGACGGGAAAGTAGTATACCCGAACACGGCGAGCGCCACAAACTTTCATTCTCCGTCTCCATTCCAGGCCATGACAAACATAAGGAGTGAGAAAATAGCCCCTTTTGGGTAAATGTTTTTGACGCAAATCAAGCGCTTGTCATTTAAAAAATCACACAAATTGCGCTTGATCGCAAAATTCCGTTAGAGATCAGATTCCTGGCGTTTTACTTCCTGCCAGACTTCTTCCATGGCTTCGAGGTCAATTCCGCTCATTTCCAGGCCCCGTGAGGCCACAATCCGCTCGACTTCGCGAAAGCGTCGTTCGAATTTTATGTTCGCTTTTTGCAGGGCGGTTTCCGCTTTTACACCCAGATGGCGCGAAAGGTTGACGGTCGCAAACAGCAGGTCGCCCATCTCCTCTTCGAGCTTTGCTTCATCCACCACCGCCTGCTGCGCTTCGTGCATCACTTCGTCAATCTCTTCGTGCACTTTGTCCAGCACCGGGCCAAGCGAGGTCCAGTCAAAACCGACGGCGGAGCAGCGTTTTTGAATTTTATGCGCGCGCATCAGCGCGGGCAGGCTCATCGGGATGTCATCCAGCGCAGAGTGCTGGGATTTTTCTGCCCGTTCGGCGCTTTTGATTTGCTCCCAGCGGGCAAGGACTTCGCTGCTGTTCCCTGCCGTGGCGTCACCGAAAATATGGGGATGACGGCGCTCCAGCTTGTCGCTGATGGCGGCGCAGATATCGTCAAAGTTAAAGCGCCCTTCTTCCTGCGCCATTTGCGCATAGAACACCACCTGGAACAGCAGATCGCCCAGCTCGCCGCGCAGGTCGTCAAAATCTTCACGGGAAATGGCGTCCAGTACCTCGTAGGTCTCTTCAAGGGTGTACGGAGCGATGGTGGCGAAAGTCTGCTCTTTGTCCCACGGGCAGCCGTTTTCCGGGTCGCGCAGGCGTTTCATGATGCCGAGCAGGCGGTCGATTTGAGTCATAATCTGTTCCATTAAAAAACAAGCCGGGTGGCGGCAAAGCCTTACCCGGCCTACATAAGAAAGTGCAGTTAACCGCCGTGCAGACGACGCGCGTCAATCACATCCGGCACCTGGTTAAGTTTACCGAGCACGCGGCCCAGCACCTGCAGGTTATAGATTTCGATGGTCATATCAATGGTGGCAAGCTGCTCGCGGGTATCGCTGCGGCTGGCAACACCCAGCACGTTGACCTTCTCGTTGGCAAGAATGGTGGTAATGTCGCGCAACAGACCGCTTCTGTCGTTCGCAGTGACGCGAACCACCAGCGAGTAACCGGCGGAATAGCTCTCGCCCCAGACCGCTTCCACAATGCGCTCCGGTGCGTGAGACTGCAGCTCGGCAAGCTGATCACAGTCGGAACGGTGAATCGAGATCCCGCGCCCCTGAGTGATAAAGCCGACGATGTCGTCACCCGGAATAGGCTGGCAGCAGCGGGCAATGTGGTGCATCAGATTGCCCACGCCCTCGACCACCACGCGACCGTTGTCTTTGCTGCGCTGCTGCGGCGCATAGGTTTTCTGCTGCAGCTGCTTCAGCGCCGCCGCGTCCTGCTCTTCCGCGCTTGGCTTATTAAACTGCGCCTGCAGGAAGTTCACCATCTGATTCAGACGGATATCACCGCCGCCAATGGCCGCTAACAGCTCATCAAGCTCGTTGAAGTTGTAGCGCGGCAGCAGGAATTTCTCCGCCTCTTTCAGGCTTATCCCGATGTGCTCCAGCTCGTCGTCAAGGATCTGGCGACCGGCAAGGATATTCTTGTCACGATCCTGTTTACGGAACCAGGCGTGAATCTTCGAGCGCCCGCGGCTGGTGGTGACATACCCCAGGTTTGGGTTAAGCCAGTCCCGGCTCGGGTTGGGCTGCTTCTGGGTAATGATTTCAATCTGATCACCCATCTGCAGCTGATAGGTGAACGGTACGATGCGTCCGCCAATTTTGGCCCCGATGCAGCGGTGCCCCACATCACTGTGGATGTGGTAGGCAAAATCGAGCGGCGTAGAGCCGGCCGGCAGGTCGACAACGTCCCCTTTCGGGGTAAAGACATACACCCGGTCGTCAAAGACCTGGCTGCGCACTTCGTCGAGCATCTCGCCGGAGTCGGCCATCTCTTCCTGCCACGCAATCAGCTTACGCAACCAGGCAATACGGTCTTCGTGACCAGAACGCGCCCCACCGGAGGTGCCTTCTTTGTACTTCCAGTGCGCGGCGACGCCCAGCTCAGCGTCTTCGTGCATCTGTTTGGTGCGGATCTGAATCTCGACCGTTTTCCCACCCGGACCAAGCACAACAGTATGGATAGACTGGTAGCCGTTCGGTTTGGGGTTGGCGACGTAGTCATCGAACTCGTCCGGCAGATGGCGGAAGTGAGTGTGCACTATCCCCAGCGCGGCGTAGCAGTCCTGCAGACGCTCCGCCACGATACGTACGGCGCGCACGTCAAACAGCTCGTCAAAGGCGAGGTGTTTCTTCTGCATTTTGCGCCAGATGCTATAGATGTGCTTAGGACGGCCGTAGACTTCGGCGCGCACGTTCTCTTCTTTCATCGCCTGACGTAAGCCGCCGACAAAATCCTCAATATAGTGCTCGCGGTCGATACGGCGCTCGTGCAGGAGTTTGGCAATGCGTTTGTATTCCGCCGGGTGCAGGTAACGGAAGCAGTAGTCTTCCAGCTCCCATTTGAGCTGACCAATCCCTAAGCGGTTCGCCAGCGGTGCATAGATGTTGGTACACTCTTTGGCCGCCAGCACGCGCTCGTCTTCAGGCGCATCCTTGACCTCGCGCAGGTGGGCAATACGCTCGGCGAGCTTGATGACCACGCAGCGGAAATCATCCACCATGGCCAGCAGCATCCGGCGGACGTTATCGACCTGTTCTGAGGAGACGGAGTCAGTATGTGCGGCTTTAAGCTGGCGGATGGCCGCCATATCGCGCACGCCGTGGATCAGCGCGACAACGGATTTTCCGACGCTGTCGCGCAGCACCTCTTCGGTGACCACGTCCGCATCGGCAAGGGGGAAGAGCAGCGCGGCCTGCAGCGTTTCGATGTCCATGTTCAACATGGACAAAATTTCAACCATCTCCACGCCGCGCCACAGCAGAAGATCGGCGTCAGGATGCCCCTGCGTGGTGCGCAGACAATAGGCCCAGGTTTCGGTTAAGCGTTCACACGACTGCTGGCTGGAAATACCCAGACTTGCGATCCATTTTTGTGGGTCAAATTCCCCAGCTTTATTGAGATGTGCACTTCTTACCGCAACCATTGTCCTCTCCTTTAGGGACCTGGGCCTGTCGAAGTCGACAAGCCAAACTCATTATATATGCTCGAACAACACCATGGATTCCAGATGCCCAGTGTGCGGGAACATGTCCATCATTGCCAGACGCTGAATCTGGTAACCCGCGCTGACTAATGCCTCGCTATCTCGGGCAAGCGTTGCCGGGTTACAGGAAACATAGACCACACGCTTTGGCGCGAGTTTAATAATATGCTGCATTACGCCCGGCGCACCTGCACGCGCCGGGTCGAGAAGAATTTTATCAAAGCCCTGCTTAGCCCACGGCTGTTGAGTGACATCTTCCTCAAGATTTTGATGAAAGAATGTCACATTTTGCAAGCCGTTCTGTTGGGCGTTCTCCCGCCCTTTCGCCACCAGCGCCTCGACACCTTCGACGCCCACGACGCTGGCCGCGTTGCGGGCCAGCGGCAGGGTGAAGTTGCCCATTCCGCAGAACAGGTCAAGCACCCGATCGCTTTTCTGAACATCCAGCCACGCCAGCGCTTTCTCGACCATCAGCTGGTTAACGCCATCATTCACCTGAATGAAATCCCGTGGACTGAACGTTAAGCGTAGCCCGTTTGACGCATACCAGGGTACATCACCGGTAACCTGCTCAAGTATCTCGCTTTGTGGTGCAAGGAAAAGCGCCAGGTCGTGGGAATGCGAAAAGCGTTCCAGTTTTTCGCGGTCTTTTTTCGACAACGGCGCCGTATGGCGCAGCACCATCAGCGGGCCATTGTTTGCCATAACCAGTTCGACATGCCCGAGGTGACGAACGCCGTCCAGCCCGGAGAGGCAGGTGCGCACTTCTGGCAGCAATGCCTCAAGTTGGGGCACCAAAATGGGGCACAGCTTCACGTCAACGATGTCGCTGGATCCGGCCTTGCGAAACCCCATCTCCAGATGCGCCGTTTTTGGCTGATAGCTCAGACTCAGACGTGCACGGCGGCGGTAGCCCCATGGCTCACCGGCAATGACCTCGTTCACTTCATGTTTAAGCAGACGCGCCAGGGCGTTGCTTTTACTTTTTTGCTGTAATTCTGTGCTCGCATGCTGTTGCTGGCAGCCGCCACAGACGCCAAAATGCGCACAGCGAGGCTTCACACGCTCCGGGCTGTCGTTGAGACGACGCTTAACCTGCCCCCGTGCGAACTGACGTTTGTCTTCCGTCAGCGTAATTTCTGCTCGTTCTGTTGGCAGTAAACCTGTTATAAACAGAGCCTTACCATTGTGACGCGCCACACCCTGGCCAAACGGATCCAGGTCCGTGGCTTCAACGGTTATGATTTGACGCGTCGTCACGCGTCGCTTTGCAGAGTAGAATTGCGCCATCGCCGGGAATTTTCTCAAATAAACATAATGACCTTAATTGTCCCATAACGGAACGCCATGACCAACTACAGCCTGCGCGCGCGCATGATGATTTTGATCCTCGCCCCCACCGTTCTCATCGGTTTGCTGCTGAGTATCTTTTTTGTGGTGCACCGCTATAACGATTTGCAGCGACAACTGGAAGATGCGGGCGCCAGCATCATCGAACCGCTTGCCGTCTCCAGCGAGTACGGCATGAACCTGCAAAATCGCGAATCCATTGGTCAGTTAATCAGCGTACTCCACCGCCGGCACTCAGACATCGTACGCGCCATTTCCGTTTACGACGAACACAACCGGCTGTTTGTCACCTCGAATTTTCATCTTGACCCGGCGGCGCTGAAGATCCCGGACGGCACGCCCTTCCCGCGCCATCTCACCGTATTGCGGCGCGGCGATATCATGATCCTGCGAACGCCCATCGTGTCGGAAAGCTATTCCCCGGATGAGTCCGCGCAATCCGACGCCAAATCCAGCGATAACATGCTGGGATATGTGGCGCTGGAGCTGGATCTCAAGTCGGTCCGGCTACAGCAGTACAAAGAAATTTTCATCTCTGGCGTGATGATGCTGTTCTGCATCGGCATTGCGCTGATCTTCGGCTGGCGCCTGATGCGCGATGTGACGGGGCCTATCCGTAACATGGTCAACACGGTTGACCGCATCCGCCGGGGACAGCTCGACAGCCGGGTGGAAGGCTTTATGCTGGGCGAGTTGGATATGCTGAAAAACGGCATCAACTCGATGGCGATGTCGCTGGCGGCGTATCACGAAGAGATGCAGCATAACGTGGATCAGGCCACGTCTGACCTGCGCGAAACGCTGGAGCAGATGGAGATCCAGAACGTTGAGCTGGATCTGGCGAAAAAGAGAGCTCAGGAAGCGGCACGTATTAAATCAGAATTCCTTGCCAATATGTCGCACGAGCTGCGTACCCCGCTCAATGGCGTGATTGGCTTTACCCGCCTGACCCTGAAAAGCGAGCTGAATCCGACTCAGCGCGATCACCTGCACACCATTGAACGCTCGGCCAACAACCTGCTGGCAATCATCAACGACGTGCTGGACTTCTCCAAGCTGGAAGCGGGCAAGCTTATCCTGGAGAGTATTCCGTTCCCGCTGCGCAGTACGCTTGATGAAGTGGTGACGCTGCTCGCGCACTCGTCCCACGATAAAGGCCTTGAGCTGACGCTGAACATTAAAAATGACGTGCCGGATAACGTCATTGGCGATCCGCTGCGCCTGCAGCAGGTCATTACCAACCTCGTCGGGAATGCCATTAAGTTCACTGAAAGCGGCAACATCGACATCCTGGTCGAAAAGCGCTCTATTAGCAGCAACAAGGTGCAGATTGAAGTTCAGATCCGCGATACGGGTATCGGTATTCCGGAGCGGGATCAGTCGCGTCTGTTCCAGGCGTTCCGACAGGCGGATGCCAGTATCTCCCGCCGTCATGGCGGTACTGGCCTGGGTCTGGTGATCACGCAACGACTGGTGAACGAGATGGGTGGCGATATCTCTTTCCACAGCCAGCCGAACCGCGGCTCAACCTTCTGGTTCCATATCAATCTGGACCTCAACCCGAACGTGCTGACTGATGGCCCGGTGACGGACTGCCTGAAAGGGAAGCGTCTGGCCTACGTTGAGCCGAACGCGGCGGCAGCGCAGTGTGCGCTCGATATTTTAAGCACCACGCCGCTGGAGGTGATCTACAGCCCGACCTTCTCCGCCCTTGCCGTTGAGCACTACGACATTCTGCTGATGGGCATCCCGGTCACTTTCACCGGCGAACTGACCATGCAGCAGGAGCGGCTGGCGAAAGCCGCGTCGATGACTGACTATCTGCTGCTGGCGCTGCCTTGCCATGCCCAGCTCAATGCCGAAGAGTTGAAAAATGACGGCGCTGCCGCGTGTCTGCTGAAGCCGCTCACCTCGACCCGCCTGCTGCCTGCGCTTACGGAGTATTGCCGTCTTAGCCAGCATGCCCTTCCGCTGATTGACGAAGAGCAAAAACTGCCGATGAGCGTGATGGCGGTAGATGATAATCCGGCCAACCTGAAGCTCATTGGCGCACTGCTTGAAGACCAGGTACAGCATGTTGAGCTGTGTACCAGCGGCGCGCAGGCGGTTGAACAGGCTAAGCAGATGCAGTTTGATTTAATCCTGATGGATATTCAGATGCCGGGCATGGATGGCATTCGTGCCTGCGAGCTGATCCACCAGCTGCCGCACCAGCAGCAAACCCCGGTGATTGCGGTCACCGCCCATGCGATGGCTGGCCAGAAAGAGAAGCTGCTGAGCGCCGGGATGAACGATTACCTGGCGAAGCCAATCGATGAAGAGAAACTTCACAACCTGCTGTTACGCTATCAGCCGGGTCATATTGGCGGAACGTACACGGTGTCCAGTGAGCCGGTTGAGCTCAGCGTCAATCAGAACGCGACGTTTGACTGGCAGCTTGCGCTGCGCCAGGCGGCAGGGAAACCCGATTTAGCCCGCGACATGCTGCAAATGCTGGTCGCGTTTCTGCCGGAAATTCGCAACAAGGTTGAAGAGCAACTGGTGGGTGAAAATCCGGAAGAGCTGCTGGAAGCGATCCACAAGCTGCACGGCAGCTGCGGCTACAGCGGCGTGCCGCGGCTGAAAAACCTCTGCCAGTTGCTGGAGCAGCAGCTGCGTGCAGGAACCCCGGAATCAGAGCTTGAACCGGAGTTCCTGGAGTTACTGGATGAAATGGATAATGTGACGCGGGAAGCGATGAAGGTGTTAGGGAACTGAGGTAAAAGCCCGGTGGCGCTGCGCTTACCGGGCCTACAGGTGCACTAACGTAGGCCGGGTAAGGCGAAGCCGCCACCCGGCAATTACAGCTAAAATGCCTGCCCCACTTTCAGCACCGCCGCGATATTCCTTGCGGCCATCCTGACGTTCTCGCTGGCATTTTCCAGCGCGTCTTCCAGCGAGCAGATGCTGTAGATCACGCTGAACACCGCATCAATGCCGTGATCGTGTACTACGCCAACGTCCGCCGTCAGGCTCCCTGCGATGCCGATGACGGGTTTGTTAAAGCGTTTCGCCACTTTCGCCACGCCCACCGGGACTTTGCCGTGGATCGTCTGGCTGTCAATACGCCCTTCCCCCGTGATCACCAGATCCGCATCGGCCACCTGATCGGCCAGATGTAGCGCATCGGTCACAATCTCAATACCCTGGCGCAACTGCGCGCCGCAAAAGGCGTACAGTGCGGCGCCCATGCCACCCGCCGCGCCACCACCTGCCAGGTTCAGCACGTCGATATCCAGATCCCGGGCAATGACTCGCGCATACTGAGCAAGCGCGTTGTCCAGGGTGACAATCATTTCGGGTGTGGCCCCCTTTTGCGGACCAAATATGGCTGACGCCCCCTCCTTTCCCGTCAGGGGATTGGTGACATCGCAGGCGACCTCAATCCGGCACTCCGCCAGACGTTGATCCAGACCACTCAGGTCGATTCGCGCGAGTTTTCCCAGCTCGCGCCCGCCCAGGCCAAGGGACTCTCCACTGGCGTCCAGCAGTTTTGCGCCCAGCGCCTGCACCATTCCGGCTCCGCCGTCGTTGGTCGCGCTTCCCCCGATCCCGATGATGATATGCTTAACGCCCGCATCCAGAGCGTGGCGGATAAGTTCCCCCGTGCCCCAGGAGGTCGTTTTCAGCGGATCGCGCTGTGCAGGCGCAACCAGCTCCAGACCGCTTGCCGCCGCCATTTCAATAAAGGCGCTTTGCTCGTCACCGGAGATCCCGTAAAACCCTTCCACACGCTCGCCCAGGGGACCGGTCACCGGAACATGCACCATTCGTCCCTGCGTTGCCGCGATCATCGCCTCAACCGTGCCTTCGCCACCGTCCGCAACCGGCAGCTTGACGTAAACCGCCTCGGGAAAGATCTCGCGGAAACCACGCTCTATCGCTGTCGCGACCTCGAGCGCACTTAAACTTTCCTTATACGAGTCCGGTGCGATAACAATTTTCATAAGCCATCCTTACGCATAGTCGTTACGTTAAGCATACACCACGTAAAGAACCGCCACTGGGAGCGGTCCCATTGCGTTTATCGTACCATGCACGGACGTTTATTGTCGAATGTCCAGTCAGGGATCAGGTACTGCATCGCCATCGCGTCGTCGCGGGCTCCCAGGCCGTGTTTCTGATACAGCTCGTGGGCCTTCATGACCCGATCCATATCCAGTTCTACCCCTAACCCCGGCGTGGAAGGCACCTGCACCATGCCACCTTTGATCTCAAACGGCGCTTTGGTCAGGCGCTGATTTCCTTCCTGCCAGATCCAGTGCGTGTCGATAGCGGTGATCGTGCCCGGCGCGGCGGCGGCAACGTGGGTGAACATCGCCAGCGACACATCAAAGTGGTTATTGGAGTGCGAGCCCCAGGTCAGGCCAAACTCGTGGCACATCTGCGCCACGCGTACCGACCCCTGCATTGTCCAGAAGTGCGGGTCCGCCAGTGGAATGTCGACAGACTGCAGTGACAGGGTGTGTCCCATCTGACGCCAGTCGGTGGCAATCATGTTGGTCGCGGTCGGCAGCCCCGTGGCACGACGGAACTCGGCCATCACTTCCCGGCCAGAGAAACCCTGTTCAGCCCCGCACGGATCCTCCGCATAGGCCAGCACGCCCTTCAGTTGCTTGCCGATGGCGATCGCTTCATTAAGCGACCAGGCACCATTCGGATCCAGCGTCACGCGCGCCTGCGGGAAACGTTTTGCCAGCGCAGTGATGGCTTGCGCCTCTTCCTCCCCGGCCAGCACGCCGCCCTTCAGTTTGAAATCGTTGAAGCCATATTTTTCGTACGCGGCTTCCGCCAGACGCACCACCGCGTCCGGGGTCATCGCCTCGTCGTGGCGGAGCCGATACCAGTCGCATTTATCATCCGGCTGGCTCTGATAGGGCAGAGGCGTCAGCTTGCGGTCGCCGACAAAGAACAGATAGCCCAGCATTTCCACTTCGCTGCGCTGCTGACCCTCGCCCAACAGCGAGGCAACGTTAACCCCCAGATGCTGGCCCAGCAGATCCAGCATCGCGGCTTCAATGCCGGTTACCACGTGAATGGTGGTGCGCAGATCGAACGTCTGCAGACCACGACCTCCGGCATCGCGGTCGGCAAAGGTGTTGCGCACGGTATTGAGAACATTTTTGTACTCACCCAGCGTTTTGCCCACCACCAGCGGGATGGCCTCTTCCAGCGTTTTGCGGATCTTCTCCCCGCCCGGAATTTCCCCCACGCCGGTGTGGCCAGCATTGTCTTTGATAATCACAATATTGCGGGTAAAGAATGGCGCATGTGCGCCGCTCAGGTTCATCAACATGCTGTCATGGCCCGCAACCGGTATGATCTGCATGGCGGTGACGACAGGGGTAGAAAAAGTACTCATCGTTCAATCCTTTTATCAGTGACGTCCGAAAACAGGGCGCTTACGGTCAAATGTCCAGCCGGGAATAAGGTACTGCATTGGGCCCGCGTCGTTACGCGCGCCGCCCGGCAATTTTTTATACGCCTCATGGGCTTTGTGGATCTGATCCCAGTCAGGCTCCACGCCCAGGCCCGGCGCATCCGGTACGGCAATCTTGCCCTGTTTGATTTCCAGCGGATTTTTCGTCAGGCGGGCTTCTCCCTCCTGCCAAATCCAGTGGGTGTCGATGGCGGTCGGGTTACCCGGCGCCGCCGCGCCAACGTGGGTAAACATCGCCAGCGAAATATCGAAGTGGTTGTTCGAGTGACAGCCCCAGGTCAGGCCCCACTCATCGCACAGCTGCGCCACGCGCACCGCGCCTGAAAGCGTCCAGAAGTGGGGGTCCGCCAGCGGAATATCGACGGCGTTCAGCATCACCGCATGCCCCATTTCCCGCCAGTTGGTGGCGATCATATTGGTCGCCACCGGCAGCCCGGTGGCACGACGAAACTCGGCCATCACTTCACGGCCCGAGAAGCCCTGCTCCGCTCCGCAAGGATCTTCCGCATAGGTCAGGACTTCCTGCAGCCCTTTGCACAGACTAATCGCTTCCTCCAGCAGCCATGCGCCGTTCGGGTCAACGGTGATGCGAGCCTCCGGAAAACGCTTTTTCAGCGCCCGGGCCGTTTCAATCTCCTGCTCGCCGGGCAGCACGCCGCCCTTCAGTTTGAAATCCTTAAAGCCGTAGCGATCTTGCGCGGCCTCGGCCAGACGCACCACGGCCTCCCCGGAGAGCGCCTCCTGGTGGCGAAGGTGATACCAGTCATGGTCGCCCGTGGATCGCGCCAGGTAAGGGAGATCGGTTTTATTGCGATCGCCCACGTAGAACAGATAGCCCAGCACCGTCACCGCATCCCGCTGTTTACCCGGCCCCAGCAGCTCGCAAACCGGGACATTCAGCGCCTGGCCCAGCAGATCGAGCAGCGCGGCCTCCAGTGCGGCAACCGCGTTGACGCGCAGTTCGAACGTCCAGGCGCCTTTCCCGAACGTGTCAAAGTCTGCCGACTGATTGCCCTTATGCACCCGCTGAACCAGCTTATTCAGACGGCCTACCTGCTGGCCCACCACCTGCGGGATGGCATCGACCAGCGTCTGGTAAATGACCTCACCGCCAGGGGCTTCACCCACGCCGGTATGCCCTGCGCTGTCTTTCAGCACCACGATATTACGGGTAAACCAGGCGTTATGGGCGCCGCCAATATTGAGCAGCATGCTGTCCTGGCCAGCCACCGGGATAACCTTCATCTCCGTGACGATGGGGCTCGATTGCGTTGTCATCAGCCACGCTCCGCAACAGGTTTAAGCTCGACGCGTTTGATATCGCCCACCAGCACCAGATAGCTCAGCACCGCGACCAGCGCATGCACCCCTACATATATCAGCGCACCGTTGAAAGATCCGGTCGTGCCGACGATGTAACCGATAGCAATTGGCGTAACAATTCCGGAGATATTGCCGAACATATTGAACAGACCGCCGCTCAGGCCGCTGATCTCCTTCGGTGCCGTATCCGCCATCACTGCCCAGCCGAGCGCGCCGATACCTTTGCCGAAGAAGGCCATCGCCATAAAGCCGATAATCATCCATTCCGCATTCACGTAGTTACAGAACACCATGGTCATGGAGAGCAGCATACCGAGCACAATCGGCGTTTTACGCGCGATGTTCAGTGAACCCGTGCGGCGCATCAGCCAGTCAGAGATCACCCCGCCGAGCACGCCCCCTACGAAGCCGCAGATTGCCGGGACCGAGGCAACAAATCCCGCCTTCAGAATCGACATGCCGCGGGCCTGCACCAGGTACACCGGGAACCAGGTGATGAAAAAGTAGGTTAAGGCGTTAATGCAGTACTGACCCAGATAGATCCCGATCATCATCCTGGAGCCAACGAGCTGTTTGATCTGCGCCCATTTCTGGCTGAACGGGACTTTCGCCGTCGCGGCTTTTTGATCCATATTGATCAGCGCGCCACCTTCTGCGATGTACTCCAGCTCTTTTTTATTCACGCCAGGGTGCTGGCTGGGTTCGTGGATCACTTTCAGCCAGACAAAGCTGATAATGATCCCCAGTCCGCCCATAAAGAAGAAGACGTGCGACCAGCCCACCTCATGCGTCAGCCAGCCCATAATGGGGGCAAAGATTACCGTGGCGAAGTACTGTGCAGAGTTAAAAATCGCCACCGCCGTTCCCCTCTCCTGCGCCGGGAACCAGGCGGCCACAATGCGGCTGTTGCCGGGGAAAGAAGGGGCTTCCGCTAAGCCCACCAGGAAGCGCAGCGTGAAGAGTGCGACGATGATGCCAAAACCGCTGAACACATCGACGAATCCCTGTAACAGGGTGAAGGCAGACCAGATGAAGATGGACCAGAAATAGACCCGTTTCGAGCCAAAACGGTCCAGAAGCCAGCCGCCTGGAATCTGCCCGATGACGTAGGCCCATGAGAACGCAGAGAAAACGTAACCCATGCCCACGGGATCAAGACCGATGTCTTTCGCCATTTCCGAGCCGGCAATCGACAGCGTGGCGCGGTCACCATAGTTAAAGGATGTGACGATAAACAGCATCACCACTATCCAGTAGCGGGCATTGGTGCGCTTTTCAGCGCGGCTCGCTGCGTGGCTTAATGTACTCATTGTTGCACTCCTGAAACATAGCTTTCGCCAGGTTCATTCTGTACAGCACCGGTAGGGTAATCAGAATGAGATTTATGTTTTGTCGTTTTGGTACGGCCTGCAGCCGTTTTATCGTGACCGGAAAAGTATATGAAGGAGTGACACGTTCTCTCACCGTGCAAAAACACAGTATTAAAGGGTGTGAGGGAGGTTGTTTAGGGCATAAGCCCAGAGGAGTGGAAGGTGGTTCACGGAAATGGCGTTTGGAGCGGGGTGTAATGCCGGGTGGCGGCTACGCCTGACCCGGCCAGGAAAACCCGTAGGCCGCGCAAACGAAGCGCCGCCGGGCAGAGTGTTATTTGAGAAGTGAGGCCCAGTTCTCCACCCACGGGTTTGATTCACTCTCGGGTTCTGGGTGTTCACCCGCGTCAATCATCAGCATCTCGCCAACGCGCTGGGCGCTCTGCTCCTGGAGGAGCGCATCGAACTGCTTGCCGCCGCCGCAGAAGTTGGCGTACGAGCTGTCGCCGAGGGCAATGATGCCGTAGTGAACGTCAGGCTGATAGCCCAGCTGGTCTTTAATGCCCTGGAACAGCGGCACGATACTGTCCGGCAGATCACCCTGCCCGGTGGTGGAGGTCACCACCAGAATGTATTTATCTTTATATTTTTCCCAGTCCGCCAGCGCCGGGTCTTCATAGACCGTGGCTTTATGGCCCTTGCCTGCCAGAATCGCCTCAGCCTCTTCCGCGACCAGCAGCGAGTTGCCGTACATTGTGCCGACAAAAATGCCTACTTCAGCCATGATATTTTCCCATTTTGAATACGCTTATTGTTCATCCTGAACGTTGCCTGATACAAACTCAACCCTTTCATTTTCGGGGAGTTGTCCCAGCCAGCCAAACTGTGACAGCGCCTGCATCCAGACGTCATCCAGCCCCGCGCGGATAGTCAGCGGTTCGCCGCTAAACGGGTGCGTCAGGCTGAGCTCGCTGGCGTGTAACATCAGACGGTTGCAGCCAAAATGTTCGGCCGCGCTGCGGTTCTGGCGCAAATCACCGTGTTTGCTGTCGCCAATAATCGGATGACGCAGATGCTTCAGGTGTCGGCGAAGCTGGTGTTTACGCCCGGTTTTCGGCAAAAGCTCCACCAGGCTGTAACGCGTGGTGGGAAATTTGCCGGTGGCGACCGGCATGTCGGTGGTCGCCATACCCCGATAATCCGTCACGGCAGGCTGCGGGCCCTTATCCTCGCGGGCAAATTTATCGGCGATTTTGTCCAGTTCCTCCACCAGCGGATAGTCCAGGGTGGCGGAGTCGGTCAGCCAGCCACGTACGATGGCGTGGTAGCGTTTCTGGATCTGGTGCTGTTCGAACTGCTGCGCCAGCAGACGCCCTGCTTCGCTGGAAAGCCCCATCAGCAGCACGCCGGAGGTCGGCCTGTCGAGACGATGGGCAGTAAACACATGCTGACCAATCTGGTCGCGCACGGTTTGCATCACCACCACTTTCTCGTCGCGATCCAGCCAGCTTCGGTGCACCAGCCAGCCTGACGGTTTATTCACCGCCACCAGCCATTCATCCTGATAGAGGATCTCAAGCGTCATGCATCTTCACCGGCAAACAGGGCATCCAGTTTTTCCAGTTCGACCAGCATCACGTCGCGCGCAGGATGCGTCGCCTCCAGCGCCATTTCATAATAGGGAGAAACAGCAAACGCCTGCGGCAACGGGTGTCCGCCTTCAAGCAACGCGTGCATCCGCGGAAGCAAAACCCACTGGAGCCACTCGAACGGTGCCAGCGTATCCAGGCAGAAGGGCTGGGTGCTCGCGAACGCTTCTGGCTGCGGCGCGGTCTCCTGCCACAGCTGATGTTGGCGCAAAAGGGCTTCGATGGCGTGCAACTGAGCACGAACGCTATCGTGATGCGTCATAGTAACCTCAACTGAAAAAGTGAACGGCGCGCAGCATAGCATTGCGGAAGGCAGAAATAAAAAAAGGGAGCACTGTAAAAACAGTGCTCCCGGTTCGTTTCGCAGCATTCCAGCTACAATTCGTGCTCCCTGCTCATCCGTGACAACTTTTCCTGAAGCCCGAAGGCCTGGTCATCCGTAAACCGATGCATCCTGCACACATCTTCCTGACGTGTCTGTTTCATCCTGAAACGTCCTGGCCTTCCTGACCCACCGACCATCCTGACCGGTTCTCGTTCTCCTTCCTGGAGGTGTCCCTTACGCTTCCTGCGTTATCCACTTGCTTCATCCTGAAGCCTTCCTGCAGCGCCATCCTGACGTGTCCTGTGTAAGAAACGTCATCATCCTGATGTTCGTTTCTTGTGTCGGCGTCCCGTCGACGGAGATAGAATCCGCTATTCCGCTTCGTCTTACAACCCACCCTGTCAGGGGTGTAAGCCGTAAGAAACCGCGAAATCCGAAGCGATGATCCAGTAATTCGTTGAAATACAGCGTAATATTAATCTTAATTGAATAAGGTAATACTGAATGAACCAGCGATCTCTCACAAACCTTGTAAGAGATCTCTCACACGCGGTGTAGCATCATGGATTACAGAAGCGGCTCAAGTCGGGTGAGGAAATCCGCAAGAGAGGGGGCGAGAGTCTCGCGATTGCGGGTGCCGATGGTCTCTTTAACCACTTCTCCGGACAGGTTACAGACGGAGATAACATCCAGTTCGCTGTCGAGTGTGGCGATAAAGAGCGTCGGAGAAAGCTTAAGGCGTTTTTGCGTGACCAGATGACCAATCAGGTTTTCCTGAACACGCTGCAGATCGTCTTCGCTCCAGGTCTGCAACAGCGTCAGCGTCATGTCCGCAAAGCGCGCAGGCATATCCCCTGCAAACTGCGTGGCATAAAACGCATGAACCGCTGGTTGTACCACAATGTCCATTGCCCGTTCAACCGCATTTACATTTTGCTCGCCGGTATTGGGCTTCGGCTGCCAGATCACGTAATCGTCGGGCGAAGAGATAATGCATGGTGAAGGTACACCGTATAAATCAGCACTTTGCGGCCACGTACCGTGCTTTTCATGCCAGGCATCGCAATAGCGGGTTGTGAAGGTAGTCAGGGCATTTGCAGTTTCGATGTCCACCGATTTCTCTCTTCTTGTCAGACAGGATAAACTCAGGGCATAAGTGTACCTGTAAAGTGGCTATGAAACATGTCTTACGAAAATCATCAGGCGTTAACCGGCTTAACGCTGGGTAAATCGACCGACTACCGCGATACCTACGATGCCAGCCTGCTGCAGGGCGTACCGCGCAGCCTGAATCGCGATCCGCTGGGTCTGCATGCGGACGCGCTGCCGTTTGTCGGCGGGGATATCTGGACGTTGTACGAACTCTCATGGCTCAACGCCCGTGGGCTACCGCAGGTGGCGGTGGGCCACGTTGAGCTGGATCACGCCAGCCAGAATCTGGTGGAATCCAAAAGCTTCAAGCTCTATCTCAACAGTTTCAACCAGACCAGATTCAACAGCTGGGACGACGTTCAGCACACGCTGGAACGTGATTTAAGCGCCTGTGCGCAGGGCAAAGTGAGCGTTTCACTGTATCGCCTGCACGAACTGGAAGGGCAGCCGATTGCCCACTTCAACGGGACCTGCATCGACGATCAGGACATCGAGGTGGAGAACTATGAATTCAGCGCCGACTACCTCGAAAACGCGGCAAGCGGAAAGGTGGTCGACGAGACGCTGGTCAGCCATCTGCTGAAATCCAACTGCCTGATTACCCACCAGCCGGACTGGGGCTCGGTGCAGATCCAGTACCGCGGCCCGAAAATCGACCGTGAAAAGCTGCTGCGCTATCTGGTGTCGTTCCGCCATCACAACGAATTCCACGAGCAGTGCGTGGAGCGCATCTTCAGCGACATCCAGCGTTTCTGCCAGCCAGAAAAACTGAGCGTGTATGCGCGCTACACCCGCCGTGGTGGTCTGGACATTAACCCGTGGCGGACCAATACCGATTTTGTGCCTGCGACGGGCCGGCTGGTGCGTCAGTAAGATAATTATTTTCACAATATGCGCGGTTTGTTCCGCGCTTTAGGTTGTGAAACGTCACGCGCCAGGGCTATTGTAATCAACAGGGAAAGACGATAATCGTCCCGTAAGGAGCTCACTTGATTACACATATTAGCCCACTTGGCTCAATGGATATGTTGTCGCAGCTGGAAGTGGACATGCTTAAACGCACGGCCAGCAGCGATCTTTATCAACTGTTTCGTAACTGTTCACTTGCCGTACTGAACTCCGGAAGCCTGACAGATAACAGTAAAGAACTGCTGTCCCGCTTCGAAAGCTTTGATATCAACGTGCTGCGCCGCGAGCGTGGCGTGAAGCTTGAAGTCATCAATCCACCGGAAGAGGCTTTCGTCGACGGACGTATCATTCGTTCACTTCAGGCTAACCTGTTTGCCGTGCTGCGCGACATCCTGTTTGTTAACGGGCAGATCCACAACGCCGGCCGCTTCCAGCATCTCGACCTGGAAAGCTCAGTCCATATCACCAACCTGGTGTTCTCCATTTTGCGCAACGCCCGTGCCCTGCACGTTGGCGAAGCACCCAATATGGTCGTCTGCTGGGGCGGCCACTCCATTAACGAAACCGAATATCTCTACGCCCGTCGGGTGGGAACACAGCTCGGCCTGCGTGAGCTGAATATCTGTACCGGTTGCGGTCCGGGCGCCATGGAAGCGCCAATGAAAGGTGCCGCGGTGGGGCATGCTCAGCAGCGTTACAAAGAGGGACGCTTTATCGGCATGACCGAGCCGTCAATCATCGCCGCTGAGCCACCTAACCCACTGGTTAACGAGCTGATTATCATGCCGGATATCGAGAAACGTCTTGAGGCGTTTGTCCGTATCGCCCACGGCATTATCATCTTCCCGGGCGGCGTAGGAACGGCGGAAGAGCTGCTCTATCTGCTGGGGATCCTGATGAACCCGGCTAACAAAGATCAGGTGCTGCCGCTGATCCTGACCGGGCCAAAAGAGAGCGCCGACTACTTCCGCGTGCTGGACGAGTTTATCGTGCATACGCTGGGCGAAACCGCGCGCCGCCACTATCGCATCATCATTGATGATGCTGCGGAAGTGGCGCGTCAGATGAAAAAAGCGATGCCGCTGGTGAAAGAAAACCGCCGTGATACCGGGGATGCCTACAGCTTTAACTGGTCAATCCGCATTGCGCCGGACCTGCAGATCCCGTTCGAGCCAACGCATGAGAATATGGCAAACCTGAAACTGTATCCGGATCAGCCGGTGGAAGTGCTGGCGGCCGACTTGCGTCGTGCCTTCTCCGGCATTGTGGCGGGTAACGTTAAAGAGGTAGGTATCCGCGCTATCGAGCAGCATGGTCCGTACAAGATCCACGGCGATCCGGAAATGATGCGTCGCATGGACGACATGCTGCAGGGCTTTGTTGCGCAACACCGCATGAAGCTGCCGGGCTCTGCCTATATTCCTTGCTACGAAATCTGCACATAACGCTTAGCAGCGTCTCACCAAAGCCGGGTCGCCCTGTCGCGTATCCCGGCTTTTTTATTACCAAAGCAATTCATATATATCCCTTATGTGATTTACAAAGTTTTCACATACGCAAACGATTACTTCGTTTTTGCGACCGTAAATTATCAGCCTTAATCAAAATTACCTGCAAGAAAATCCTAAAAACCTGCTTCTTTACAGCTAAAGACACCTATATCACGGGCCAGTCTTTCAGCCCACATGTCGTTGGTGGTAGCCTTCGCGCCCGTAAATTCTCTTTGATGTTTTTTTAACAGATAAATGGTCTAAAGATGCCCACATCATAAGTGGATTATTGCATTTGGGATCAGGATCACTGATAGATTCATAACTAGAATGTATCTTTCCGCCCGCCAATAGTTACGGGTGAAAATTATTAAAAAACCGTCACTGAACGAATTTCATATTACCGTCAGGCACTTTTTCATCGGATTTGACTAAAAAACCTGACAATTCGCTTCCTCCAGGAGATACAGATGGAAACCACTCAAACCAGCACCGTTGCTTCGATTGAATCCCGAAGTGGTTGGCGCAAAACGGATACCATGTGGATGCTTGGCCTTTACGGCACAGCAATCGGCGCTGGTGTACTGTTCCTTCCTATCAACGCAGGCGTCGGCGGTCTGATCCCGCTGATCATTATGGCAATCATTGCTTTCCCGATGACCTTCTTCGCACACCGCGGACTGACCCGCTTCGTGCTGTCCGGTAAAAATCCGGGTGAAGACATCACTGAAGTGGTTGAAGAACATTTCGGCGTGGGTGCAGGTAAACTGATTACCCTGCTCTACTTCTTCGCGATTTACCCTATCCTGCTGGTCTACAGCGTGGCGATCACCAACACCGTTGAAAGCTTCATGACGCACCAGCTGCACATGACGCCACCACCACGTGCGATTCTGTCTCTGATCCTGATTGTGGGCATGATGACCATTGTGCGCTTTGGTGAGCAGATGATTGTTAAAGCGATGAGCGTGCTGGTGTTCCCGTTTGTGGCTGCGCTGATGTTACTGGCCTGCTACCTGATCCCACAGTGGAACGGTGCCGCGCTGGAAACCCTGTCCCTGAGCAGCGCATCTGCAACCGGTAACGGTCTGCTGATGACCCTGTGGCTGGCAATCCCGGTCATGGTCTTCTCCTTTAACCACTCTCCAATCATCTCTTCTTTCGCCGTGGCGAAACGTGAAGAGTACGGTAATGGTGCTGAGAAGAAGTGCTCCAGCATTCTGGCACGCGCTCACATCATGATGGTGCTGACCGTTATGTTCTTCGTATTCAGCTGCGTACTGAGCCTCTCCCCGGCGGATCTGGCGGCAGCGAAAGAGCAGAACATCTCTATTCTGTCTTACCTGGCAAACCACTTTAACGCACCGCTGATTGCGTGGATGGCACCGATCATCGCGATGATCGCCATCACCAAATCCTTCCTCGGCCACTACCTGGGCGCACGTGAAGGCTTCAACGGTATGGTGATTAAATCTCTGCGCGGTAAAGGCAAGAGCATTGAAATCAGCAAGCTGAACAAAATCACTGCGCTGTTCATGCTGGTGACCACCTGGGCTGTTGCCACCCTGAACCCAAGCATCCTGGGCATGATTGAAACACTGGGCGGCCCGGTTATCGCGATGATTCTGTTCCTGATGCCGATGTACGCGATTCAGAAAGTCCCTGCTATGCGTAAGTACAGCGGTCATGTGAGCAACGTCTTTGTGGTTATCATGGGGCTTATCGCTATCTCTGCGATCTTCTACTCCCTGTACACCATGTTCTGATTATCACCCGCGCCGTCCCTGGACGGCGCACTCCTTCCTCTCTGACTGAAAGCAATGGACGCATCATGATTAGCGTATTCGATATCTTCAAAATCGGTATTGGTCCTTCCAGCTCTCACACCGTCGGACCGATGAAAGCCGGTAAGCAGTTCACGGATGACTTGATTGCACGCGGCATTCTGCACGACGTCACCCGCGTGGTTGTCGATGTGTACGGCTCGCTTTCCCTGACCGGGAAAGGTCACCATACCGATATCGCCATTATCATGGGCCTGGCGGGAAACCTGCCGGATACCGTTGATATTGATGCGATCCCTGGCTTCATCCAGGACGTTAATACCCACGGTCGCCTGCTGCTGGCAAACGGCGAACACGAAGTGGAATTCCCGGTTGATCGCTGCATGAATTTCCATGCCGACAACCTGTCGCTGCACGAAAACGGTATGCGTATTACCGCGCTGGCAGGCGATAACGCGGTATACAGCCAGACTTACTACTCTATCGGCGGCGGTTTTATCGTCGACGAAGACCACTTTGGTCAAACCAGCACCTCCTCTGTCGAAGTGCCGTATCCGTACAAAACGGCGGCGGATCTCCAGCGTCACTGCCAGGAGACGGGACTTTCCCTCTCCGGTCTGATGATGAAAAACGAGCTGGCCCTGCACAGTAAAGAAGAGCTGGAACAGCACTTTGCAAACGTCTGGGAAGTGATGCGCGGCGGTATTGAGCGCGGGATCACCACCGAAGGCGTCCTGCCGGGCAAGCTTCGCGTACCGCGTCGTGCCGCCGCGCTGCGTCGTATGCTGGTGAGCACCGACAAAACGACAACGGACCCGATGGCTGTCGTGGACTGGATCAACATGTTCGCTCTGGCGGTAAACGAAGAGAACGCTGCCGGGGGCCGGGTGGTCACTGCGCCGACCAACGGTGCCTGCGGCATTGTTCCGGCGGTGCTGGCGTACTACGACAAGTTTATCCGTGAAGTGAACGCTAACTCTCTGGCGCGCTACCTGCTGGTCGCCAGTGCGATTGGTTCCCTGTACAAGATGAACGCCTCGATTTCCGGCGCGGAAGTGGGCTGCCAGGGTGAAGTTGGCGTGGCGTGCTCCATGGCTGCTGCAGGTCTGGCAGAGCTGCTGGGCGCAAGCCCGGCGCAGGTGTGCATTGCGGCCGAAATCGGCATGGAACACAACCTGGGGCTGACCTGTGATCCGGTTGCCGGACAGGTACAGGTTCCGTGCATCGAGCGTAACGCGATCGCCTCCGTGAAGGCGGTTAACGCGGCGCGTATGGCGCTGCGCCGCACCAGCGAGCCGCGTGTCTGTCTCGATAAGGTTATCGAAACCATGTATGAAACCGGTAAAGATATGAACGCCAAATACCGCGAAACCTCGCGCGGGGGCCTGGCGATGAAGATCGTGACCTGCGATTAAGCCTCTCAGGAAGCCTCGTTTTGCGAGGCTTCTTCCTGTTTTCCCCGCCATTCATAGTTTCATGCTGCTGACAGTGTTACCCTTCTTGCATTAGATAGAAGGGAGATTATCTGTGGCTGTTCATTTGCTCATCGTCGACGCGCTCAACCTGATTCGCCGGATCCACGCGGTGCAAGGCACGCCCTGTAAGGACACCTGTCTGCATGCGCTGGAGCAACTCATTCGCCACAGCGAACCGACGCATGTCGTGGCGGTGTTTGATGACGAAGCACGCAACAGCGGCTGGCGACACCAGCGTTTACCGGACTATAAAGCCGGACGCGCCCCCATGCCGGACGATTTGCATGCAGAAATGCCGATGATCCGCTCGGCATTCGAGCAGCGTGGTGTGCCCTGCTGGGGTGCTGAGGGCAATGAAGCTGACGATCTGGCGGCCACGCTGGCGGTGAAGGTTGCCAGCGCCGGACATCAGGCGACGATCGTCTCAACCGACAAAGGCTACTGCCAGCTGCTCTCTCCCACTATCCGCATCCGCGATTACTTCCAGAAACGCTGGCTCGACGCCCCGTTTATTGCCGGTGAATTTGGGGTATCGCCAGAACAGTTGCCTGACTACTGGGGTCTGGCAGGGATAAGTAGCTCGAAGGTTCCGGGTGTGGCGGGCATAGGGCCAAAGAGTGCCGCCCAGCTGCTGACGGATTTTCAGAGTCTGGAAGGTATTTACGCCCGTCTGGACGAGGTGCCAGAAAAATGGCGCAAGAAGCTGGAAGCGCACAAAGAGATGGCGTTTATCTGCCGGGAGGTGGCAACGCTACAGACGGATTTGCAGCTGGACGGGAATTTGCAGCAGTTGAGGTTAGAGCGTTAACGCCCCCTCACCCTAACCCTCTCCCAATAGGGGAGAGGGGATCGCTCGGTGCTGTCTTTTCTCCCTCGCCCCTTCGGGGAGAGGGCCGGGGTGAGGGAGAACTACCGCTCGTCGCGACGCCCGCCTACAGCCGCCCACCAGCGACGAATATGCACCGTCACCTCTTCACGGTCGTGATACAACTGACGCGCCTGGATTTCCACGTTAATGCCGTGTTCATCCAGCTGTTCCTGAATATAGGCCAGGTTCTGCGACACCTCTTCGTAGCGCTTTTTCATCGGCAGCTTGAGGTTGAAAATCGTCTCGCGACACCAGCCGTTCACCAGCCAGGAGGCCATCAGCGCGGCCACTTTTGCCGGTTTCTCAACCATGTCGCACACCATCCAGGAGATGTTGTTACGGGTCGGGCGATAGCGGAAGCCGTCTTCACGCAGCCAGGTAACCTGTCCGGTATCCATCAGGCTTTGCGCCATCGGGCCGTTATCGACAGAAGAGACCCACATATTGCGTTTCACCAGCTGATAGGTCCAGCCACCCGGGCATGCGCCAAGATCGACGGCGTACATACCGTTTGCCAGACGCTCATCCCACTCATCCGCCGGAATAAAGACATGGAACGCCTCTTCCAGTTTCAGGGTGGATCGGCTTGGCGCATCGGCAGGGAACTTAAGGCGCGGGATCCCCATAAAGAACGGGGAGTTATTGTTGGTGTAGGAGTAACCTGTATAGCAGCAGCCCGGCGCAATAAAGAAGATATGCACCACCGGGCGCTTCGGCGTTTCGTAGTTCGTCAGCACACCCGCATCGCGCAGTGCCGCGCGCAGCGGCACGGTAAATTTGCGGCAGAACTTCATCAGCTCTTTGCTTTCGTTCGTATCCGCGACTTCAACGCGCAGCTCGCCCCCCTTCTCCACCACGCCCTGCAGCATGCCGACAATCGGCGTGATGCGGTCTTCCGGCGGAAGATCTTTGAGCAACTCACCCGCAACAAACATCTGGCGAGCGAAGATCAATGAGCTGAACGGCAGCTCGCGCGCCAGCTTATCGGCATCTTCAGGCTGATAGCATTCGAATACCACATACCCCGCGTTCTCTTTCACGCGGGCAAAGCCGAAGACGTCGCGCTTCGCCGCTTTATCGGTAATTTCCGCGGCGCACTCTTTCTCAAACCCCGGGCGACAATATAAAACAACCTTATTCATGAACAACGCCCTTGCGTTTCAGACGGATAGCTCCGATAAACATTAATACCCACCCCGCCAGGAAGCTGACGCCGCCGACAGGTGTAACAAACGCCCACAGGCGTAAATGCGAAAGTGCCAGACAGTAAAGGCTGCCGCTGAAAAGCACCGTACCCAGCGCCAGGAAGACGCTGCTCCAGTAAAACCAGATGCTGATACGGCGCTGCATCGCCACCGCCAGCCCAAAAATCGCCAGCGTATGGAACGCCTGATATTCAAGGCCGGTCTGGATCCAGCCCATCTCCACTGCGCCCAACGACTTGCTTAATACGTGTGCGCCAAAAGCGCCCAGTGCAACAAAAATAAAGCCACTCACCGCGGCAAAAATCAGCATGAATCGGCTGGTCATGTTTAAGTCCTGAATTGATGCGTGCCCGGCACACAAACGTTATTGTTCATACCTGAAGCGGAATTTTTCTTGCTCACTTGCCGCTTTCGCCAGTATCCACTGCCGGAAGGCGGCTATTTTACCCAGTTCTGCCTGACTGTCATGACAAACCAGATAAAACGCATTCTTGCTGACCAGTACATCATTAAAAGGACAAACCAGGCGGCCTGCCTCAATTTCGGACTGCGCCATGACGTTGTTCGCTAACGCCACGCCCTGCCCGTGAATGGCAGCCTGTAACACCATTGCGCTGTGGCTAAAAATGGGTCCCTGCTGCACGTTTATATGAGTAAGACCTAATTGACGGGTATAAGTTTGCCAGTCCCGGCGAGAAGCATCGTGCAAAAGCGTATGCTGAGCCAGGTCAGCGGGTGACTTCAGCGCCTTGTCGCCCGTTAACAGCAAGGGAGAGCAGACCGGCAGGAGATATTCTGCGTATAATTTCTCGACACGCAAGCCCGGCCAGTTACCGCGCCCATAAAAAATGGCAACGTCTACATCATCGGCCAGTTTGTCTTCCTGACGATCCACCGCCTGGATTCGAACGTCGATCCCCGGATAAGCTGAGTTAAAGCTTGAGAGTCTGGGCACCAGCCATTGAATGGCAAAACTGGGCAATAAACTGACAGTCAGGGCACCTTTTGCACTGCGCGCCTGAAGCTTACGCGTGGCTTCCGTAAGCTGGGAAAAAATCTCTTTAATATCCTGAAAATAGCTCTGCCCCTCTTCGGTCAACAGCAGCGAACGGTTGCGTCGACGAAACAGCTTAAGGCCCAGAAAATCCTCCAGAGACTTGATTTGGTGACTTACTGCGGCCTGTGTCACAAAAAGCTCATCTGCTGCGCGGGTGAAGCTCAGGTGACGTGCTGCTGCATCAAAAACACGTAATGCATTGAGGGGTGGCAATCGCTTTGACATGATTATCTGGCTTAGATGTTAACGGATTTTAACAAACAGGAAACAACGTTTAACCTATTAGTTTTTTTTATCTGAGCCATTATAATTTGTCCGTTGAGGAACTACCAGCAAATACCTATAGTGGCGGCACTTCCTGAGCCGGAACGAAGAGCTTTTTTCGGAATGCGTGTTCTGAAGGGCTTTTGGCTTACGGTTGTGATGTTGTGTTGTTGTGTTTGCAATTGGTCTGCGATTCAGACCACGGTAGCAACGCTACCAATTTTTCACTTCCTGTACATTTACCCTGTCTGTCCATAGTGATTAATGTAGCACCGCCAACTTGCGGTGCTTTTTTTTCGCCTGCGATCGGTTAATGCTCGATCTCTTTCATCTCTTTCACGTCCGTGCGGTTGATCTGCTGCTTGTTCCCGTTAGCATCTTTGTATGAAATCATCCCGGTATCGTTATCGGTTGTCGGTTTCCCTTCCGAAACAATGGAACGACCATCATTGGTGTGCATCACGTAGTTATTACCGGAACAGGCGCTCAGGGCAAAAGTAAACGCACAGGCAGAGATGATTGCAGCTGTCTTATTCATGATTATTCTCCTTTAGCAATTAATGCTATTCAAACCTCGATTTATAACAGGCTAAAACATCCGCCTAACACTATTTAGCATAACCTGCTTTTTGAGGGCCATCCGGATAAGCAGACAATTCTGATAGATATCAACCTCCTTGCCCTGCCGCGGAAATTGCGCGACGATCGCAGTATTGAAATGAGGAATCCCATGAACGCTTTCAGCCCTGCGCAGTTCCGCGCCCAGTTCCCGGCGCTGGCCGATGCTGGTATTTATCTAGATAGCGCCGCCACCGCCCTTAAGCCACAGGCGGTGATTGAGGCGACGCAGCAGTTCTACAGCCTGAGTGCCGGCAATGTGCATCGCAGCCAGTTTGCCGAAGCGCAGCGGTTAACCGCGCGCTATGAAGCCGCGCGCGATCAGGTCGCACACCTGATTAATGCCGAAAGCGGGAAAAACATCGTCTGGACGCGCGGCACAACCGAAGCCATCAACATGGTGGCCCAGTGCTACGCCCGCCCGCTGCTTCAGCCGGGCGATGAGATTATCGTCAGTGAGGCGGAGCATCACGCCAACCTGGTACCGTGGCTGATGGTCGCCGGTCAAACGGGTGCACGCGTGGTAAAACTCCCGCTGGGTTCAGATCTTCTGCCCGACGTGGCACGCCTGGCTGAGTTTATCACTCCCCGCAGCCGCATTCTGGCGCTTGGACAGATGTCAAACGTCACCGGCGGTTGCCCTGACCTGGCGCAGGCAATTCGCATCGCGCATGCCAGCGGCATGGTCGTGATGGTCGACGGCGCGCAGGGCGTGGTGCATTTCCCCGCTGACGTGCAGGCGCTGGATATCGACTTTTATGCCTTCTCAGGACATAAGCTCTACGGGCCAACCGGTATAGGGGTGTTGTACGGTAAGCCAGAACTGCTGGCAAAAATGACGCCGTGGCTCGGTGGCGGCAAGATGATTACGGAAGTGACCTTCGAGGGTTTTAACACGCAGGAGGTCCCTTACCGCCTGGAAGCGGGTACACCAAACGTGGCGGGCGTCATTGGCCTAAGCACCGCACTCGAGTGGCTCGCTGAAACCGACATTGTTCAGGCTGAAAGCTGGAGCCGTGGACTGGCGACGCTGGCGGAGGAAGAACTCAAAAAGCGCCCGGGTTTCCGCTCGTTCCGCGTGCAGGATTCGAGCCTGCTCGCCTTTGATTTCGCGGGTGTACACCATAGCGATATGGTGACGCTGCTGGCCGGGTATGGCATTGCCCTGCGTGCCGGGCAGCACTGCGCCCAGCCGCTTCTGGCGGCACTTGGCGTAAGCGGTACGCTGCGCGCCTCGTTTGCGCCGTATAATACGCAAAGCGACGTCGACGCGCTGGTTGCCGCCGTCGACCGCGCCCTTGAAATACTGGTGGATTAATGACTCGCGCACATTTAGCCGGACATCCGTTTGGCACCGTAATCACAGAAGAGACGTTAAAGCAGACCTTCGCCCCGCTTTCACAGTGGGAGGATAAATATCGCCAGCTGATCCTGCTCGGTAAGCAATTACCGACCCTCTCTGACGACCTGAAAGCGCAGGCAAAAGAGATCGCAGGCTGTGAGAATCGCGTCTGGCTGGGCGTGAGCGTCTCCAGCGGGAAGCTGCATTTCTTTGGCGACAGCGAAGGACGTATTGTACGCGGGCTGCTGGCGGTACTGTTAACCGCCATCGAGGGAAAAAGCGCGGCGGAGCTGCTGACGCATTCTCCGCTGGCGCTCTTTGATGAGCTGGGACTGCGAGCACAGCTTAGCGCCTCGCGCGGTCAGGGTCTTATCGCGCTGAGCGAAGCCGTGCAGGATGCCGCACGTCAGGTTCAGGCCTGACGTTCCGCCTTCGCCATCATCTTCTTCAGGGCGTGAGACACCGCCACAAAGCCAAAGGAGGCGGTCACCATGGTGGCCGCGCCAAAACCTGAGGCGCAATCCATCCGTTTTGGCCCTTCCGCCGTGCTTTTCATCGCGCAGACTGAGCCGTCCGCCTGCGGGTAGACCAGCGCTTCAGTCGAGAATACGCAGTCAACGCCCAGCTTGCCCTTGCTGTTCTTCACCACGTTGAAGTCGCTCTTCAGCCGTTCACGCAATTTGGCGGCCAACGGATCCTGAATGGTTTTCGCCAGGTCGGCCACCTGAATCTGCGTCGGATCGATTTGCCCGCCCGCGCCGCCGGTCGTCACCAGGGGAACCTTGTAACGACGACAGTAGGCGATCAGCGCCGCTTTTGGACGCACGCTGTCGATGGCGTCAATCACATAGCTGTAGCCTTTGCTCATGTATTCAGCGACGTTATCTGCCGTCACAAAATCATCAATCACCGTTACCCGACATTCCGGGTTAATCAGGCGGATACGTTCTGCCATGACCTCCGATTTTGCCAGACCGACGTTATCACGCAGGGCATGGATTTGACGGTTGGTGTTGGTAACGCATACGTCATCCATATCAATCAGCGTGATTGCGCCAATACCGGTTCTCGCCAGCGCTTCTGCCGCCCACGAGCCCACACCACCAATGCCCACGACGCAGACGTGCGCATCCGCAAACAGCTGCAGGGCTTTTTCACCATAGAGACGTGCCGTACCGCCAAAACGCTGGCGCCAGGCATCGCTGATTACCACAGACATAAAACCTCAGATGTAAAAAGGGTGAGGTTTTTCCTCACCCTGAACAGTAATCCGTATTCCGCTCAGAATACCACAATCAGCCGCTGAATACGTTTCCGGCGCCAGGTGCGGCCTTCAGCACCCATACGCGCCCGTAATGGTTATACCAGCCTGCACGGTGGCCGGCATCCGGGCCAATGCCCTGATAGATATCGAAGTGCTGGCCTTTAATCGCCCCGCCGACATCCAGCGCGACCATCAGACGCAGCTCATAGTGCCCGTTGAATTTGCCGTTGTTGTCCAGCAGCGGGACTTCCGCCAGCAGCGTGGTGCCCGCAGGAATAATGGAACGATCCGATGCCACCGACGCCCGGCCAATCAGCGGGACGGCGCTCGCCCCTTTCACCGGAGCAAAGTTCTGCGGTTTGAAGAAGACAAACGACGGGTTCTGCTCCAGCAGCTCACGCACTTCGGCTTCACTGTGTTTTTCGCCCCACTCGCGGATCGCCTGCATCGACATGTCTTCTTTCTTCACTTCGCCGCGGTCGATCAGCACCTTACCGATACTGCGATAGGCGTGGCCGTTTTTGCCGGAATAGCTGAAGAAGTTAAGCGGCGAACCATCGCCAAAATCAATATAGCCGCTGCCCTGAACGTCCATGATGAAGTTGTCCATCAGGGAGTTGCTATAGGCCAGAACGTAGTTTTCGCTCAGCGCACCGGCATAAATCTCAGCGCGCGACGGCAGACGTCCTCGTTTTGGCGGCATACGATAAATAGGATACTGGAACTCACCCTGGCGCGTGTGTCGCGCCTGAATCACAGGCGTGTAATACCCGGTGAACTGGACGTTGCCGTAGTTATCCGCCCCTTCCATCTGCCAGGCATCGATACCAAACTGGCGCATATTGCGCGTATCACCGCCTGCACGCAGCCAGTCCTGGACCGCGTTATACACGCTGCTCTGAGCGCCATACAGACGCGGCGACGCGTTGCGGATCTGGTAAACCTGCTCAGAAAAATCGCCGGCGTTAATCGGTGCGCCAACGGCATCAGGTTGATTAACTAACGAGAAAGGCTGGGATAACTTCCCGTCTTTATACTGTTGACCGCGATCGGTCGGTTTAGAAGAGCAGGCGGCAAGAATGGCTACCATTGCGCCCATCATCAGATACTTCGCCCAACGTCCTTTCATTATATCTCGTCTTTAAGTTGCCCATTTCCGCGTGATGAAGATAACAAACCGCCAGGGCTAATGAAATGCGATCGCATGCCCTTTGGCAAATTCTGAGCAAAAAATAGTCCAAATTTCGCATCACCGTTCAATTTACATACAAAGTTAATGATTTATGTAAAAAAGGGGTTGCATCACAAAGCTATCCGAGTATAGTGCGCATCCACGGACGCGGGGTGGAGCAGCCTGGTAGCTCGTCGGGC
>ERZ791734.514-NODE-514-length-52188-cov-6.698310_pt1 | contig 52188 bp, 61 predicted proteins | sample MGYA00509953_ERZ791734 | MGnify/ENA primary metagenome ERZ791734 (study PRJEB30046, sample SAMN00792038) | human gut metagenome | study: EMG produced TPA metagenomics assembly of the A metagenome-wide association study of gut microbiota in type 2...
ACAACGACGCGAGCATGCCGCCGTGGGCGCTGCCGGCGGCGGCGACGCAGATGGGTTTTATGAGCCGGACAAAAGACGGCTCGGTCGACAACGCCAACGCCCTTCGGTTCGAGGACAAGGCGGGCGCGGAGCAGGTATGGATCCAGGCCGAGCGGAATATGGATACCAGCATCAAGAATGACGAAACGCACAGCGTCGGCGGCGAGCGTAGCCATTACGTGAAGAAAAATGAGCTGCATCGCGTGGAGGCGAATCAGATCCAGGCGGTGAAAGGCGGGACTGAGATCCTGACGGGGAAAGGCAAGCTGGACGCGGCGGTGGAGCAGTACGTTATTGCTTCCGGAACAAAGCTGAGGCTGGTCTCCGGTGAAAGCGCCATTGAGCTTAACGCGAACGGCAAAATTAGCCTGATCGGCAAAGAGTTTAACTTCTTTGTGGAAGGGGATGGCCATATTACGACGGGCGGTAAGCTACACCTGAATACCTCTGGCACAAAACCGGGTACCACGGCACCGGGCGCGGGACACAAAGGAGACATTGATGCGGCCGTTCAGGCGAAATTCACGACCAAAGGTGAGTAAAGCGGGAGCGGTGTTTGTCGCGTTATTAACGACGGGGATGGGTGGCGGAGACGTAAAAATAAACGATCTTTGGATCTTCGTTTCCAGGATGAGTGCATCACTCAAAACGTTATCCGTTAGGAATCTGAGCGACGCGCCGCTGCCGTTTAAAATGATCAAAAATAATGAATATATTAACTTCTACACTACTGAGGATATCACTCTCGCTGACGGAACGAACATAACCGCGATTGACTTACGTTTAAGTAAAGAACGCGACGGCGTTGCACCATTTCTCAGTTTTTCGCCCTCCGGCCGGTGCATAACGCTTGATGCCGTTAAAAAGCACTACCCGCATCTGGAGTTAACTGACTATCCCCGAGGCCGCTCCGGGAATGAAGTGACCAGCTACACTGCGTCAAAAGACAAAAATGGAGAGAAAATAAGCTTTAGTTTCACCGTAAATAAACCTGATTGTCTGGACTCGGTTGTCATTAGTGCGGACTAAGACATCTCATTGTCATAAAAGGCCTTTTTCTCCTTCGGAGAACCGGGTAATAAAAATTCGATGAAAAATGATTAACGTGAAAATTCACACCCCAACATTTCTCGCTTTTACCGTGATATGTCTCTCTCTGAACTGCTATGAGGTGCTTGCACACGATATACCACCGGTTTTAGTTAAACAGGATTTTACTGTGCAGCTGAAAGACCAGACGGTTTCATTGGGCGAAAGATGGACAGATGACGTTGCGCGTAAATTTGAGCTGCCGGTAGAGGGCCATTTTGTCGGTGAGGTTCCTTTTGACGAAACTCACTATAAATTCTACCAGCATCAAAAGACGGGGTTCGGCATTTATGTTTCCAATCTCTGGTGGGATAAAGCCGAACGCAGTATTGATGACTATATCGTGTCGCAGATTACGCTGACCGCAGGGGAGGGTAAAACGCCGCGCGGTATTCATGTGGGTTCATCTGCCGGGGAACTCAGCAGGACATATGGCAATGGTCAGATTGAAAATGATGCCGGGGAACAATGGTGTTTTTATCAATTGGGTAACAGGCTGCTCTCTTTCGAGATTAAAGACGGCAAGGTTGTGACAATAACAATGAATTACGACAATGGCGCCCGGGAGTAATTTGTGACCAGGAGATATTTGGCATGCGCATTGTTCACCGCGCTATTACTGGGCTCAGTTGCAACATCAGCCGCGCCTGAGCTATCGCAATATAATGCGCTCGATACCGTAAGCCGTATCGTGAACGACAGCGAAGTGAAAGAGACGCTCAGGAAGACGCTGGGTAGCGATTACGAGACGTTTATTAGCAACTTCGATGTCTTTGGCGAACCCCATGCCACCTCAGACGGAGGGCTGTTTGTTGAAGGCTGGCTAAAAGATCTTTATCTGGAAAATGCGTCCGCTTTGGTCGTTGAACCTGACGGCAAACTCTATACGGCCTGGGTCGTTCCTGAGTCAGACATTGTTCATTATCAGTCATCCGATCGTAGTCAGGTGGTGAATCCCGATATTAAGCAGTGGGCGACCAGATTCAAAGCGATGCATTTTGCAACGAACAGCCCGGCAAGACGCGCATTTGACGGGGTATGGACAGGCGAATCGGGAACCGACTCGACGTTAACCCTGCGGTTAGTGGAATCAGGCGACCGTATTTCCGGGTCTTATTGCTATATCTCTCAGAGAGGAAACCGCATCGATTGTCCTGCAGAGGATGAACGCAACCTAAGCGGTACGATTGCAGGCAATCGGGCGAACGTTAAGTTCGACTCCACGTTTGGCGGCGTAGATGGACAAGCAGTTCTGGAAATTAACGCAAGTAAAATGGAATGGCGTTTAGTGACGCCTCCTCAGAAAGGGAATTATTATGCGCCACTGCGTTATACGTTAAATAAAGCTGATCCCGTTCGTAACGCTGAAACCAGAAAGCTCGATACCGATAAGTTCACTATTTCTCTGGTAAATAAATGTGGGCGTTTCGAGAGTGAATGTAGCCAGATGTATTATCTCGGTGTACGTAAAAGTGATAACAGTACGATCACCTTAAAAGGAAAAACACTGCAGGATCCCACAGGTAAAGTAATCGGCTCAAGCTATAAGAATAGTGAAGTTACCTATACCGTGACCTATGCACCACTGAAACTGGTTGTCAGCAAAGGCAGTCATATTTTAGTTGAGCAGCAAGGTCACTGGCTTAAATAATAAAATAGCCAGTCAAAAGTCCAACGTATCTCTCTCAATATCAATTATCCCGGATCCCCTATGAAATACACCCTCCAGGAAGGTTCATTTTCCCTTTTTCCTGCGGCCTGGCAGGATAACAGTATGAACATTATTCGCGATGACGAAAGCGGGCTGTCCGTGGTGGTCAGCCGCGGCGCTATCCCGGATGGCAGCGATTATGAGAAAGAGTTCCACCGCCAGTGGGATGTCCTGCGACCTCAAATGGGTGAGATTGCCCAGAGTGAATTCCGGCACGTGAAAGCCGGGCCTGACGGCAAAATCACCGGTCTGGAAGTTGAAACCCACTTTGACCATAACGGGCAGCGCCTGTGGCAAAAACAGCTGGCCGTGCAGACGCCGGGCAAACCGGTATTGATGATTTTCACTCTCTCAGCACTCAGAGCATTTACCGAAGAGGACGAGGAGCGCTGGAGCGCGTTTAAGCAGAGTCTGACGCTAAACGACAACCGGAATGTGTAAGGCATGAGCGATAACAACGCGGCCCGTAAGGGCGACGAGATTATTCACTCCAGCATTTTTGCGGATATCACCAGCATTGTGGCAGAAGGTGCCGCTTATGCGGTGATCGGCGCGGCGGTGGGGGCAGCAGCTACCGTGGCGGCGCCATTGCTGGGAGCCGGTGCGGCAGCCGCAGGCGTGGCGGCGATTGGCTCCAGCTGTTTGCTCAGCGGCATCATTGGCGGCGTTCTGGCAAACGTGGCGGGGATCACAGACGATATCAGCAACGCCGCAGAGGGGTTAGGCAACGCGCTTTTCCCGCCGTCGCCTGCGGGTAAAATCACCACCGGCTCCAGCAACGTTCTGACCAATGCGCTCCCTGCTGCGCGCGCGGCAGGCACGCTGACGCCAGCAGATACCCCGTCACCTGAGCCGCAGTCACCGGGCAGCTTTGCCGATTACGCAGGCATGCTGCTTTCCGCTGCCGGACAGTTTGGCAGCGAAATGTGGCAGCCGAGCGTGGCGTCAGCCGCCGCGGGGACCTCGCCGCTGGAAGAAGACAAGGTGGCGTGCGAAAAGCACTCCGGACCGCAGTACCTGGCGGAAGGTTCAAAAAGCGTTTTCATCAACGGCCAGCCTGCGGTGCGTGCGAAAGATCGCACCACCTGTGAAGGGACCGTTTCCGATGACGTCTCCCCGAACGTGATTATTGGCGGCGACACGCTCACGGTTCGCGATATCAAAAGCGGCAAAACCCCAGGCCTGGCGCTGGGGATGATTGCGCTCTCGTTGCTGCGCGGCCGTCCGGGCAAGATTTTGAAAAACATGCCCTGCGCGCTGGCGGCAGCCGGCGGCGGGATGCTGGCCGATATGGCCGTCAATGCCGTGTTTGGCTCTTCGCACCCGGTTCACGCCGCCACCGGCGTGAAGGTGCTGAACGACGATGATGAACTCGATTTCTCGCTGCCGGGGCGCTTCCCGCTTCGCTGGCAGCGCAGCTACAACAGCCTGACCACCCGCGAAGGGCTGTTTGGCCTGGGCTGGGCTACCTCTTTTGACAGCTATCTGACGCTGGAAGAGAACAGCGCGACCTGGTTCGACGAAACCGGACGCGAGCTGAGCTTTGAACTGCCTCCTGTCGACCGGGCGTTTTACAGCATCAGCGAAGGCATTATCATCCGCCGCAATGAGAGCGGCGACGTGGCAATTGCCGACGATGACGGCGCGGTGTGGCGTCTGTACAAACCGACCCGCGCCAACCCCTCCATCCTGCGTCTGGCCTCGCTGAGCGATGAATACGGCAACGCCCTGCTGACCGAGTGGGATGAGCACGGACGTCTGGTTGGTCTTCACGATGAGCCACGGGCGATAGATGTCACCCTGCGCTATGAGGACGAACGGTTCCCGCAGCGCGTGACCGCAGCCAGCCATTTCGACGGCGACCGTACCTGGCCGCTGATGCAGTGGGGTTACGACGCACGCGGTCAGCTGTCGAGCGCGACGGATGCCTCCGGCGTCGTCACCCGCGAATACCGCTATAACGACCACGGCCTGATGGTCTGGCACCGCCTGCCGGGTGGGCTGGAGAGCGAGTACCGCTGGCAAAAATTTGACCACTGGCGCGTGGTGGAAAACCGCACCAGCACCGGCGACGGCTGCCGCTTTAGCTACGATTTGGCCGCCGGGCTGACGACCGTCGAGCACTATGATGGTCAGAAGCGTCAGCACTACTGGAATGCGCAGAGCCTGATTGTCCGCTACGTAGACGAGCGCGGTGAAAACTGGCGCTACGAGTGGGATGACAACGAACTTCTGACGCGTCGCATCGATCCGCTGGGTAACGCCGTCACCTTTATTTATGACGAGATGGGCAACCGGGTGCAGGAAATCGACGCCGACGGTAATGCCCGCACCACCACCTGGCTGGAACATCGCGCGTTGCCGTCAGCCATCATTGAAGCCGACGGCAGCGCTACCCGGTTCTGGTACGACGAACATCACGGCCTGCAGCGCGTGGTGGACCCGATGGGGCAGACGACGCTGCTGCACCGGGACGCGTTTGGTCAGGTCGTTGAGGAGGTCGATGCCGCCGGCAACAGCCGCCACCAGGAGTACAACGAGGCGGGACAGGTGGTGCGCGCGACGGACTGCTCTGGCCGCACAACCCGCTATCGCTATTATCCGCTGGGCTGGCTGGAGAGCGAGACGGGTGCTGACGGCGAAGAGACGCGTTATCGCTACGACGCCGCAGGGCGCCCGGTGCAGCTCGATCGTCCCGAAGGCTGGACGGAGTCACTCAAATGGAACGCACGCGGCCTGCCGGTGAAGCATGCCGGCGCTGATGGTAAAGAAAGCGAGTTCAGATACGATGAGGCAGGACGCTTAACCACCACGCGTAATACGCAGGGTGAGGAAGTTCGCCGCCGCTGGGACAGTCGCGGGCGTCTGATTGCCCTTGAAAACGAGAACGGCGAAGCGTATCAGTTCCGCTGGGGGCCAGACTCGTTGCTGCTGGAAGAGGTGGGGCTCGATGGCGTGGCCTCGCAGTATCGCTATGACGCCTGCGGGCGCACGATTGCTCGCACCTTTGCAGCCGGTCATCCGGAGGCTATCACCCACGCCTTCGCCTGGAGCGCGAGCGGCCAGCTGGTCGCCCGCACCACGCCGGAAGGGCAGACCCGCTACCACTACACTCCGTCGGGGCTGTTAAGCCGGATTGGGCTGCATCCTGCGCTTGCAGCCGACGCGTGGAGCACCGAGGCAGAGCAGGAGCTCGTCTTTGAGTATGACGCGCTTGGTCGCGTGACGCGCGAAGTGGGCGAGCACGGCGAGCTGGCGTGGCAATACGATGCCCTCGGCAACCGTACCTCCGTTACGCTGCCCGATGGCCGCGAGCTAAAGCAGTTCTACTACGGCAGCGGGCATCTGCTCAGCATTGCGCTCGATAAGCTGTCGGTCTCGGATTTTACCCGCGACGAACTCCACCGTGAGACCAGCCGCACCCAGGGGCTGCTGACAACCCGCAGCGAATACGACCGTCTCGGCCGCCTGCATCGCCGGGACGTCTTCACCGGCAGCGCTCAGCGCCCGTCGCCGCGCCGCTGGTCCCGCCGCTGGGATTACGACTACCGTAATAACCTGGTGCGGGAAGAGCGGGACGATAACCCGTTCAGCTGGTATCGCTGGCAGTACGACAGCGCCGGGCGCCTGCTGGTTCAGGACGGCACGCTGCCCGGTCAGGAGCAGTGGCGCTGGGATGCGGCTGGTAACCCGTTAGAGGTCGCTGGAGAGAAGATTGCCCATAACCGGGTCACGCAACTGAACGGTATTCGCTGGCGCTATGACATCCACGGCCGTACCGTGGAGAAGGATAACGGCCAGATCCGCTGGCACTACCGGTACGACGGCGAACACCGCCTGACGGAGGTTATCAGCCAGCCGCGGGATCGCAACAGGCCGCAGACGCAGGTCAGCTTCCGCTACGACCCGCTCGGACGCCGCATCAGCAAAACGCGCCAGCAGATGCTGTGCGGTCAGCCAACCGGCAAATCGGTGACCACCCGGTTTGTCTGGGAAGGGTTCCGCCTGCTGCAGGAGCTGCACGGAGACGTACCGCTGACCTACGTTTACAGCGACCAGGACAGCTACGACCCGCTGGCGCGTATTGACGGCGTTGATGCCCCGGAGATCTTCTGGTTCCACTGCCAGCCCAACGGCACGCCGGAGCGGATGACGGATAGCGAAGGGCAGGTGCGCTGGGAAGGGGTGAACAGCGCCTGGGGCAAGCTGCTGCGGGAAAGCGAGACGCAGGGATCAGGATATTCCCAGAACCTGCGGATGCAGGGGCAATACCTGGACCGAGAGACAGGCCTGCACTACAATCTGTTCCGGTATTACGACCCGGACTGCGGACGGTTTACGCAGCAGGACCCGATAGGGCTGGCGGGGGGCATAAACTTATATGCTTATGCACCGAATCCGCTGTCATGGATCGATACGCTTGGTTTAACCTGCAAGTTAACAAACCAGCAGTTTAAGAATAAACTTAAACGAATTAGAAATCAGACCGCCGCAGGTGGTAATCGGGGAATTACTGGCGTTGTATCACAGAATGATGCTTTCAGATTAGGTGAAGCATTTGTAGGCCCTAATTATAGAGTTATGTCCAGCGGTAAAGGACTTGTGTCAGAAGATGGTTTGAGAACATTCAGATTCCCTGCTGATAAAAGGGGATTTGATCGTGTTAACGGTCGTCCATGGTCGAAGACGGGAAAACAAGTAAATTTTGAAACCAAAAATGGGGATGGTGATGTTATTGCCAATGTTCACTTAGACGTAGAGAGTTTTCAGCCATGAAGAAAAATAAACCACAACTTATTTTATACGATATGTCTTCAACAATGTTCGATCCGCTTAGTGAGTGGGAGCCTGCTTCTCTTGAAGATACATATGTGGCTGTTGATTTATGCATAGGGATGAATGATGGTGAAAAAGGAAGCAACTATTTCTATGTAAAAATCGCCACTCCAGAAGCTTTGAGAAAGCGATCAAAGAATTTTCTCATATCTGATAACAGAGTTATTGTAATTGATTATTTTGATTATCATTTGCTTAGGAAAGTAATCGAAAATATTCTAAAAAAATGCACAAGAGAAAATTGGGACGAATCTTGTCTTGTATTACAACGCTATTTTTCATGGGAATATGAAGATTATCATTATGAAAAATAGATAGTTAATTTTGTGAGCAACAAATGATTATATATTGCCGGGAATATTAACTCTTCCCGGCTTTTATTATGTAATTCCCGTTCAGTACACTAAACACGCCGTCCTTAATCCCCTTAACCGCCTGTTTAGCCTGATAAAGCTGCTCGCACAGCGCCTGCACCTCGTCATTATCCGCCATTAGCACAATACACCCCTGTGAAATCTTCACCGTTACGCCGCGCCCGGTCTCAAAACCCGCTTCTGCCAGCCAGTTACCCTTAAGGTGCAGGCTGGGACTGCGCGAATATCCGGTGGGGATTTTGGTTTTACGGTGGGTGCGGGAGATACCGGCATAATCGATTTTAAGACTGTATTGGGTTCTGGAAATCGCGACTTCTGGCTTAGAATAGCGCGGTGCAGATGAGGGAATATCAGGGTGTGGCGGTAGCGTATGAACGATGACGCAATGAGTTTGATGATTTACATACGAAACTGACTGTACGATCCACCTTTCGGTTAGATTGCGTGCTCTGACCCGATAGGGCTAAGAGGCGGGTTAAACTTATACAGTTATGTATCAAATCCTCTTAAATATATTGATCCGCTTGGGTTAAATCCTTTAGCTTTACCTGCACCTACGTCTTTAGATCCATGGGGAACTGGTGCTACTTTAAATTCTATTCCAGTACCGAAGGGTGGAATAATAGTTGAAATGGCTATGTCACCAGGGCAATCTACCCCAGGTGGATGGGCTACATTAGATCATAGAATTATGTTAGAAATGAGTTGGCTGTAATTCCCGAATTTAAACCAGAAATATCGCATGTTCAAAAATTCTATATACCTGAAGGTGTTCAAATTCAAACGGGTCCTGTAGGACCCCAAGTTTCTGGCGGTAAGATTTACCCTGGAGGAGGAACTCAGGTACAAATACTTAATTATAAAGATAGAGCAAAGCTTGTACCTGTTGGCAAACCAAGAAAAATCTATAGTGGTAAATGTGGTGGCTGATATGAATACTATTGTCAATTTTAGTGTGTTAGATGAGCTTGGTAAATATGATAAAGAGTCAAATCCCAATAAGTTGAGCGTATTTGATTTATTGCCAACAGGAGTATCATGGTTGTATGGTACTAAAAAGATAGAAATCAGAGATGACAATAAAATAATTCCACTTTTATTGTTGGGTGATACTGGAGTAGCCTTAGTTAGAGCGCCGTTTGATAAAGATAAATCTCAGGCTTATATTTTAAATCCGGCAGGTGATATTATGTGGAATGTTAAAGGTATTATTGATAAAAAAATAAAAGATATCATTTTCCATGATGTTTATTATATATCTGATATTCTTTTCTTTTTTATTAATGTAAATGGTTGTGATTATCGGTTTTCATTCGATGTAGACACGGGTATAGCTGGAGAAATAATTAAAAGTTATTAGAAGTTACCAAGCCGGGCAAGAACTTAAATCTTCCCGGCACTTTTATTATTTAATTCCCGTTCAGTACGCTAAACATTCCGTCTTTAATTCCCCTGACCACCTGTTTAGCCTGATAAAGCTGCTCGCGCATCTCGTTATTATCCGCCATCAGCACAATGCACCCCTCCGAAATCTTCACCGTCACGCCCCGCCCTGTCTCAAATCCCGCCTCTGCGAGCCAGTTACCCTTAAGGTGCAGGCTGGGGCTGCGCGAATATCCGGTAGGGACTTTGGTTTTACGGTTGGTGTGCGCGGGGGTAAATGCCCGCGTCCCGGCAGTGGCTGCGGTGGCATATGGAAGTGCGGTGCGGCCGGGCCCCGGTCATTAAACATAATGCAGGAGATTATGCGCACTCTCGCCGGGCGGCCACAAAGGCGAACCCGACCCGCTGTGCGCGGCTCGTGTTCGCATAATCTGCATTATGTCGGGCGCCCCCGCGTTCGGCCCCGCAGCCCGGAGCTGCGCACAGCTCACTGACGTTCGCTCTGCTGTCGGCGGCGGCGTTGTTCTTCGGCAGGTCGCCGCCTTCCCTGGCGGCTCCGGTGCGGTTCTGCGGCGGCGGTGTCGTGTGAAAGCCTGCTGAAAAGGGTTGTCGGCCTGCGGCCTCCGCTGAAGGGCTTAATGCCCGCCCGGCGTCGTCTGGCTGCGGCGGCTCGTGCCGCGCAAAAGACCGCGCGTCACTCGTTCCCGCCTCGCCAGCTTCCGCCACCCGCCCTGGTTCTGTGTGGTCATGCAGGGTCAACCCCCGGTCAGGCAGCGGTGCCACAGGGCGCCGTGCCGTCGCCTGCGGGCTCTGTGCCGCCCGCCCCCGCAGAACCCGCGCCAGCCACGCAGCAAGCTGCGCGTCTGTCACGGGTTGCCGTGGGAGGCACAGTGTGATCCCGGAGCAGAACCGGTAATGACAGGGAGTAACGGCGGTGGTATGGTGAACGGGCTTCAAAAGGCGCGTCGGGAAAGTTGAGTTAACGTGCTATTAAATAAGTAAAAGGTGATAGCCGGGAAGCCAGAAACGGCGCGGGCGGTAGCGTGTTAAAAAGTATGATGGCGTCGGGATCGTTCCGATGACCCGATAGGGCTGGCGGGGGGGATAAACTTATATAAATATACTGTTAACCCTCTTACCTGGATAGATCCTCTGGGTTTAGCTGGTTGCACTTTAACAAAATCGAAGTCAAAAAATTACGAATACGTTTTGAAATTGAAACGATCTGAATATCCTGCAACGTTTGGTCACATATCAGATGCGATCGATTTAGGACATGCAAAGGTTGTAACAATCCAACGAGGCACTGCAAAAGCTAACAGGAAAACGAGTCTTAAAAAAATCAAAACTAAGCCTGGATATGATCGTGATGAATGGCCTATGGCGATGTTTAAAGAAGGCGGCGATGGTGCTAGTGTAAGATATATAGACCCTAGCGATAATCGTGGTGCAGGTTCAAGTATTGGTAATGTTTTATCAGAACTTCCAGATGGAACAAGAATAAAAGTTGAGGTAATTTAATGAGTGATAAGAATATACAAACAGTAGATCTACTGATTTCGCATAGTCAAATATTGTTACGATCTAGAGACTATGACGAAAAGCTTAGTCAGTGGGGGAAAGGTAATGTTTCTCAAGGTGCTGTCCTTCACAAGGATTATGTTATATTCGATCCATTGCCAGAGGATGCGTTTGGAGCAAACGTCAATATTAAACTAGAGAACGTTTTCAAATTAGATGAAAATGCTCAACGCTGCATTGTCGTGCCATTTACCGTTACGGATCAACATAAGCTGCAAGTCGCTTCAGCTACTGAGAAGTTTGATTTAAGCTTGGATTTAAATGATCAAACTTATTCACTCTTTTATGAGATTTGTGAAGGGGATGAAATTTACTATAATTTCACTCTTGTACCGACAAAAGAAGCAATTGCTGCGAAGTTTTTGCTGGATGATCCTTGGGGAGGGGTAAAAGATCATCCTCTCAAGGAAGGTATTTTTTAAATTTAATACTTACTAGTGAAAATTTCTCGGAATAAAAGTCCACGCCAAAGTGTGGATTTTTTTTCGTTAAATCAAATCAGATATTAAAAAAAAGTTCATTACATATCATCTTTAGCGATGTAATCTTTCGCTTCTGCATGCATCTTGTCTGCTTCTTTCGCATCCTGCTCAACTTGCTCTCGCAGGGGCTGCCGACCAACCGCAGCGAATACGACCGTCTCGGCCGCCTGCATCGCCGGGACGTATTCAAAAGTAAAACCGGGTTCTGTTATTCTTGAGGGAAATGCCTCCGCGCAAGGAACCGGACTACCTGGCGACCAAGTGCAGAAATATATTACTGATCTTAATAATCTAATAGATTTATGAATATGAACAATAAAGGCAGGGCAGTAGCAAAAATAAAAAAGTGATCAACGAACTTGAGTTGGTTCTTACTACAAAAAATATGGACGTGTTATCTGTGAGTTCATCGGAGCAAATATCTAAATTTATTGAGATATTCGAGCTTGCGCTGAATAATATAATTACAGACAATATTCCTCCTAGAAATAATAGAGTTTTAGGAATGGCAAGAGTAGTAATAGATCAGTGGCCTTTTGAGCTTGCTTTAGGTGGTTTAATTGTTGAAGCCGAACAAGCTTATAAAGAGATATAATTCATCCGGAAGATGTTTTAAATCTCCCGGCTTTTTTATTATTTAACCCTCGTTCAATACGTTAGGCTGTGTCCCTTAATTGCATAATCTTTGGTAAAACAGTCGGATACAACCCAGTTTTAACCATCGCCAGATAATTCCTCGCTGTTTTGTCATAGCGTGTGGCGATGCGACGATATTCTTTCCGGCGACCAAAGCAACGTTCAACAACATTGCGATGACGGTAAGCATTGAGATCGAGCTAAGAACGACCATCTGACGCCATTTTCTCATTTGATTTTGGGGGGATGACGGTTTTTATAACCTTCTCGCGCCAGCAGATGCTGGGCGGACAGCCAACCGGCAAGCCGGAGACCACCCGGTTTGTCTGGGAAGGGTCCCGCCTGCTGCAGGAGCTGCACGGAGACGTACCGCTGACCTACGTCTACAGCGACCAGGACAGCTACGACCCGCTGGCGCGTATTGACGGCGCTGATGCCGAGGAGATCTTCTGGTTCCACTGCCAACCCAACGGCACGCCGGAGCGGATGACGGATAGCGAAGGGCAGGTGCGCTGGGAAGGGGTGAACAGCGCCTGGGGCAAGCTGCTGCGGGAAAGCGAGACGCAGGGATCAGGATATTCCCAGAACCTGCGGATGCAGGGGCAATACCTGGACCGAGAGACAGGCCTGCACTACAATCTGTTCCGGTATTACGACCCGGACTGCGGACGGTTTACGCAGCAGGACCCGATAGGGGTGGCGGGGGGGATAAACCTTTACCAGTATGCGCCGAATGCGCTGAAATATATTGATCCTCTTGGCTTATCATCAACGACTTTCTATCATGCTGGTGATATTCGGGGCGAGATTAATCCTTCTATGGGGAGGCATGGATTAGATTTTAATCCTTCTAATCAAGGTGGTTTTTACGTAACTACTGATAAATCACAGGCTATTAAATGGGCAGAGCTGAGAGGACATCCAACTATAACGCAATTTGATATACCGAATTCAGAACTCGATAAACTAAATATAAAAGTATTTGAGTCTGCTGATAATGAATGGGCTAAATTTGTAACTCAGGGTAGAGCCAACACACTTGCACATAGTTATGATGCTGTAAGTGGACCAATGTTAGCAAACCCAGGTGCTGTAAAAAAAGGAGGAAAGGCTAAGCCCATAGGTTCACAGCTTGCTATTTTCTCAAATAAAGCAGCAGCCGTGTTTGAACGTTATAAAGTAAAAAAAAGTGTAAAGGTCAATGAATATTATCGATGGTATTCAATTCAGTAATTCTAATGAAAGTGTTATTTTTAATTACTATAGTTGGGTTGAGTTGATTAAAGCGATTATTGTTAAATATGCGAATAAAACAGAGAGTGAGGCTGAACGTATAGTATTAGCCTCTCCACTTGTTCGTATTAAGGAAAATGATTACATGTCTGTCGCTTTGCGCAGTCATGAAAGTGAGTATCATTGGGCAATGTTAATTGCTTATGGTGATCAATATTGGACAAAGGGAGTTTCTCCAGATGAACCTGACGGATACTTTGAGTGGGAAAAAGAATACAGGAAAAAAAATAATCTGGCAGAAGATAACTTTATTTTTAGTGATTAAGTTAAATAAAAAATTTAAGAGGTAATATCTTGTCAGTTTTATTGTATGTTATGGCATTATTATGTTGAGGCATATAGTAATATCTCGTAGCGATCCCTTTTTAAGACTTAAAGCTCCGCTAAGAATTATAATGTAATCATATGCTATAAGTGGATTCGTCTCTGTAAAACCAACGGAAGATTTAATTATTACTTGCGATAAGACAAACTGAGAGGCAAAGGATGAGCACAGTTTACGAAGTTATTTTGGCCCTATATAAAACCACTCGAAGAAATCGACGAAGCGATACCTGCTCATGTGGAGTGGCTTAAAAAGGGGTACGCAGAGGGGATTTTCCTGACATCCGGTAGAGGGATCCCAAGAAACGGTAGTGTCATTCTCGCTAAATGCGAGAGTCTTGCTTCTCTTGAAGAGCTCTTACGCGAGGATCCTTTTCAGAGGTTAAAGCTTGCGACTGTTGAGATCATTCCCTTTGAACCCAGTATGAAGACAGAACTCTTAGACAATGTGTTTTGACCCCGCAATAAAAAAAACACGCCAGGGCGTGGTTTTTTTCATTAAAGACGACTCAGACGTTGAACAGGAAGTTCATCACGTCGCCATCTTTAACGATGTAATCTTTATCGACGGGACATCTTTACCGGCAATGCCCAACGCCCGTCGCCGCGCCGCTGGTCCCGCCGCTGGGATTACGACTACCGTAATAACCTGGTGCGGGAAGAGCGGGACGATAACCCGTTCAGCTGGTATCGCTGGCAGTACGACAGCGCCGGGCGCCTGCTGGTTCAGGACGGCACGCTGCCCGGTCAGGAGCAGTGGCGCTGGGATGCGGCTGGTAACCCGTTAGAGGTCGCTGGAGAGAAGATTGCCCATAACCGGGTCACGCAACTGAACGGTATTCGCTGGCGCTATGACATCCACGGCCGTGCCGTAGAGAAGGATAACGGCCAGATCCGGCACTACCGGTACGATGGCGAACACCGCCTGGGGCAAGCTGTTGCGGGAGAGCGAGACGCAGGGATCAGGATATTCTCAGAACCTGCGGATGCAGGGGCAATACCTGGACCGTGAGACAGGACTGCACGACAATCTGTTCCGGTATTACGACCCGGACTGCGGACGGTTTACGCAGCAGGACCCGATAGGGCTGGCGGGGGGGATAAACCTTTACCAGTATGCGCCGAATGCGCTGGGGTGGGTGGATCCGTGGGGGTTAAGCCGATGCAATACAGGGAAAAAACCAGGGCCGCAACTTCCTGGAGGAATTGCAGAAACATTTGATAAAAGCGTTTATAAAAACAGGCAGCTGAAAAGAGACGAGACTTTTTATAAATATCATGGTGTAAATAATAGAACAGGAAGAAAAATTTCTTGGCTGACAAATGAAAAATACAATTCCGAGGAGGTTTTGCGAGAAAAGCTAGCTATTCGCCATGATTGGGGTGTTAATATTACTAATGTATCAGAGTTTAGAGTTCCTAAAGGAACGTGGGTGAGTGAAGGTCCTGCTGCAGCTCAAGGGGCAGGATATCCTGGGATGGGATAACAGGCTGTGGTATCAAATCTTCCAAGAGCATGGGTGGTTAAAACTTTAAGGGTTCCCTGGTAATGAAATTGAATAACTTAAAAAATGCACTTGAAAAAATAATTTTTGAACTTAATGCCAATGGTAAACATGAATCGGCAAATTTTTTTCAAACTCGTTATGAACAGATAATAATTTTTGGAGACAAAATTCCATTTGAAATAATTGAAAGTCTGTCAACATGCAGAGCTATGGCTCAATACGCAAACTTTTCCCTCAGGGAAGAAAAACTTTTAGATGATGTTGTTAATTACGCACTTGATATTAAAAAAATGACACCCTGATATTAAGCAAAGAGAAGGATTGATTTTTGCGAGGTTATAATTAAGCAGCGTCTGTTTTTGAAGTGCTCACTCAAACAACAAAAAACAGATAATTTCTAATAAAAGAACACTATTGGCTAGCTTAATATATTAAAATCAAAGCCAGCATCAATCAATTCATCTGCGTGCTGACGAAATTAACCATCGAAGCAGTCTTGCACCATTCCTTTACAATTTCGCACACTAAATCATGATGATAGACACTGTTCTTTTGAGGATTTGTTGGCCTTATTATTTTTGAGTGCGATTAGGCTCTAAAACTGTCTGCTAAGAGCTATTGCTGCATACGCGTATTGACGGCGTTGATGCCCCGGAGATTTTCTGGTTCCACTTCCAGCCGAACGGCACGCCGGAGCGAATTCTGCTCACCATGTTATACCCGTTGAGGTGTGGAAAGAGGAGCAATCATTCTTCAATAATATTGGCATCGGAAAAGACATGAACTCTGCGTTTAATGGTATTAATTTTCCAGGTAGCGCATCAGCGATGAAACAAGATGCAGGGAAATGTATGGATATCTTCCATAGCAGTAATTATCATAACTATAGTGACATTCTCCGTCGGCGCATTGCTCGTGTTGAGTAACGATATATTTCTGGAAGATTAGATGCTAAAGGGGCGAGGATAGCTATAAGGCGGATCCAGATTGATATGAAGAATAAAATTTGGATGGGTCATGTTCCCACAAAAAAATCAGGGGAATGAATTAATGTCCTATTATGTGATCATGAATGACTTTGAATCATCACTCATGCCAAGAAATTTACAGGGCATGGTTGATGAAAGATTACAGGTTAATGAAAACTGGGAAATAGAAGGCTCTGCCTTTCCCTTCCCTTATCGTATAACAGACGATGCATGCCCAGACCATATTTATTTGTTGTGCAATAAAAATGTTGGGGCTTTGAAATTTGACTATTATAAAAAAGACTTTGGACACTTGATGGATAAGTCTTTATTTTCAATTTTTGAAAATTATAAGCACAATGTTTTTTTTGGCCGAGATATAACACCAGTTTCGATTGGGAATGGTCAAGTTCTTCGGGATGATTTTAAATATGTATATTTTCCAGGCGGCAATGTTATAGATAAGGATAAATCTATTCTCGAAGAGGATAAGTTCGGAGATACCATACCTTTTAAAATTGAATTCAAGGATGATGCGCTAGAAAATGATATACTTTCGTTGAACGACACATTGTTAGGTGGTTTTATCATTGTTAAACAAGAGGTCAAGGAAGTTATAGACAGTAAAGGATTCCGGGGGTTGAAACTTGTTCCACTGGAAAATGCTTTAGACGATTTTTGTGAAGATTATTTCTACGAAATACACTCAAATCGTAAAAGAAAGGGCAATAAACTACCTTAATATTGAAGGGTGTCGTGCCATTATTGATTCTTTGTTTTTCTTTTTTAATGGCGCGAAGAAGTTCTTTGGATTATGAGTACATTTTTCAACTATGGATATGGTAATTTTAAGCGTAGCCAATAATGATAACTCTTAAAGAGGAATAATGCATATAAAAAATACTATCCAAGACTTTGTCAAGAAATTCAAAATGAATGATTTAAATATGGGAGAGATAGACTATGCAGACGATGAAAATGAAACTTCTTTTCCTGTAAATTTAAATGGTGAAATTCGATTTTTTTATAGCCATTTGATTTTAAATGACCACCCAACATTTGATGGTGCATTCATTATACAGATTGTTGAGCCCCAAGAGCTTAATAAAATGTTATCAGGCTGGCGAGTTCAAAATGACACGACCTGGCGCGATGAATATATAATCTTTGCTGAACGAAATGGAGATGTTCTTTTTTGTGATACCCAAAATATCACATCTCCTGTTTATGGTAGTATTCAAAAAAGAAATTTCATTATTTCCAATTCGTTAGCCGACTTTTTGGATGCTTTTTGTTCTGCCATTGAGATCGAACAAAATAAATATGATGGTGATGCTACAGATGATGATTTTAATTTCAAAGTGGACTTTCTGGAAGATATCGATTTAATGCTAAAAAGCAAGCTTAAGGATGTTGAGGCAGAAGGTTTTAAGCAATTCTTTTTTGGCTAGGTTAATAATAAAAACTAACACTTTTAGAACCCTCCTTACTTCTGACAACATTTTTCGCTTAAAACCACTTTTATATAGGCAAGGAGGTCTCTTTTCGATTGATAATGAATAAGCATATGAAAAACGGTTTCGATAAATTTGATGAAAAAGTTACATCTCTTGTAGAAAAAGGAAACGAGTTCCATTTAAATGGGCCTCACCTAGTGAAGTTGCTGATCAGATGTGGAAAATGACAACAAAAACAGATGGTAAGTCGATTATTTTCAAATTGGGTGATGGAATAAAAAGTACTGGAGTAATATTGTTATGAATACTAAAGGAATAAATACTAGAGACGATTTTATTAAATATCTTGAGAATTTATCTTCAAATGCCAGAAATAACCTAAGTGAGTGGGAGAGCAAAGACTTACCCTCATATTTTGAATCGATGGCATCTTGGGTTGAAGATATGGATGGATATTATTTAAATCAAAAATTACCTGTTCCAGAAAATGTTAACTGGACATTTATTGCAGATATTTTAATGGCTGCAAGAGTTTATGAATAATATTCAATAATAATTGGCCGGGAAGAGCATCAAATCTTCCCGGCTTTTTATTATTTAACGTGTTAAAAAGTATGATGGCGTCCGAATCGTTCCGATGACCCGATAGGTTTTAATGGCGGTATAAATACTTACGTTTACGCCACTAATTCGTTGAATTGGGTTGATCCATTAGGATTGAAAGCGAAGTGTGCACCGACTCGATAAAATGATCATAACCAGGCGGCAGTTGGTAAGCAGTGGCAAGGAAGAGGGATTTATCAAGGCCGTTATTCTTGGTCAAACACAATGCTTAAAGAAGGCGATATTGTTTATGGTGGAGCACCTGGGCAGTCAGGATTTTATTTCGACAAAGCCACTTTAGAAGCTGCTAATGGTAGTCGACAAAATTTATGGGAAAGTTTACAAGTTCTACCTCATGAAAAATATGGGTTTAGAAGTAAGATTCAGATGTATAGAGTCAAACGAGAAGCTATTGCTGGTACGGGACAAGCTTTGTCACCAGATACTGAAATGTTAGGAAGCGGTGGCGGTACCCAATTCTTCCTTTCGAATTATAAAAAAGTTCTGGAACCTATTGGTCTTCAATTTGATATTGGGATGTGAAAATGAATTTTGACGCAGAAACTGGTGTTCTTAAATTTAATAAAAGGGTTCTATTAGGACCAAGAGTTACTAAGACAGAGTTGTTTAATAATACAAATGTAAGGTGGGAGGGGTGGCCTGAAAAAAAAGACAATAAAACAGTCTCATACAGAACTATCCTTAAAGGTGACCATGAGTTCGGAGATATATATCTAATAATTGACTTCTTGGTTCCCAATGATCCTAACTCAATAATTCGTAGTTGGCGCTTCGCCCCAGAAAAATTATTGATGGGAAAACAGAATAGACCCGAAGGGAAAGTCACCCGATGTTTAAAGGAATGGTTCAAAACTAAATCTACTATTGTTCTTCCTGTATCAAGGGAGTAGGGACATGTTGATGCTGCTTATGACCCTCATAACCTAACAGGAACAATTCTCTGCCACTATTGCTTAGACCCTCATGAATTGTAAGTGGAGAACTGGTAAAATATATGATTCAATTGAAGTTACTTATATGACTATATCATAGTGTTTCCAATATAAATTGGACAGTTGCCATCCTAAGCGAGAAAATAAAAAGGTATAAGCCATTTTGTTGACATAGATGTTACTGGCCTGGATGTAATTGAACCCCGGAAAAATACATTCTTTATCTTAAACACAAAAGATCTTGATGTCTCCGAAAGAATTGTTAAAAGTGCGAGGAGTTGTGGTTGATGTGAAAAAATACTATAAAGGTAACGTTGATTTTATTGCAGGTGAAGGAATTATTCTCAATGAATTCATAGGGGAGGTGGCCACACGACAAATAAATATTATAGATGGCGATTGTTATGCATCTTCCTCTTTGCTAGATAAAAACGAAAAAGTTGGTTTTCTGCTGTATGATGGTAAAAAAAGCGATCTGGACTTAAGTGATACTGAAGAAATTTCGAATGAGGAATTTGAAACTTTCTGGAAAACATCAACGAGTTCATTGCAAGAAAAAAAACAAATAAAGCTCTTGTCTGGAAATGCTGTGGAACCTTTGAAAAAATCCATAGTTATTGCTCACATTGTTAATAATAAAGGGAAATGGGGTAAAGGCTTTGTTCTGTCTCTTTCAAATAAATATCCTTCTGCAAAGGAATACTATCTCAATAGCTTCAATGGAAATAACATCCCAGAATTAGGTACGGTTGATTTTGTCTTGGTTGATGCTAAAGAACAGATATTTATTGCTAATATGTATGCACAAGATGGTATTAAGAAAAATGTCAATGACAAAAACCAATACGTATGTTATGCATCCCTGGAAGTTTGTCTTGAAAAGTTATCTGACTTTGCTTTAGTAAATCGCCTTTCAGTACAAATGCCAAGAATAGGCGCTGGCCTCGGTGGAGGTGATTGGGATGTTATAGAGTCATTGATACTTAAAAAGATTTGCTATAAGATGATCGATTGCAATGTAATAATTTTATAATATAAAATGATAATTTAGTAATGCATTTTATTGAATTCGATTGTTGCTTAGAAAAGGATTTTTAATTAAAAGGACAGGCGCTTGAGTATGAAAATATCTATAACAAATACTATTGAAAAAGGAAACGAGTTACACGACAGCCAAAAATACGCCGAGGCTTTAGAACAATACCAAAAGGCCTGGCAAGCTCTTCCTGAACCAAAGTCCGAATCAGAATTTGCCAACTGGATCTCTGCATGCATGTACAGCGCATATTTTGATCTTGCGGATTACGTTGAGGCAAAGAAATGGGGAGAGACGGCTTTACGGACACGTGGATCGGATATAGACACTGCACCGTTAATCGACTTGGGTATGGTCTGTTACGAGTTGAATCAATTCGATGAAGCGTATAAATATTTTAACGATGCTTATAACTACGGCAAAGAGCGTGCTTTTCAGGATAGACCTAAAAAATATCTTGAGTTCTATCTGCGTAAGAAGGCGTAAGAACAGTAATTTATTCCATTCAAAACAAACCAAACGTTAAATAAGAAGTGAAGCATTACGTCCCATTCACTATGTAATCTTCTTCTCTGGCACGCATTTTCCTGCTTCCTTCGTTCCTTGTTCACCATGTTCTCGACAGACTGTCAGTATAACAGCGACGAACTCCCCCGTGAGAACTGTCGCCCCTATGACTGCTGACCACCCGCAGCGAGTACGACCGTCTCGGCCGCCTGCATCGCCTGGATGTCTTCATCGTCAATGCCGGGCGTCTTCTGGTTCAGGACGGCACGCTGCCGGGCCAGGAGCAATGGCGCTGGGATACGGCCGGTAACCCGTTAGAGGGCGTTGGAGAGAAGAATGCCCATTCCAGACCAGATCTGTTAGATGGGGAAGGCAACAAAATACTAAATACAAAAGGTTTACCGATAAAAACTCGACAATATGAATTTAGGGACTCAAATAACAAGCCTGTTTTTATCCAGGAACATAGTTTAGGGCATGATAAAGCAACCTCAGGTCATGGTGCTGAACCTCATTTCACTGTTAGGCCGCCACAAAATTTGAATACAGGTAGCGTTTCGGGTAGTCATGGTCATTATAATTTCGAGAGTTAATAAATGTGGTTTGACAACGCAATAGGGAAAGAAAAAATTAATTTCATGTTTGATGGGGAGTTAAGCATGGAATTAGTCGAGTTCGATGGTTTTACCTTCGAAAGGTTTTCTGATATTTCATGTCGATTTTTTACAAGAAAAATCCCATCTTGCTACCCAAAAAAATGGGAAGAGAGTGAATTCAATGCCCTTTGTATTGTGTTGACATTTGGGGATGTAGTTGAACTTGATGTTAAAGGAATGAAGGTGGGTTTTGTTTGCTCTCCTGTAATTATTTCAACAGAAAATTATAGTAAAATATCTATAACAGATGAAAAATTAAATTTCCATTGTCAATCAAACTTTCTTACAATTGAAGGTATCACACCTTATCTGGACGAGCGTTGGGATTGACGAGAATAAAGATGTAGAGCTAATAAATGCATATATGTTTTATGCACGCCATTTGAATTTTTATTATTGATTTTTTTACGTGTGAGTTATCAACTTTTAGTAAAGTATTATCCCCACTGCAATTGTTAGTCATTTACGCTGCCAGATGAACGCGAGTTGAAGCAATCCAACTACGACAGAGGAGGGATATTCAGTATGGTCACAGCGATTACGGCTTTCCTGATTTACCGTATCGTCGAGGCATCTCTCTCTACAATGTACAATGTTTATGATCAGCGAAGTTAACCCTCCCGTGGGTATTAAAGTTACCTGTAATACGACTACCGCAATAACCTGGCACGGTAAGAGCGGGACGGTTGCCTGCTTGAAGGATCTGCAGAGAAGGTCACGTACAACCGCCTGAAGGAAGTGATCAGCCAGTCGCGGAATCGCAACAGGCCGCAGACGCAGGTCAGTATCCGCTACGACCCGCTCGGACGCTGCATTAGCAAAATGCGCCAGCAGAGGCTGGGCGGACAGCAAATCGGCAAGCCCCTCACCACCCGGTTTTTCTGGGAAGGGTTCCGCCTGCTGCATGAGCTGCATGGAGACGTGCCGGTGATTTACGTCTAAAGCGACCATGACAGCTACGACCCGCTGGCGCGTATTGATGGCGTTGATGTCCCGGAGATCTTCTGGTTCCACTGCCAGCCCAACGGCACGCCGGAGGGGATGACGGATATCGAAGGGCAGGTGCGCTGGGAAGGGGTGAACAGCGCCTGGGGCAAGCTGCTGCGGGAAAGCGAGACGCAGGGATCAGGATATTCCCAGAACCTGCGGATGCAGGGGCAATACCTGGACCGTGAGACAGGGTTGCACGACAATCTGTTCCGGTATAACGACCCGGACTGCGAACGGTTTACGCAGCAGTACCCTATAGGGCTGGCGGGGGGATAAATCTTTACCTGTATGCGTTGAATGCGCTGGGGTGGGTTGATCCGTGGGGGTTGAAATGCAAGTTAAAAAAATGACTTACTGCCTGGACAATCACATCACTTAAATCAGGATGCTGCATTCCGTGACATTATACCTACTAATAGTGGAGCAGCGATCAAATTAGATGGTAATGCGTTTACTCAACCAGGTACTCCGCACTATGAAGCTCATAAATCTTTAGAACAGTTTTGGAATCAATTTAGGAAAGGCGGCGCTTCATACCGAGAAATGCCTTCCAACCTCCAATATACTCAGGCATTGAAGCATTCACTGGAGGCGGCAGGATTACCAGCAAATCAGGTTAAAGAAGCTGTCAGGTATAGTATTCAAAATCGAATAGAACATGGTGCGCTTGGTGGCATGAACGTACCTAGGATCTCCGGAAGAATAAATCAGGTTAAAACATGAAAATATCCCAGTTAGCAATAGACAGGTTAAATAAAATTAATTGGTTTGTTAATCTTGGTATGGCGACGACACTCCCCGGGGTTATCCAAACTAAGTCCCTTAGCTTATTTATAAAAGGCTTGAAAAGTGATGAATGGGAAAGTGCCACTTTGGAGGCTGGTAATGAAATAACGGGTTTTCTCGCAAAAAAACATACTAGCAAATATCAATACTGGAACTCTTTGGTCAAAGACGCTAAGAAAGTTGTGGAGAATGATATTATCCCAAAAATCACCTTCCCAGAGTCTGAGATAGTTACAATGACTGAGAGCTTAAAATGGGACCTTATGAATTTCTTGCTTGAAGATGCGTATAGTTCTCTACTACAAGAGCCATTCTTTTTTGACGGATTAATTAGTGTTTATGAAGCTGGGCATATGCCCTGTGGATGGTCAGGTACTTGGCCAGCGGGAAAACTGGTTATTTATTGATACATTGCCCGCAATAAAAAATCCACGCTAAGCTTGGATTATTTCATTCAAAACATATCAAACGTTAAACAAGAAGTTCATCACGTCGCCATCTTTAACGATGTAATCTTTATCGACGGGACATCTTTACCGGCAATGCCCAACGCCCGTCGCCGCGCCGCTGGTCCCGCCGCTGGGATTACGACTACCGTAATAACCTGGTGCGGGAAGAGCGGGACGATAACCCGTTCAGCTGGTATCGCTGGCAGTACGACAGCGCCGGGCGCCTGCTGGTTCAGGACGGCACGCTGCCCGGTCAGGAGCAGTGGCGCTGGGATGCGGCTGGTAACCCGTTAGAGGTCGCTGGAGAGAAGATTGCCCATAACCGGGTCACGCAACTGAACGGTATTCGCTGGCGCTATGACATCCACGGCCGCACCGTGGAGAAGGATAACGGCCAGATCCGGCACTACCAGTACGATGGCGAACACCGCCTGGGGCAAGCTGCTCCGGGAGAGCGAGATGCAGGGATCAGGATATTCCCAGAACGAGCGGATGCAGGGGCAACACCTGCATTGTGAGAGAGTTGCACGACAATCTGTTCAGGTATTACGACCCGGACTGCGGACGGTTTACGCATCAGGACCCGATAGGGCTGGCGGGGGGATAAATCTTTACCAGTATGCGCCGAATGCGCTGGGGGGGGGATCCTATAGGTTTAACCGCTTGCAAAAATGGAAGCCCTAAACAGTCAGTGAGAAACATGTCATTTGCTGACTGGATTAAAAGAAAGGCAAAAGGTGGGAATAATACCCATGTGTATTTAGGATTTAGAATCACTGAAGAACCGCTAAATCGCGGTCATGCACGGAGCATAGAATAAGCAGTTATTCACAATAATTCCCATTTTGAATATTCTATCAATAGCATAAGTCCTACAAGAAAGTTATAATCGGATGCTGTTTTGTGGGGGGGGAACTGGCTTAAAAACAATGGGATTAATGTAAAATGGCCGACAGACTTACAGTAGTGTCAGGAAATGAAAAGCAAAAAAAGTGGCCAAAAGAAGGCGATGTTTTTTACTTTCAGTTAAATGATGGTCGATTAGGCTATGGTATGGTCGCCCTGGGTAAAATAGATGTTGGCCCATTCAAAAATGCGATAGTTATATATATATATGACTATTTTACATCTTCGCTTCAAGAAGATGCTGTATTGGCAAAAGATAATTTGCTATTGCCACCAATTATTACTGGTAATTCATGTTGGAAAAACGGTTATTTCGTAACGTTTAAAACTATCGAAACGAGCGAAGTGGATATTTTACCACAGCATTATTTTAAAAATTCTGTCAGAAATAAAATATATGATCAGCATGGAGTGCCAATTGAATCACCGACTGAGAATATACCAGTCGGTGAAGAGTCGATTCAATTCTATAAAAGCATTATAAAATCTATAGAAAGCTTTGTTAACTAATAGGTTAGACCGGGGAGGTATTTCCGGTCTTTGCTTACGCAATGAGAAAAATCATAAGCATACAAACAGATACAACCACTTTAGTTATTTATGATTTGATGTCATTAAAGCATGGAATAAATGAAGACGTAGATTGGTGGAGTCTTCCAGAAGATGAAGTAGAAGAGGTAAATAAAGGGAGTGTATTATTTCACAATCTTGGGGATGATGGCGCCTATAAAGTCAATATTAAAAAAACTTACCTAAAAACATGTTTAGAATGAGTGACGGAAAACACTTCCAGAAAGCGAACAGACAATTATATTATAAAATGAATAATGACCCATCATATAGAGCTTCCCTTAAGGAAAAATTCCCGGGAATATTTGAAAAGGTTTCACCTGGTAAGCGTGGCGCGCTCCTAAGAACAGCTCCAACAGGTTCTGGTTGGGAAACAACTTGGCATCATCATGAGCGAGTTGGTGGGTTGTTACAATTGGTTGATTGGCCAGATCATAACTCAAGGCATCTGGATTATGACCCTAAAGGATATGGTTGAAGAAAAACTTGGGGGGGCTCGATGCAGATAATTGTGAGGGTATAATGAATACATATACATCTATAGATGAATTAATAGCAAGTCTTTCTCAGTTAGAGCCTGGTGAATGGATTTATACTAATATAAACACATGGGAAGCACGGCCTGAAGATACTCACTTCTTTTATATTTCTTGGGATTATATCCAAAGTTTGGAGGATGACGAAATATACCTTGATGAAGAGGATCTGGAAATGCCATTAGCAGTAGAAACTTTTTCTTTGAAAGGATGGATGTTAGTCAGTTCTTTGAACTATATTGTGAAGAATAAAAATAGTGGAGGTCATGGGAATAAATGGTTTATCGATGAGGTGAATTATTATAGGGAAAATGACACATATAGAACATGATTTTAATAATGATGAGCAGTTCGCTTAATTAAGCAACCAATTCGAAATGCCTTGACAAAAGCCCACGCTCTGTCGTTTCTGGAATGCGGGGCGGAAAAGCTCCCATAGCGCATGATACACAGTGGAGCGGGAAAAATAGATCTTATGTCCTACACCAGAGAACCCCTATCCAACATGGAGGCGGTATTTATGATGATTGATAATTAAGTAATCGTTACAACAAAATATCACCTTGACATTCTAGATCGTGCTTATCATTTTTGAGGTATAATATGCAAAGACAAGTGCTTATCGAACTAATAAGGAAAATCCAACACTGCGAAGGGACAGAAGAAGAAGCTGATAATGACATCGACCTCCTTTGTAGAAGTGTCGCAGATCCTCAGGCAGCTAATTATATTTATTATGAAGAACTTAGCGCAGAAGAAATTGCGGATAAAATTATAAGTTATAAACCACTTCAATTATAAGTAGTATTCGGGGGGCGCAATGAGTCCCCCATATTGAAAAAACCCATCCCAAAGCTTGGTTTTTTTTCATTCAAAACAAGTCAAACGTTAAACAAGAAGTTCATTACGTCGCCATGTTTAACGATGTAATCTTTATCGATGGGACAACTTTACCGGCAATGCCCAGCGCCCGTCGCCGCGCCGCTGGTCCCGCCGCTTGGAGTACGATTATCGCAATAACCTGGTGCGGGAAGAACGGGACGATAACCCGTTTAACTGGAACCGCTGGCAGTACGACAGCGCCGGGGCCTGCTCGCTCAGGACGGCTCGCTGCCCGGTCAGGAGCAGTGGCGCTGGGATGCGGCTGGTAATCCGTTTGAGGGCGCTGGAAAGAAGATTGCCCATAACCGGGTCACGCAACTGAACGGTATTCAGTGGCGTTATGACATCCACGGCCGTACCGTAGAGAAGGATAACGGCCAGATCCGCTGGCACTACCGGTACGACGGCGAACACCGCCTGACGGAGGTTATCAGCCAGCCGCGGGATCGCAACAGGCCGCAGATGCAGGTCAGCTTCCGCTACGACCCGCTCGGACGCCGCATCAGCAAAATGCGACGCCAAATGCAAGGCGGACAGCTAACCGGCAAGCCGGTTTGTCTGGGAAGGGTTCCGTCTGCTGCAGGAGCTGCACGGAGACGTGCCGCTGACCTATGTCTACAGCGACCAGGACAGCTACGACCCGCTGGCGCGTATTGATGGCGTTGATGCCCCGGAGATCTTCTGGTTCGACTGCCAGTCCAACGGCACGCCAGAGCGGATGACGGATATCGAAGGGCAGGTGCGCTGGGAAGGGGTGAACAACGCCTGGGGCAAGCTGCTGCGGGAGAGCGAGACGCAGGGATCAGGATATTCCCAGAACCTGCGGATGCAGGGTCAACACCTGCATTGTGAGATGGTTGCACGACAATCTGTTCCGGTATTACCACCCGGACTGCGGACGGTTTACGCAGAAGGACCCGATAGGGCTGGCGGGGGAGATAAATCTTTACCTGTATGGTGCAAATAGTCTTACGCGAATAGACCTTCTGGGATTAAAACAAGAGGAAGTTATACGCTATACGAGTAAAGATGAAGCGATTGCATCAGCTTCTGAGCGCGGTGGTAAAGGTGGATTGGTCCCAAATAATCGAGGTGATAAAGCCATATGGGTTAATCATGATAGCCGACCAGGATTTAACCCTGGATAAAAATATCCTTCCTCGTTTTAATGATAAAATCACTTCATTCCAGATTGAAAAGAAAGATGCTAAAGGTAATTGGAAGAAATGTGGTAAGAGGATTACGTAATGATTTTTGAAATGTTTATACATAAAATTGAACACTTCACTAATGCGAGAGCAGAGATTGAAAGTTTTGGAAAATATATCTATTTTCAGGATGAACCGGACCTTTTCCCCGTTTGTTTTAAAAAAGTAAATGGGAAGCATGTAGAGTTGAGTCGTTGGCAAACTTGCTTTCCTAAAGTTATGTTTCAGCGTGCGTTAAACAAGTTAGGCCTAAGTGAAGATGGTAAGTATGCATTTGAAGTTTTCCTTTCTCGATTAGGTTATCTTTTTCAAATAGATAACCGACAGCGTATAGATAAAGATATCTTTATCTTGTTTTATATCTATCAACTATTTTCTTTAAAAGATAACAAAGAAGATTACGCTATAAAAGCAAAAAGCTTTTTTTTAAGATTTTTGTGTTTTGAAATGGGCATGGATGATGACTCTTATAATTTGCTATGCATTACTAAAGATGGGATTTGTATAAATACTTCTCAGCTGGGTAATGTCTCAATATTGTCTTTGCTTGAGCAATTTTATGTACAATTTGAAAAAAAGAAAAACTTTGAAGATATTAAGTCTATAAAACATTATCAATCATCAGTGTTGAATTTTTTGTTTGTTGCGAACAACGATAGAAATCACCTGTCTTTTAATGATAAAAACTGCTACCTTTGCGATCCTGATAGTTTTATTAATACTTATGAGAAATCTAAAAAAACAATTTATAGAGCCTTGGAACAGTGTTTTGACAAGCATCAATCCACGAAGAATTTACTAATATCAAATTTCATTCTAATGAATTATTCGTATTATATTGTTAGAAATAATTTGACAGATCTAAAAAGTTTAAGAAGACATGTTTCTTCAGATATGTTTAGACAAATAATTTCCTCTATAGTGTACAGAGGTTTTTTTGTGAATGAAGACGAGATATTTAAGGTGGTTGGCAATGAATATGACATCAGCCTTGAAAAAAATGAAGCTCGAATGCGTTTTAATTTAATATATTCGATTTAAGGCATTAATGTTAGATCACTGTCGGGGGCATTAGGTTTGGATTTTCAAACCGCTGTAGAGCACTCGATTCTTAAAGGCAAAACTATGGCAGGACAATAGATTTACGGTTTGCTCGTTGTAAGTTGAAAACTTGGTATCTCTCATACCGTGCCTTGGCGGATGCCTCTATTAATCGTGCGGATTATTTTCTTAACTAGAGGATACTTTATTGGAAAAAATAATTTGTTATTTCCGCCAACTATTACGGATAATTCATGTGGTAAAAGGGTCATTTTGTAACTTTTAAAAATATCTACATGAGCGAGGCAAATGTCTTCTCCTTTAAAGTCCCTAAGCGGATGGCGGATTTAAAAGAAGAAAATGCAATACCTCAAGTTGGTTATCGTACTAATCCGTTACATCAAGGGAGATTAACTCCTAAGCGTGTGGAGCCGACAATGCCAGGTAGATCGTATGAATTACCATCAATATGGGCAGAATGGCTTGAAGAAGTAGCGATTCCAGTCTCGGGGAGTGTAAAATAGGTTATAATATGAATATTAATAAAGATGAAGAACTCCTTGTGATAATAAAGAACGAAGGAAGATTTTATTGGTTCGTGGCCTTTAAAGAAATGTGGGTTTTAGACAGAGCAAAATGGGTAGAAGATTATGTGAAAAGTGGGATGGAAATAAACCTACAGGATATCCATAAGGAAAGATATAACATACCAGTTGTAAATGAAGAAAACGCAAAGATATTCATTGATGGTTTAATTAAAGATGCTTATTTATATAATAAGGATGATATAGCTGCGGAGTTTTATAATAGGCTTTCGCAAAAAACCACCTGGTGGGATATATATGATCTAATGCCAGATTTGTTTATAGACTTTGATAATAAAAGACTATATTCCCAATATCTCGAAAGTATGCATTATCACAAATATGTTCCTGATGATTGGCAAGGTGAACTTGTTGATTTCTGTAGTGATGGATCGTTACCTCAAGATGAAATGTTATGGATAAAAAATGAGACAGATCATAGGAGCATTGTAATCTCTAAAGGGTAAAAATATATTTCCAACATACCACTTTTTTGAGTATGCAATGGTAGATGCATCATGTTAATCTTTAACCATTGCGCTGAATTGTGAAGAAGATGGGATTTACTATAATTTAATTCTTGTTCAGAATGGATGGGTGTAAATGATTGATTTTTATGCTGATATTTTATCAGGGAGAGCGCTAGGTAACGTGTTTTTGGGTGAAAATATAAGTAAATATATGAATGAGTTATATACCGATTTTAAGGTAAATTACTTTGATTATTTTTTGCCTGATGATGAGAAAAGGCTTGCATATATTGTAGATGACACTATCACAATCGCTACCCTTGAAGATGGAACGATCATTTCGATTGGTTGTAATGTAAGCTATAAGGGGAGGTATAATAACATATTACAAACAGGTCAAACGATGAGGCAAATAATCGACTTGACTAATAAACAACGCATTTTTAATGGTTTCATTATTATAAATGACGACTTTGGTTTTTCATTTGAGTTGCCAGCGCCTTATGATGAAATCGCAGATAGCATTGCACATGTTCCACTGGATCTCGTTCTTAATGAAATCCGTGTAGCTGATTACTCTGACTGGAATCCTCAAAAAATATAACGCTGAAATGTGAGTTGGGATTTATACTACAGATTATAACTTGACATAATAGTGTTTTTAATTATTTCATAAAAGAGTAAGTATTGAAAATTATGCATGCAATAATACATGTCCAAACAAATACAGCAACAATTGTGATTTATGATTTAATGTCACTAAAACATAGAGTTAACGATGATGTAGATTGGTGGAGCCTTCCAGAAGATGAAGTTGAAGAAATAAATAAAGGTAATGTGTTATTTCTCAATCTTGGAGATGATGGAACCTATAAAGTCCATATTAAAAGAGATGTTGATGAATGTACCGGGTCGCTATTTTTAAACGTACCTTCTGGGAAGGTTTTCATTGGGGCGGGAGAAGATGTCACTGGCGGAGATCTTGAGCCTGACGACTCAGATGCCATTTCAGGTGAGTTTATTACTTTAGAACCTGGTAGTTACGAAGTTAAATATAAAAAGCAAGATTCAAATATTCTAATTTCCTTTGCAAAAGCAACGATTACTGAAAACTCATTAGAAGAGGGAGTTTATCTTTAAATGAAAAAATAGAATAATACAAGTAGTTCATCACATAGTCATTTTTAACAATTTTCTTTTTCCTTCTGCACGCACCTTGCTTGCTTTTTTGCACTTTGCTTACTCTTAACCTCCATAATCGGTCATTATACTCGTGACGAATAACCCCAACCTCAGGATAGCCCCCGTAGTTGCTGACCACCCGCAGCGAGTACGACCTCCTCGGGCTTCTGCATCGCCGGGATGTTTTACCCGCCAACGAGCCGGCAGGTGCTGGGCGGACAGCCCGCCGGTAAACTGGTGACCACCTGGTTTGTCCGGGAAGGGTTCAGCCTGCTGAAGGAACTGCATGGAGACGTGCCGCTGACCTACGTCTACACTGATTTGAGAGATATAGTTTTGCGAGGTAACACAGGACTTGATGCTCATCAAGCGGGGCAAAAAGCTACTATGAAAGATCTTGTAATCTTTAACCATTGCGCTGAATATATAGAGCATTGATAAGAAAAATTGGGTTTTTATTCCATTTTTTATTATGCAATTAATGGCTGGTTAGTTTCAGGAAAGAAACAATAATTGCCCTTATTAATAATTACAACTAATTCATCAATAAATGCGAACCTAATGAAGATAATGTTTATCTTAATATAGGATTTATTCATTTATAGGTAAGCCGATATGGAAAAGCAAGATTTAATTGATCAGTTAAATGAAGTTGAAAAGATTATACACACGTCTTTACCTTCTGAATATAAGCGCTTTATGATTGAGAACGTCAAAGATAGCTACTCTTATGAAATTCAACGAGCAAATGGTGGCCAGCTTTATGTTTTCAATTGTTTTGACTTGCTTGAAAGAAATAATACATACACAATTCAATCGGTGGAGCCTGACGTTTTATTGATTGGTCAAGATGGTGATTTGGGATACTTTTTGAATTTGCGTAAAGGTACTGATGAGATTTATTCTTTAGATCTTGGAGCGTTAGGAAGTCTGGACATGGATAAAGAAAGTAATAGCATATTTAGGCTATAATGTTTGATTTATTAATCATCTAGTTCAGAACATTGAAAAATCCACGTCAAATCGTGAATTTTTTTCAAAACAAATCAAATAGTAAAAAGTAGTTTATCACATCGCATTTTTTAATGATATAATCTTCCCCTTCCACACCCAGCGCTGCGCCGCTGGTCACTCTGCCTGGATTACGATTGCCGCAATAACCTGGTGTGGGAAGAGCGTTAGCGAGGGTATTGAATTAACAACATAAAATATCTTTCTTTACTCAAAATATAGGTTAATAAGACTTTGCGAGCTCCTAATGACTAGATTAAATAATTTAGCATATGCACTTCAACAAATGATTTTAGAACTATCCGTAAATGGAAATAATGAATCTGCCGCTTTTTTTCAAACTCACTATGATATGATAATCAAGTCAGGATATACAATTTCTGGTGAAGTGCTTGAAAAACTATCAACTTGCATGTCAATGTCTCAATACGCTAACTTCTCCCACAGGGAAACTCAACTATTAGACAATATTGTAAATAACGCAATTGAAGTTAAAATTAGAATGCACAATAATAGCTAAATACTTTCATAAGATCTGACTTGATTTAAAATGGAATCGGCCATGATTTTTCCAACAAATTAAAATATCTTTTCTTTATCTAGTATATTAGTCTTTAATATTGGGAGACAATTGGAGATGCCTATGTATGTGGATAATATTACTGGCGAGTTTTGTTTTCCCAAAACTCTGGTGCTCACACCCTTTATAACAAAAAAAGAAATAATGGAGAGTAATTGTTTAAATTGGGAGCCTTGGCCAGACAAAGGGGATAAAACTGTATCTTATAGGACTATTTTTGACATAAAAGGAAACAAACAGGGTGATATCTATTTAATTGTTAATTTTGTTCAATGTAATGATATAAATGCTATTATTGGTAGTTGGAGTTTTGCTCCTGCAAAGTTAATCGATGGGGAGCAAAAGAAACCAGAGGGAAAGGTTACAAAAAGGCTAAGGGATTGGTTTAAAGAAAAAACTAATATCAACCTTCCAATTTATGGTTCATGGGGGCATATTGATGCGTCATATGACTATTGGAATTGTTCAGGCACTATTTTTTGCAATTATCGTTCCAGTTTCAGAGATGATAAATCCTGGAAGGATTACTGTAAATGGAATAGCATTAAGCTTTAATTGGGGATGGGGTGCCGCATTGGGGGAGATTACGTTGAACTCTGTGGAGAAAAACTGTAGGCAGATTATGAGCCCAAAAAGAACTAAATATTACTCTATCTGGTTTGTTGGTATATAACACCTTAAATAAATTCGCAAGTTTTTTGATCGTCTGGCCAAATAATATATGAATCATTTCAGTAACTGTGAAAAAAAGATTGGACGTGCAGATATTGCTAAAAATGAAGAGGAATTATCTATTATTCTTCCTGATGATTTCATTTCACATTATCTGCAATTTAATGGTGGCACTCCTGAGAAAAGTTGGTGGGCCGATGATGAAGATTTTGAACCAGTAGAGGTGGCTGGGTTTAAACCGTTTATTTATAATAGTCAGACAAATGATGACCCTAGATCTTTAATTGATGGTTGCTATGTCAGCATGTTGGATAGGCAAGTGATCCCAAAAAACCTTTTTCCCTTCGCAAATGATTGGGGAGGGAATTTCTTCTGTCTGGATTTAGATAATTACTCAATTGTATACTTTGCTACAGATTCTTTTGATGAGTATTTGACTGTGCAAGAGAATCACATAAAACTTCAAAGATATCTGACAAATTCATTTTCCATCTTTGTTAATGGATTGGTAACAGAAGAAGATCTTTCATAAGAAGCCATTGAATGTTAGCAATATATTCACTACAATTAATAAGGGTAAATGTAAATTGAATAAGATGCCAGATAATTCAATTGTTGTTATTGATGTGGCTGGGACACGTATAAAAATACGTGTTTTGGGAAGTGGTTTAATTAAAAAAATGCAGGCGATAGGTTTTTCATTAAAAGATGAGTTTATGGTTATACCTGTAATTGACGAACAGAATAAACAAAGAATAATAAGACTGTTAGTTGACGAAGGTGCTCTTTTTTTATTTGGACATGGTTGGTATCCATCTGAAGTAATAGAGTATTATAAAGAACAAAACATCAAATTTGGTAAATATAAAATTATTTACTGGAGTAATAGAAATACATACCATATAGAGGAAAGATAATCCCTCATAAAATAAATCCTGGAGAGCACTAATCAACCATTTTGATAATCTTCAAAGTACAGGAAGAAAAAATACTTTTGTTTTACCGGCTGAAGGCTTTTTTTACTTAAAATTGAAAAAGTCAAAGGAAGTAAATGTTGTCTGTAGCTTCACAGTTCATACCCTGAATACGACCAGGGTAGTGTTCAACAGCTGCATGCTGAAAATAGAGTTATTAATTACGACAAGATTGATATTTTCTCAGAGGAACTATGATAAATTTGCAATCTTATAATGAAGCATTGGATTTTCTGGAATTATTTTTTCAAAAATATATTCTTGATTATAATTGCCTCCAGGATATGCAATCTATTTTAGAGGGTTGTCGAAAAGAAAAAACGGTTTCTATTCGATCTATAGACTCATGCTTTATGGTATATAGACGAAAGACTCAAGATTATAGAGTCCTTGCTCATGAGGAACAGGAGATATGGAGGCAGTTGTTCAATATATGGCAATAAATTTTTATAAGCAAAACTGGCAAGAGATGACGGATATCAAAGAGCAGTAACTGTGGTGCAGGGTGTAATATTGGTAACGTTTTTATCAGAGCAGTCAGGTGTAACGAGAATAAAAATCGAGGTAAGGTAATGAACAATAAAAACATACAAATAGTTAATCTGCTGATTTCGCATAGTCAAATATTGTTACGATCCCGAGACTATGATGAGAAACTGAGTCAGTGGGGGAAAGGAAATATTTCACAAGGTGCTGTACTTCATAAGGATTATGTAATATTTGATCCATTGCCAGATGATGCATTCGGCGCAAACGTGAATATTAAAGTAGAACAATCTTTCAATTTAGATGAGAATTCTCAGCGCTGCATCGTTGTGCCATTTTTTGTTACGGAACAACATAAATTACAAATAGCTTCAGCAACTGAAAAATTTGATTTAAGCTTAGGATTAAATGATAAAATTTATTCACTGTTTTATGAAGTTTGTGAAGGAGATGAAATTTATTATAATTTCACGCTCGTACCGACAAAAGAAACTGTTGCAGCTAAGTTTTTGCTAGACGATCCCTGGGGTGGAATAAAAAACCATCCTCTTAAAGAAGGTATTTTTTAAATTTAAAACTAACCAAAGAAAATTAATTTATAAAGAACCAGACGTAAAGAAGGCGATCATTATGTCGCCATCTTTAACGATGCAATTTTTCCCTTCCGCACGCAGGGCTGTTGAGCGCACGCGATGAATTCTACCGTCTCGATCACTCATTGCCGCGTATTGACGGCGATGATGCACCGGCAGGGTTGCACGACAATCAGTTTCGGTATTTTTTGAACTGGCCGATTACACTGAGGTACAGTAATGAAGAGAGATGACAGCGCGGTCGCGTGGATCAGATATAGACACTGCACTTTCAATAGACTCCTTCACAAGGTGATTCGTGGTCGTGGGAGTCTTCTTTTGATGCATGAAGGAACATGAAATCATTCTGAAAGGACTTCTAAGAGGCTACGTTGAGGCGATTTTACCATGATAATTGATGATGACCTTATTGAGTATGCGCGAGAAAAAATACCGGATGAATATAGTTCTTCTCTAAATAAAAAGAATAATATTCAATGTGCATCATTTATAAACAATACTCAAGATGAGTTGCGAATAATGAAAGCGCATAAAAATAATACAAAACTTACAGGCTTGAAGGTAGAGGGTCTTGATGAATTAATTATTGCTCTTGCAAGCTATGATGAAGAAACTGTCTTAGTAATTAATATCCGAACTAAGTCCTTTTCCTTTAAAATTTATTCAGATAAAAATAATACTCTACTGGGTGTTATAATCCTTAAATTAAAAAAGAAAACCAACGAAGAAATTCGATTTGGGCGAGATGTTCTTGGCATTACGACTCCTCCTCCTGACATAGAAAATGATTAGCTTTTATTGCTTAAACTGGTGTACAAACCAACCAGAATCTCCATGCGTAGCGTTCCAGTATCAATTGACGCTTGCATACATGACTCCTTTGTTAAATGGAAATACTGTTTTAGGCGCAACCAAAAATTGGATGTGCTAAAATAAATCGAAATAAGAGCTCAGAGAAGCCTGTCATGAATTACGATTCATATAATGAAGTACTCGATTACCTCAATGTTTTTTTCAACGAAAGAGTGAATTCATCAATTTATTTAGAAAAAATAATGACTTTGATTGAAGGATCTCGCTCTGAAAAAACAGTGATGATAAGAGCTATTTATGAAACATACATGCAGTATGTAAAACAAAATAAAGATGGCATAAAAGTTATCGCTGGGGAAAAAGAAATGTGGATTGACTTATTGCACCATTGGCAATAAGACTTTATTGCTATGCGGATGTTATTGCAAATGTTATAATAAATGTGATTTTACACGGAAAATTCTCGTCATATGGTTGTTATCATGTTAAGTCGAATATCATTAAGATCTTGTTAGACAGTCAAAAGTAAAGCAGAGGAACATGATTGAATTCAATTTAAATCCGATTACCGGTGATCTGACATTTGATGATCTTCCTTTGGGGATTGATACTGAAGAAGGCTTTTGTAAGAGTGGTTTATACCACGAATTAATCAGACGAAAAGCTGTAAATAAAACCATGCCGAATCACTACCTTGTTGACTCAGTAGTATTTTTCGACAAAGAATTTCAAGTTACTATACGCCCGGTGTGCTATGGTTTTCCTTTTATGCTTCATCTTGTAGATAAAAACAGTCAGTATTATAACGCATTAAATGACTGGAATGCGCGAACTAATATTCACATGCTAAATGAATCAGTGAAAAGCTTGTCTGATTGGCTAAAAGAATCACTCAATCTGGACACGCCTGATACCACGGAAACAGACATGATTAGGTGGCGCTTTGAATGGGGGCGGGTTTCTGTCTCATATGAGATTAAATCATTTAATCACGGGATATATTTAACCTGGAATATAATGTAGTCACTTCCAGACAAGGTGGTTTAGATATGTTAGAAATGAATTTTGATGTTAATAGTGGCTTTGTGGCTATTAACAATTACCCCCTCGAGTTAAAGGATATTGAGACTTTTAAAAATTCCGAATTTTACACACTATTCTCGCCGTTGAATACAATAGGCTCTTATTATTTCTCTATTGATAATATCGAGTGGAAAGATCAAACTTTCATATTAGAACTGAGGCCTTCTGTGTTTTCTTTTTCTCCTTCCATATTCCTTACCAGTAAGAATGGAAATTTTTATAAAACTTTATGGGATTGGGATAAAAGAGCCAATTTGCATAATTTATCTGAAGAAGAACAGCGCTTGACAGCATGGGTTGAGAGTGAAATAACCTCGCGCCCTAAGCTTAAAATTAGTACGCCTCCATACGGAACTCAGTGGCATCATAAGTGGGGAAGCATTATTGTACAGTCTAATGAAAAAAGCTTCGACTGTGGAATTTATATCGAATGGAATGTTTGACTGAATGACATTATTGATTAATAAAATCCCTCATTCGGTTCTCATCTTTTTTATTAATAAAATTAAAAGGTTATAGAAAATGAAAATAACTAATCGACTGAAAAAGAAGGTACTAGTCCTGGATGGCATCGATAATGACTTTTTAGATTCTGGCGCAGAAATAGCATGCCCTGAATGCGAGGGAGTAATAATCTATTCTATCGTAAACTCATATGAATTTGACTTGCTCTCTGAAGAGGTAAAAGACTTTTTGGTTAAGAAAATGAGAGGTGTGAAGTTTGTTAGTGAACATAAGAAGTATATCTACGATGAAAGCCAATTATATGTTTCGAAAAACACATGTTCAAAGTGTGTAAAGGAATTTTCTACTGTATTAACGTATAAAGAAGTGCAGCCAGCCCGATACCGGGTATATCTTGTGGGGCTTTTTGAAGGTGATTTGAAACAGATCAAGATTTAAAAGTTGAGGTTTACCGATGATTGAAAATCTCATTTGTATTAAAGAAAATGACCTGCTTCAGTGGGCGTGTGGTGAAAGTAACATACGGGTTAGTATGCCATTTTTAGACTCTGCAATGGTCGACTCAACACGCCAGTTAGTCTTTGCGTTAAGCGAACCAAAGCCATTACTAACCGTTTTGACCATCTTCAATGCTCAGGGCGAAAAACTATTTTGGTCTGCACCTCCCGAAGGCGCTATTTTCTATTACTTAACTTTCAACCAGTCAAAGGAAGTGGTTGTGGTCTGTAGCTATGTGGAAAAGCAAAACGGCTGGCATGACTGGTTCTATTCGTGGAATATGAAGAATAACGCGTTGTCTCGATCGGGCCCTGCATATTAATATCAAATGTGCCCAAAATGATAACGATACCCGATGGCAACAGAGGAACTGCATAAGCAATTCCAACAAACGGCTAAAAACACAGCTGAGAGGCAAAGGATGAGCACGGTTTATATTGTCATTTTAACCTATATCAAACCACTCGAAGAGATTGACGCAGCAATACCAGCGCATGTCGAGTGGCTAAAAAAAGGGTATGCAGAGGGAATTTTCCTCGCATCCGGAAGACGGGTGCCGAGAAACGGTGGGGTCATTCTCGCGAAATGTGAGAGTCTTGCCTCTCTTGAAGAGCGATTACGCGAGGATCCTTTTCAGAGGTTAAAGCTCGCGACGGCTGAAATCATTCCTTTTGAACCCAGCATGAAAACAGAACTCTTAGACAATGTGTTTTGAACCCGCAATAAAAAAACCACGCCAGGGCGTGGTTTTTTTTCATTCAAGACGACTCAGACGTTGAACAGGAAGTTCATCACATCGCCATCTTTAACGATGTATTCTTTCCCTTCCGCACGCATCTTGCCGGCTTCTTTCGCGCCTTGCTCACCCTTGTAGGTGATGAAATCTTCAAACGCGATGGTCTGCGCACGAATAAAGCCTTTCTCGAAGTCGGTGTGGATTTTACCCGCAGCCTGAGGCGCTGTCGCACCCACAGGGATGGTCCAGGCACGCACTTCTTTCACGCCAGCGGTGAAGTAAGTCTGCAGGTTGAGCAGGGCATAACCAGCACGGATAACGCGATTCAGCCCCGGCTCTTCCAGGCCCAGTTCTGCCATAAACTCGTCACGCTCTTCGTCATCCAGTTCGGCGATATCGGCTTCTACTGCGGCACAAACCGGAACCACGACAGAACCTTCTTTCTCTGCGATAGCACGAACCTGATCGAGGTACGGGTTATTTTCAAAACCGTCTTCGTTCACGTTGGCAATGTACATGGTTGGCTTCAGCGTCAGGAAGCTCAGGTAGCGGATGAGCTCTTTCTCGTCTTTGCTCAGATCCAGAGAGCGCAGCATGCCCGCGTTTTCCAGCTGTGGCAGACATTTTTCCAGCACTGCCAACTCGGCTTTGGCATCTTTATCGCCACCTTTGGCTTTCTTGGAGATACGGTGGATCGCACGCTCGCAGGTATCAAGATCCGACAGCGCCAGCTCGGTGTTGATGACATCAATATCTTCAGCCGGGTTTACTTTACCCGCTACGTGAATGATGTTGTCGTTCTCGAAGCAGCGTACAACGTGACCGATCGCTTCGGTTTCACGGATGTTGGTCAGGAACTGGTTACCCAGGCCTTCACCTTTGGATGCGCCTTTTACCAGGCCCGCGATGTCCACGAACTCCATGGTGGTCGGCAGAATACGCTGCGGCTTCACGATTTCCGCGAGCTGGTCCAGGCGCGGGTCAGGCATTGGCACCACGCCAGTGTTAGGTTCGATGGTACAGAACGGGAAGTTCGCCGCTTCGATACCCGCTTTGGTAAGCGCGTTAAACAGGGTGGATTTGCCCACGTTTGGCAGACCGACGATACCGCATTTGAATCCCATTTCTAAATCACCTTAATATCTTGATAATCAATCCGTTAACGATAACCGATTGATGAAAAGTAAATAACTACGCCTATTATACACGTAACCCGCATCCCGCGCGGTAAAAAAGCCGTACTGGATGGATTATTGCGCTTTAAAAGCGTGCAAGCGGTTTGTCGCTTTGGTTAAGCCATCTTTCAGCCAGATTTCGGTGCAGCGCGCCGCTTCGTCTACCGCCTCATCTATCAGTTTCTGCTCTGAAACCGGGGGCTTACCTAACACAAAACCGACAACTTTGTTTTTATCGCCCGGATGGCCGATTCCCACGCGCAAACGGTGGAAATTAGGGTTATTGCCCAGCTTGCTGATGATGTCTTTTAGACCGTTGTGACCGCCGTGCCCGCCGCCCAGCTTGAATTTCGCTACGCCTGGCGGAAGATCCAGCTCATCGTGGGCCACCAGAATCTCATCCGGATTAATACGATAAAACGTTGCCATCGCCGCCACCGCTTTACCGCTCAGGTTCATAAAGGTGGTGGGCACAAGTAAGCGAACATCCGCGCCTGCGAGGTTGATACGTGAGGTATACCCGAAGAATTTAGGTTCTTCACGCAGGGGAGCACGTAACCGCTCGGCCAGCAGATCGACGTACCATGCTCCGGCATTGTGGCGGGTGGCCGCATACTCTGCGCCGGGGTTGGCGAGGCCGACAATCAGTTTAATCGTCACGATTCAATTCCTAATGGGTTCCAGATCTGGCGCGTAGTTTACTGTCTGGCGCGCCGCTTGACAAAATTCTGCGATCGTCTCAGCGAAATACGAATAATTTCTTATTTGAACAATTAGAATTTCAAGCTGTTCAAAGCCTTATTTGTAAACTTTTGTTTGGGAGTTATCTGTAATTGTGATCATTCACGCAACTCATAAAAGGGGCGTTGTCTATACTTTACACACAAGGATTAGGGGCTTTTCCCCTGACAACCCAAAGTTCCGGAGGTGACATATGAAACGCAAAAACGCTTCGCTACTCGGTAACGTGCTGATGGGTTTGGGGCTGTTTGTGATGGTTGTCGGCGTAGGTTATTCGATATTAAACCAGCTGCCGCAGCTTGATCTCCCGCAATACTTCGCGCATGGCGCGGTTCTGAGCATCTTCCTCGGTGCGGTATTGTGGCTCGCCGGGGCACGCGTGAGCGGCCATGAGGAAGTGTGCGATAAATACTGGTGGGTGCGCCACTACGATAAACGCTGCCGTCGCGACCAGCATAAGCACAGCTAGTACCAGGACGAAAGAATACCGAAACGACTCCCCAGGGAGTCGTTTTTTTTTTTGCATCAAGGGTTGACCCTCACGTAACGTAAGGCACCAGAGTGGCGGCACTGGCAAAGAAAAGGAGCAGTTATGTTGATTCAGGTGGGTGAGCTGGCGAAGCGGGCCGGCATCACCGTGCGAACATTGCACCACTATGAGCAAACAGGGGTGTTGCTGCCTTCTGCCAGAAGCGCGGCAGGTTACCGGCTTTATAACCTGGCGGATGTCCAGCGTCTGCACATGATTCAGGCGCTGGCAAAAGCGGGGCTGGAACTTGCTGAAATCAGGGATTTTCTGGAACAAAAGTCGCTGTCGTTAACGGAACTCCTCGATGCGCAAATCAGCCTGTTGGATAAGCAGTTGCGCAGCATACACACGCTGCGTGACAGGCTGGTGGATTTGCGTACCGGGCTTACCGCCGATGAGACGCCCGATCTGGAATCCTGGCTACAGACTCTGGAGTTAATGAATATGTACGATCGCTGGTTTACGAAAGAAGAGTTACAGCAGCTGCCGTTTGCGCTGCAGAAAGATGCGCTGGCAGCTATCTGGTCGGGGCTGGTTGCAGAGGTCAATACCCTGCTGGAGCAGCACGTACCCGTTACAGACCCGCGGGCGAGGGATCTGGCCACGCGCTGGATGGAACGCCTGGAGCAGGACACGGCAGGCAAGCCAGAGTTTCTGACCCGGCTGAACGAGATGCACAGCGCAGAACCGCAGATGCAGGCGCAAACCGGCATCACGCCGGAGATGACCGACTATATTACGCGGGCGTTTGCCGAGTCGAAGCTCATTATCTGGGAGAACTATCTCTCTGCCGAAGAGATGGCGTTTACCCGGGCACATTACTTTGACCGCATGATGGAGTGGCCGCCGCTGGTGGCGAAACTGCATCAGGCGCAGCAGGAAAACCTCGACCCCGCCTCTGACGATGCGCAAAAGCTTGCCGAAAACTGGCTGGCGCTGTTCCAGTCGTACGCGGGCACGAACCCGGAGACGCAGCAAAAGTTTCGCGTGGCCATGCAGCAGGAGCCGCATCTGATGAAGGGAACATGGATGACGCCTGCCGTGCTTGAATGGCTCCAGCAGGCGATTGGGGTGATGATGCAGAGACGCTTCTCTGCATCAGGGGGCTCACAGATCCGCTAACGCGGCATCACGATTAGGGTAGAAGGCAAGGCGGCCAGGGATCGGCTGCACCCCCGCCCGCGCCATGGTGCGCAGAGGCTGGAACTCAAGATTACTTACCCGCAGTTCACATCCTTCCGGCAGACGTTTCACAAAACGCTGGAAGGCGTCCAGCCCGCCCGCATCCAGCACCGGCACGGCATCCCATTTCAGGACCACTATCCGCTTGCCCGCAATGCGGGACTCCAGATCGCTGAACAGACCTTCTGCCGCGGCGAAGAACAACGGACCAATCACGCGCAGAACCAGCACATCATCTGGCACCTCCACGTTAACCGGGGAGAGGCGCGTCATCTGCGCAATACGGCGCATAAACAGCAGGGAAGCGAGCACGATCCCGACGCTGATGGCGATGACCATATCGAACAGCACGGTCAGCGACATGCAGATCAGCATGACGATGATGTCGTCTTTCGGGGCGCGACGCAGCAGGTTTACCACCTTATGCGCCTCACTCATGTTCCAGGCCACCATCAGCAGCAGGGCGGCCATGGCGGAAAGCGGCAGCCAGGAGAGCAGCGGAGCGAGGATCAGCAGGGCTAAGATCACCAGCACAGAGTGGATTACCGCTGAAACCGGCGAGGTGGCCCCGGCGCGCACGTTGGCCGCAGAACGGGCAATGGCCGCCGTGGCCGTAATGCCGCCAAAGAACGGTGCGATGAGGTTGCCTAACCCCTGGCCGACCAGCTCGCTATTGGCTTTGTGCTTGGTGCCGGTCATGCCGTCGAGCACAACGGCGCAGAGCAGGGATTCAATCGCCCCGAGCATTGCCATGGAGAAGGCCGCCGGAAGCAGGGCGCGCAGGGAATCCCAGCTTAAGGTAAAGCTGGAGCCGGGCATGTCCCACGGCAGCACCAGCTGCGGTAACAGTTGCGGTATGCCGCTACCCTGCGAACCGTCGGCGAGTACATAGTGGAACTGCGAGCCAATGGTGGCGACATGGCCGCCGAACATATTCACGACAGCCATCACCGCGCAGCCCAGCAGCAGCGCGGGCAGATGGCCCGGCAGACGAATACCCAGACGAGGCCAGACGATCAGCGTCCCCAGCGTCACAATCCCGATGGCGGCGTCGCCCAGGTTGGCAGTTGGCAGCGCCATTAACAGCGCCCCCACTTTTTGCAGGTAGTGTTCCGGAACGTGAGCCATCTGCAGACCAAGGAAATCCTTGATTTGCATCGTTCCGATGGTGATACCGATCCCGGAGGTGAACCCCAGCGTGACGGAAAGGGGAATGTATTCTATCAGGCGGCCAAAGCGGGCCAGGCCAAACAGAATTAAAAAGAGCCCGGACATCAGGGTGGCGACAAGCAGGCCTGCCAGACCAAACTGCTGTGAAACGGGGTAGAGGATCACCACAAAAGCGGCAGTCGGGCCGGAAACGCTGAAACGTGAACCACCGGTCAGAGCAATGACGATCCCGGCAACGGCTGAGGTGTACAGACCGTACTGCGGCGCAACGCCGCTACCAATCGCCAGCGCCATCGCCAGCGGGATGGCGATAATGCCGACGGTGATCCCGGCAATCAGGTCACGCACAAAGCGTGATGAGGTGTACTTCTCTTTCCAGCAGGCGTCGATGAGGGCGCGAAAGGGCAGAACATGTGAGGAAGTTACGTTTTTCACAATTATCTATCATCCGTATGCGCATCATCTGTCATGTGAATGGCAGGTGAAGGAGGCATTAATCATACAAATAAAACCCAGAGACAAAAAAACCCGCCGCAGCGGGTTTTTTGGCCGTGTCCGATTAGTGTTCGAACATTGCAGAGATGGATTCTTCGTTGCTGATACGACGAATCGCTTCGGCCAGCATCCCGGACAGGGTCAGGGTACGCACGTTTGGCAGTGCCTTGATCTCGTCGCTCAGTGGGATGGTATCGCATACCACCACTTCGTCAATAACGGAGTTGCGCAGGTTGTTCACTGCATTGCCGGAGAAGATCGGGTGGGTCGCGTAAGCGAACACGCGCTTGGCACCACGCTCTTTCAGCGCTTCAGCAGCTTTACACAGCGTACCGCCGGTATCGATCATGTCGTCAACCAGTACGCAGTCACGGCCAGCCACGTCACCGATGATGTGCATCACCTGAGAAACGTTAGCGCGCGGACGGCGTTTGTCGATGATCGCCATGTCGGTATCGTTCAGCAGCTTAGCGATAGCACGAGCGCGTACCACGCCGCCGATGTCCGGAGAAACCACGATTGGGTTGTCCAGGTTCAGCTGCAGCATGTCTTCCAGCAGAATTGGGCTGCCGAATACGTTATCAACCGGGACGTCGAAGAAGCCCTGGATCTGCTCTGCGTGCAGGTCAACGGTCAGTACGCGGTCAACGCCGACGCTGGACAGGAAGTCAGCGACAACTTTAGCGGTGATTGGCACACGCGCAGAACGAACGCGACGGTCCTGACGGGCATAGCCGAAGTAAGGGATTACAGCAGTGATACGGCCTGCTGAAGCACGACGCAGGGCGTCGACCATAACAACCAGTTCCATCAGGTTGTCGTTTGTTGGAGCACAGGTGGACTGGATGATGAAAATATCACCACCGCGTACATTTTCGTTGATTTGTACGCTGACTTCGCCGTCGCTAAAGCGACCTACGGCGGCGTCGCCGAGGGAAGTGTACAGGCGGTTGGCAATACGTTGTGCTAGTTCCGGGGTGGCGTTACCAGCAAAAAGCTTCATATCAGGCACGAGAAGAACCTCAGGCATGCGTCCAGTGGTGGATAGCGTTCGCCGTAAACTGTGCGGGTCAGGCAAAGGCTATCCAGGCGGTGTATTAAAGAGCGCGATGCAACGTCTGGAACAGGGTGACGTTGTCACCGAAACTCAGTCTGCGCCAGAATGGCGTGCTGTAGGGGGGAGGTGTTCATCCCGCGCGCTACAAAACCATGCAGCCAAACCGGCGCTTGCTCAAGCACCTGACGAGCGGCGGATTCGGTGTCAAATTCAGCAAAGACACAGGCCCCTGTACCAGTCAGGCGCGACGGCGCGTATTCTAACAGCCAGGAAAGCACCGCATCAACCTCGCGAAAACGTTTTCTTGCGATATCCTCGCAATCGTTGCTGAATTCACAATTTAATAACGTTTCTATTGACCGCACCGGGGTATTTCTTTTCAGGTCAGGATCTTTAAAGATGACCGGGGTCGGAATGCTTACCCCAGGGTGGGCAACCAGGTACCATTTTTCCGGCGGTTCAACCGGAGAGAGGATCTCACCCACGCCCTCGGCAAAAGCCGCATGCCCGCGCACAAACACCGGGACATCCGCGCCCAGCGTCAAACCTAAGGCCGCCAGTTCGTCCTGCGAGAGCCCGCAACCCCAGAGGTGATTCAGCGCAACCAGCACGGTGGCAGCGTTAGAGGAGCCTCCGCCCAGCCCGCCGCCCATTGGCAGACGCTTCTCGATACGGATGTCTGCACCGCTGCCCGCCGCCAGGCGACCGGATTGCGCCGCGGCGTTCATCAGCAGACGCGCAGCGCGCACAATCAGGTTGTCCTCATGTGCCACGCCGTCGACCGGCGTCAGGAGGCAAATTTGTCCGTCCTGGCGCAGTTCAATGGAGATCGTGTCGCCATAGTCAATAAACTGAAACAGCGTCTGCAGGGTGTGATACCCGTCAGCGCGCTGGCCGGTAATGTATAAAAACAGGTTCAGTTTTGCCGGAGAGGGCCAGTGGGTCATCATTTAACGATCCAGTTATCCATCTTCAGCTTGATGCGCTGGCTGCCCTGAGTCAGCTCCATGTTGGATGGCAGCGCTGGTTTACTCTTACTGTCATAGTCGTTGTACACCACTTTCCAGGTTTTGCCGTTCTGGGTGTAACTGACCTGGCTCAGACGGTATTGATCGTCAAGCGTGTAGTCGCTCGCCTCACCCGGCAGGCCAAGGATCCACTGGCGCAGGCTGTTGAGCGGAATAGGCATTCCCGTCAGCTTGCCAATCATCTCTTCGGCATCGGTCGCGGTGTAGTGCTGGCCTTTGTTATCGGTGATCTGCGCTTCGCCCGGTTTCGCAATAAGCTCCAACTCGGTGCTGCCCAGCGGGTTCAGCAGCAACAGGCGATAGTTGTCCTGGCCGGTCTGCTGCCAGAAGAAGCGCGCATAAACTTTTTGCTCGTCAGAGAGATAAGCGAAGGCGCCGCGGGTCTGGTACTGGCTCAAATTACGGACATCCTGCTGGTGCTGACGCCACTGCGGTGAATCAGGGCTTTTGCCCGGGCCTTTTGGTTGGGTGACGGTACATGCGGTCAGAACCAGTGCCGCCAGCGGCAGCAGGCGAATCAGTCGGGTCATAATGAGGACAAATCCTTGAGATACGTTGCAGTTATAACTGTTAATGCTAGCGTTGATGGTCCCCACCGTCTACGTTCAAATTATCTCAAAGCGTTGTGTAACCTATTACTCCGAAAGGGGGCAGTCCCTTTTATTGATCTCGCGCATCCTGTATGATGCGTTCTGCTAACCTTATTAACGCTGGTACTACTCCCGCTCAACATGACCCTATTAGCACTCGGTATCAACCACAAAACAGCCCCGGTTTCGCTGCGAGAACGCGTTACGTTTTCGCCGGATACGCTTGACCTGGCGCTGGACAGCCTGCTTGCCCAGCCGATGGTGCAAGGTGGCGTGGTGCTCTCGACGTGCAATCGTACCGAGCTCTATTTAAGCGTGGAAGAGCAGGATAACCTGCACGAAGCGTTGATCCGCTGGTTATGCGACTACCACAACCTCAATGAAGACGAGCTGCGCAACAGCCTATACTGGCATCAGGATAACGACGCCGTCAGCCATCTGATGCGCGTCGCCAGCGGGCTGGATTCGCTGGTGCTGGGCGAGCCGCAAATTCTGGGTCAGGTGAAAAAAGCCTTTGCGGATTCGCAAAAAGGGCATCTGAAGGCCAGCGAGCTGGAACGCATGTTCCAGAAGTCATTCTCCGTGGCAAAGCGTGTGCGAACCGAAACCGACATTGGTGCCAGTGCGGTTTCTGTTGCTTTCGCGGCCTGCACCCTTGCACGCCAAATCTTTGAATCCCTGTCAACCGTCACCGTGATGCTGGTGGGCGCGGGCGAAACCATCGAACTTGTGGCGCGCCATCTGCGCGAGCATAAAGTGAAAAAGATGATTATCGCTAACCGTACCCGCGAACGCGCGCAGGTGCTGGCGGATGAAGTGGGGGCAGAGGTGGTTGCCCTGAGCGACATCGATGAGCGCCTGAAAGAGGCGGATATTATTATCAGCTCGACCGCCAGCCCGCTGCCGATCATCGGTAAAGGGATGGTGGAGCGCGCGCTCAAATCCCGTCGTAATCAGCCGATGCTGCTGGTGGATATCGCCGTTCCGCGCGATGTGGAGCCAGAAGTCGGCAAGCTGGCTAACGCCTATCTTTACAGCGTGGATGACCTGCAAAGCATCATTTCGCATAACCTCGCTCAGCGTAAAGCGGCGGCGGTGCAGGCGGAAACCATTGTCGAGCAGGAAACCAGTGAGTTTATGGCCTGGCTGCGCGCGCAAAGCGTCAGCGAGACCATCCGCGAGTACCGCGGACAGGCGGAGCAGGTGCGTGATGACCTGACTGCCAAAGCGTTAGCGGCTCTTGACCAGGGCGGCGACGCACACGCGATTATGCAGGATCTGGCATGGAAACTGACCAACCGCCTGATCCATGCACCAACCAAATCTCTTCAGCAGGCTGCCCGTGACGGGGATGATGAACGCCTGACTATTCTGCGCAACAGCCTCGGGCTGGAATAGCGCCCTATACCCATTTTCTAAGACAAGGTGCACTTACGCCTATGAAGCCTTCTATCGTCGCTAAACTGGAAGCTCTGCACGAGCGCCATGAAGAAGTCCAGGCGCTGCTCGGCGATGCCGGGACCATTGCGGACCAGGAACGTTTTCGCGCGCTCTCACGTGAATACGCGCAGTTAAGTGATGTTTCTAAATGCTTTACCGACTGGCGACAGGTTCAGGAAGATATCGAAACGGCGCAGATGATGCTCGACGATCCTGAAATGCGCGAGATGGCGCAGGAAGAGTTGCAGGATGCGAAAGCGCGTTCTGAAGAGATGGAGCAGCAGCTTCAGGTGCTTCTGCTGCCGAAAGATCCGGACGATGAGCGTAACGCCTTTGTGGAAGTGCGTGCCGGTACCGGTGGTGACGAAGCGGCCCTGTTTGCCGGGGACCTGTTCCGCATGTACAGCCGCTACGCCGAATCGCGCCGCTGGCGCGTGGAGATCATGAGCGCCAACGAAGGCGAACACGGTGGCTACAAGGAGGTTATCGCCAAGATCAGCGGCGACGGCGTGTACGGTCGTCTCAAGTTTGAATCTGGCGGTCACCGCGTACAGCGCGTGCCGGCTACCGAATCTCAGGGTCGCATTCATACCTCCGCCTGTACGGTGGCGGTGATGCCGGAGCTGCCGGAAGCGGAACTGCCGGACATCAACCCGGCCGATCTGCGCATCGACACCTTCCGCTCCTCCGGGGCGGGCGGTCAGCACGTTAACACCACCGACTCCGCCATCCGTATTACCCACCTGCCAACCGGCATTGTGGTGGAGTGCCAGGACGAACGTTCCCAGCACAAAAACAAAGCCAAAGCGCTTTCCGTGCTGGGGGCGCGTATTCACGCGGCAGAAATGGCGAAACGCCAGCAGGCGGAAGCGTCAACCCGTCGTAATCTGCTGGGCAGCGGGGATCGCAGTGACCGCAACCGCACCTACAACTTCCCGCAGGGTCGCGTGACGGACCACCGCATTAACCTGACGCTCTACCGTCTGGACGAGGTGATGGAAGGGAAACTGGACATGCTGATTGAGCCTATCGTGCAGGAATACCAGGCCGACCAGCTGGCGGCGCTGTCCGAGCAGGAATAATGGATTTTCAGCACTGGTTACGCCATGCCTCCGGTGAGCTTTCCGGGAGTGAAAGCCCGAAGCGTGATGCCGAAATTTTGCTTGAGTACGTGACGGGCAAAGCTCGCACGTATCTGCTGGCGTTCGGTGAAACCGAACTGACCGCTGATCAGGAAGCGCAGCTCGCCGCGCTGCTTGCCCGCCGTAAAACCGGTGAGCCGGTGGCGCATCTCGTCGGAGAGCGTGAGTTCTGGTCGTTACCCTTGTTCGTCTCTGCGGCGACGCTGATCCCGCGTCCTGACACCGAGTGTCTGGTGGAGCAGGCGCTGGCGCGTTTACCCGCAGAGGCCTGCCGCATTCTCGATCTCGGTACGGGGACCGGGGCCATCGCCCTGGCGCTCGCCAGCGAACGGCCCGATTGCGCGGTCACGGCGGTGGATGTGATGCCCGACGCGGTGGCGCTGGCGCAGCGTAACGTGGAACGTCTTGCCCTGGCTAACGTGACCGTGCTGCAAAGCAGCTGGTTTAGCGCGCTGGAGAAGCAGACGTTCGGGATGATTGTCAGTAACCCGCCCTATATCGACGAGCATGACCCGCACCTCTCGCAGGGGGATGTGCGCTTCGAACCGCTGTCGGCGCTGGTTGCCGCCAGGGAGGGATTAGCCGATCTCGATCACATTGTGACAACGTCACGACAGCATTTACTTCCCGGTGGCTGGCTGCTGGTGGAGCATGGCTGGACGCAGGGGGACGCCGTGCGGGCGCTGTTTACACAGGCAGGCTACACGGCGGTTGAAACCTGCCGCGACTACGGCGGTAACGAGCGTCTGACGCTGGGGCAATGGGCATGAAGCCTGGCTATCTGCCATTTACTGATAAAGGCGCAGGGCTGACTGAAAAGCCGTTTGGCGTTATCATTGACATCGTTTTGGGTTTTATCGCGTCTGGACGTCATTGTACGCGCAGTCGTTACTGGGGTAAGTCATGAGGTCCTTAGCCGATTTCGAATTTAATAAAGTGCCGCTCTGCGATGGCATGATCCTGATTTCGGAGATGATTCGCGACGATTTTACGTCGCAGTATGTCTACGATGAACTGGAGAGTCTGGTCAGCCTGGCGCGCGAAGAGATCAATCAGGCGCGTCCGCAGGACTGGCAGCTGGAGAAGCTGCTTGAGCTTTTCTACGGCGAATGGGGTTTCTGCGACACGCGGGGCGTGTATCGCCTGTCTGACGCATTATGGCTGGACCAGGTGTTAAAAAATCGTCAGGGCAGCGCGGTCGCGCTGGGCTCTATTTTGCTGTGGATCGCGCACCGTCTGGATATTCCACTGGTGCCGGTCATTTTCCCGACGCAGATGATCCTGCGTGCCGAGTGGCTGGACGGTGAGATGTGGCTGATTAATCCGTTTAACGGCGACACGCTGGACGAACATACGCTGGACGTCTGGCTGAAAGGCAATATCAGCCCGGTGGCCGAGCTCTTTAATGAAGATCTCGACGAAGCCGACAACGCCGAAGTCATCCGTAAACTGCTGGATACGCTGAAATCGGCGCTGATGGAAGAGCGTCAGATGGAGCTGGCCCTGCGTGCCAGCGAAGTTTTGCTGCAGTTTAATCCGGAAGATCCGTACGAAATTCGCGACCGCGGGCTTATTTATGCCCAGCTCGACTGCGAGCACGTGGCGCTGAACGATTTAAGCTATTTCGTCGAACAATGTCCGGAAGATCCGATCAGCGAAATGATTCGGGCGCAGATCAACGCGATCTCGCACAAACAAATTACACTGCATTAATCTTAATTCCGATTCACACCTGAATAAGGCGATCCTATGAAACAAAAAGTGGTTAGCATTGGTGATATCAACGTGGCAAACGACCTGCCGTTCGTGCTGTTTGGCGGTATGAACGTGCTGGAATCCCGCGATCTCGCCATGCGTATCTGCGAGCACTACGTGACCGTGACCCAGAAGCTGGGCATCCCGTACGTGTTTAAGGCCTCTTTTGACAAAGCCAACCGCTCCTCAATTCGCTCTTACCGTGGCCCGGGCCTGGAAGAGGGGATGAAAATTTTCCAGGAGCTGAAACAGACGTTTGGCGTGAAAGTGATCACCGACGTGCATGAAGCTTCTCAGGCGCAGCCAGTGGCTGACGTGGTAGATGTGATCCAGCTTCCGGCGTTTCTGGCTCGTCAGACTGACCTGGTGGAAGCGATGGCGAAAACCGGTGCGGTCATTAACGTGAAAAAACCGCAGTTCGTGAGCCCGGGCCAGATGGGCAACATCGTCGATAAATTTATCGAAGGTGGCAACGACAAAGTTATCCTGTGCGACCGTGGCGCTAACTTCGGCTACGACAACCTGGTGGTGGACATGCTGGGCTTCAGCGTGATGAAGAACGTCTCTAACCAGTCGCCGGTGATCTTCGACGTAACCCACGCGCTGCAGTGCCGTGACCCGTTTGGCGCGGCGTCAGGTGGCCGTCGTGCGCAGGTGACCGAGCTGGCGCGTGCCGGGATGGCGACCGGCCTGGCGGGTCTGTTCATTGAAGCGCACCCGGATCCTGATAACGCGAAATGCGACGGTCCTTCCGCGCTGCCGCTGGATAAACTGGAGCCGTTCCTGAAGCAGATCAAAGCGATTGACGATCTGGTGAAAAGCTTCGACGAGCTGGATACCAGCAAATAATAAAAAAACCCGCTTCGGCGGGTTTTTTTATGTTTTCTCCCTCTCCCTGTGGGCTGAGTGATCCCCACAAAATAATGTCTGCAC
>ERZ791734.526-NODE-526-length-51214-cov-4.633847_pt1 | contig 51214 bp, 72 predicted proteins | sample MGYA00509953_ERZ791734 | MGnify/ENA primary metagenome ERZ791734 (study PRJEB30046, sample SAMN00792038) | human gut metagenome | study: EMG produced TPA metagenomics assembly of the A metagenome-wide association study of gut microbiota in type 2...
CCTTGTATCCGGTTGCTGACGATGCGCCCTTGTATCCGGTTGCTGACGATGCGCCACAGTCTCCGGTTGAATCGCTTTCTTTTTTCGTTCTTTTTACTGTATACTCAATAGCGGCTTTAACTAATCCTGCAATTCCAATCTCTGCTCCGATTTTAATTTTTGTCGATGCAACTTTCGTATCGTCTGACTCTTTCTGCGTTTCTCCGCTTTGCTCAACTTCGTGAAAAACGCTTTTAGATGGCGAATAATAGCCAAAGCAATCAAGAGGATATTCGCAAGCATGAAATCCTTTATGGCAAATATCTACTCCATCCTCTTCGTATTCTTTGCCCTCTTCATACTGAAAACCACGGCAAGTCATATCTTTATTGAACCCTTTGTAGGATTTTATAATTTCCCCCATTCATTCGTCCTCGCTTTCTTCAAACCGCTTTAACTGCTCTGCCAATTTCTTGCATTCTTCCGCAACATATTCCTCTGCGCGGACAACATCGCCCTCGATCGGAAATTCGCTTTCGATAGCCAAACGAGCCATATATTCTTCTTTTCTGTCCGGGAACTTCTCTATTGCATACTTCAAATCCGCCTTATCTCCTGCATGACCGCAATCAAATCCAAACCACCACAAATCGCTTTCGATTGGATAATCTGTATTTTCTCCACCATCAGCAAATGTAATGCCACCATGACACTGAAAATATGCTTCAATGCGGATTCTTTCATCTTCATCCAGGCAAGCGCCAAGCAAAGAGAAAATTCCACTCACTGTTCTGTCTCCAATGTCGGATTTCTTGATTTCAAGGTAGTCTATATAATCCTTTCCGTATAATGGATGATTCTTTGGAATGCCAACATAACCGCATCTGTGCCCGATACTTCCAAATATGACAACACATTTGTAGCCTGCGTGTTCAAATTCACGCTCTATGATATATCTGTCACTCATGTGCTACCTCGCTTTCTGCATTTTTTACAAGTTCAAATTCATACATGCTATTCATTGTTCCAACTACAAGATTCCCCTTTTCGTTGATAAATGAATCCCAAACACGGCTTGTCCTTAATGTATTTCCGGAGTAATCCGTTCCGTCAGCATTTCTGACGTATTCAACAATCATTGGCAATCCAATATGTGGGTTTGGCTTCTTTGTGATTCTGCCGATTCTCAATGGGTATCTGCCATCCGACCTTGTAATGTGCGTTTTTGCATCCCGAATATCAACAATGCGATATTCCTCATATTTCTTCACAACCGCCACCTTATCAGCACCATAGGTTTACACCCATGTCATATCAACCGATTCATCCGTGACGTTCAACTTTGCACCCTTGGCATTTACAACCGTGTCACAGGCTTTCACAGAATCCTCGGTGCGATACACATAGCTTCTTTTACTGTTTGGATATTTTGCTTTTATGTAGTTCATTACGGCACCTCATTCTTTCATTTTGATATCATTAAGGTCAATCGTCTTCCAATTGCCATAGTATTTATCCGGATAGAAGATGCCGATCCACTTACTTTTTGAGTAAGACTTGTACTTAACAACATCCTCGTTCCACTCCTGCACCTCATCGACATACTCTTTATTGACAATTCCAAACTCATCGCGGATACTTTTGGTCTGTGCTTTGTATAGCAAGGCTTCGTATTTCTGTTCATTACTTGCCGCATAGCCGGCACCGCTTAAGTTGTTAATACTAATAACGACTAGCATCCCAATGATTGCGAGACCTAAAAACGCAGATACCACGACGGATGTAGCACTAAGCCAACAAGCAAAGCTAGACAATACGCATTTCCAAGATTTTATTGAACATCCAAACTTATCTTCGATATAACTAGCAAAAAAAGCCAATGCAATCAAAACCACAAGCAAAATTAAGCATAACCAAAATAACATTTACAACACCTCCACTTTCAAATCCTTATCCTTAGTGACCGTCAGCAGGATAAGTTGCGTATCGACTTTCGGGATATACTCATCGTTGATACTCTCCGCATTATCAAGAACAATCGGAACTCTCATGCCATAGAATTTCTGAAAACTATCGCAAATATCAAGCTTCGCTTCAATCTCACGCCCTTTGTTTGTGGTATCTCCAAAGACCTTATAGATTCCGGTCTTTTCATCCGGCACAGTAGGGGTGCAAACTTCTTTGTATTCTCCGTTCTTCTGATAATCGTACAATTTCCACTTCACAATGCTAAAATGAGAATTAATTTCATCAACAAGAAAATCGTTCTTGCGTTTAGACACATCGGAAAGCTGATTAAGGATGTTTTCCGCATCAGCCTTGGCTTGTGCGTACTCGGTTTGTTTTGTCTGCATTTCGGCAATCTGTTCATCAATGCGAACATTGTTTTCAGCCTGCGCGATAATCTTATTTACATCGATAAGTTGTAACTGTAATTCCTGCTTCTGCGACTTTAAATCTTCAACCGTCTTATCAACTCCACTTGCTTCGATTTTGGAAATCTCGGCTTTAACTTCGTTATCCTTGGCAAGCAGTTCGCGGTACTTCTCGTTTGACTCGTAATCGGCATGATCCGGTAATTCAGAAATCTTCTTATCGAGATCAGAAACAGTCTTTTCAACCTCTGGAAGTTTTTCATTTAAATGGGCGATAGTATCCGTTAACTCTTTGTTGCGCAATTCCAATTCTGAAAGCTTCTTTTTGCAGTAATCGCCTTTTTCAACAGTTTCAGCAAGTGACTTAGCCTTGAGATCACTAAAGGCAACCATCGCGTCGGCTTTCTTCTGCTCAAACTCTGATCTCAACTCCTCAACCTTATCAAGAGGAAGATTCTGACCACATAAGGAACAAACCGTTGTGGATTCATCGAATTTCCAATCATCTTCATTGAATTTCGACTCCTTCATGGTCATATATTCCCTAAGAAGTTTTTCCCTAGTAGAAGTGACACGAGCATATTCATCCACGCTAGAAGAATAAGCGATTTCGCTTTCCTTAATGTTATGTTTAATACTTTCCAACTGTCTATCTGCTTGGAACTTCAAATCTTCAAGTTCTCTCTTGCGCTGAGAAAGCACATTATTCATGGTCTGCATAATGCCGGACATCTCGAATTGAAGTTTCATCTCTTGGTCTCTAAGATCATTCAAGACATTTCCGGCATTAGAAATCTTGTTGTCGATTTCTTCAATGCTTCTAACAATTTCAGCCTTTGCTAACTCCTGCTCCGCAACATCAACGTCAACCTTGGCTTTCTCCAACCCGATAATCTGATTCGGAATAGCATCTAACTGATCGGAAGCCTTTTTCTTGGAAGCCTTGTTCATAGCTTCAATCTCCTCAAATTTGTAGGATTCAAGAAGCTTTGCTACTTCCGCGGTTTCTTTACTCATCTGCGCAATTTCTAAATCAGATTTAGAAATCGACATAGCAAACAGATGCTCTCGCATTTCATCCTGCTTCTTTTTCTGATTCAAGTCTTTCGTAAACACATCTGGATGCGAACAAACAAGGAACTTATCGAAATCAAATCCAAGTTCTTCCATATACGTCTCAAAATCGCGGTTTGTCTTAGGAACACTGTTGATCTCATAGGAATTCGACAGTGTAACTTTAGAAACGCCATTCTCGTCCGGTTTTCCGACTTTCTTCTTCTTCTTCTGCATCTTCGAAATAACAACCTCTTTTCCATCAATATCAAGCGTTGCGGTAACAGTAGGCACACACTCTCTACCATCGTCCGGTCTGATATTAGGATTGCTATTTAATTCATATCCTTTGTCCGAGAATAGCCAAAAGATTGCAGTACCGATAGTTGTCTTTCCAAGTCGGTTCATGCCGTTAATGCGCGTAATATCGCCAAAATCATATGTCTTGTCAACTACGCTTTTAAAATTTTCAAGCCGTAGTGTTTTCAGAATCGCTTTCATTTTCTTCCCCTTTCTCAACCTTCTCAAAGCTTGTAATAGATACCTCATAAACGGTATTCACTGACGTTCCACCATCTTCAAGCGTTTTCTTGTAAATCCTGCTCTGCAGTCTGCCGTTAATACGGACTCTGTCGCCGATTTCAAGCTTTCTAGCTTCGTGTGCTTGCTCCATCCATGCAATGCACGGAATATAATCCGTTTTGCCGTTAATCCGGTTTGATGCAACAAGGAAATCGGTCAGAACATATCCGCTTTTACGTTCCTTAAAATATGGTTCTTTGCACACGCATCCTTCGATTGTTACTGCGTTTTCATTGCCAATCTCAACAACATTAATGTAATCAGCGTAAATGTAATGGATCAAATGATTTTTGCCGCCATAAATCTTACTGTGCGACCGGAATGATCCGGACAACTCAATGAACTGTCCTTCGTATTCACCATTCGGATTAAACACATCTTCCGTAAAACAAACCGGAAGAATATCGCTTGTTCCGCTCTTTCTAAGGAATCGAACCATCATCGTATAATGTGGAATTCCTTGTGTTGTGTGGGAATATTTCGGATCTTCTACGATTTTTCCGGAAAATACCACACTGTTTCTATCTTTTCCCATCTCTAGCACCCTTTCTCTTTCTGCAAATCAAACTTCTTAATCTCCCGATCAAGAATCGTTTCAAAACTTTCCTGCTTGTCGTTCGTTTTCTTCTTTCCACCAAGCATCGATACCAATGCTCGCTTTTCGTAATCATTACAACGAACACCACTAATAATCATGTTTACCATGCGCATCTTCTAACTCTGCCGCCCTTTCCATTATCGATACTGCGTAATTGGAGTATTTGCCGGAATTGTAACGCTCAACCGCACCGCCGTATTCGCCCTCGTTGTAGCACATAAGGACAAAATAAGGATCGCCGTACTTTTCTGCCAATTCCGCAATCAAATCAGTTCCGCATAGGATGTTTTGGTATGGATCATACAGATCCGTAATGCCAAGTCTCTTCATCCGGTCACGATTCCATTTCGGAATTACCTGCATCAATCCGGTATCGTCAGAACTTCCATGAGCATTCGGATTGTAATTCGATTCCTGCTCAACGATTGCTTGAATGAGTTCCGGACAAATGTTGTATTTCTGCCCTATCTCCTCGCAATAGCCGATATAAGTCTCTGTAGCATTTGTGCTATACGGCTTTACAACAAGCATTGTTGCAATCATCGCAAGTGCAATTACTCTCTTCAATGGCTTTGGCTCTCCTTTCCGCGATTTTTCTGTCAAGTTTACGGCGTTCATAATTGATACGAAGCATTTTGTTTGAAAACGCTATCAGAAGCAATCCTGCAATCCCGATAATTCCAAAGACAAGACCGCGAACATCTTCTGTACCAACACAACAAAACGACAACGAAGCAATCAAAAAGCCTAATTTTCTTAAAATTCTGTAAGCCATATTATTCTCCTTTTAAATAAGGAAGCTACTCATGCAAAGCTTGTGCGAAGGAACTTGTTGATAAAGTACACTTGACCTTTTCCGGTTACTTTGGTCGTTCGGGTAATTCTTACTGAACCATCTGGATTCTGCACATTTCTTTCCTTGACTTCAAACAAGCCTTGTTCAACATATCTCTGTAACGGCATATTCTTTGATGATCCATTCTTGACAAGATAGCCATTTTCGCGAAGCCAATCGAATAAACGCTTCTGACCAATCTGATAACCATTCTGACAAATCAACTTTGCCAAATCTCCGATCAGAATTGACATATGGCTCGTTGCAACCGCATCTGCAAAAATCTCTTTTGGAACCATCTCTTGAATTCGCGAATCTTGGATCGCAATAAGATGATCCTTTTCTTCGATCATGTTGTTGGCAATTTTTAACGCCCTTGCCATTACCTGCTCCGGTGTATTCCACGCCTTTTCTAAGTCGATAAGGTACTGACGAACTGCCTTGCCCTCTGGTGTGCGCTGAATCATGCAAATCTGTTTCGCCATATCTACAGAAATGTTATAATCGGTTGCCGGTCTACCACCTTTTGAGTTTTCGTCATTTTTGACGATAACCTCTGAATAGTCATTTTCTGCCGAAAATCCATATTCACACATACGCGAAAACCACTTGGCAAATTCAGTTCCAATATGTAACTGCCCATGCAATTCTCTCGCCGATACCGTCTGTTTTTCAAAATTTACATTTAATAATTCGTTCATATTTCCTCCTTTCTAATTAAGAAGAGAATCAACAGTTACATTTAAAACCTTTGCAACGGCGTTAAGGTTTTCTGCACTAGGGCAAGATTCGTTCCATTTGCGGATTGTAGCATTGCTAAGTCCCGCTTCTTTCTCGACTCTCATAATGTTTGTGCCCTTTTCATTGCAAAGCTGCTTGATTTTGTCGTAAAGCAAATCGCATACCTCCCTTTCTATAGACTTAGAAAATATTCTATTGACATAATGTAGATAATATTCTAAAATAAATTTGCCAAATGAATTTAAAAACAGTTTCTATTTATATTTCGTAGAACATTTTCTAGTTGATAAAGCTATTATATAGAAGATGTTCTAGTTTGTCAACCCATTTTATAGAAATTGTTCTAGTGAAATGGAGGGGAATTATGACACCGCTAGAAAGAATTAGGTTATTGTGCAAAAAATCAGGAATTAGCATGACTGCCTTAGAAGAAAAGCTGGAATTTAGCAACGGCTCTATCTCAAAACCGAAGGATATTCCATCATCGAGAATAATAAAAATTGCTGAATATTTTGGAGTGAGTACGGATTGGATATTGACAGGCGAAGAAAACTCCGCATTTTCGGATGAATCAACCCATCTTGCATCGAAAATTGTTTTAGACACAGAATTAAGCAGTAAGGTTGAAAAACTTCTATCTCTTTCGGACAAGAAGAAAAAGCACGTTTTTGAATTGATCGATTTATTGAGCGAGGAATAGTTATGTATAGAAATGTTCGTGGTTTTTGTGATAAAGAAAATAAGGATGTAAATATCTTAATCGAATGTATACCATATAAAAATACGGAAGGTACTGTATACGCAAAAGGCGGGATAAACTGCTTAGATAAGGAAATATCCCGCCATTGCGAAAGGGAAGATTGCCCTATTTGGGTTCATTATCATCCTTGAATTTAAAAATGATTTCATTTTCTCCGTCTTTGCCCTCTAATTGAGTGATAAACGGAGAATCTACCGTCATGTCGATACAGTTCATGTCGATGCTGACAACAGGCATGGACTGCGCTTTCTTTTCAAATCGTATGCTTCGCACTCCATGCACGACATGACCATCAATAAGGACTTGACAATAGACGCTATCTTCGTCTATTGTCTTTATTTCAAGCTTTGAATGTTTCATTTCTCAATCTCCTTCACAATGTCAGAAATAAAAATATAAATGCAACGCAAAATCCTTGAATCATCGATTTTATCAAGTAATTCGATTATCATCTTTTTAAAGTCCATAACAAAACCCCCAATCCTTATACCCTATAATAGAACATACGTTCTGCATAGTCAACGATAATTTGAGGGTAAGACCATGCCAAGCCTTACCCCCACCAGAACTTGAAGCCGTCCTTTCGGACAAGTAAATGATACTATGGTAAACGGATGAAATATGGAAATTATTGTCGATTACTCGTCAGCTTTTGTAACAGTTCCATCCTCATTCAAAACATATCCTTCGCTCACAAGTTCTTCCTTAACCTTATCCTGCCATAATTTAGGCACGTCAGTCCATTTTTTCAGACCGTTCTTTACACGATATACATAGAAATTTACCATACTACTTTACCTCCATTTCTGCCGCCATTGTTGCTAATTCTTCAATTGCTCCAGCGTTTACTTCATACCCTGCTTTCAACTCATCGATTGCTTTCTCCATCTCTGTCTTAGTCCTCAAGCTGACCGTTACGGTGTATGTACCATCTTCTACTCCATCCTTGCCCTTATTTGGCACATATGAGAATCCTTCATACTTAAGGTTCTCATACTTGCCGGAAATCTGACCGTTGTGTGTGAATGTGACCTTTGAAATATTCTCTTCCGAAAATGCTTCCGTAATTGACTTGATTCCGTCAAAATCTTTCGACTGAATCTGAATATTGCCTAGGCTCGCTCCATCGGCAATCTCGAACTCTGTTTTGTTTTTCAAAATAATTTTTTCCATGATTTTTATTCCTTTCTATGTGTAAATTTACGAGTTACTAAACTAATTTAAACGGCAGTTTAAAAGAAGTTAATTTAATGCGATATAGCGTCGAAGGTGTTGACACAAGCAGCGTGCAGTGTTTTGTAAAAAATAATGTTGCATACGTCAATGTTGGTGTATATTATCGCCCAAAAGAGGCGATAAATGATTGGACTAAGATAGTTAGTAATCTTCCAATTCCAGCATATACCAAACCTAAGTTTGTAGGTTATTCGCAAAATGCAAGTGGCACAATTGCAGGTCTTTTGCTAAATGAAGATGGAGAATTGCTGATTAAGGGAGGCACTCCTTCATACACTGAGTTTATCTGCTCGATAATATCGTATCCTATAAAATGATATTACCTATATATTGTTTGCAAGATCAACACTGCACACAATTACTTCCCCATCAGCGGTTTCAGGAACAATTTTAACATCGTTATAAGCTTTTGCAGATGCAATATGTGTGGGTAACGGGATATTCAACAGTGTCCTTGTTCCGTTATCATAGCCCCGGCTGAATATGTCAAAATATAAAATGTTAGATTTTCTAACAACTCTAACTTTTGTTAAATTAAGTGTTCCAATACCTGAACTAGAAATTTTGGTTTTATCCTTATGTATAAGAATTATTTTTATTTTGTGAAAACACCCAACTTGACTATTCCATTCTTGATTTATTAGAATTTCTACAAACCCTGAAGTTGCGCCTTGGGCGCTTGATTCTTCCAAAAAAATAATTTCTGCAATTCTATACCAACCAGCGCCCAATCTGCCGATGGAAAACTTAGTGAATAGTTTAATGTCAGCAGATGGGTTTAATGCACTTATATCATTTTTAGTGGCTACATTATTTAAACTGCCGTTTAAATCACTTATCTGCTTTGCAAGTGATCCATCAATATTGGGGTTCGCCTGCCTTGCATCCAGGGCATATCCTTCTGCCGTTGTTATCTGGTTGTTTACTACATTCGCCGCCGGAAACGCACCGTTTATAGCGTTCTTTAAGGTATCAGCCAACTTGATAACGTTGTGAACCTCATCCATCGTGAGCGTTGTACCATCAATGTTGACTTGAAGTTTTCCACTCTCTCCAATCGAGAGGCCTTTTCCTGTTTCAACGCTCGGTTTGATTTCTGTTCCGTTGTATGTAAGTGAGCCATCTTTTGATTCTCCAAGTTTCGCAGCTACATCGCCGTCAATGCCATCAAGTTTCTTCTTGTCACCTTTTGCCATCAAACCATCTTCGGTACTGGTTGCTACATTTGTAGCGCCGCCGGAAATCGACTTTGACCAATATTCTGTATTACTCGTTGCCGTTCCTGCCGGCACATCCTTTTTTGCGAAATAAAGCGTATTGTTATAAGTTACTGCATCCAATCTCTTATATGTAACATCTGCGCTCCACTCGCCCTTTGGCACAATCGCCACTCTTCCTGCTATAGCCATTTAAGCCACCTCCCAGTTTAAATTTCCGTCATTGTCAACAGTAAAAATATCTCTCGAATTATCCGTGTAAACCAACTCGCCATCCTCATTCACATCAAAAGTGGCAAGGTTCAGTTTCTTGTCAAGATTATCACTGTACCCCTTGGCTTTTTCTGCATATTCATTTGCAGAATCCGCATAACCTTTCGATAAATTTGCCTGCGACTCCGAATCCTTTGCAGACTTGTCAGCCGAAACTGCTGACGATGCTGCTTTCGCTGATTCAACCTTAATGTCTGCTAAATAGTCCGGTCTCAATTTATCCTCGGTAATCGAACCGTTCTTAATAGAGAATGAATAGGTCTTATTGACACCCTCTCCGCTTACCGATACCACGATCTCATCTGAATCCTCAAATGTAAGAATTGGAATCATCGCACCGATATTCGCCGTAAACTTCGTGCCATCATCGGTTGTCATGGTTAGAATACCATCATCGGATAAAGCAAATGATACCGGAATCTTTTCAATGTTAAGGTCAAACAGAATCTTTTCGCCACTCAACTTCGTAATCGTGATTATTCCGGTATTTTCATCAATTTCCCAATCCTTAATCAATGAATTTGCGGTAATCGCATCAAACTTGGTTGCATCCATAGCAACGACACGATCATCAATCGCATCTAAGCCAGAATCCATTCTGTTAAGATTCATTTCGTTTACTGCCGTTTCTTCGCTAGGGAAGTTTTTCCAATTTATACGGCTATAAATCTTCTGCATAGGCTACCTCCTATTTCGCAGAACAAGCATCCACTGCATCTTCAAACTCCGCTCTGTCAGCCTTGAATATATCCTTGTTCGCCTTGTAAAGTTCCTCGTCCTGAATGGAATAATTTACATTGTGTTTTCCATCCGTTCCGATATTTGCATTAAAATAAGCAAATACTTTCTGTTTTCCATCAACCTCAACACTTGACATTCCACTGAAATTAACTGATTTTTGAACTGATAACATCTAACATTTCCTCCATTTTTTCTAGTCTTTTATTTAAAATATCAACTTCTCCTTTTAAAGCGAAGTTATCCAATTTTAACTCTTCAATCTCCTTTTGTTGCTTTTGAATCATATAAATGTGTAGCGCGTGGAATTGATCGTAATCAACTCGGTACACATCATCTCCGCCTGTATATTGAGCTTCGGCAGTATCGGTAAGCGGTTTTGATTTTCGCACAATGCTATATAAATCAGGATTTATATCATGATCGATCATATCCTTTTCAGTCCATTGAGCGATAACACCGAACTGATATTTTCCGTCTTCGCCAACACCAACACTATTTTTATACTTGTGCCTTGTAGGAATGAGATTCATATAAAAGTCTTCAATTGCTGATTCAGTAATCGAAGATATATCTTTTTTAAGTCTTTTATCGGAAAGTTTTGTCTTCAAATCATCATATGAAATCTTTGAACCATTAATCACGGTTCCGTTCATGTGAATACTGTTATATACGCCAGCGGTTGAATCTCCGGAAAACCACGTCACGGGGAGATCTGAATATGTAAGAAGAGCAGATCCATCATTTGCGTATATATTCCCTCGTGCACAAAAATTACTATTCGCGTAGAATCCCATAGCGCCACCGCCCGGAAGCTTTCCATAACTTAACTGACCGCTATGAGCGTCGCTGAACTCTTCATAAAAAGAGAGCTGACCACCAATAGCTGCGTCTCCTGTATCCTCGTCAACCTTGAAATTTCCACAGTCAATCTCTAAATGGTTTGCCCGAAGTGATATAACTTCTGACGTTTGATTAATCTCTGAAACAACCTCTCCATAGGAAACCTTTGTGCTGATCGCACTAGCAGTCTGCTGTATTTGAGAACTCATTACGCTATCCGCTTTCTGCCGATTTGTAACCTCGGTTTGAATCATTTCTGCGGTCTGCTCAAACTTGGAACTTGTCTGCTTGTCCAAATCCTCGTATTGCGACAACAGATGATCTGCATTACGTTCAAGTTTGCTTGTTCGTCTTTGCACGCTTTCCAATGTCTCACGCATGGAATTAACCTTTGCACTGTGTATTTCCGTACCTTGTGCTGCAATCGAATCACGCTTGCTTTGTACTCCGGTCAATGTTCTCTGCAGGATGTACGTCTCAACAATCTCACGCGTTGTATTGAATCTGATCGGATCACCAAGCTCCAAACACGGATTGCCGACACATGTACACGTTTTCAATGGCGTGTATGCCGCCTGCTTCATGATCGGGAACACGTTATTTGCAATCTGCTCCAGCTCCGCGCCGGTCTTGTCTGATACAAGAAAGTTACCGGAAATCACGTAGTTGTTTCCGGTAGTTCCAACAATAGCACCGGCATTATCTTCGCTTGTCTTGATTTCAAGCTGTGTGATTGCCTTACTCTGGAAGTCCTCGTAATCAAACGTGATGTAGTGTCCGGTCATGGACTCTGTATTTGCATCAGACGGAAATAAATTGTCAGATGGAAATAAATCTTCTGCCGGATAAAGTGCACTTGTGATTGCTTTCAGAAAGACATACTCAAACTTGCCATCACGGTTGATGTTTCCAAAGCATCCGTTAATCTCACAGATTGCCGTTACAACGGTTTTTCCGCTTATGCTAGACTCTTCTGTGACCGCACTTGAATCGTCCGTCTGCGTGGCTACAATCGTCTTATTGACCGTCATGGAATCATTGACAAGGTTTGTTTCGACTTGCGCAATTCCAAGATGTGCAAAGAAGCTATCGCGGAACTGCTTAAGTGTCATTGGAAAACTAAGCCCTGCATACCAAGACTTTACATCCGCATTGATAATGTCATACATAGCGTCATATGCCGTAATCTGCCGTTTTGTTCTATCAGACGTAGGAATATCAGAATAGACCTTATAATCGCCGTATTGAGTCGGATTCTCCGTATCTCCGTCAAGTGTTTCTGATATCGATATGGTTTTTCCAACTAAGCTTCCGGCAGTGTTGTGAGCAGTGAACTTAACGCTATTCGCTTCACAACAACCGAATTTCAATTCTGATTCCGAACATAAGCTTTCTTCTAGTGAAAACGTTCCGCTTTCAAGCATTGAGTTGTCGATCGCAACATTTGTGCCGACAACCGAAATCAGCATTTGTTTATCAACGCTAGATTCCCAATACTTTTCTTTACTTGCCATGATAAACACCTCCTATGAATGAGAACTTCACGGAGTCGTACTTTATTCCGCCTGCTACCGTGTACATAACCGGCTGAATGTCTGCAATATATCCGTACTGAGTCTCATAACCGCCAATCTCCGGTATGTATGCCGTGATATAACCGCCACGTTCATCAGCCTTGACGTAATTCTTGCGAATATTCGACCAAAACTCGTTGAACTCTTTCTCGGTCAGCATCGCTTTGGTTTCAAATTCAACCTTAATCGCCTTAAGCTTAACCGCGTCACGATGCTCATAGCCATCTTCATCACTCCAAGGCTCATAGTCCTGCATATTCCGGTACGCGCTATATGTGTCTTGCTTAATCAATCCGTTTGGTATCGTGTAATCGCCAAACTTGACTAAATAACCGCCATATCCCATCGTTTACCTCCTAAAAATGGGCATAAAAATAGCACCTACCATGTGGTAGATGCCATTTTGTCTATTGCTATTTAGCAACAGAAATGTTATTATTTAACAGAATCCTTGACGGGATTCCCTTCTCTGAGTAGTCGTTCAGTTCACGGCTACTCTTTTTTTATTTTGATTTCATTTTCTTGTATTCTCCTGCCGAATCATCGCCTATTTTGATGTAGTTTGGATCGCATAAAAAATTGTCTAAATCAACAACCGTAAATTGAACCACCCATTCAGTTCTTACTTTTGCTCCAAATCCATTTGTTGCGTCAACGTAGCTTTTTACCGCTACCAAGTCTCCGTCTTTTGCGATAGCTATGTCCTCTGGACTAAATACTTGCGATGGAAACTTTGCACCACTCGGGTTTTTCAAAGAGTTTTTGATGATTTCTTGCGCCATAATATAGTAGTGACTAGCTTCTGACGAATCATACGTTATTTCTCCAAGCCTTTTTGCGGTCAGTTTTACCTTTCCATTCTCATAAAACAAATAATCTGACTCTGGTACAAAAACACTGTATACCTTATCGCTTGCAGTTATTGCAACGTCGTATCCATCAGCATTGACATAGTACATATCAACCCCATCGACTTTTTTGTCGTACTCTATCTTTTTAAAGCCTATCTTCTTTTTCAGAATATTGTATGCTTTTACTGCGACTTTTTCATCAAGACCATCGTTCATAAAAGAAGTGACCACTTTATTATGCTTTTTAGGCTCTTCTTTTTTCTCTGTTTTGACAACAGGTTCTTCTTTCAACTCTGTGTTTTGATTTTCTTCCGGTTTTTCTGTATCTTCCGTTGCTTTTCCTAATTCCGATTCCGTCTCCGTATCTGTCTCGTATTCAATTTGTGTGCTTGGCTCGGAATACGGTTCATCCGATGTGCCGTTTCCAATAAATATGAAAATTATTGTCCATGCTATGCATAACAAAATAGCAATGATAGAAAATCTATGTTTTCTTTCCCTCTTGCCTGCAATCAAATCTATGATCGCAAATATTAGACCTATATAGCACATACATCCGAAAATAGAAAGAATAAATGATACTATGCTCATAGCAGAATCTTTTTTATCCTTATTCCCTATATCATCAAACGCCGTTTCAAAATTGCTTTTGTAAAGTCTTGATGCGCAACTCTTACAATAATTATCGTCTGCGTTATTTTTTTCTCCACAAACCCTACAGAACACAACATTTTGTTCGCTTTCTTCTTTCGGATTGTTCGAGGAATTGCCGATTTCGCTTCTAACAACTTGTTCCTTGTCGGAATTTTCATCTTTCACCAAAAAATTCTTTATTGGAAATCCACAATTTACACATATTTCAGCCTTATCAGATATTTCTTTTCCGCACTCTGGACATTTAATCAATCCCATAAACATTTCCTCCTCTAGTTATGATATACAGAATATACCACAACCTGAGAAGGAAGTCTATATTATACTGGATAAGGCGCGGTGCCGGTCTTATTAAAGAACTCTTGCGCACTCTTTCTTGTGCTATCAAAGATAACCTTTCCATCAAGTACAATCTGAATAGGCTGACCGCCGTTGCCGTTGCTTCTAATATATGAACGCAATACACGTTCCGTAGCTTGCGCTACTCCATTTGCAACAGATGAAACAATCTGATCGTTATTCATAACCGCCGTATGACCGCCAAGGTTTCCAACAAGTTCCGGTCCCGCTTCTCTTGCGATAAACATTTGACCGAAGTTTGGCGCGCCGCCTGCGGCATACTTCTTAATGCTATGCCATGAACCGCCGTAGAATACACCACCGTTTGCTTTTCCTATGCTTTTGCCTGCACCGCCGGATGTTCCGGTAATCTTCGCTTTGAAATCTAGAAATTTTTCTTTTATGTTGTTTACAAAAGACGTAATCAACGCAGTAAAACCGCCTAGCTTCTTATCACTAGACTTAATATTATCCTTGTTGTACGACAATTTTGCAGTGTAGTTCTTCAAAGATTTATCGCTTGTCTTTATTCCATCCTTGTTCTTTGAAAGATTAGCCGTATAGTTTTTCAACGACTTATCACCAGATGAAATCTTGTCTTTGTTAGATGATAGGATTGCATCAAAATCCTTCAAGATTTTATCTTTGCTACTGATTTTATCCGTTTTCTTGGATAAATTAGCATTAAAGTTGTTCAAAGACTTATCACTAAGCTTGATTTTATCGGTATTCTTGGATAAATTAGCGTTGTAATTCTTTAAGGTCTTATCTTTTGATAAGATACTATCCTTATTCTTTGCCAAGTCTGCTGTAAAATTGCTTAACGACTTCTTATTTTTAGGAACCGCATCTTTTATAGACGTAACACTAGCTTCGACTTTAAGCTGCTGAAAATTGTACTTTTTCTCCTCTGCCTTGCTAGTTTGACGCTTGTATGGATTAGCCTTATTTTTATTCGCACGTTTCTGCGCGCTTTTTTTGTACTCTTCCCAATCAAACGCCCTGCCATTTTTGTATGGATTAGCCTTATTATCCTCAGCGGTTTTCTTTCTGCCCTCGTTCCACCCATACTTATCAATGTTTGCCTTCCACTCTTTGAAATCTTTAACAAACTTGGTTGTAACATAGACGGACGCAGTAATCATAAACCCTGTTGCAAGTGTTCCTGCGATTCCTGTTCCAAGCGTAGTTTTTCCTACTTCTGTAGAAATGGCAGTTCCTAGTTTTGTGCTGAGACCTCCTGTTAACGCTTCTTTTAAAACGCTAAAAAGATTTGACCCCATTCTCTTTAATATAAAAGCGCCGATAATGGTCGTGATTGTCTCTGGTGTCAAAGAAGAAATAAACGTCTTTAATCCATCAAAAATATCTTTCCAACTAAGATCATCGAAGAACCCGCGAACAAACTTCCAAAAACCATCAACCCAACCATTGATAGCTTCTGCACACTTTTCCCATTTGAACTTTTTGAAAAAGCGATTGAATCCGCTTGCCAAATTTCTTCCGAACTGTTCAAAATCAAACTTGTCAGTAAAGCCTTTGGATGCGAATATCGCTGTATTTAACGCTCCTGCAATAACATCTGCCGTTGCAGTAAAAACATTCTCGCCTTTTTTATTATTGGAAAATAAACCATTTAAGAAAGTTGCAAAGCCGCTTCCAAAGTTTTTCGCCTTGGCGTAGATTGAATCCCAATCAATGCCACCAACCGCATTGACAAGCGCATTTCGAATTGATTTCCCAAGGTCTTCAAGGTTCTTGATACTACTTTTATAGTCCTTAAAAATGGTGTCAGCCGCAACAAGCTTTCCGGTCTTACCGCCACCGGAAGAACCGCTACCACCGCCACTGCCACTTCCGCTACCGGAAGAACCTTTATCTTTATTTGAACTGATTACTTTTAATTCATCAAATGCTCTGGTTGATTTCTTTGCTTCTTTTGCGGCTTTCTTTGTACCGTTTGCCGCGTTATTTGCCGCGTCCGCTACATTTCCATAGCTATCAGCTAAATCGTCCGTAATGCCTACGTCACTTGCTTCATACTTCCATCCGAATATTGAGCCGAGCGCGTCTGTTACCATCGTTGCAAACTGAATTACCTTTTGTAGAACCGCATTTAAAGTTTTTACAAGCGGTTTGAAAGCATTGATCAGAGCCCCACCAACAATGCCGGCTAACTGTTGAAACGACTGCTGGAGGATTGTTACTTGGTTATGCCATGTCAAATATGTTATCGCAAAGGCTTTTTATCCTCTACTTCTTATGGTTTCCCATAAGTTCGGCGTACATTTTCAACCACAGTGTTGTGGTTGTCGGATACTCTTGGGGATGTTATATTCTATACTCTTTCCATAAGAAAAGAGCATAGGTTCAATCCCTACGCTCTACAATGTGCTATAACTTTTATTTTATAGCCTTATCTCGGTATTAGCTTATTGACTTATCCACTTATAACCATAAGCAGTTCGTCCCTCTTGGTCAATTACCTTATGTATTGCTTTGTAATTAACTCCAAGAGATTCCCCAGCTTCGGATATTCTATCGAACACTCTTATAATCTCTCCGCTTTTCGCATCCACTTGCGCAATTTTTCTTCCTTTTTTGCGCTTTTTATAGATACTCAAATCTTTTATTGGAAAATCTTCTTCGTATACAAAAATATATCCATTTGCCGACTTATAAGTATTTGAAAGTACGCCGGAAATAGTTGTTCTATTTGTTCCGGTAATCCTAGCCGCTTCCTGCAAACTTTTAAATTTCTGTATAAAATTTCCTTCCATATCACATTGAATAATGCTTCTCATTCCGTTAGGTTCCGGCTTTCTATAGGCTTTCGCTCCGTTTGATTCATATTCATCCTCAAACATGAACATATAGCCCTTTGTCTGCCGCCTTTTTCCTTTACAATTAAGCAGAACATCCGCATTATGAAATCCGTCAGTTTCTGCATCCATTGCACTATCATAACGCTTAACATATTTCCCGTCAAGCGTCAGCAAAACAACTGCCCTAGCATTATGATATGGAGCACCCTTTCCGCCCTTTGTCATATTATAACCATTGCGATAGGTGTTAAACTTTTCAATGTAATACTTTTCCAACTCACAGGCTCTATCTTCACTTTCACACGTTTCGATAATTTCCCATGAGAAGTTGTCAAACCCGAATTCTTTAATTGCTCTATGAAAGTCGCAATCCTCTTTTTCGTAGCACCTTTGATGCTGCCACACCCTGCTATGAAAGTCACAAGTTTGACCGACATAAGATTTTCCGTTTATTTTATTTGTTGCTTTGTAGATATAATATGTTCGCATTAAATCACCTCAAACATATTATACAAAAATGTTCGCGCTAAGTCAACTTAGCTTTCACCGATTTTACCCGATTTTCATCGACATATTGCTATGCCGCGCGACACATGAAACAAAAGTTTCGTTTATCGGCTGTTCTGGCAAAGTCCCCCTGTGCTGCAGCTGTGTTAGCCATGACATATTGATACCTCAACATAGCCTTTTCAGCTTGCGTCATGGTTTTGAAGTTAGCTTCAATTCCTTGCGTAAGTGCCCATTCCTTAAGTGTTGCTTGGGTTAAATCTAAACCGTAAGTCCTTACATTTATACCCTCGGTTTCCCGATATTTATTAGGGGATTAGACTATCTCACAACCTCGTAAAAGGTCTCCGATACTTCGAGTGGTGCTAATCTCCACCCTACGGCTTTCGCCTAGTCGTTACACCTTCCTATTCTCATAGGCTCGGCTCGGTATTGCCCTCGTCTTTACGTTAGGGTTTTTACCGATAGCAAGAGAATCATTCTCTCACACCGCTTTTGCTTGCGTTCTTCGGATTATTCGTAATGCATTTCTGCATTAAGCCGCTAATGTCAACGGTCTGGTCTGTCCGGTAAAGATTGATTCCAAGTCCTCGGCAACTGCCGATTGCTCCACATTGTAGAATGATGCCATGTCTGCGGTCAGCTTCGTGAGTTGTACAGACATATCTGCCATCTTGCCTTGCGGAAATCCCATAGCAACTCCCATAGCTTGGAACCGGCTAGCAAACTGCTTGACTGATAACTCAGACATACCAAATTTCTGAATTGAATTCGCGGCAAAGTCATTTACAAGCGATTCGTACTTGCCAAATGTAGTACGGACAACATTCTCAACCTCGGTCAGACTTGAAGATATATCGATCGCATCCCTTATCTTTCCAAATCCTCGGAACAATAGGAAATATGATGCATACAACTTTCCGATTGCTGACGCAAGGGAAAATGACTTCTTGGTTGCACTAGAAGCACCGGAAGTAAAACCACTAAATGAGCTTGTGATGCTTCTAGCCGCCGTTCCTGCCGCCCCACCGGTTCTTGCCAACTTAGCAAGTGAATTAGTCATATCGATAAGATTTTGGCTAACTCTTGGTGCTTGCGATAACTCAGCCATAAGTTGTCTCATAGCCGTAGCAAGCTTTGGGATGTTCTCAATAGCCTTAGTTGAACTCGTGTAGCCTAATTGCTTGATTCCTCCGGCTAACTCCGTGAGTCCCTTAACAGAACTAGAAAGTTTATCGAATCCCTTTAATGATCCTGCAATCCGGCGCATTGAATCAGCCGCCGCAGATAACTTACCGGAATCAATTTCAGAAAGCTTTGTAATGTTTCTAGCCGCCGCACTGAATGATCTCGAATCGATGGCATTCATGGAAAGCATTGCCGTTGACAGTCTGCTTACTCCGGTTGAAAGTCTGTTAAGACCGCTACCATCAATGGATTGCAAGGAATTCGACAGTTTGCCAAGCCTTGTAACAAGCTTATCAATCTCGCCACTAGCATTCGTAGCCTGCGCTTGAATCTTAATCTCTAAAGATTCTAATTCCACAACCATTCCACCTCCTTTATGAAGTTATAGAAAAAGGCGGCAAGCTATGACACTTACCGCCCTTGAATTATGCTTTTTTCAACTTTCCTTTTTTGAGAAGTGTGAGCATCTTTGAATTTTCCTCTGATGTAAACTTAAAATTGGAAAATCCGTTCTTTTTTGCGATTTCCGCACGATGTTCTTTCGACACATCATCTTCCCCAACCGCTTTTAATGCTTCTACGATTGAGTTTGAGTTTCCCTTATACTTCGGATAATACTTGGTTTTGCATTTCTTTGCTCCGCTTACAACAATCACTGTATGACCTTTTATGCGCGTCACAAGAATATCTCCGTTGCGAAGAACGAACCCGGCATGATAAGAACCCATATCATCAAACAGACCGGATTTCAAAATTACCGGTCGTTCATTAGATGTATTAAAATCCCCCACATCCTTACCGGATGCATAGATAATACAAGCACGTACAAGGGAAGAACAATCGCATTCCGTCTTAACCTTTGTGTTGATGCCATGCTTAATGACTCCGTAGCGTTCCGATTGATCGTAGCCGATATTTTTGTTGCCACACGCAATCTTCATAGCTTCGGCTAATTTCTCCGCAACCTTATTATTCTTTGCTCTTAACACATTCCATCCCTTAGAATGGTTATAGAAATTCTGCATCGAAACTTCTTGTCCAGTCTGGTCTCCGGCTTTTCCACCAGAATAACAGTTGCCGTGTTCATCATGCCTAGCACTTCCGATAATTACTTCCATAGCAATACCTCTTTTCTTAAACTATCTTTGGCTTTGGTAAATGTGATTGCCTTGATTTAGCCGCCCATTCTTCTTCTGCCTTAAGCATTTCTCGTATCTCTGCATCGGGATCGTCCGTATTATGCTTTTCGATAGAATCGTAGCAAGTTTCTTTTACGTACTTACTATTACCCTTGCCGAATGTCGCGTCTATTGCGGTCACAAGTGCTGACGTTGCATATCTGCCGAACCACATATACATTTCCATGTCGCGTTGCCGCCATTCTGCCTTATATGCATCCACATAAGGCTTAAGCAACTCTGGATTCATCATATCTATATCATCAACGGAAAATCCGTAGCCTTTCGTTACCATAAGGTAAAACGGACGGATTTCCGCAACGTAATATTCCCATGTTAGTTCTTGGTCTTTGTCTTGGATGGGGTCTTTTTCTTCTCCTTCTCCTGCTCCTGCGCTTTCGCTATCGACTCCATCATCTGTGCTAAAAAACCGTTTGTCATCATTTCCTCCTGCATATCAGCGAATAAATCCATGCAGTTAATCTCGTTTGTATCAATCGCATCATAGAGAATGCTTGTTACCTTCTCAAACTGCTCATCGTAGCCATCGTTTGTGTTGTAATCATATCCAAACTCATCATTGTGATGCATCTGCAATCCAACAAGAAGCGTCTTAGGAAGTGTTTCAAGAAGAATATCTTCCATAAAAGAAATATCCTCCATGTCCTGTGTCTTCATAATATCCTGTAAGATATGTGCTTTTAACGATGGTCTTGTTGCGAACTGAATTGTATATTCTTTTCCACCTAATTTAACTTTCATGTTTTACCTTGCCTTTCCGCCTAAAAATAGGCAAGGGGCAGTGTTGCCACCGCCCCATTGTTGCTTTTTCGTTGCTTCAAGTTCTAGTCCGGCTATTCGTCCTCGCCTGTCAATTCTGCCGAACTACTATATCTCGACAGGCTTTCTACCCCACCACGGTTACTGTAAATGTTCCATCGTTATTATCAACGACCTTCAGCTTATCCGTAACAAGCTCTGATGCTGTGCTTGGAATAACTGTTACCGTCATTTCAAGGATTTCATCATTTCCGCCTACATCGTTAGGTGTGGCTGTTGCAGTTCCTACATATGCGTACTTCGCTACACCGCCAATACCGTCCGTTCCGTAAAGGTGAATAATATCAAGTTTTTTATCTCCATATCCATCCACCTTTGAAAGATATTCTTTTTCAAGGTTTCCTGTGATTTCTCTTGAATCAGAAGTCTTAATTCCTTTTTCAAAAGTCTGCTGGTCATCTTCCATTGTGGTTGACTCAACAGTGTTTGGCGGTGATGCAGGGCTTGGAACTGACTTAGCAGCAACCAAAAGATTATATGTTCCTGCAAAGTCAGCCTGTTTTTCCGTGTGCTCTTTTACAATGACACGTGTTCTATAGCTTGTCGATGCCATATTTTCTACTTCCTTTCTTATAATTGGTCTAAATGTTCTGTATTTCCGATTACACGAGTGGCACGGAAAGTAATTGTCCGAACCTTATCAGAAATCGTTGTAATCGGATTTGATACCTCAAAGCTTTGTAACTTAAAAAAAGACACCGCGTATTCCGCGATGTTCTTTATCTGAGTCCGTGTTCCCTTATTTGTAATTGTTACTTGAAATGTTGGGCGAATTGCGTTTATGGTCTTGGCTTCGTTTGTCCTTGCCGATTCAAGTGATCCAATCTGTCTAACAAGAAGCGTTGGGAATACTGCATTTCCGCTTGACTCTTCATCTTGCGTAACTTTGATTCCCTTGACCTTACCCTCCATGTACGCTTTAAGAAGGGAATATAAGGTGTCCTCGAATTCTAACGCCCAACTATTTAATTCACTTTCCACCGAATACCTCCCTTGCAATCTTTACATACTGTTGAATAATCTGTTGTTCCGCATTGTACATAGGCATTGTGGCTTTGATACCGTGGGTATAACGCCATGTTTCGGTCTTATCGTCCCAATAGTACCAACCATCATCAAAAGCGTGTATTTGCCCCGGATACGTGCCGACACCGAAGCCAAGTTCCGGCGCTTTTGGATTCTCCTTGGAATTGTAGAAAATTCCTGCGCCGAACTCGATTGCTAAAAGCGTGTAAAACGGCTCTCTGTTTTCCGAAGTGATTGTTTGCCCGGTTGCAATCAAAACTGCCTTGCATCCCATCTGCTCAGGCGTTTTATTCACTCTTACAGTGACAGTCTTTCCTATCGGGGACTCGGAAATGTGTTGAACCGCAACCTCTTGCCCGAGTTTTGATAACTCTTCAACAAGTCGGTCACATTTGCCTTGCAAGCTATTCTGATAATCCTTAAGCTGACGGATTGCATCATCTATGGATTTTGCCGACAAGTTAATCGATATTGTCTTTTTAGCCATAAAACCACCTACTTAATATTCTTGCGAAGCAGATACAAATCAACGGTCAATCCTTCGTCTGCCACACCTTTTACGATGTAATCCGCGCTTTCAGAGTCGGCAGTGCCATTTTCGGTGTATGAAACTTCCGATCTCTTCCAGATAACATCTCCTGCTTTGAGTGGTAAATATCCCTTATCTGTAACAAGCTGACAATAGGAAGTGCTATCATCAATTCCGAATTCTTTTACAAGAACCTCGGAAAGCTTGTTGCTAATATTCGCGTAAAACTCTTTCGGTTCAGAGAATCCTTCGACTTCTTCACCTTTTGGAATCTTATTTCCATTCGAGTCATGGTAATAAACAAACCCATCATCGGATTGATAACCTTCATAAAGAATATTGCCATCCTCATCACGCTCATAGATGAATACTTTTTGACCGCCTTGCGAATACTTCATTTTCTGCTTGTTGATATCAAGCATTGGTGTTTTCCTCCGGGATTCCGGCAACACTTGTCAGAAGTGATAACACTCCGGCAAGGACTGATGCAGAAAGAACATATTTCCAATCCACCGCGCCCATAAATGCCGCCGTTCCAATTCCGGCAACTGCCGCCTGCGCAACTGTCTTGATTGCTCGGATTCCGGCTTTCTTAGTCCAATCCTTCCAATTCCTCATGGCTTTTATCTCCTTTCCCTATATTAATCTCTTCAATCTCATGTTTCATTTTTGTAACCATTCCATTCCCGCCTAACGCATGGTACGCATCATACATCTCACAAAAGTTCTGATATGCATATGACGGTATTTCTCCGATTCTGGTGTACTTTGCATGGTACTCAATAAGTTGGACACGCAAAAGAAGCATTGTTCCTTTACTGTTCGCGTCCCTGCTTTTCTTTTGTTGTTTAAGAAGCCAAACTATATATCCAAGCACTATCGGAAGTGCCACAAGATAAGTTTGAATCAAAATACTTTTCATTTGAATCTCCTTTTGGCGCACTGCCCACCACCCTTAAAGTGCGCCTCCTGCACCATATTGCCGGAATAAGCAATGTGGTACGCACAATCTTCTTTAATGACCTATAGTCGATGTTTATAAGATTTTCACAAACGGATACACACCACTCAAAAGGCTATTGCGGTCTTTCCACGTGCGACTTACTCCATTTTCGGAATAACTTGCCATGTAAGCTTCGCCTGCTTGTGAGCGATCGTACACCGCCAAATTGACCATGACATTTTCAAACTTCTGAACATCACGATCAATCTGGTCTTGCGTGTACGTCTCTGGATAATTCCGTTTCTCGATAATCTCATTCCTTGCCTGCTCTAAAAGCTGTTCAATCAAAGGGTTATCTTCAAGGTCATCAAACACAACCTCAGAGGTTTCGCTATCAATATGAAATTGTTTCAATCTGATTTTTACTTGCTCCAAGGTTGTGTAATCTGCCATGATTTACCTCTTATTCATCTTTTGCGACAACTTTAGTGATTCCTGCCTTAACAGCACGATAGTTAGGGTCGCATTCGATAATCATAATTTCTTTTCCGGTCTGTGCTTCAATCTCGGAAGTTCCGTCCCAGGTTGCGTAAGTCTTCACGTTTCCAAGATAAGGAGGGAGTTTGCAATCATCCGCTACCTTGTACTTGTAAGAATTATTAGAAGTCTTAGAAGGACTTACAGTAATTTTGGTGAAACCAGTGTCAGAAGAACTTGCTGCACTGTTTACGACCAGAGTATCAAGTCCAGCTTCTCCCTCTGTCAGTGTTCCGATTACGATTCCGTAAGGGTTAGGCAGAACAGGAATAAACACGCCGCTTGCCTTAGTCCATTCAGCAACAGGGTCTGGTGTCGCCCACTGTGAAATTGTAATGAACTGTTTTATGGAAAGACTGGTAAATGCACTTGCCTTTTCCTCTTCCGGGGTAACACCCCATAATCCAGTACCAACTCTTCCGTTTCCGTTAGAAGCATACAGAGTAAATACATTGTCGGGTAAGAATCTCTTAGGGGTTCTTGTGGTATTCTCCTTATTGGCAACTCCGTACATATCATCATCAATCACCAAAGAAATACCGTACAGGCTCATTAACAGGTTATTTACTTCTGCCTGAGTAATAGCCATTCCAACAAAATTTACACCCTTAATAGCTTTCATAATGCCTTCGTTCTTAAGCATATAAGAACGCATTTTGGTAGAAGTTAATGCGGTATTTACAACATATCCTTTATCAAGAGCCATTTGCACCATATCCGCAACGTCACCAAGAATGTCATGTGTAGGGTCTTCCCAACCTTTGAGTGTCTTAAACTTGTTGACCTGGAAGTCAATAGCAAAATTAAGACCGTTTTCTTTAATGGTCATCTTACCGGTAGACATAACTTCCATTTTTGCAATTTCAGTTCTTGTCTTTACGGAATCGGAAAGTCTTCCCATATCATCATACACATAATCAATGAGATTGCTTTCTCTTACTCCATGATTAAGAAGCTGGCGAAGTCTTTCAGACTGGTTTATTTTCTCCTTAATAAGCAGTTTCTCAACATTAACTTTCTCGAATCCCGGTCTAACACCAATAGCAGCTTCGGTATCAAACGCATGAACCATAGCTGCGGTAGGTAAATCCATACCTTCGGAAAGCCTTTCGTATTCTGCTTCAAGGTTTTCTGTCTTAACGTCAGGAAAAAGTCTATCACCTACATAGTTTCTTGCGATAGAATAGTTCTGGGAAAAGTCCAGTCTATCCTTATCTGTAATCATTGTTAATACACTAGGCATACTGTTTTTACCTCCGTAATTTAATCAAAGTAAATTCCGCTTGTTTTAAGTGCGGTTTCGGCATTGGTATCTACTGCAACAGGCAAATTTGCCTTAATAACACGGCCTGCAATAATTACAGAAATAGGCTTCTTTGCGTCATCTGTAATATCAACATCTTCAAAGACAATTCCCTTTGCAGAAGCGTCATTTGTGGGAACTACAGTTCCTGCCTTGATAATCTTCTTATCATCTACCTGTGTTGCCATTGCCTGTGTTCCCTCAAAGGTTTTTAACACAAGTCCGACTTCACTTGCTAAAATGTTTACACCAGAAGTGTAAGTAGTGGTTTTCATATAAGCCATAACGTTTATACCTCCTTGCTTACTGTTCGATTACATAGCGCTGATTATATTTCTTTGCCATTTCAGCGCCTTTGCTTTCAGTTCCATCTCCACCGCCAGCCGTGCCACCGCCCGGATTGGTACTGCCATTTGCAATCTCCTGCTCCTTGGCTTGCGCTGCGGCGGTCTCTTTTTCGGACATAATCTTTCCAAGTTCGGCTGTATCAAAGCTGCCATCTTCTTTTACAATTGTTTTTGCCTGCTCTGCGGTTACTTTGAAATCGGTCATAGCCTTTTCACGCAAATCTCTAATAGCATTATTTTTCTGCAATTCTGCAATTTGCTGATTAGCTGTGTCTAATGCCTTATTTGCCTTTTCAAGCTCTGTCAGATTTCCAGCTTGCAATTCATCAAGCTGTTTCTGCAAGCCATCTGCCGTATCAGCTTTAGCCTTGTAGCCATCGGCTCTGTCTTTCTCTTTCTTTGTTTCGCCATTGACTTGATTCAGATAATTGCTTACCTGTTCATCCGTAGGCTCTGCCACTCCGATAGCGATAAGGTTTTGTTTTGCCTGTTCTCTTGTCATGATTACCTCCGATTCACTACGCTTTTTTACGTTGGTTGCTCAACTTGTGATTTCTCCTATTTCACGCATAGGTGCAAAATTTATAAAATAAAAACAGCCGCCGATTACTCGGTGACTGTCTTATCTTTGTTTGTCTGGCTCTGTGTGCCATCTGTATTCATTTTATTTATCAATTCTTGTGCTTTCTGTTCCTGTGCTTCTGCATCATCAATCGTTTTCCACAGATTATCCAAGTATGGCTTTGACAACAGGAATGTCTTTTCTGCATCTCCCCAAAGCCCAACCGACTTGATTGCGACAAGAGGATGAATGCCGGCTTGTAACAACTGATATAGTGTCTGCGACTTGGTGTACATATTGTCTTGTGGACTGTGATTGATCTGCACATCAAAGTCGCGCAAACTCAATCCCAAATCGTGATCCTGTATACGAATCACATTCAAAACAACTTTCGCAAGTCTTTTTTCAGAAGTTTTAACTATTGGATCTTTTAATTTTGCCCTAGTCTTTGAAAAATCCCATCCAGATCTCAAAGACACCGCCCCCATTGTAGAGCCTCCGTCAGATCCTTTATTCTGTTGTGGAATCGCTAAAATAGATAAGGTGTTTTCCCACAAATCATCCTTTGCGACTTGACACTCGGTCTGATTCAGTTCCTGCGTCATAATATCCACGTCCGCCTTGTTGTCGGTATTATTGGATTTTACGGTCAGCGCGTGTGACATACGCATCTGTTGGAATTGTTCATCATCAACCTCGCAATTTACGAATTTTACCCAAAACTGAACAAACTGCTCAACTCCATCCATTCGGTTTGACTGCATCGTATTGATTGCATCCAATAGCCCGATCACAAGCTCAATATCAGAAATGCGCTCATGGTTGTTCGGAAACTCGACAATCGGGATTCCGCCAAAGCCATGTAGTTGCCAATTTTGAACCTCTCCATTTACAATCTTGCACTCGTAAGAGTCCGTGTAGCAGAGTTTATACATCTGTCCATCAGCATCCTTAAGCTCTTGGATTGCTAAAAGCGGTTCTTCTGTGGAACGACTGTAGATAACAAACGTATTCATTGGTGTCGGTGCAATAATTCTAAATGGCATATCTCCATTTTTTGTAATCTGCACAGCCTTAAATGATGTTCCGGTTGCTGATTGCCACTCTCCCGCCTTAATGTCCTTTTCCTGCTTATTAGCATCGGTAAGATAATCGTTAAATTCATCGACTGCATTGTTTATACGGTCATCGTCTTTTCTGCTGATAAGCTGAATTGGCTCACCGTAAGTCTGACCAACCTTGAATTGAACAATTTCATAGGCATGGTTTTCAGATACCTTATTGGTTATATCCGCATTCTGTATCTTTGTCCGGTACAATACAGGCTGATCGCCCTTGTAGTAGTTCCACAGATAACGAATGATCGTCTTGTTGAAATAAAATGCACCAATGCAGTTTCCCACAACCTTTATGATGTTGTCTGCCGTAATGGTTTCAACATCCGTATATGCAATTTTTCTTCCGTATCTGCCTTTAACAAGGTCGTGAAAATACTGTTTATTCATATAAACAACACTCCGCTACTGCATTCTCTTTTCCGAATCGGCTTAGTCTCAATCTTTCCGGTAGCAACTCGATAAATAACAAGCTGGTTGCACTTCTTGCATCTGCATGGGTGATCTATTGTTGACCGTCCATCATAATGACCGGCTATTCGTCCGCAATCCGGACAATATATCGTTACTTTTTTCATAAATCCTCTTTTCTGCACAACAAAAGAACCGCCATTTCTGACGGTTCTTTGCGAAAGGGTAATATTGAAACGAACTACTTGATCTTTTACTCTTTTAGTTTAACACACAAGTTTTAGGAAATGTTATGAATCATAGTGAACTTTAGTGAACTTTAGTGTTATCCCCGAGATATAATGCACCGAATTTTGTTTCAAATTCTCTTAAAGCCTTTTTGCGAAGCTTCATGGCATTTCTGTATGAGCAATCCATATCAACAGAAATCACGTTCCAATCCTTGCCATCAATGTAATGCGCGGCTAGGACGATATACACATTTGTATCCTCCATACTGTCAATCTGCCCTATAATCTCCCTACGTTTTGTAACAAGTTCGTTAACAAGAACGTTGATTTCATTCTGCAGGTCTACGATTTTTGCGACCGCGCTTCCTAACTTGTCTTGATCTCCGGAAGATTGAACATCAACTTCTTTTGGGGACACCGATATGGAAGTTGCCATATCCGACAATCGCTTGATTTCCGACAATTTATTCTTGATTGCATGGTCAGTTCTACTGATCTGTGATAAATATTCATTGGTTGTCATGGCTAATACCCCCTTCTGAATGGATTTGCCGTTGCTTCTACTTTTGCTACTCTATTTCCTTTTGTCATTCGTAAAGCAAAGTTTGAAAATACATCTGGTACATCATCTAACTGTTTCTTTCCGGAAACCGAATACTGCTTTATCAATGACATCATTACTCCATATGGTTCTTTAGGCGTGTACTTGGAAGAATCCTTGAATATGACGTGTTGTAATATCCAAGACGAACACTGAAAAATCCTCGCTTCCTTGTTGGTCTCGGTCGGCATATCAGTTATATTACATATCCAGCCTTTGCCCTCGACACGCTTATTTACTTCCATAGCCACGCGATCGCCGCCGGCATTACGCTCAAACTCGCATTCCTGCACTTTGTTATTCACAAGGACATTTGCGGCGTTCTCGTACTGCATTTCATAGTCTGCCGTATTGTCGCAAACACAATCGACGCAATAGTAATCTTCTCCATACTTTTGCAGTATCGGCATAACGAAATAGTCAGTTCCTTTGCCTTTGGTATCGCATTGTCCGGTAATAATCTCCGGTTCTCCGTGTGGAAGATTGAGAAACCTACGGATTTTATCGTCAGGAAACAACAATCCTTCACGCTCAATAGGCTCCTGCTTATAAAGGCACTTATATGAGATTTCATCCATCAATAATTGCTGATCTTGAAAGAATTCGACCGTAAATCCGCTATATTCATAATCAAAGTTGCTTTCTCCGGTATTGGGATCAATATCCGGTACTGCAATAACCTTAACCCTTGGATTTCCTGCATACATATTTTGAATGCGCCCGATAACATCATTAACACTCCATCGTGTCGCAATATGGATTTCCTTGCAGTTATGTCCGTCTGTATCTTGGATTTTTCTCTGTCTGGCATCTACCGCATATTTATTCCACAACTTGTCAAGGATAGTGGGATTTAACGCTTCTTCGATTCCTCCGATCATATCATCGACAAGAAGAAACTTGGATGCACGAACCTTGCCTGCATTCTTGCTTCCTACAGATGTACATTGAACCGATGGGAACGGTTTGTACTTGCCGACATTAAACTGTTCCATCTTCGCGTCCGTTCTTGTTACAGACAAATTCGGAAATACCTCATTCCACGCATATTCATCCGGATTCGTTACAATTTCAATCATTCCATCGTAGTACATTCGCGTAATATCTCCGCTATGCGAATAAAACAAATTGAAATCATTTGGAAACCAACCTATGATAGCTGCGTTGAAAAACTTCTCGATCGTAGTTTTACCTGCGCCGGGGATAAGTGAGATGCAAAGAATATCGTATCTATCATCAATCATTCCTTGTAAAGCATCGACAAGACCAATTTTCAAGAAACATTTCCGTCTCGGCATATAAAACCGTTCTTTTGGCACTCTTTTCTTCTCGATGTACCGGAAAAAGCTATCAACAACTTTATTTTGTGCTTCAAGAAACAAAGCTTCGTAGTATTTATCAAGAAATCTGTACGATGTTTTTGTTTCAAACACAAGTTTCTCGATTTCCCACATATCAGATATGCCTATATCGCACTTACAAGCACTCTCAATCAGTTCTTTTGCCCTAGACGTACATTTAAGCAACACGTCACGTTTTTTTGCTTTATCAGCCATTCTGCACGTTTCTAAGTATGCATCAATTACATTCTCATCAACGCCATTCCGCTTAATGTAATTCTCGCAATCTTGTATCAGTGATTCGATTTCTGAAATCAAAAAAGAGCCTCCTTCCCTTAGTCATTGGAATTTGGCTCTCTGCGCATTTATGCCGTAGGCACTCTGCGTCTGGTGCTCTTGAAATATTTATTTTTCTACTACATCCAATTAAAATATAGCCTTACACCACATACAGGGCATTTAATACTGTAACTGCCAAGACCATCATTCATTACCCCTATCTGATCTGTTACATCGCATTCTCTTTTCTCAAATTCAAATACCGATCCGCATTTATCACAAGTTTTTCTTTTTGTTGGCATTATTGGTTCGTGTCGTTCTATTATTTTCATTATTTTGCCTCGATTCTGTTAATCGCCCCACACTTAGGACATTTTACTTCCGCTTCTCCTCTGAATCGCCCCAAAAGCCGATTGCAATTCGAGCAACGCTTATCATATAACGGCTCGGGCGGATTCATGCACTTTTCAAACGCATCGCGCTCGATAGATTCAATTATTCTTTCTAAACTCATCTTTCCAATACACCTTAAACCCTTTCTCCTCATATGCTTTCACGGCTTTATTTAGGCTATCAGAGTCTTCATATTTCTCATACAATAAAATTATCGCATCATCCTTTTCGATCGCGTATATGTTGCAATCCGCAAGTCTCTTGGCTGATTCTAAAACTGCTTTTGATTGCCATCTAGTCATTTCGTAGATGCGACTACCGATATTAACGATCATTCTTCCACCAACTTTCTACCGCAGATAGGGCAAAACAAAATCCTGACAAATGGATATGACAAAGAGGTTAATGCCGTAAACGGAAGTGCTGACGTTTTTAAGACAAACCTCCCATATCCGTAATCAACAATGCGAGTTACCATGTCTGCTTGCCCTAGCACACCCATATCGTTTGTCGAAGCACAAAGGTTTGCTTCTCCGTCTTTCTTAAGATCATCACAATACTTACACATATCATTACCCTCTCTTTCAATGTTCAAAATAGTTGCACGGAGAGTCGAACTCCGTCAGACCAAACCATGCCAATGCATTTCAAATCTGCAAATTCTACTTTGCAAAGAGTTTTCTGTTTCCGATAATACAACTACCATCCATAAGTCTCCCATCGACCGGAACTATTGCAGTAGTAACCGACTAAGTGGAGATAAAGACGAGCACGCCCGGAAAGCATCGAACTTTCTTTAGAGGTTTTGGAGACCTCTTTCTGACCAACAGACAGACGTATATAGCGGTCGTAGTGAAACCGCTACACTAAAATTGCTTTTGCACTACATTGTACAATTTCATGCGGACTTTCTACCGCTTACGGCACGCCCCTTTTTCCATATTGCGTGTCGTAAGTTAGCGCAGTGTGTAGGACTCGAACCTACAAGGCGAATAGACGCCCGACCGGATAGCAACCGGATCCAATTCCATTATGGGAACACTGCAAAATTGACAAGATGCACTCATTCAAAGGCTACCAAACACATATGGATATTTTCGAGTGTCCTGTCTGAACTGCTTTTGTTGTACTTCCTACTCACAGTCTTTTTGTTGTGCGTTTCTTTTATAATCCACTCGGCATACTCCCGTTAAAGAATACGCAAGACCCCTGTCGTTGGGATTGCAGGAATCGAACCCGCGACAACCCGGATATAAGCCGTGTCTTCTACCACTGAATTAAATCCCAATACAGTGATCGGTACGAGATTTGAACTCGTGTTACCACCGTGAAAGGGTGGTGTCTTACCGCTCGACTAACCGATCAGAACCGCCACAAGACGGTTAGCAATATGTTTTACGTGCTATGCATTGCACTATCTCGGGCATCGTGGGATAGATGCCCGAACCATAGTTGACTGCTATACGGATTGCACGTTTGCAAATTACGAAGCGGATACCGCTCAACACCATATAGTCTTGCATCAAAGACCTACCGGACGGTCTCTCACCACCCTTAACAGAATCGTCCTAGTAGGCAGAGGACTCCGGATAGCATAAAAAGTAATGCCTACACAGAGTCAGAAACGTCCGTATGCAAACGATAACAGACGAACTGGGTTAGCCGGACTCGAACCGGCAAATGCAGGAATCAAAATCCTGTGCCTTAACCATTTGGCGATAACCCAATGTTTTCCGTCCGCAAACACTCTTCACTTCCTAACGCAGATTCTCATATCGGACAAAGCAATGCTTGCGGACTTAAGTTATACCGGATGTTCGGATTTATCGGATTGATGCTCTGCGTCGCTGTTCAATCCAATTAGATCTCCGGTATAACCCGTTTTGTTTTCCTTTTCTTTTATTCTTTCAACCGCAACAATAATACGCGGATAAAAGCAAGTACCAAATATCGGATCATAAACAAACATATTCAATCAGCTCCAGATCATAAAAGCGTTGATAGCGGTAAACAAAGCAAGCGTGAATGAAACATTATGTGTTCCGTCCTTGCTTTTAACGCTTTCAACTCCAAACCATAAAAACAAAGCGATTGCTAATGCATCAATTGTTGTGATTACTGTTTTCAAAATCATATCTATACCTCCGGCATATAATAAACTGATTCAAATGTTGATATTGTTTGGTCTGGTCTCGAAAATCTTACTGCGGTACATGGAGTGTTCTTCGATCCGATAAAAGCCACGATCTCTTCATCGGTCATATTGTCAACAACAAGCTGAACAGGAGAATACGCCTTGTGAATGTCTTTGAATATCGTCTCGGCAATATTGCTAGACTCATAAATCCCGATCGTAACATCTCTATTGCCAACCCTTGCACGGATGCAATTATCATTGCGGCTAATAACAGTGCTATCAAAGTCAATCGACAGGTCGCGTTTCTGTGATACGATTCTCATTAATTGCCCTCCCATTCATCGCATACATGGTTGAATTCTACGAAATCTGCCGTATAGTCACTTGAATCGTTCACGCATACATAACCTTGCATTTTGTCGTATTGAGCATATTTGCAAGTGCCACAACAATCATTCTTCGGTTGTCTGCAATATCGTTCGTCATAACGCATAATGCTAATGTCTTTCCCGCCTTTGCGTTTTTGTGATAGTTATTATTTTCGTTAATCTCTAGTGGAATTTCTGCTACGATTGTAGCCTTTATCTCAAAGTGAATAAGAACTGTGTTCTTGATATTAATTCTAGCCTATAAGTGAAACTAAGTCTAGTTTTTTTTTGAATATTCGAAATACCGCGCATCTCATGGGTGCTCCTGCGGTGATGAAAAGGCGCTTTTTGTTTTTGCGGTAATTTGGGGAACTTAGTAGGCGCGAATTTTCGTTCCCATCAGACCCCCTCCCCCCATGCATCCAGCGGTCATTGTTCGGCAGCTTTTCTGTTGATCTATCGTCTTTCTTCCTCGATTTTTAGAATTGTGTGTCAATCTCAAACACTTAACACAATTTCAAAGTTTTTGTTATAACTATTCGCATAACCTCAGGTTTACGAATAGTTGCGAATAACTGAAATCGCTACAACCATTGATATTGCTGCATCCTAGAATTGTAGAATAACCACACACAATTTAAGGTGCATTTTCTTGGTTATTCTCGTCTAATTGTGTGCCGATTTGGTGCAATTCCGAGCCGTTCTTTTGTGCTAGTAATGCGCGCACATCGTTGGCGGTGAGTTCCTTGCGCTGTGTGGCTGCGTCTCCGATGCCGGGTTGATTCATGCCGAATTCATTGTTGCCCACGAACATTGTACCTACAGGGCTATTTGAGTCATAAGCGCGATCGGTGATGCAATCTTTACGACTTGTTTGCAATTTTTTCCAAACCTTAAAACTCGTCGAACTTGGTTCATCGCCCGCCCATAGATCTAGAGTCGTGGTTGGTATATTAAGCATATTAGAGAACGCTATGGTGCTAACAAGCTTATTATATTTATTGCTAAGATATATATATTCATCACACAGTATATTAATAACATCCCTGTCATACCTGTTAAAATTACTAGGAATACTGTTGTCATCAATGCTATATAATCTTCTGTCCTTTAATACGCTTGTATCTGGGAATAAATGTTTACCAACGTAAGTCATTACAGCTTTCCAAGGTCTTTGACCCTCTTTCTTTAGATCCTCTATGCCAAGATCAATACAAGCATTATCTATAGCCCTTTGTATATCATCTTCATAGATCTGTGTAGAACCAAGATCTACTATCAATTTTGTAATATTGTCGCTCATAGCTCTACACCTCCAATCCTTGATGATATATTTAACGCTACACTACTTTTGCATCTAAATCAAGTATAATTTTTATTCCGGCAATAATAAAGCCGTATATAATATATATCCGCGTACGTGCGTCCATACTGTATCTATACATCTATAGGTTTTGTATATACTGCATATATTCTTGTTTAATATAAATATTAAAATATATAAATAAAGGGGGGATATATATACTTACCTTACCTTACCTACGGATACAGAATGGATACAACATGGATACAGAATGTATACAAATTTTATAACATTAAAGCGATAGAGAGTATATATCTCTTACTCTTTCTCTATACTCTATCTCTGTGTCACACTTCCGCACAATGTGACGCTATCAATTAAAAAAGACATAGAAAAAGAGTCAAAGAAACTCGAATCAAATAGACTTGTTTATAAAAATTTAATAAAAGTTTTATGTTTGCTTTATAGTTTCTTGGGGATTTTTTGGAGTTTCAAAAAGACATGCCCGGATACGTTGTTGATTTTGGCAAACAAAAAAGACCGAGCATTTTGCCCGATCTTTTTTTTACATCATTCTCAAATTATACTAACCACAAAAACAATATACGTCAATTTCTATTCGAAGTCAAGTCTTATTTAATTAACCGAATGATACAACCCATTTCAGCAGCGCGATATACTTTGATCTTATCCGCATTTGCTCTGAAAGTCATTTCTTCATCATCGTAAATCTTTAACCATCCCTCGAATTCGCAAACAAGCTTGTAATGTTCCGGGATCTCTGTTTCTTGGTCAACAACATATGCGCTATATGATCCGTCTGATCCAAAGTGCAATTCGGTTGTTTTAATGCCTCCATCGGCGTATCCTGCCACGATAAGTGTTGCAATGTCGCTTGATCCAATAAATTGTTTTCCGTTCTCTTTGTAGTTTTTCATCTCGTTGTCCTCCTTAATATGCTTGCTTTCTTGATCTGTCTATACTATAACATTTTGTGCCTTATATGTCAATAGTTTTTTGTGCCTTATTTCAAAATTTTTTCATCATGCTCCAGCTTTTCCGCAACCGCCAATTTAATGAAGTCGTTCGCGCTCTTGTATCCAAGCTTTTCTATACGTTCTTTTGTGCCTTTTGTGAATCTGCAATTAACGCGCTCAAACTTATCATCATATTTATAGATGGCTCGTCTCTTTGCTTCGCTTGTCTTGTGTTCCATAAATAATACCGCCTTTCTGTATTCTTTTTATTCATTATATTCTTTTGTGCCTTGTATGTCAATAATAATTTTTGTATCTTTATTACATACGCACATGTATTTTGTGCCTTATACGAATTGCACAATCAAAGTTCTTATTTGTACCTTATATTTTGTTTATATTGCATCTTGTTTTGTGCCTTATATTTTGTTATTATAATTACAACAAATAAAACAAAAGCCGGTTGCAACCTACCAAGCGAACAACCGGCACCAATCAAAGAAAGGCGGATACATTATAACACGTATCTGAATGGTAAACAATATGTTAAAAACAAATTCAAAAAAAGCTATGGAGAACATCAGAAAAGAGATCATGGACGCATACGAGGGAGCCGAAGAGTATTACACATATGACGGAAAAGAACTTAAAAAAGAATATAACTATATCTGTAAAGATATTATGGATGCGTTTTACAATGAAAAGTGCAAATTTGATTCATGCTATGTTGCCGGACGTATCAGCAAGCAAAATTTGTTCGTGGATTGGATGCAGGGTCTTCCAACCGCTTTTCCTGTATCTGACGATATTTTTCTTGGATCTGCGTCTGAATGGGTAGCCAAAGTTTTAGAAGAAACGGAGCAAGAGCAGCAAAGATACAGCGATGAAGAGGCTGAAAATTTGGCTTGCTATCTTCTTTATAGAGAACTTGAAAAACACGCAAACAAAGCAAGATAAAAGATCAAGCAAGGCAGGCTTTTCCGGGGTTCGATTCCCCGGCTTGCTTTTACTCAAAATAAACAAATAAAAGGAAAAGAGGTAGAATAAATGGAAGAAAGATATATTTTGCACACAGGAAAAGGCGTGCAGATCGTAACAGAATCGCAAGCAATTAACAACGCGCTAGATCAAGAAAAAAGCGGCGCTATTCCGCGTTACTCATTCCGGGATTATAAGACAGGGGAAAAACTTACACCGCCAGGGTGGCTTGTGTGGTCAACTTTTGCGGAAAGTTGCGGTGTTGTGTACCGCAGATCTGACGGAAAAATGATTGTAACAACAGGATTTCAAGGGGATTTTGTTGTAATTTAGGGCGGCACAAATCCGCCATCTTTCGCGTATTGGCTTTGTTACAGACAATTGCACGTTGACAAGTGTATATGCGGTTGTGCGCGATTATTTAGCCTTATGCAGCCACAAATACGCATAGGCATGGCATAGCTTGACAAGCGCGACAAATGCGCCTACAATGGAATATAAGCATATTCTAACGGCACAAGTACGCCCACGCATGGCGCGATCGTTCCAAAGCTTTTCAGGATCAGCCGGAAACGGTTCGATCTGTGCCCGCTTGCGGTCAACCATCTATAGTTGTATGAATTTTCACGCAATTCTGACACGCCACGATAATTGCACGTTTGTCGCACGAAATCCCAAATTTTCAATTTTCATATTCCGACTGAAAAATTGCAAGGTAGGGGGGTATTAAAATGAGATGAATTTGGGGCGGCGCGCGGAGAAATTTTCTTTTGTATTTGCCAAAGCAAGCGCAGTATAATCACTTTTGCTCAACTCTTCTATAAGCTTTTCTCTCGTCATTTCCGGATTTGTCCGGCGCACATACTGCAAGAGTTCTGTAATTTTATCCATCATGCAACCTCCATAAGTTCAATCAATAGTCTGTCTGCTATTTCTAATACTTCTCTTCCGTATGTAGCCAAGAAGTCTGCTACAATTTCCTCTGTATCAATATCCATGTATACATTATACGAAAGACAGAACGCATGACATAATTCGTGGCATAGCACCTTGTCTAAGAATCCACCGCGCAGATCATCCGCGATATAGATAGTTTGCGTATTCCGGTCTGTCATACCTACAGTCCTGCTACCATCGCTACGCATTAGCATAGTGTTCTGACGCGATATTTTGACGATTTCCCACTTTTTATCATTAATCTTGAACATCTTACCACCTCAAAAAGAAAGGGGCGAAATCGCCCCAATTCTTACATTTTAGTTACCAACGCGGTCAGTTTTCGCTTGGTCAAGTCCTTCTCTTCTGGTGACATTCCTGCGATCAGTTCCGTTACATCCTCAGAAAGAGACTTCATGTACTTTTCAAGTTCTTTCATTTTGGCATCCTTGTCCGCGGTAGAATCGCCATGATGCATCTCCTTGGTCTCGATATAGCTTCTTCTGTTTACTCCGGCGCGTCCTTCTCTCACATCGTGAGTGTCAGCTTTCATTCCATCATCATGCATTGTCTCGGTAAAGAACATTCTACCAAGCATAGCGCGGTCAAGGTCTCTCATGCGTTCAGCTTCTGGCATGGATTCCCACTCTCGGTAATCTTCCGGCATCTGATGATAGTATGGCGGTTCTGTATAACCTCTGCGCGTTCCGCGACCTTTTGGCGCAAATCTTCCATTTGCATATCTGTAATGATCGTAATATCTTCTGTCCGGATAATCTTCGTACTGTTCAAGCATACGCATAATATCCTCATTATCTTCAGACTTTTTCATGGCTTCAACAATGTTATAGTCCTTGTCAAAGCATACGATGTTCTTTGCAATTTCCGTCCAATCCTTGAGATCATCAAGGTTTTGTCCCTCAAAATTCTCGATTCCAATGCCGTCAACGTGGGCTTTCACGCAATCCATAATCTGTTTCGCAAACTTATGCATAATATCAAGCCTCCCTTACTGCAATCAAATTACTGTTCTGCACCTCGATAGCCTGTGTAGACGTATTCTGCACGGCTACGGTACTGCAACAGCCGCAAGGCACATCAACGTATGCCTGTGCCGATACATTAAAGAAATTCTCAACTGCCGCTGGCGTTACAATCATTCTTGTTGACTGTAATGGTTCCCCATCAACCGCGATCGCAAGTGATATAGCGCCAACTGTACCGCCTGTCGGGATCTGAATGTTGCCGGAATACGACACAAGGAATCTAGCCTTGCATTGATTGGTAATACCTCTTAATTTAATAATTCCACTGCCCTGTCTGTGTACAATACATTTACTACCGCAAACCGGCGTTTCTGTAAATGCCACATCTTCGCCGGCGGCAACTGTTTGTAATGCAATTCCTGTAATTTCCATTATCCTTACCTCTCTTTCTAAAAAATAAGGGCAAACCATACAAGTCTGCCCTTTAAATTTAAGTAATACTGCATAGCAGACATGATCGAGTTAAACTCAATTAAGATACTCAATTATTCATTTTTGCGTAGCAGCTACTTTTAGCAGCTACTTTTAGCAGCCACAACCGGTGTTGCATCCGCATCCATATGCATAAGCATTTGGGTTAGGTACGACATATGCCGGGATAGCAGACGGATTTACTGCATTGATAATCTGCTGCGTCTGAGCTGCCATCTGAGTTGTAAGCAGTGCACTCTGACGATCCTGTGAAGCCGCTCTGCGAAGGTCGCTATTTTCTGCCTGTAAGCTAGAGATTTTCTCATTGCAGAGATAATCAAGAATAGCGCGTGTCCCTGCGTTCTGACTGTCGATAATGTCTCTCGTGTTGCTGTTCATGGTGTTCTGCAAAGCGCAAGTGTTCTGTGCCATATTGTAGTTAACACCTTGAATAGCTTCTCTTGTTTCGCAGCAGCAATTAGCAAGCTGAGTCTGTAAAGCATTCTGTCCTTGCATTAATGCAACATTTGTAGTGTTGAATCCCTGCTGAGTCTGATAACCTAAGTTACAGATAGCATTGTCTACTCCGTGGAATCCGTTCATGATCGCAGTATTCTGCGCATAGAATCCGTCACAGAGTCCATTTGTGATTCCGTCAAGTTTGGAAAGAACTGCCTGGTTGTCAAATCCTCGCTGAATAGCCGAGTCGGTGTAAGCAGAAGCGGTAGAGTTCATTCCTCCGCCGTTGTTGCCCCAGCCTCCGTTACCCCATCCGCCAAAAATTGCGAAAAGAATAATTAAAACCCACCAGCCGTTGCCGTCTCCCCATGCTCCGTCATTTCTGTTGTTTCCTGTCACTGCCGCAATATCGGCAAGTGATGGTGAAGTTGAATTAAACATTTAATTACCTCCATATGTGTTTATTTACAAATGGGATAACCGGTCATTGTGTGCGCACTCCCAAAATGTACTAATTCATGCCAAACTGATTCATAATTCTATTTTTTATTTCATCCGGCGTTGTTCCGCGCTCTTTACAGATATTCTCGGCAAGCTTCTTAAGACCATCAGAATCTCCGTTCTGCATCATCTGCATAGCATTTTTAGCCATAGGATTATTCATAACTTGGCTATTGCTTGCCATCTGTTGTAAAAGTGCTTGCGGATTTTTTATTGCCTGCATCATCTGGATAGGATTCATAAAATCACGCTCCGTTCTTGGACTAATCTTGGACTAAATTTGAACTTCCCTTAGTCCTAGCCGACTTTGTTGTAGTCTTTGCCGGCTCTCCGTTAATAAGTTGACCTATCTTATCTGATAGTTCGTCAAATCTACTCATAATTGCCTTTGTAGCATCGTCAGATAGGCCAATTTGCAATTTTTCTTCCACATTTGTGGAATTGCTAGAGTTATCTTCTAAAATTGGCTTATAGGCTAAAATACGAGTTCTACCCTCATTTACAATCCACTGTTTTGCGAAGATCTCAGTACCGTCAGCTTTTGGGAAAAAATACATTCCACCATCCATAGGAACATCCATGCTTCTTACCATCTCAACGCTATCAACAATCTTGCCAAGCACATTCATAGGTTGTTGCATGGTCTGTTGCGGTTGTGGCATCTCCTGCGGTTGCTGAAATCGCATCATCGGATTGTACTGATAAGCCGCATAACTCGGATTCGGGTTATACGTCATATTCGGATTCTGCATCGGATACATCTTTCTCCTCCTCTAACACTTCTTGTATTGCGTGGATCATAGCCGATTGATAAACCAAAGGAACTTTTGATACATCTTCTCGGCTTAATATTTTTTCCAAAACATTGTCTGAAAACATTCCGCATCCCTCCTATGCCTATATTTTTGCATAAAAAAATACGGTCATTCCGCAACAAAACCGCAGAAAAACCGCAATAAAAAAGACGCTCAATGCGTCTACTCATTCTACCATTATTTAATTTTTAAAGCACTTGTGCAATTTCCCCTTTCTCTCTAAGCTTATAGGCGTTTGAGTACCTTTTTGAGTACCTTTTTAATTTCCACCCCGCAAAACGCCCAATTTATGCGGGTTTTAGAGTGGACTAGACGGGAGTCGAACCCGTGTCCGAAGCACAATCCCCTGTCCTTCTACGAGTGTAGTTTGTTATTTAACATTCCCTCTGCCGGTCGAAAACAAACATCCTCCCGGTTTCAGTAGCTTCATGATACGCCCACATGCGCAAAGCTTTGCATGTGTCGTTTCTCACATAGTCGAAGCCTGGGTCCTAAAGTGTGAGTGCTCTAGGTCAGACTGCTGCCATTAGGCAGCGTATGCTAAATTATCTTCAGCGTTTAATTTTAATTTGGCCATTTAACGCATCGCCATACGACTCGCTTCTCCAGCTTCACGTACCCCGTCGAAACCATTACTAGCCCAGATTTAATTTTTTGCCGCGGGTACGTGAAGCTACGCTTCACGGTCTCCGCTTCGCTCCGGTCCGCCCAAAGCCAAGGTCCACCGGACCTTGTGGGCCCCGTCGAAACCATTACTAGCCCCTGCAATGTTTTTGCGAAGCAAAAATATTGCCACGCGAACGTGCTTTGCCGAAGGCAAATTTTCATGCACGTTTGCTTCCCGTATTCCGAAAGCATATAAATCGTGAACTAATTGCTACGCGCCTATCCAAGGTTACGCACCTTAAAGTCTCTCTCCGCCTCTCGCTTCTGATCCTTCTTGGCAATGTCCTGACGCTTATCATACAGCTTCTTTCCTTTTGCCAAGGCAACCTGAACCTTCACGAGGCTTCCCTTAAAGTAGACTTCCACTGGAACAATGGTGTAACCCTTCTGGGCAATCTTGCCCAGCATCTTCTGGATTTCCTTCTTGTGCATCAGAAGCTTGCGCGGGCGAAGAGGATCCTTGTTAAAGATATTCCCCTTCTCGTACGGACTGATATGCATACCATACAGAATCACCTCTCCATCCTCGATATGGATGAACGACTCCTTGATACTGCACTTGCCCATGCGCATGGATTTCACTTCCGTCCCCGCCAGGGCGATACCGGCTTCAAACGTTTCTTCAAGAAAATAATCGTGATAGACTTTCTTGTTATTCGCTATTAACTTTCTGGCTTCCTTCGCCATCCCGGTATCCCCCTTTCCGGATTTATGCACAATCTGTACCATATAGAATATATGATTTTGATTAAAAAATCAACACACAAATCGAAATAATTATCGGTACAGAAAATCCGACAAATTCCTTTATTTTTCGTCTTCTTCACCCGCAAGAGCAAAATCGATCGTGCGCATAATCCGGTCACAATGCTCGACACGGACCTGAACCTTCTGTCCCAGCTTGTATCTGCGGTTCGTTGCCTCGCCGACCAGCTCATACGTATCCTCATAATACTGATAGAAATCATCGGTCAACTCCGTCACACGCACAAGACCTTCCACGGTATTCTCCAATTCCACGAAAAAGCCCCACTCGGTCACACCAGAGATCACACCCTCGAACTCCTCGCCGATGTGCTGTTCCATATACTGGACCTTCTTGAGCTTGACTGTCTCACGTTCCGCCTCATCCGCGCGGCGTTCCATCTCGCTGGAATGCTTCGCAACCTCCGGCAGAATGTGTTCATAATGATCGATCCGCTTTTCGTTCAATCTGCCGCGCAGACTTTCCTTAATAATACGATGGATCTGCAGATCCGGATAACGGCGGATCGGTGACGTAAAGTGGCAGTAACAATCTGCCGCCAGACCAAAATGTCCGGTATTGTCGATCGTATACCGCGCCTGCTTCATTGAGCGCAGCGTCAGCCTGCTGATGAGCGCTTCCTCTTTCGTTCCATCAATCTTCTGCAATAATTTCTGTAACTCCTTCGGGTGCACCTCGTCTGCACCAATATGGAGCGTATAACCGAAATTGTTGATGAACGTAGAAAGTTTCTGGATCTTCTCCGTATCCGGATTCTCATGCGTACGATACACGAACGGAAGCTCTCTCCAATAGAAATCAGAAGCAACCGTCTCATTTGCTGCCAACATAAAATCCTCGATGATCTTCGTTGCCACATTACGGTCATACGGTCTGATGTCGATTGGATTCCCCTGCGCATCCAGAATCACTTTCGTCTCCGGGAAATCGAAGTCAATCGAGCCCCGCTTCATGCGCTTTCCTCGCAAAATGCCAGCTAACTTCTCCATCCGCACAAACATCGGCACAAGTGCCTCATACTCACCAAGGAGTGCTTCCTGCTGCCTGCGCACATTTGCATCTGAAACGATTTCCGTTTCTCTGTCTGCATCATCCTGTTTGCCATCCACTTTCTCCACAGAAGCATCTTGAGAATTTGCGGCATGATATGCTTCTAAGATATTCTTCACCTGCGTATAACTCATCCTGCGATCCACACAGATCACGGTCTCCGCAATCGTATGATCAATGATCTCCCCCTTCGGGTTGATCGTCATAATGCAGCTGAGCGCCAGCCGGTTCTCTCCCTGATTCAAGGAACAGATTCCATTGGACAAAGCATGCGGCAGCATCGGGATCACGCGGTCCACCAGATAGACCGATGTACCACGTTTCAACGCCTCCACGTCCAGAGCACTGTGTTCCTGCACATAGTTCGATACATCCGCGATATGCACACCAAGAATATAATTGTCACCGTCCATCGTGACAGAGACCGCATCATCAAGGTCCTTGGCATCCTCGCCGTCGATCGTCACCATCTGCCAGTCGCGCAGATCCATGCGCCCTGCCATATCCGCTTCCGATACCGGCTTGGCAACATTCTCCACCTGCTTTAACACTTTCTCGTCAAATTCAACCGGGAGCCCATAAGCGCGGACAAGCGATAGAATATCAACCCCGGGATCATTGATATGTCCAAGGATTTCAACGACTTTGCCCTCCGGTTTCCTGTCTTTCTTACCGTAGCTTGTCACCTCAACGACTACCTTATGTCCACTGACTGCCCCCTTAGAGCGCTCCTGCGGAATAAAAATATCCGAACCGAACTTCGGATTGTCCGGCACGGCAAAGCCGAACGTCTTACTCTGTTCGTAGGTGCAGACAACCTGCTTCATACCACGCTCAAGAATCTTGACAACGGTTCCCTCTCTCCGTCTTCCGGTCGTTACCGGAGAGACTGTGACCTCAACCGTATCCATATGCATCGCACCATTTACCTGCGACTCCGGAATAAAGATGTCCTCCGTCTCTCCTTCCACTGACACGAAACCGAAGCCCTTCGGGTGTGCCGTAAAGGTTCCAATCATCTTCTTGATCTCGGATTTACTGTACTTGCCCCGCTTCGAGCATTCAATCCTGCCCTCCGCCATCAGATCCGCAAGGATTGCTTCCAATTCCGGCCGCTGCTCCTTCTTGACACCGAGCACAATTGCCAGCTCCTTGATCTTCATCGGCACATACATATTGTTGCACATAAAATCGTAGATCATCTTCTTGCGCTGCTCATATTTATTCGACATAATTTTCACCTCTCCTTCGTATCTTTCCTTATTATGATTATGCGCTTGCAAAACTCCTTTGACAATACACGAGAAGCTGTATCCCTACGTCTAGTACCTATGTGGGACACAATTTTTGAGAACCATCCAGGGTTCATTGCACCGCATAAAAAAAGGCTGCCGATTCTCATCGACAGCCTCATCTTAATCTTACCAGATTCCTAAATTCAGTACCATTGCAAGTACAAGGAAAAGGATTACTGCTACTCTTGTAAGCTTCACAAGCATTCCTTCCATAGAACGTCCCTTATTCTTACCCCAGTAAGTCTCTGCTGCTCCGGCGATTGCGCCAAGTCCTGCAGACTTACCTTCCTGCATTAAGATAATTACTGTAATGACAATACTCAGTATAATAAATACTACTGTTAAAATCGTATTTAAAACGGTCACGATTTCCACCTCCTAGATTCTAAACTCACGACTAATCGAGTATAGCATATCCTAGACATCATTTCAACTTCTTTTTGCTTTTTTGTATGATTTTTTGTATGATTCTTCCATATTTTATTATCATTTTTATTTTCATTTAGACGAGAATACATTATAATAGAATTATGAAATTAATTCCACAAATTCAGGAGTAAATCATGCGAACCAGACATCGAAACAGATGGCTGCTTTCTGTTCTGGTCAGTCTGTGCCTCACACTTGACAAGACTGGTGATGATGATTTCTCCTTTGCGATTCCCGGTGTGTCAAGATTTCGTGTCAGCACGTTTAAGCAGCGTGGCTCCTACTCTGCTGTCATCCGTGTGATTTCCCTCACACTCCCGCAACCGAGTGAGCTGCACATCCCGGATGCCGTCATGAATCTCGCAGACTCCAGACGCGGCATGGTCCTTGTGACCGGACCTGCCGGAAGCGGTAAGTCCACAACACTCGCCTGCCTCATTGACCGGATCAACCACGAGCGCGAGGATCACATTATCACGCTCGAAGATCCGCTTGAGTTTCTGCATCGCCACGAAAAAGGCATCGTATCCCAGCGAGAGATCAGCACGGACACGGAAAGCTACGCTGCTTCGAGCAACTTACAGGTGCGAAGTAACGTAGCTTTTTATTTTACACAAGATTCTCTGTAATTCGAAGCAGCTGGTTATACTTTGCGGTGCGCTCACCTCTGCAAGGGGCGCCCGTCTTGATCCAGCCTGCATTGACAGCGACTGCAAGGTCAGCGATAAACGCATCCTCCGTCTCACCGGAACGATGCGAGATGACCGCCTTGTATCCACTTTTTTGTGCCAGTTCGATCGCATCCATCGCCTCTGTGAGCGTTCCGATCTGGTTTACCTTGATCAATACCGCATTCGCCACACCAAGGTCAAGTCCGCAATGAATCCGCTTCACATTCGTCACAAACAGATCATCCCCGACCAGAAGCACTTCTGAGCCAAGGCGTTTCGTCATCTCCTGCCAGCCGTCCCAATCGTTCTCATCCAGACCATCCTCAATCGATATGAGTGGGAATTCATGAATCAGATCCTCGTAGAGTGCGATCATCTCCTGTGCGCTGCGTATGATTTCTCCGCTTACACCTGCTTTTGCGTTCCTTTTAACATTCACCCCACCATCATCATTCTTCTCTGCCCTCTGACCATCCGCAACATATCCCTCTCTCTCACGCGTTTCCCCCGGGAAATGATACATCCCATCCTCATCACTGTACAATTCCGATGCTGCTGCGTCCATCGCAAATGCAATATCGCTTCCCACCATATAACCGGCCTTCTCCGCTGCACGTGACAGATAAGAAAAGACTTCCCTCGCATCCTTGAAATCCGGTGCAAAGCCGCCTTCATCTCCCACCGCAGTCAGCATGCCGTCTTCATGCAGGATCTGTCTTAGGAAATGGTAGACCTCCGCGCCCATGCGCAGTGCCTGTTCGAACGAATCCGCTCCTACCGGCACAATCATGAACTCCTGAAAATCCAACGCATTCTTCGCGTGCACACCACCGTTGATCACATTCATCGTCGGCATCGGCCAGCGCTTCGCATTCGTTCCTCCAAGGTAGCGATACAGTGGCAGATCAAGCGCATTCGCTGCACACCTCGCGCAGGCAAGTGAGACACCAAGCAACGCGTTCGCTCCCAGATTTCCTTTATTATCGGTTCCATCCAGTTCCACGATCCTGCGATCGATCTGTGTCTGTTCCAGCACATTCATGCCAAGAAGTTCATTCCTGATTCTTCCGTTAATATGTTCTACCACTTTCTGTACACCGAGTCCAAAATATTCCGATGCCCCGTCTCGAAGCTCAATTGCTTCAAATCGTCCGGTGCTCGCTCCGGATGGCACAGATTCCCGTCCGGTAAATTTTATCCCGTTGTCCTCCCTCTGCGCCGTCACTTCTACTTCAACAGTCGGATTGCCGCGCGAATCTAAGATTTGTCTTCCGTGAACCTCAGTAATTTTAATTTCTAAAGACATAAAAACAGCCTCCCTTTTTTGCTAATAGCATAACCAGGGGAGGCTGCTTTATACACTTTTATACGTTTATCTCTGCCTTTACACCGAGTTCTTCTTTGTTGTCATCAAGGATCGGGCGAACGACATCACGCAGGAATACCTCTACCTGACGAGGAGCACGTCCGACATACAGTTCAGGCTTTAAGTTTGCCTCAATCTGCTCCTTTGTCAGACCGAATGCAGGATCTGCGGCGATCAGATCAACAAGATTGTTGTCCTTGCCTTCTTCCTTGACCGTCTTACCTGCTTCCATAGAAAGCTGACGGATCTTCTCATGGAGTTCCTGACGGTTTCCACCCTGCTTTACAGCATCCATCATAATGTTCTCGGTTGCCATAAACGGAATCTCTGCCATAAAATGCTTGTAGATAACCTTCGGATATACAACGAGTCCATCCACAACGTTTAAGCACAGATCAAGAATTCCGTCAATTGCGAGGAATCCTTCCGGTACGGATAATCTCTTATTTGCAGAATCATCAAGTGTTCTCTCAAACCACTGGGTTGCGGAAGTGATCGCCGGATTTAAAGCATCCACCATCACATAACGCGACAGGGAAGCAATACGCTCACTTCTCATAGGATTACGCTTGTAAGCCATAGCGGAAGATCCGATCTGGTTCTTCTCGAAAGGCTCCTCCACTTCCTTCAGGTGCTGAAGAAGGCGGATATCATTTGACATCTTATGTGCGCTGGCTGCAATGCCTGCTAAGACGTTCAATACTCTTGTATCGACTTTTCTGGAATAGGTCTGTCCGGATACCGGATAGCATGCCTTGAATCCCATCTTCTCTGCGATCATCGGATCAATCTTGTCAATCGTCTCCTGATCTCCATCGAATAACTCTAAGAAGCTGGCCTGGGTTCCGGTCGTACCCTTCGAACCGAGAAGCTTTAATGTACTCTGTACATACTCAAGATCCTCAAGATCCATCAGGAATTCCTGTGTCCAAAGCGTTGCTCTCTTGCCAACGGTAGTCGGCTGCGCCGGCTGGAAATGGGTGAAAGCAAGTGTCGGCTGATCCTTATATTTCTCAGCAAAATTTGCAAGCTCAGCGATCACACTGACAAGCTTCTTATGCACAAGCTTTAAAGCCTCATTCATCACGATAATATCTGTATTATCACCAACGTAGCAGGAAGTTGCTCCGAGGTGGATGATACCTGCTGCCTTCGGACACTGCTGTCCGTATGCATATACATGGCTCATAACATCGTGGCGGACCAGCTTCTCACGCTCCTTGGCAACATCGTAATTGATATCATTCACATGTGCCTTAAGCTCATCGATCTGCTCCTGTGTGATGACCGGCTTACCATTCTCGGAAAGTCCTAACTCCATCTCTGTCTCTGCCAAAGCGATCCAAAGCTTTCTCCAGGTAGAGAACTTCATATCCTGTGAGAAAATGTACTGCATTTCCTTGCTTGCATAACGCTCGGAAAGCGGACTTGTATATCTGTCTGTACTCATATATTGTCTCCTTATATAACGCTAAAACTTTGTCTTACGAACGGCTCATCTTGCGCTCAAGATCAATTTCCTTGTCGTAATATTCACCGCGGATGTCCTCCTTCGGCGGCTCCATCGGGTATTTCCCGGTAAAACATCCCGTACAGATCGGCAGACCTCCCACCATCTGTGAGAGCCGGTCAATGCCAAGATATCCGAGCGAATCCGCACCGATGATATTGCGGATATCCTCAATCGTACGATTGTATGCGATCAGCTGCTCTCTTGCCGGAATATCCGTTCCGAAGTAGCAAGGCCACAGGAATGGCGGCGAACTGATTCTCACATGCACTTCTGTCGCACCTGCATCTCTTAACATACGGACAATACGATCGGATGTCGTTCCGCGCACGATCGAATCATCGATCATGATAACTCTCTTACCTGCCACAGCCTCGCGGAGCACATTTAACTTCACCTGTACACTCGATTCTCTGCTGCTCTGTTTCGGCTTAATGAATGTTCTTCCAACGTATCCGTTCTTGACGAAAGCGGTTCCATACGGAATACCGGATTCCAATGAATAACCGAGTGCTGCCGCATTTCCTGATTCCGGCACACCCGTTACAAGATCCGCCTCGACCGGAGAATCCTGCGCAAGAAAACGTCCCGCCTGAATGCGGCTCGCATAAACGCTTTGTCCGTCAATATGACTGTCCGGTCTTGCAAAATAAATATATTCGAAAATGCATCGTGCTTCCTGTTCCTTCGGAAGTGCCATCGTCATATCCGACTCGATGCCTTTCTCTCTTGTAATGGTAACAACCTCGCCCGGACGAACGTCACGGATGAACTCAGCACCGATCGTGTCTAACGCACAAGTCTCAGACGTCACAATATAAGCATTATCGCGTTTTCCGATGCAAAGTGGCTTAAATCCAAACGGATCTCTCGCTGCGATCAGCTTACGTGGGCTGGATACGACCAGCGCATATGCGCCTTTTAACTTCTGGCAGGCTCTGCGTACGGCTTCCTCCGCGGTCTTGGAATTCAGTCTCTCGCGCGCGATATGGTACGCGATCACCTCGGAATCGATCGTTGTCTGGAAGATGGCTCCGGTATACTCAAGATCATGTCTCAGCTCATTGGCATTGATCAGATTACCGTTGTGTGCCAAAGCAAGCGTTCCCTTCACATAATTAAGTACGAGCGGCTGCGCGTTCTCTCTTGTTGAAGAACCGGCTGTCGAATAACGTACATGACCGACGCCGATGTCACCCTTCATCTCCTCTAAGTGATCCGGTGTAAACACTTCATTGACCAGTCCCATTCCTTTGTAGGATAAGACCTTTCCTTTCGGTCCGTTCGTATCACTGACTGCGATACCGCAGCTCTCCTGACCACGATGCTGCAATGCAAACAATCCATAATAGATGGAAGACGCTACATCATCGCCATCAAAGTCATACATTCCGAAGACGCCGCACTCCTCATGCAATACATCCTCTTCGTAGGTGCTGTCAAAACATTTATTCTGATTCATTCTAAGTCTCCAACTGTAAGTTTATCTTGTAAAAGGCGTTCCGGTCAAAAGCTCGTAAGCTTCCTTGTACTTATCAACCGTCTTGGTCACAACTTCCTCCGGAAGTAAGAAATCATTGTCCGGATTTGCTTTCAGCCAGTCTCTTACATACTGCTTGTCGAAGGAAGGCTGTCCCTGTCCAGGCTTGTATCCCTCGAGTGGCCAGAATCTTGAGCTGTCCGGTGTCAGCATCTCATCGCCTAATACCACCTTGCCGTTCTCATCTAAACCAAACTCAAACTTGGTATCTGCAATAATGATGCCTTTACTTAATGCATACTCTGCACATTTCTTATATAAAGCGATCGTGCAATCCTTGATCTGTGTTGCATAATCCAGTCCCTTGCCAGGATAGATCTTCTCAAGCACTTCTACGGACTGCTCGAATGAGATGTTCTCATCATGATCACCAAGATCCGCTTTCGTACTAGGTGTATAAATCGGCTCAGGCAGCTTGTCAGACTCAACCAATCCTTCCGGAAGCTTGATTCCACAGACGGTTCCATTCTCCTTGTAGCTTGCCCAGCCACTTCCTGTAATATATCCACGAACGATACACTCGATTGGAAGCATCTCAAGCTTCTTGCACATCATACTGTTGCCATCAAAACGCTCCTGCTGGAAGAACTCCGGCATATCTTTTACATCAACAGAAAGCATATGGTTTGGAACCACATCCTTAGTGAAATCAAACCAGAACTTGGACATCTGGGTGAGAATCGCACCCTTGTCTGTAATCTTGTTCTTCAAGATGTTATCAAATGCTGAAATACGGTCAGTTGCTACGATAATCAGACTGTCTCCATTATCATATACTTCTCTTACTTTACCTTCTTTGAACGGTTTAAATTCCTGCATGTTCTTATGTCCTCCATCCTATGCTTTCGAATTTTCTTTACTCCGCTTCGCATCGACTGCATCCACGGTTATACTTAGTATTGTCAGCATTTCAGGCGTCTGAATCGCATTCATTTCTGCAGACGCTTCTTCAACCGACTATCAAAATTATAATACAGTGGGATTTGGAAAGTCAATGAATTTGGAACACGCGGACGACTTTGTGCACATAGAAAAAAAAGCTTTATTTATTAGTATTTTTGTGTACATTTTCTCTATCATTAGATACGCTTATATATCCATTCCACCCCACTTATACATGGCCGCAAATTCGTGTTTGCCGCGCTCAGATTTGATTCAAACGGACGATACCGGATATAAAATAATCTA
>ERZ791734.539-NODE-539-length-50682-cov-40.174393_pt1 | contig 50682 bp, 85 predicted proteins | sample MGYA00509953_ERZ791734 | MGnify/ENA primary metagenome ERZ791734 (study PRJEB30046, sample SAMN00792038) | human gut metagenome | study: EMG produced TPA metagenomics assembly of the A metagenome-wide association study of gut microbiota in type 2...
CTCAGCATGCGCACCGACTATATACCGAAATTTGGAGGAAAATAATCATGATTATCAACAAAACACTCGAAGGAGCAAATCTCAAGAATGAATTCATACAGAAAGTGGTTGTGACAGGATATCAGCACACAAGAAGATATCACTACAAATATCTTTTCGACTCAGGCTTGGTCATAAGAGTAGACCAAAAGAATAAAGAAAAATGTGTCATTGCAAAAATATTCAAGACAGGGCAATAAGCCCTGTCTTTATGGTTCTGGCTGTTCAACTATGATTCCGGCTTTCTCATACAGCTGTTTCTTTATATCATCAAGCGAGATTTCTCCTCTATCAAATTGACCATTTCTTTTGTGAATACCATCTATGAATGCATTCAATCTTTTCTCTCTAAACCCACAGTCTTCGTATAGGGTGAGAAGACCCAACATCATAAATGCAGACCAGCTTGCTGCTACAGCCTTATCAGCTCTGTTCTGTACTTTTTCAACTTCTCTCATTCTTCTTAGAATGTCATTCTTACTATCATAATGTTTCTTTGCCATAAATTCTTCTCCTATTCCCAGTGAAATTTTTCATGCCACACCTTTTCTTCCGGTAATCTCTTAAATTCTCTTTTGCACAGTTCTACATCACTTTTTTCTCTATGATTGGGTCTTGGATCTATACCAACTCCACAAGCACATCTCTCATCCATGTCATAGAGATTTTCACATATACTGCACTGAAAGGCTCTCATTCCCATCCCTCCTTGACCACATAGTCAACGATTTTTTTCTTTGCTTGTAGGGCTTCAAGCATTTTTTCATCTATACTCTTACCCTTTCTGAGTTTCGCCAGCATTATGTAATAATACACGGGTCTTGTCTGACCTGGACGATGTATCCTTTTTCTTGATTGCTCATATAGAGCTAATCTCCTAGGCAAGCTGTAGTATATACAATATCTAGAACGGGTGAGATCAATAGACTCTGAACCTGAGCTGTATTGAACAGCAAGCACTCTTGTCTTACCTGCTTTCCAATCATTCATGGTATCTTCTTTTCCACTCAGCTCACTATACTTCACACCAATCTTTCTACAGATTAATCTTATATTCTTAAGATCTTTTCTGTAAGCTGCAAAAACAACAATGGGTTCTTTCTCTGGGAATTGTTCAAGCAATGAAAGAAATTCCTCTCTCCTAGCATGATCTACATTGACTACAGATTTCTCTTTTGTGTCAAAATCTTCAACAACAAGATATCCAGAAGTGAGCTGTTGAAGCCTGAGAACCAGTGTTAGAGCATTTGAAGATTCCATGTATTTCCCGTTCAATTCTGCAATCTTCTCTTTCACTACGCTGTGATAGAGCTTTTCAGATTTAGTAGGTAACATAAAGCTCCATTCAATATCTGTTTGCTTCGGAAGTTCTACAGAAGATTCAATATAGAAAGCACAGCTGTACATCTTCTCCCTCAGTCTGTCAAGATTCTTGTATGGGTTCTTCTTATCCAGCATTCTGAATCCCATTGCTGCAGAAAGGTCAACATCTACATTTTCATATTCATTTCTGAATTCTGTGAAATTTGTACCGAATATCTTTGGATCCAGGAATCTATACTGTGCATACACATCCACAGGATTTTCAGCTAAAGGAGATCCTGTTACAAGATATCTGTGAGGAACTTTCTGTCCTAGTATGCTAAGATATCTTGAGCAATTGCTCCTGGGAGACTTTATTCTATGGCTCTCGTCACAAATTACACAATCAATACCAAGTGTTTTTCTAAGAAACATCCGGTCAATGCCATGCCTCCATATCTTTTCGTAATTTATAATAAATACATAGATCTTATCCTGGGAAGCTGTGGTCGTGATTTTAGGGATTGTTTTAAGTTTATCAATAACTTTTGCCGTGGAAAGGTTGTTGAGCCTGTATACGTCAAATAACCCACCTATTCCGTGTATAGATATTTGCTGTTCCCACACTTCACAGGCTTTATACGTGGCAACAACAAGAACCCTCTTGAATTTTCGGTTCTGTATTAGATCTATCATGACTTTTGTTTTTCCTGTTCCCATGTCAGTATACAAGGCAGCAGCATCCCTTTTCATTAGGTATTTTAGAGCCTTTTTCTGATGTTCCCATGGTTTTGTTTTGAATCTCATAAAACCTCCTAGAAATACCCATCAATGTGCTTTTCGGTATACTCTTTCCATAAGAGATGGAATTTTTCTTTATCAGACAAAGATTCAAAGAATTTCTTATTCTTTTCTATTCTTTCTTTTCTTTCTCTGTCCTCTTGCTCTTCAACTTCTTCCAAATAACTCATAGTCCTCCTCCTTTTCCATTTGATTGCTTGTAGAGTCTTATCACGTGTCTTGCTATCTGTTTGAGATATCTACGTTGAGATTTCTTTAATCTGTGATAAAGTAAAAACCCTGTGGAACCGTCAAAATCATAGATTGCTCTATAATACTCACTGTTTTCTGTTTCCTCAGGGTATTTCTTCATCAGCTTCACAAGATGAGCTGCTTTCTTGTCAAAAAGCTTATCTGAAATAACAGATTCATTAAGCTCATAATAAATAATTGAATGAACTATGATATATCTTGCTGCATAATCTATCTTTTCTTGTGGTGTAAGCTCTTTAAATTTCATGTCAACTCCTAAACATTGTACATGTGACTACTTTTCTGTTGATGACCATGTTAGGCTTCTGAAAGCAATTTCCCAAATCACCTCTGCTACACTTTACACAGAGATGCTCCTTTTCTTTTGCAGAGATAGCTGCATTGAGAATACTCTTGATCTCACACAGTTCTTTCTTAGATTCCATGTTACCAGTTGCATCTGCATAAGCAATTTTTCCATCAATTTCTAAGATAGCTTCTTCAATCTTGGTCAATTTTCAATACCTCCTTTACATCTTCTATGGAGTAGCAGATACCGACAAGAGCTCCGGCTGCTTGCCATTTCTTTAAATACAACTTTTGCTGTTTAGTAAGTTGATACCCTGTATCTGGGCTTTTAAGTTCTATCTTGAAACATCTTCCTTTGTAGCAACCATTGATATCTGCTCTCCCACTCTGCTTTGCATTCCCACTTACATTCTCTGCTACACATTGAGGGAGAGAATTCAGATATCTGAGGACTTTACTCTGCAATACTGACTCTACCATATCTCATCATCGTCATCATTCTTTACAAGAATAGATTCTGTACGACAGAACCCTGCTATTGCTTTGTCATCCCAGTACTCATTTGCATAAACCTTTCTTGTACTGTTGTTGAATAAAACTTTGACTTCATCAAGGTTATCATTGATAGCATCAAAATGCAGTCCTCTTTCCGTGCAGAACTCAACTGCAGCTCTCAGCCTTTCATTATCTCTGCTAGTCCAGAGAATTATCTTTGCACCCTTATCAATGGCTTCTCTCACCATGCCCCAAGTAACTTCAATGGGCTCTCCAATCTCAGGAAATTTGTCCTCAACCAGAGTACCATCAAAATCAACCGCAATGATGTAGGGTAACTTGTTCATCTGTTCTTTAGAAACATTCTTCTCCATAAATATTCAATTCCTCCTTCATTTTTCTTGTCAGCCATACTCTTAACCAGCCCTGACGATCTGTATTGCTCTCGATATACAGCTCAGGGTGAGCTCTTCTGTAGAAATCTTTCACCAATTCCTTGAGAACCTTTATATCATTCTTAGAGGACATAGCCAGATGAATATTGAAATCTTCCTTTGCCCATCTTGAAATGATATCATTAAGATCCGTGGTTTCAAGAGTCTTTGCTTTCATAAACCTCTTGTACAGATCATCATCAATGTAAGAGATGTGTGTCCATTCTGCTCTATCATGCTCTTCATTGACAACTTTTATGATCACTTTCCCCAACTTTGCCATTGATATCCTCCTGAAATTCAGTAAATTCCCTGTTATTGAGTGATGTATTATAATCTCTCTCATATAAATGAAGAGATGCAGCAACATGAGTATATGTTCCCAGACCTACTCCCAACCGCATTGCAAGATAGATTTGAATGCAAGTGAACTGGAACACATCATTCGGGAAGCCCATCCAAAGATCATTGCTCCGCATGTAGGTTGTCATGTACAGTCTTCCGTCTCTCAAAAGGAACTGAAGACATACAGTACAGTTCAGATCTTTAGTAGGATTCTCAATGACATTTGTTGCTTCCTTGATGTGTATTACTGCCTGACGTGTATTCGGGTCTCTTCGGAGGAGCTCTTCACACATCTTGAGCTGATCAAAAGTGCCAGTTCCATGCTTCCAATCAACAGCATTCTGTATCTTCTCTCCATAATTGCTGTTAACGACTTCTCCATCATCACTCATTCTGTCCCAGGCATTGGTGTAGAGCTGAATAGCTTTCAGAGTAGGGATCCCAGAAAGATACCAAAGGAGTTCACCGATACAATATCTCATCGGCAACTTTCTTATGGGGCTTTTCAGGATGCATCTTGTAGGATCCTCTATGGTGGTTACTGCATTGATGATTTCACCAATCACAGCTCCATCTCTGCTGGAGTCCACACCTTTGCTTTCCTGAGCTATGAGATCAATTTCATCATACCAGAATTTCCAGGCTTCATCTATATTCTTTGCATATTTTGTTATATTGTATGCTGTATTCACGGTTCTACAATGCCTCCTTTTGATGTGTCCCACACAAGGACATTTGGTGCTATCAAAGATTTCTCAAACATGATTGATTCAAATCTACCCTTGACTTCACTTATTGTCAGTCCATTGATGAGTGTTTCACCCCTGTCAGAAAGTCTTTCTTCAATATCCTTCTTATCTGCTGTTACATAGATCACTTTTGCACTGAAAGCCATCATTTCAACTTCCAGCTTGTGAAGATTCTTGATAGAGCCCAAAGGTCTTTCCTTTTCTTCCTGATACACAAACTGACCATAACAGAATCTGTCAGCAATAACATTCTTCTCTCTTGAAGCCATGATCAGTTCATGAAAAAACCTCATGTCATTTGGTGTAAGAGTGGTACAATGAATGATGTCTGCATTCATCACTTTTGCAAGGTTATTTGCAACGGTTGTTTTTCCAGCCCCATCACATCCTTCTAATACAATCAGCATTTTGTTTCCTCCCTCTTTATATCAATTCTTATTACATCACGAACTCTGTATACAGATATCTTCCCATCGGTAACTTTCAAGTCCATTCTGGGTATAGCTTTATTCTCACAGAGCAACTTATATGCATTACTTATCCATGACAGGTAGTCTCTTTCCATGATTATTCTACTCCTTCCTTGCTTCCGTACTTTGCAGGCTCAAACACATTCTTCCATGCCTGAAGTGACATAATCCTAACCATCTGGTCTGCTCCACCTCTTCTTTTAATTGTGAAATTCCCATCTTCAAACTTCCAAATGTACCATACAATAAATTTTCTAATCAGACTGCGCATAATTCATTCCTCCCATTTCTGCTTATGCCAGTTATCACCACAGAGCGGTTCACTTGTCTCTGACACTGATTTTGCAAACTCTTCGATCTTTTTAGTAGGTTCAGGCATCGTCTCTTTTCCAAGCTGATCCGGAAGCAATCCAACTCTATGAGATAATGCATTACAGCCAAGACAAGGAGTGAAGTTTCTCTTTCCAGCATAGAGTAATATTCTTGCAGCTTTGAATTTCTTATCCTGCCAAATATCATCTATGTCTCTCTTCAGAATATTTCCGATAGGATATTCTCCTCTAAAGTCATTACAGCACAGAGCAACTGAACCATCATACCGGAATGTCATCTCTCTGAAAGGTCTTGCACAACGCTTTCCATCATAAGAATAATCTAAAGGAGCAGCAGCACCACAGTGATTACACAGGTGCCGATTGATTGCAGCACCCTCATCTGTCTGAATGGGTGGATTGAAGAGAATTCTGAACTTTTTATGACTAGAGCTGTACAATGGAATACCTTTACCAAGAATTTCATACTCAAAGTCTTTGTTATCCTTGATATACTCAAGAATTTGGTGTCCATCATCTTTAGGGGTATACATGTCTATGATCAAGTCATTAAGCCCTGCAGACTTGAGCTCAGCAATCCTGGATTCGATGTCATCGGAATGTACAATACCATATCCGTTGGTCATCATTGACAACACAGCTTTGGGAAGCCTTTTTCTAAAGAGCTTTACCAATCGAACACAGTTCTTGTTAAGCGTAGGTTCTCCATGCATACTGAAGATTATTCTGCTATTCCATCCAACTCTAACAATTTCATCTGCTATTCTCTCTGCTGTTTCTTTTGTCATGAAATAGAATGGTTCTTTTCCTTTCTCTCTCATTCCTCTCAACCCACAGAATCCACAGCCACGATTGCACCCCTCAGTGAACTCTACCTGAATTGAGAAAGGTCTTTCTTGAAGCTTCATTATCATTCCTCCCAATATTCTTTGATTGCTTTTGTTCCTCTTATCTTATGGAGCTTCCGGTAGTCAATATCACCCCACATGTAGTTACCCTCTTCATCTCTGAATGAAATTCTAAGGTAATCACGAATAGGATACTTCTGCAGCATTCTATATTCATAAGCATGGAGCTCTTTCTCTGTTTCCGGAGTTCTTATAACACTATCACATTTTTCACTCACATAGTCATATGTGAGACAAGGAATATTGAAAAGAGATCCTCCAGCTTTCAGAATAACCGCACAGAACCCAATATCATCACCATGACGGTCAAATCTCTTCACATCACGGTCAATACCAGCTTTATGGAGCCCTTTCACATTTATAAAGGTCACCTGTCTAGGAGTAGGTCCAGCATTGATGATGTACTTGAGTTTAGCATTATCCACTGCCTGACTGAGTCTCTGTCTTCTAATGTTGCCAAGATACACATCAGGGTAGTTCTTGAATACTTCTCTTGACAGCTTTGCAGCCATGAGTAACACTTTCTGCTCAAGCAGAGGATCCTTTTCTCTATCAATTTGGATCGTGTGTTTTGAGCAAGGATGACCCGTTCCAGATACACCATCATACATGTATGCAATGTACTTGATGTCATCATCCATATCAACTATCATTGAATATTTATGCTCAACCGCATATTCATATATGAATTGACGGGTGCTCGCAAGACCATTGATCGGGTAATCCTCCGGAATCGGAAGAATATGGAATTCGGGGTTCTGTTTCTTGTAAGCTTCATATTGTTCACTCCTTACAACAATATGGATCTTTTTCTTCACTTCTTCAGAGAATGTTCTAAAGAGCTTTGCACTCACAAAATCAGGTCTGTTATAGGACGGGCAAAATATATGTGGCATGGAGCTTACATCAAGCTCATCCAACAGTCTTTTCATTTTCTTTTTCTTCATATATTGTCCTCTTACAAAAGGGGAGCGAATTGCTCCCCCTTATTCAACTACATGTTATTCCTCATCCCAGTCATCATCGTCATCTTCGTCGTCATCGTCTTCCGGCTCAGGCTTCTTTTTTGCGGGAGCTTTCTTCGCAGGAGTCTTCTTTGCAGGAGCAGCCTTTTTCACAGGTTTCTTCTTGGGTGCAGGCTCTTCCTCTTCGTCATCGTCCTCGTCTTCGTCATCCCAATCATCGTCGTCATCATCCTCATCTTCATCCTCAGGAGGATTCATGGGAGCCTTTTTCTTGGGAGCTTTCTTGGCAGGTGCTTTCTTAGTAGGTTTCTTTTTAGGAGCTTCCTCCTCTTCATCATCTTCATCATCTTCATCATCAGAATCATCTTCCTCATCCTGATCCTCGTCGTCATCTTCTTCATCAGCTACAGCTGCCAGCTTCTTACATTCCTGGACTCTAGCACGGATTTTACCCTCATACTCTTCGTCAGATACGGTGATGATGCAAATCTTTCCGATCAGCTTATCCAGATCCAGTCTTACCTTGCCATCGCACTTCATACCGATTGCCTGGAGCAGTCCTTTCAGCTTCCACAGAGCATTCTCAGCCAGAGGATAATTCTCAATACATCTTGCTCCCTTGTCAGATCCCTTGGTCACCTCAAAAGCAACAACAATCATATCATTCCCACCCTGAGACTGTTTCATCTCAGCAGATACGATCTTTACTACATGCTGTCCCTCACTAGGACGATTGAAGCTCTCAACTCCGGTGAAATCAACGTTTACTTTCTTACTTGCCATAATTATGTTCCTCCTTAAATTTATGCAAATGTTTATAGCACATTGCTCTTCTACTCACCCTTTACAATACCCATGATCTTGTCATAAGTAGGGTTTACAACAATTGCAGGGATCTTTATGCTAGGATCAGTTTGGAGCTTGGTCCAATAATAGGAATTTGCTCCAAGATGTGCAATATATCGCACAACTTCTTTCTCTTCTCCGTTCTTCCCAACTACAGTTTTCTTCATTTTTGCCATGTGAATGCCATAGTTCGCCATACCCTCAAGATATGTTCTAGCACCCTTTGTTGTGTTGGGTCTGAAGTCAGGAATAATTTCATCCTCCATACCCTCTATTGTATCATTACTCTCATGGCATGTAAGAGCAACAATATGAGTTGATGCCACCTGATGGAAGATCTTAATCAGTTCCTCTGTTTCAACTTTCAGATCTCCCCATGCTTGCTGCGTCATCTTCTTCTTTTTCTGGATGATGTTTTGATCTATCCAGACATTCGTGATCATGCTGAATGTATCAACAGCAACACTCTTGAATTTTCTATCTTTGATCAGCTCTTTTCCAATCTCTTTTAATTGTTCAAGAGTTTCAACACGGATAGCCTTTATTCCGTCAGTGTTGGCAATGGTATTTGAACCATCATCACCGATACAGAGATACAGCATAGGTTTAGGAAGAGTTGACAGGAAGTTTGTCTTTCCAGTACCACTCTTTCCCCAAGGAACCCACAGATTCCTCTGCCCAAGATCACTTATATCAACAGCCTGTGACAGATAACTCATTTCTTCACCTCCTTGCTGGCTCTCTGTTCTCTTGTTGTGAATTCTTTTTCTAAGACGTACTCTCTACTTCCACCGCTCATTTCTGCAAGACATATACTTCGATAAGTGCACCAAGCACAATCTCTAGTGAGATTTTTTGTCTTATTCTCAGGACCTCTTCTGACAATATCCTTACAAGTATATAGGAATCCTGCAAAAACATCATCAACCATCTGAGGGTACACATCCTGTTGAACACGAAAGAAAAAGTTGTTTTCATTTCCCCTGTACATTTCTCCTTGCGCTAGGATTGATGGGTCTGTTATCCCTTTTTCTTTACAAGCTCTTCTCCAGCTTTCTACCGTGATCTCTTGTGATTTTGAAGCACTGAATCTCTTAGATTTTTCCAACCAGATAGGGTATTTTGCGGGAGTACTTTTTATGTAGTCCCATCTTACTGCTCGAGGTAACATACCCCAGATCATTTGAGCTGCCTTGCAGTATAAACTCTTCTGAGTATTCATGACAAGAGTATTCATGTCCGGAGGTCTGGAGAATGTTTTATGTTCACCGATCTCTATGGACTTGTTTCCATTCTTGTCAATATACTTGTACAGCTCATCTATGACCCCTACAAAAATGATATCCTCATTTCTGTAATACCCTATGTTCAGTTCAAATGGCTTCTCAGTCACTTTCGGCAGCGGTGTACCTTTCCACATCTTTTGGTAGTCCATGAATATGTCCTTGAGGTCTTGGGGGTAATCTATTCCGAGCTCTGATTGCCAGCTTGCTGGCATCTCATAGAACTCATCTCTCATTCTCCTCCATTCTCTCTTAACTTGTTCATGATCTTTTCTAACCTCAAGAAGTTTATGAAAATCACTGCCGAAGTGCAGCGGTCTTGCTGGTCGGATGCTCTCTAATCCTTCGATGTACCTAAGATAATGCAGATATGGGCATCTCAAGTAGGAACTCTCTCTGGAATAGCTTATATGCATCCCGATCTCTTACTCCATCTCTTCAAAGTCATCCTCGTCTTCGTCAACGGGCTTCTTCTTTGCAGGCTTCTTTACCACTTTCTTGGCAACTTTCTTCACAGGCTTTTTCTTGGGGGCTTCCTCTTCATCCTCGTCCTGCTCTTCCTCTTCTTCCAGCTCCTCTTCCTCTTCAGGTTCGGGCTTCTTTTTCTTCTTAGCTGCTTTCTTCGCAGCCTTTTCCTCAGCCTTTTTGGCTGCCAGCTTCTCTGCTCTTGCTACTCTTGCATTCTCTTTCTTAGCAACTTCTTCAGCTTCTACATCAGCATCATACTCCTCGATGTAGTTTGCGTATGCCTCCGTCTTGGGAGCCGGATCGATCATCTTACCAGTTTTTCTGGAAAACTTGCTCATGCCTTTTCCGGTTGTGAAATAGATGAAATTGGCATCTGCCTTTTCAACTACCTTGACTCCACTGAATGCACCAGTGAAGAGTCTCATGATGACTTTGTCACCTTTTTTGATGTTCTTTAAATTTGCCATCTTTTTCCTCCTTTATATAATTGAGATGTTGGTGTATGATATCCACATTATGTGGGAATATCCTTTTGGCAGTCCTTATATGTCTCTTGCTGAATTTGCTCAGCCTGCATAACATTGCGCCCATACATTCGGTCTCACTGGCTTCTTATATAAGGTTTTATGATTGCCAGAACTGCCCTGTCTAAAGTTCTCCGGGGTGAACAATAGAACCATCAGTATTTGTAAGAAGTTTTAGAATTGCCACTCATCAACTACCTTACAAGTTCATCATACTACAGATTCGTCCAAAAGTAAAGCACTTTTTATAAATTTTTATAAAAATTTATTCCCTTTTGAATCGTACTTCACTGAAGGATGGAATATGCTTAATCTTACAGCTCATTTCTCTGCATTCTTCAGGAACTTTGCCATAGAACAGCACACCTTTTGGTGACAGCTCTTTAAGCATTTTTTCATAACCATTTAAGAATAGCTGCTTTGGAGTTTTACCGGAAAGAGCACCAGTGGAGCTTACAGTTACCCAGCTATCCTTGGGTTCTCCATCAAAACACCATTCAAATGAATATTCATCACTCCAGCATATAGTAAGTATTACAATAATTCCTTTACTCTGCATATAAGCAGCGAGCCAGTGCTTTCTATAATGATTGTACATTTGAAGTGGTAATGGATAATCTGTAAACAAACTAAAATCAGGTGATGCTACAACTGCATATCTCTGAAGAATACTGCAATATTTATCAGGATCATTCCAAACTCTTTCGAATTGATAATCATCAAGATAGAAATGAACTCCTGTTGCTTCACCATTCCTTGATTGTTTAGTGGAATAATTGAAGCCAATCCACTCCTTTACTTTAGGTAAGTGTCTAGTAGGTTCAATCACAGGAAAGTCATATTCTGTTCTCTGAAAATCTGACCATCTCTGCAGATTCTGATAATTTCTCGTCTGTTTATGAGTCATCTAGTCACCCCCATTATTTCTTGGGATATCTTACACTGCTGAATGTGATGAACTGTGTTGTTCTCCACACATCAGTACTTCCCTTGCTGGAAATGGACTGAGCAGATATTTGAGCTGGTGTGAAACTTTGAGGATAGTGTACTCTGTTTACAAGTCTTCCTCGTGAAACAGCCGGATAAGTTTGTTCCATCTTCCAACCATCTTCAAATTTCACATAAGTACTTCCATCACTATCTTCATAATAGTTATTGTAACTGCGAACTCTTGTGCCAACAGGCATAGCATTTAGAGCCGAAATTCTTTCTTTTTCATTCATAGCAGTCAGCTCAGATGCTTTTACAGGGTTGCTTGCAGAACCTTTCTGTTTTTCAGAAGCAGCAGAGGATCCTCCTCCACCTCCTCCACCCCCACTGTGACTAGAACCTCCTCTTCCTCCAAAGAACTGTAAGTTGAATTTCATAGAAACTTCCTCCTTTCTTTTACTACATAAGTGTATCATAGGCAAGCATAAATGTAAAGAGCTAATGTGTTCCCCACTTTCCAACCCCTACATCACAGTCTAATTCTACTTTGAGTTTTACTCCAAATTCATCCATTAATGCAGGATGTTTCATGATCCTACGAATCTGCTCTACAAACCAGTCTTTCCCATCCTCCGGAAATTCTCCAAGGATTGAGTCATGAACCGTTCCTACAATACATAAGCCATATGGACTGAGCTCCTTATGCACCTGAATTGCAGCACTCAAAAGAATATCAGACCCTGTGCCCTGCACTGGTGTGTTTATGGCTACACGCTCCGCAGCACCCTTATCCTTCCAGTTCTGTGAGTATATCCCAGGAGTCTTTCTAAACCGACCAAACAAATTCGGTACACCACCCAAGGCTTCAGCAAGTCTCCTCTGTTCTTCATGCCAAGGCAAGAGTCTAGAATATTTGGCAAAAAACAGCTCACGGAATTTCTCTGCCTCCGGAAGAGTGAAGACAACCCCATATGAATCGAAAGCATAATCAACGAATTTCTTAGCACCCATTCCATACAAGAATCCAAAATTCACAGCTTTTGCTTTACCTCTCTCCTCTTTAGTAGGTTCTCTTCCACCAGTCATCAATTTCGCTGTCTCTGTATGAATATCACCATTCTCATGATAGATTCTCAACATGGTGGGTTCATTTGCATAATGAGCAGCAATTCTCAACTCCAGCTGGCTGTAGTCTGCTTCAAAGAAACATCTTCCCTCCGGTGCATGATATAACCCTCTTACATCCTTTGTTCTAGGAACTTGCTGTAGATTTGGATCTGTACAACTTGTTCTACCAGATACAACATTTGTGAGATTAAATGACGGGTGTATTCTTCCATCATAACTGCTGTCATCTCCCCATCGTTTCAGAAACATCTTATTGAGGGTGTTTGCAGCGGTGTATTCAAGCATAAGAGTAGGGAGTTCATAGCCTTTCGATGCCAGCCTTTTAAGAGCTCCTGCATCTGCACTGGGTGCTCCTGTCTTTGCACTTCTCTTAAGAACAGGAAGATTCTCCCCATCTTTATCAAGGAATAACACCTGAGCCTTTTGCTGAGGGCTATTCCAATTTATATCATAATGTTTCTTGAGCTCTTTGAGTTTTTGAACTTCAATTCTTGCATACTTTTCTTTTACAACTTCATATTCCTCTTTATCAAAGAATATTCCTGTTCTTTCTACATCTCTGTACATAAGATAAGCTGGTCTTAGTAGCTTTCTGTAGATCTTCTCTTGTTGAGCACTTAAATGATTCATGAAAAAGCAAAAGAGCTCCCATGTGTACTTGACATCCTTTTTAAGATATCTCTTAAGAATAGAGTTATTCCCTTTTCCGAGCTTGTCCTTTTTACCTATGTCCCAATCTTCCACACCAAGGTATCTTCGTGCCATCTTTTTAAGACCATGCTCCTCTGCGAGATCATAAGCTGTACCCATCAACAAGATATCTTCTGAAATGGGTAACTTGATCCCATATTTGATCTCCAAGAACAGAGTATCAAACTTACCATTCTGAAGAACAGTCTTGGCTTTTTTTCTTTTGAGTTTCTCACAGATTGATCGTAACTTATCAATATTCTCAGGAATGTTCATGTCAAGAATATATCCTTTGAAGAATGGCTCATCAACAGCATGAGAAAGTCCTATTCCAATATATGTGATCTTATCTATATATCTATTCAGTCCAGTTGTCTCTATATCTATCGTTGCATACAGCATATCATTCCCTCCTGATACAGATTTCATCAATTCCCATCATGCAAAGAATTGATGTTGGTGTGATTGCTATTGTCAGTATGAGTATAACATCTTCTAAAATCCTATTTGCTTTATTCCAATTCAACAACAGTACCTCCAATCCTCACATGTCCTTGATTGCTGCTGTGAGTTATTAAGTATCTCTCCTGTGACCTCACAGCAGATGCTAGAAGAATGGTGATTGTTAAGATACTTACAATAGGAACAGCTGTAAATTTCTCTAGTAGGTTCTAGCTCTTCACAGGCATACCCATTTCTATTGAACCATTCTCTTATGATATCTCTGTGACAATGCTTTCCAGGCTTTTCCCAACACAACAAGACTTTTCCATTCAGCCTGTTGTAGAATTCTTTGACATCTAGAGCTTTCAGCTTCTTGATGTAAGCTTTCCTGAATTCCTTCCAAGTGATCACCCCGTCTTTATAGCTTTTCACCATCTTCCAATCTGGCTTCAGCTCTTCGCACACCTCATATTCTGTTCCTTTGGGCACACTATTTGCTACTGATACACCACAGGATCCCCTGTAGTGAGCAAAATATCCAGTAAATACCATATAAATCACCTACACTCTAAGAGCCTTTGCTACAGCTTTGCAGCACTCCTGATATTGATGTGAATCTGCACACAAAATGCCAAGCCTTTGAGTGTACTCTGTGTACACTCTATAATCACCTTTTCTTCTATCAGCTTTTGCATCCGCTACAATTGTATCCGGTGTTTCAATGACCATCATCTTCTTCCCTCCTTCTTGAGTCCTATTCCTTTCCAACAATATTCTCTTGATTTAGAATCTCTTACCTCTGTCACTCCTTGTGACCTGATATTTCGCATGAATCCTTGCTTCTTATGAGCTTCTCTTCCAACATCATTACAGAATCTAACATATGCTTCATACAGATCATTCTTGGGTATTCTCTGTCCTTCTCCTAAGACACATTTCTTAGCAATAAATGCATGGATGCTATCTGAATCCTGACGAAGATCTTCTACCAATCGATCTGAAGCTGATGTCCTCGGTATATCTTTCAAAGGCAGCAAAGTTAGTAGGTAAGGAATCACTTCCTCAACTCCATTTGTGCAGAGATCATTTACATAGTCATCATTCAAAAACAACTCTGTTTCCATGCTAAGAATTCTCATACGCTTATAGAATGCATTTGACTTCTCTTCCAACTGCAATGGCATCTGGTTGAAAGAGAATATCAACTTTGAGAATGGTACGAAGAAGAATGGCTCTTTTCCTTTCTTCTCATGCATGATTAAATCTCCACCAGTGATCTTCTTCAAGGTGTCAATGCTGCTCAAAGGAAGAGAGTTGTTATCTGCACAAGCATTCAGCAGTCTTCCATATAACTGAGCCGGATAGAACCTCATATTCAGCTCATGCATACTCAGAGCAGATGTGTTCTGACTGCCAACCAAATTCTCAAAGAACCTTATAAGTACCGATTTACCCGTGTTGGACTTTCCTAAGAGAACCATGAATGTCTTCAAACCATGCTTGAGGGTCATACAGTATGCCATGTATTTGAGAATCATCATGATATCTTCTTTCCTGAGCTTCGTCTGCTTGAAGAACCCATACAGCCTTGTCTCTTTGAAAGGAGTATATTCTCCAACCTCATGTGGAATCTGAATTGTCTGAAGATATTTACTATCATGCTGATAAAGTTTCCTATCTCTAATGTTCCATACACCGTTCTTGAAATTGATAAGATCTGTATCAGGATTGAGCTCATCTGATGTCTTGCGTATCCGGTAGTCATCAACCAAGAGCTTGTACACGCTCATTATTGTTTCTTGTGTGATGAATCTATCAAGCATGATCATATCTTTTATCAAGCTACGAACATAGCTGCTTGCCTCAACATATACTCCATCTTGATACCTGTAACAATCACTTCCGAGTACGAATACTTCACCTTGATTGACAAAGTAATCCACAATAGCTCTGCTGTTTACTTTAGTAGGTGATCCTTCACTATTGTATATAAGATAAGGATTCTCTCCTTGATCTTGTGCTTCATACTTATGCACATTTTCAATAATCTTGTTGAGCTCTGATTCTTTCATTGGCTGATCAAACACAATGTCATTGATAGCTCTAGCCATTGCATCTATTTGATCATCATCTGCTCCTCTGTTCTTATATGCCATCAACTGACTAAAGAGAGATGCATTCCTGCCATCTCCCTCTTTCAGATTCAACAGACTTTCTCTTTTGGGCATAGGAGTAAATTCAAGAGGTAAGTCAGCAATCTTTCTTGTCTTATTGAACTTTCGGTCATTAGTCCCAAAAGGCAGAACAACATATCCTTTGTTTGCGCACCGGAAGTCACATCTAAGACCACAAGGTAAGGTCATTCCTACTCTTTGAGGAAAGTCTTTCTCTGTCTTAAAATACATATGAACACCATGAGGTGTCTGAGCCATAAGAGTCTTTATTCCAAGTCTCTTTATAACTTTGAGAGCTTCCTGTTTGCCCTCATCTATGTCTACAATGATGTAGCCACTCTTCACCCACCAGCCAATCTGACCACCATTCTCTACATGGTTCGCTGCTCTTTCAGCATTCACGATTGCTGTGTCTATTCTCTTTTTTCCATGGCACCTGACATAGCTGTCTTGACCGATCAGATCATTGAATTCTGAAAATTGCATTTGTTATCAACCTTTCTTGTAGAATGGCTTTACTCCTTCAACTGCTTCTGCACTGTAACACATATCGCATCTACCATATTCATGGCTCTTTAAGTCTGCACATGTCTCACACCCCTGAGCTTCTTTAGTAGGTTCAACAGATCTATCAACAGTAGTTTGCTGCATACTATCACTTGCGTCAAGCCATCTCTTAAGTCTACCTGTCTTTATTTTCATTCTGTCAAGCACCTCTTCATCTGACAGCTCAAATATATTCTGCACGTGATCAAGAATGATCTTGACATCTGATACTTCATCAAGAACTGCATCTACAAGTTTTCTTCTTGCTTCTTCCTCATTATCATAGCGAGGAAATTTTGCCAAAACACAGGCAAGCTCATTGAGCTCCTCTATGCACACAAGAATTTGATTCTTGTTGCCATAGGTGTCTCTGGCTTGTTTTAAGATCTTACTCATTTCTTCATTACTCATGATTTCACTCCTTATGAATTATTGTCTTCAGCATTCCAAGCTGCATGAATTGTTTGCACACCGGCTTCATCAAACATCCTTTGAGTCATAGGAGAGACACTTTCTCTTCTTCCATAGATCACTTTCTTTATCCCTGCCTGAATGATAGCTCTTGCACAAGCTTCACATGGATACCTTGTAATGTAGATTGATGCACCACAAATGCTTACTCCAAATCTTGCTGCAATAGAGATAGCGTTGACCTCACTGTGAATTGCCACACAATCACTAGGTAATCTGTGATTTTTAGAATCTTCTCCATACAGTTCAACTCTATGACATCCCTCTTTTTTACAATTTCTTCCTATTCCCTCATTAAATCCCCATACCAAGTCTTCTCCATCCTTATCTGTGATGACACAACCGACGTGAACTTTAGCACAGGTAGAACGACTGTCTGCTTTTCTCTGCGCTGCATCAAGCCAATCATTGATGTTATAATTCTGCATTGTCTTCCTCCTCAATCTGGTATAAAAATTCTATTGCTTCTGGAAGATCCTCTACCAGAATAGATGGGTTCCCATTTCTATCTAGGTATGTGAATCTCTTATTCTTCTTTTCCTTTCTCTTTTCAGCTACAGAGGTTCTCACATAGAATCGATGTGCCTGTCTTAATGCAAGACAAGTCCAGATAAGGAATAGGGAAAGCATCAACAAGCCATCAGATCGACATAAAACGCTGTAGCTGTATAAGGTGAGAATGCATATTGCAATAATATCTCTGAGCACGTAGAAGAGCTCAAGAAGAGCTCTTGTAAGAGCCTTTATTCCTTTTGCAATTCCCTTGGAAAGACCAATCATTGCTTCCTTAAATGTATTCTTCATATCTATCACACTCCATATACTTTACTTGCAAACATGTCTGCTGTATGAACAAATAACACATTTGGATATTCTTTTACAGCAGCATCATAACTGTTCCAGAAATCTTTCTCATAAGCCCCCATGTGATGAACAATGCAAATTTTTTCTTCCTCTGTAAGATCTACATATCGTTCAGCAATCAGTGCAGAAGCAACTCCATGACCAGGGATGATAGGTGTCCTGTATTGCCAAGTGCCCTCACGATCTTTCTCATAGGTGTCCAACTTACAAAGATCATGGAACAGTCCTATGATTATCGGAGATTCCGGTCTTTTCCATTTGAGGTCGAGATTAACTGTCAACTCCAGCAGCTTATGTACCACAGCCAGGCTATGATCAAAAAGTCCTCCATCATAGGCACCATGATATTTAGTGCTAGCAGGGTTCAAACAGAAGTCTCTGTCAATAAGACTTCTTAAGATAGATTCACTCAAACAAGGAAGATCACTAAAGTTACTGAGGAGAAAATCTATTCTTTCTCCAACTGTGTGATATCTGTTGTCAAGATATTCTTCTAATTCCTTCATCATTCCTTCATAGTAAGCAGCTCTCATTTCATATTCCTCCTTTATATCTATTCTTGGGTCTTCCTGTCCCATTCACAGCCTTTACATATTTACTCAATTCACACATGCAATTCTCAATAGACATCACATTCATAAGCCTGTCATATTTGGGTAAATCATGAAACAACTCTACTGGAGCATACAATGGATGTCCATAGTCATATTCAAGCAGCTCTGATGCATCAAACAGACCTCTATGGCTCTCAGCATTTATATTGTCCCTCAGCCAGAATATACACTCTTCATAAGTCATTCCATCTCTACTCTTAAAGATGAGATCAAGTCCTCTCTTACATCCAGGACCAGCAACCGTGAATTCATTTTCACTGAACGGAAATTCCGGTATATAGGTCAGATCTACAAACACCTGATATGCAAGAAAATCAGCAAAGCCCTTAATTGACTTGATTACCTCGAAGCACTCCTGCTGGTCTTTTGCATTGAGGAGCTTCTTTACGATACCATTTCTTCCAAGCCACACACCAACATGAAAAGGTCTGAGAGCAATGTCCTCTTCCCAATCGGGGTATTTCTTTGCATCTGATTCCTTGTAGGCTCTTTCGTATCCATCACCATCTGGGAACTTCCATGCTGCTTTTGTCCCACCTTGGTTGTACGCATTTGACCACCAGAGACGCTTGTGGTCAGCTGCAGCGAGCCTTTCATACATCGGTCGTACTTTTTCCTTTAAATCAGTACTGTAGATCCTTTTTGCTGAATATGGAAAGCCAAAGTCCTTAAGAGTATTCCAGTTGTTCCAACATCTAAACATGAAACAGTTTACGATCTTATCTTCAAGAGTAAGCTCATCATTCTTGATGATATTCTTTACAAGATATCTCGTCTGTCTATCATGCTCTCTACGAACATTTGTAAATTTGAACTCTCTCAATACAGGATTATCAGTCCAAGGAGCTGGAAGCCCTTTCAAATCTTTCCTTTTATGAATTCTGTATCGATCAACAACAAATCTTTTGAAGTGATACACATTCTCCCAGTCAAGAATAGGTTCTGCTGAATCTATGACTTCTTTTCTTACTCCACAATAAGGTACATCAGCTTTCTTTGTTCTCATTCATATACTCCTTTCTGTAATATTGTGCTGCTGAACAAATGAACTCTTTTGTCTTAACACTTGAATGAGAATAGATCTTATCATAATCCTCTTTACTCATGTTCTTAAGTGCCTGAGACTTTGCCAATCTTACAGCCTTTTCGATACAAGCATAGCTCTTTCCGATCTCTTCCTGCAGGTGTATATAGAATGAAGAATCTCCATCATGCTCTACCACGTATTGAATAGCTTTACAAATGTAGGAAAATCCTGTAAGATTTGTAGGAACTTTCAGTATACTCCAAACAAAATTAGAAATGGACATTAAACTTTTCACCCCTTTCTATTACTTTTTACAACCCACAAGTATTGTACTACGCAGGTTGTAAAAAGTAAAGCAAAATTTTTATGACCTCCGTCCCCATCCTGTTTTACTCTGTTTGGGACGTTTATATCGGGTCAGCTCAATGGGTTCCATTTCCGTTCCGGCAAAATATTCCTTTATATAAGGTAAAGCCTGTTTGATCCAGGTACTGTCATGACAGCCAAGGAATTCTGCCACAGGATAGAAACAGTCATCCTCAACCACAACCAAGTAGTGATTCCAAGTCATTTCACTCCTCAATTTGAAGATATCCATCACCCAATACAATCCAGGATCTACTAAAGCAGGCTTGTCATCGTAGATCTGTATCAGCTCATCTTTTAGATGATACTCATACACATCTCTATCATTCAGTTTTCTGATGCCTTTGGGACTGATGATCTTATTCACCAGTCCACAGGTCATAGGCATCGGAAGCCTGAGTTCCTTGTAGAAATCAATCTCTAATTTGTTCATTATCTGTTTCCTCCTTTTTTCTCAATGGATCTTCCCTTTACAGCTTTCTTCCCTTCTTCAAAACCCTGCTTGTACAGATCTCCATTCACAGAGTATACAGAAGCAGATCTTGACTGCTTGAAGTTTGCGGAGAAAGAACTCCAATCCTCTTCAACCTCTTTAGGGGTAACAACCATAAGAGCAGTACACTGTTCTTCAAATGCAGCCTTTACACCGTGAAGGAATCCCAACGCTACACTATTATATGCACCCTTTCCGGATCCGGTTTCCTCCAGCTGTTTTCCATAAGCCTTGCTGCCAAGAGCATCACCAACATTGTACAGCATAAGGTATACTTCAAGAGCCAGCTGAGCATCTTCCTTGTAACCTCTGAACACGATATCCTTTCCATTAATGTAGCATTTGCATCTGAATGCATTTGCCACTACCAGTCCCAGCTGTTTTCTCCAATTGTGGAGATTAGAGTTATGCTTCTGTTCACTGAAGATAGAAACGATGTCGTCTTTGACTTCTTCAAGAGATACATCATCTTCATGGATGTTGTACTTGACCATCAGCTTATGAGCCTGAAGTGCAGCTGCAAGAGATTCTTCCTCAGAGGGATTATTCTCAGCCAGAGCCAACATCTTCTTGATCTTTTCGATCATCTTTTCACGCTTCTCATCAGACATAGTCTCAGCGGATTCTTTCTCAACAATCTTGTAATATCTCTTGAAAGTGCTCTCACGAAGCTTCTTGTACTTCTCACCGTCCTGGGTGTAAATCTGATACCCACCATCGATAGCTTCTGCTCTCAGCTCAACACCAGTTTCTCTCTCAATAACTTTCATCATGACTCTAATCTCCTTTTCATATTTGACTTGTTTTCGTGTCAGGTATTTCTCACCTTGTAAGTTCATTGTATTCTTCCTCCTGCAACAGATCCCCAGTGACGTCCTGGACGATCATAGCTTCTCATATTATGCTTCCTCTACCATCTGTTTGTAGAACTGATTGTATCGGTTTTTAGATGCAACAACAAGCTGCTCTCCGACAGTAATGTCAACATATTTGAAGTAAGGGAATGCAGCCTTTCTTGCCTCAATTTCACTCTTTGCTTCAATAGTACCAACAACAGTGGCTTTATTCTTCTTTCTATTAACAACTAATACTGTAAATTTCTTCATATCTCTATCTCCTTTTCGGGTGCTTTACTTAACTACAAGATAATTGTACTCTCTTTACTGTGAAAAGTAAAGAGGTTTTTCAAATTTCTTTTGCCATCGTAACCTCCGTGGCGGGAATTCTTAAAAGTTGTTGATGAAGCTCAACTTCTTGGTATAGATCTCATTCATCTTCAGAGCTTCATCATAATCTACAAGACCGTCTTCTACATTCTGAAGCAGGTGTCTTCTCAACCAATCTTCAGTAACAGTTTTTCCCTTTTCTCTTGCTGTTGCAATGACCATATTAGTATATCTAGATGTCCCATTGATAGTGTTAAGTGCTGCTTCTAATTCAAAATTTCTTGCTCTCATATGCTTTCCTCCTTTTCTAAAGTTTTTCTTTCCTTCTGATATTATAATACTCTCACCTCTCTGAAAAGTAAAGAGAAATTTTTCAAAATCTGTGAAAAATTTTCTGCAATAGAAAAGAGCTCATTTCTGAGCTCTCTTATAGGTATGTTTGTGAGTGAATATCACTCTATCACATTTAGAATACAGGTCACCAGCAACAGAATTATTGTATTGATAAGACCTGAGGAAATATCTCAACCTCCAATGTACTGTGCTTCTCTTCATAGCATGCTTGTCAGCAACCTGCTGTAGAGTTAACTGGTTCTCATACATGTCTTGAGCAATCTCAAGTGTTTGATTGAATCTTTCTTTATGACTCATTCTTCATTGCCTCCAATGCTTTCTCATAATCATAGTATAGATAGCCTTTCTTGCTTATTGTCTTAGTAGCTTTCAGAGCGAGATACAGTCTATTCCCATAATCCTTTGTAACCGGAACAGAAAACATGCCATTTGGATTCTCTATTGTCCCGTGCATGTGCCGTGCTCCTACATAGGGCTGATCTCCTTGGGTGTAGAAAACAATCTCATAATTCATCATCCCATGATAGATCACGTGCTGTATAGTCTTCATGTGTTCTCCTTAACTGTGGTCACAATCTTACCAATGAATCCACCCTGCTGATACAAACGCTCACCAATCTCTTCATACAGAATCTGCAGTGGTATAGCCTTTGCGACATATCTCTGCTCTTCTTCTGTCATTGCAGACACTCTTTCTCTTAAGATCTCTTCACTTCCTGTCATCATTCTTTTCACCTCCTGCTGATACATGATATGCCTTTAGAAATTTCTCAAGTCTATCCACACAACTCTCTGCGTCCTCTGATGCTTTTTTGAGTTCTTCAATGGCTGATTCTTTTGGAGCTCTAGTCACTGCATAAGGTCTTGTGAAAGATTTCTCTTCCTGATCTTTCAATTCTTTTATCTTAGCATCAACCTGTCTGAGCTGATAGAGTGTTTCAGCAATAATCCCAAGTGAATTGATATCCATGGCTCTCCTTTCATTCTTATTCTTAATGAACTGACACTGATTAGTTAGTACAAACAGATGATCACACACAGAATCATACTTTTCGCAATGAGGACATATGTGTGTCATTTTATCATGAAGTGTATCTTTCATACATCCTCCTATTTACTGAAATAATGATCATCCTCTTTGAAAAGTGGTGTGCCAAAAGGATGGTAGTGTGCCGTTCTGAAATAGAGTACTTCTGTGTTTGTCTGATTCTCTAGCTCCTCTGCTACAATTCTGTATGTATCATCAGTGGGGTTTACTGTCTCTATAGAGCCATTCTCTACGACCTTGAATTGATTGGGCTCATCTATCACTTCAAAATAACTGTTGTATTCTCCCTGATTGAACCTGTTAAGAATCACATCACACACCAGTCTTTTACCCAGCTCTGACTGATTTCCGGCTTCTGCTTCTACACAGCAAGCAATATACTCAAGGGAATCATTGTACTCTTCCTCCTGCAGCAGATCACCAGTGACCTCCTGGACGATCATAGATTCTGCTGGTGACTTAACCTCCGGTGTAAAGCTGTAGACTCTTACTGGGTCAATATAGGTCAGCTCATTGCTGTCCCAGCTTAACACATACACTAAAGCAATAACTGCCACAGCCAACGCACTGTACAAGTAGGTCTTGCACAAAAACACAAGACACTCAATTGATATATCCTTCATCTATCTTACCTCCCCATTCTTTATCTCTTGTATCATAAGATGGTCAAACCTCACCAGGACCTTGCTCCATTGATCCTCCGGAATCGCTCCACAATCGTACTTCTCCTGTAGATTATGAAAGCACTGAACAAGATATCTGTAATTGTGCCAAGACTCATACAGGTTTTTGCATGGATCCTCGCATTCCTCATCAAGTGTGTACCAAGGATTGATCTTCCTGAACACACCATTGTTGCTTGCCTTACAAAGATTCTTGTAGAATTCATCTGAAGACTTCTTACTTACTTTGAATCCTCTCTTCTCAATCTCATTGATGACCTTGTTTGTATAGTAGAGGAATGATGTTTCATCATACTCAATGAGTCTATTCACGAGAATATGATTTGGTCCTCCTTTCTCTGCCATATTCTTTGCTATACAGCAGCATTCTCTCCATTGAGCAATGAGCTGCCGATTGGGTAACACTTCAATAAGATCCTTATGCCACATTCTCATACTGGCTGTCTCCTTTCTATTGGTAGGTTCATTGTACTTCAACATTGCAGAATTGTAAAGAGTAAATTTTTAGCACTTATCTCTTGCTCTATGATACACTGTCTTCTGGTTTCCAAGAGGGCTTGTGTTCACTTTTATTCTGATCTCCTTTGTGAAACGGTTTATTCTAATGTCTATCTCTTTAGTAGGTACCACATCTCTCGTTGGATAGAGCTTTCTAATAGTCTCAGCCAGATCTTCAAATGTTTCTATAAGATTCTTAATACAAGGTGAAAGAGCAGTTGCAATTTCATCGAATGCTTCTTTGATGCTGCTTATTGCATTACTTAATAAGAGAATAGACAATTTCGTGTTGCACGCCAGCATGGTAAGATCTTTGTAGTCTATTGCCTGATATAATGGCTCTGATGTCCGCAGATTTCTTAAGAATCTCTTACATTCTACAATACTGCCAAAGCTTCTTTCAATAGGCTCTCTGTATCTTTCTTCAAATGAGAATATCATTAGATCTCCTTTCCGGTGAAATCACAAAGCCTTGATTTCACTCCCATAGCAGATAATCTAGTCATTGTTGATTCGGCAGCTTCTAGAGTAGGATACTCCACTCTAGACAGCTTCCAATGACCTCTGTAACAAACCTTTAATCTATACATAACCTTTCCTCCTTATACATGACCATTATGTCTCATAGCATAGCCACCAATGACATCTTTCATGAACTTGTAGTCATTGTATTCAGCATACACAACTCCTCTAGAATCCTTCGGACCAAAGTCAAATTTTGCTAGAGCATTGTTATACTTTTCAAGACATTCTTCAGCTTCTTCAATTCCAACTCCATTTTCTCTTGCATCAAACAAGCTATTCTGAGCTCTGTCTACTGCATTGTAGAACACATGCTGATTTCTCTCCCAGCTTGCTACAGGGTAGAGCTTTACAGTTTTGATAAGTCTATATCCTCTCTCCCTTATTTCCTGCAGGGCTTTATCTGCCTTTTCTCCTGACTTATGAACGGTTATCTGTTTGCCATTAGCTTCAAATACAATTCTTAACATTAACATGATTTTCTCCTCCTTAATCAATATACTCTATGGTCTTAGCAGAATTGAAGATTCTTACTGCTTCTTCATCTGAAATCTTACTGTTCCAATATACTTCCTCAGGGGCATCTACAGATGCATACACATATCTTCCTCCAGAAGCAGTTCCGAGAACCATCGTTCCATCTAAGAGAAGAGCTTCAGCATCAAGCTCATCCATTTTGTCAATAATCATCTGATCAATAGGTTTCTTCATAGTAGTTATCTCCTTTTCTTAGGAACTATTTACTTCCTTACAAGTACATTGTACTCCTGTTACTCTGAAAAGTAAAGAGTTTTTTTAGAAAAATTTTCACAGAGTAGTGCAATTGTGCAGGGAAACGGTTTTACGTTCATAAGTTTTATAAAATAAAAACTCCATTTTATACCTATTTTTGTACCTATTTTTAGGTATTATTTCTCAAAATTTTTTATTTTTGATGCAAAAATTTACTGTACAAGGTAAAGCAAAAACAGGTAGTTTTATCACAAAAATAGGTATAAAAATAGGTATTTTTGGCATTTTGTATGAGTGGCATTTTGACAAAAATAGGTATAAAATTTTTGAAGAATTCACTATTTTACTCTACTTGTCATGATTTTGAAAATACCTATTTTTGTTTTTATCCTGTGCTTTTGTGGTCACAAAAATTTGTGTAAAAATTAAGTGTCTTTGTGAAATGTGAAAATTTTGACAATTTACTCTCAGTTTACTTTGGCAGGTAAAATAGAATAGGTTTTTTATTGATCCAAATAGGTATTTTCTTTCAAAAATAGGTATAAAAATAGGTATTTTTGTGTAAAATCTATGAGTGTGCAAACACAAAAATAGGTATAAAATTTTTTCAGAATGTTGTATTTTACTCATAAAACTACCATTTTCAAAATACCTATTTTTATTTATATTGTTGTAGGTACAATAAAAAATAATAGTATAATTTACATATAAACGTATATAATATATATAAAATAAATGTGCACAAAAATAGGTATAAAAATTGCCAAAATCGCTTGAATTGCTCTCTCGAACGGCATTTTCAGAAAAAACAAAAATAGGTATATGATCGTGCAAACTTCATAATTTTACTCATCCAGTCATGATTCACAAAAATAGGGTTTTTTTATTAAATATTTGCATACGGTTTTACGTTTTTATCTCAAGCATTTTTGCTCATTACTTTTGCTTCTGGGGCATGCTCCCTGGGCTGTGCTTCGCACAAAACTTTGGCAAAAGAAAAGAGCTACCATTCAGGCAGCTCTATACAATTATTTTATTCTAAATCCTTCTACAAATTCTATTTCTCTTCCATAGATTTTCCACATCCTCTTTTCCTTATTGAATGCTTCCTCAACTGATTCTGCATTCAGGTATACTCCAATAACTTCGGTTTTACCGATAAATCTATATCTTACAAGAAATCTCATACACACATCCTCCTTATCCTCAGTCGGGGCTATGCTAACATTTTCTTTCGATTATACATTTAGCACCTTTTGGTAGCCCATTGTTTGCCCCACATTCGAACAAGAATTTTCCAAGTGCTATATCGCTATCAAAATAGAATACTTTCCAGTTTCCATATCCAAAATCTATAGACCTATCAAACTCAAGTTTCCAAGCAAATCTTTCATGAGTAATCTTGTTGCCTTCCCGTATTCTAAATTTAAGACCAGATCCTTTCATAGTCATATCATTGTACTTATTCTTTATAGCAGCCGCAGACATTTTCATATAGGTTTTTTCTAATAATTCCATTACATTGATTTCTTCTGTCATATTTCTTACCTCCTATTTCATATTTATTTTCTCAATAAGTGCCAGCAGCATCTGGTGGTCTTTCCAGCTCAGTTTCTCTTTCTGATACATCATGTCAATACCATCTTTCCGGTAAAAGATATCCATCAATTCTTCTTCACTCTGTGCATCAATGATTTCTTGTATAAATTTCTTAAACATATTTCTTACCTCCTTCAACCTTATGAGCTTATCATACTCTCATTTTCATGAAAAGTAAAGAGAAAAATGAGAAATTTGTGAAAAATTTTTCGAATCCTCACGCATGTGTGTGCACGTGTGTAAATTATTGTAGGAATATGCCCCTGTGGCATCGCTGGGTGCCTACTGTGCTGTGTAAAATTGTGTGGGCTATACTTTGTTCCTGCAAAGCATTTATGAGGTCCAAGGACGATTTTACGCAATAATTTTATAAACTTTAAAAGTAACTATTTACATTTTTCACAGTCTGATTTATGGTTGCTTTAGGTTGACAATTACAACGCAAAGCGTTGTAAATAAGGGATGGTGAGTATGGGAAAAAAGGAAAAAACGCTGAAAGTTCGGGTTCCTGACACAAAATACAGAAGATGGAGAATGGCAGAGCCGGAAAATGAAGAGAGAAATGGAAGAGTGATACTTATCGATTTTCGATGTATTCGAAACGTTCCATTCAAGAGTGTTGACTATGGTAGCAGGAGAAGAATTAAGTGGAATTCCCCTGCACATTTGCAATCTCTGGTGGACGAATATTTCGCCAGCTGTGAAGGAGTTATCTACAATCCTAAGACAGGAATGCCTTTCTATGATGACTATGGCAGACCTAGAATGGGTCAGATCAAACCTTATACAATAAGTGGGTTGGCATGCTACATTCACATTGATTCCAGCTCTATCAAGAAATACACGAATGAACAAATTGATGAGCTGGGATATCCAACAGGAGATGAATACGTCGGTCCACAATACTCTGAGATCATCATTGAAGCCAGAAAGAAGATCGAAGCATTCGCAGAAGAAAGACTCTATGACAGAGATGGGTTCAATGGGGGCAGATTTGTTCTGAACTGTGCTTTCGGTTGGCAGGAGAGACGTGAAGAAGCAGAGATCAAAAACATGAAGAAGATGCAGAAATTAAGAGAGAAAGAGCTGAAGATGAAGCAATCTCTTATTGAGGGCGAAGATGGTGATGAACCTGTTACCATCAATATCGTTAGGGCTGAGAGAAAGGAGAATACAGATGGAAAAAATTGAACTTTCAAGCATCCTTTCTAAAAAGATGACTTCACAGGAAAAAATTTGTCCTCTCTGTAAGAGATCATTTCTCGTTCAGAACTGTGACAACTGGAGCTACAAGGTATATGTCAGTGGCAGAAGAAGAGTCTTATGCAGTTGGCATTGCATGAGAGAATATGAAAAAACTCACGCACTGAAATCTGATGCAAAGAAAAAGAGAGCCATAGAGAGCCAGCTCAGAGGAGGGTATTGATGCCGGTCATAACAAAAGCTGTGAATCCACGGTTTGAAAATTTCATATTTGACTGGCAATACAAGAAATATCTCCTTGTGGGAGGATATGGCTCTTCAAAGTCTTATCATATTGCTCTCAAGTTGATTCTCAAGTGTTTAGCAGAAAAGAGAAAAGTCCTTGTTGTGAGAGAAGTGTATGACACACATAGAGATTCTACTTTTTCTCTGTTTAAAGAGATCCTTGAGGATATGAATCTCCTTGCTGACAGCCCCAAGCAGAAGCGAAAGAAAGTCATAGCCAAAGAAAGTCCATTCAAGCTTACATTCCCTAACAAGAGTGAGATCATCTTCAAGGGTATGGACAAGCCGGAAAAGCTGAAATCTATCAATGGTGTTACAATCGTTTGGCTAGAAGAATGTAGCGAAATCAAATACTCCGGTTACAAGGAGCTGCTTGGTCGTTTGAGACATCCCTATCTGGACCTGCACTTTATATTAAGTACGAACCCTGTCGGCACGGATAACTGGGTGTACACGCACTTCTTCAAGAGTGTTGATGACCAAGGCAATGAACATGTCGTGCTGGATGATAACTTATTATACAAGCTCCACACGATTGTGAGAGGAGACACTTACTACCATCACTCTACTGTAGACGACAATTTCTTTGTACAGCAAGATTATATAGATCAGCTGGAAGAAATGAAGAACTTTGATAAAGATCTTTACAGAATCGCTCGTAAAGGAAGATTTGGTGTGAACGGTCTTAGAGTTCTTCCTCAGTGGGAAATTATGGATGCTGAGCTTGTTGAAAGAGAAGTGAGAGGAATTCCTAAGAGATTCCATCGTATAGGTATGGACTTCGGTTTTGAGACATCTTATAACGCTATTGTGTGGATGGCTATTGATGACAAGAGAAAGTGGCTATACATTTATAAAGAGTATTACAAGAACAAGATGACAGATGATAAAACAGCAGAAGATTTGAGAAGTGATCCGAAATATGAGGGAATTGAGAAAGAGGAGATCATTGCGGACTGTGAAGATCCCAAGGCAATTCAGTTCTATAATCAAGAGGGCTTCACAATGAGAAAATGCCGGAAATTTGCTGGTTCAAGGCTTGCTAACACTAAGAAAGTGAAGAGATTCAAGCGTATCATTTGTAGCAGTGATTGCCCTAACACAAATAGAGAGTGTAGCACTCTTACATATTTCAAAAAACCTGATGGAACACTTGTTCTTGATGAATTCAATATCGATCCCCATACCTTTTCTGCTATTTGGTATGGATTAGATGGATATACTGTAGCAAATGTAAAAGAAAGAGCTTCTAACAGTAAGAAAGGAGGATGATAGAGATGGAAGTAGAGTATTACACTATGGGAAAATCAAGAGTTCCGCCTTGGGCAGGAGATGCTCTTGAAAACATCACATACACTCAGGATGGTAGAGTTGAATCTGCTACAGTTAACTCAGCGGATGGCTCTGTGCTGGCAAAAGCCGGAGATGTGCTTTTGAAAATTCCCAGAAACAAGTTACCCGTTGTCGTGAAAAAGAAGGATGCTGAAAAATTCGGTATAAAATAAGGAGGAAGACATATGTTTAGAAATTGTGTATTCAAAGTATCTGTAAACACTAAGAAGTGGGCGAAAGCTGCTGCTGTAAGAGCTGTGAAAACGATGGCTCAGACGTTCGTTGCTATGATTGGCACTGCTGCTGTTATGGGTGATGTTAACTGGACGATGGTAGCCAGCGCATCCGTTCTTGCTGGTATCATCTCTGTGGCAACCTCTATTGCTGGTATTCCTGAGGTAGTGGATGGAGAGGATATGGGATTCAACGGAACGGAAGGAGTAGATGAAGATGAGTGATCTTGTGATCAATAAGATGATTACCAACGTGAATCGCTCAATCTCCAACAGAGGTGTTGGCAAGATCAAATATCTTGTCAAGCACTATGTTGGAGCAACAGGAGGAGCTCTCGCAAACTGCAAGCACTTCCGAGATACTTATATAGGAGCATCTGCTCATTATTTCGTTGGTCATAATGGAGAGATTTGGCAATGCGTTGAAGATAAGGACGTTGCCTGGCATGTTGGAGCTAAGAAGTATAAGCACAGATATTGCAGAAATTCTAACTCTATCGGAGTTGAGCTGTGTGTGAGAAAAGATGCCTCCGGTCGTTGGTATTACACCGAAGCCACCAAGAAAGCAGCAATTGAGCTTTTTGCTTACCTTATGAAAAAGTACAACATCCCTATCAGCAATGTGCTGCGACACTATGATGTAACCGGAAAGGTCTGTCCTGAGCCCGATGTGTCGTCTGCACCCGTTTGGGATACATTCAAGACAGAATTACAGATTGCTGTCAATGGGACGTCTGTATCCGGACCACAGGACGCTACAGGTACATCCGGTGTCCCTTATAAAATAAAGGTTGCCCACGTGGCAAAGGGTGATGTTCTCTGGATCAGAAAGACTCCCTCTGCAAAGGCAGCTTCTACTGGGTGCCTGCAGTATAATGATAACAATGCATACACGATCGTAGCAGAACAGAATGGATGGGGTAAGCTGAAGAGTGGAATCGGCTGGATCAACCTCAAGTACACCAAGAGAGTGTAGAAAGGAGGAGAGATTAAATGAGAGCCAGATCAGACATTGATGGAAAAGTCACACAAGTAACAGCATACACCCAGATTCCTTATAGTGTGTTTGGAACAGAGCTTGAGGGATCCTTAAAGAATGATTTCAATCAGGAAGTCAGCGAAATCATGGGATTCTATGATGACTACTATCTCGGTGCAGAATTTTCCACAGAGGGTACATCCGGTGATTATGTTGCTTCTTGCCTTGCTTATAAGAAAGCAGCGGATCTTATCAATAAGGAAGCGAGATTCTTATTCAGCATACCTCCTACCTTTACAATCAATCCTGATACCTCTAACATGAGTGACAAGGAAAAGGAAGAGAATACCAAGCTAAATGATTTTCTCAGCTGTGCTCTCAAGAGATTGAAAATCAATTCAAAGCTCGTAAAGGCAGCAAAAGACTGTTTTATCGGTAAGAGAGTTGCTTGTATGCTGAATTTCAGTGATACAGAAGGAATCACAGCTACATTCCTGAGCTCTACAGAATTTCTCTATCAGTTCAAAGGAGATACACTTGATAGAATTGTTGCTATATACATTCTTCAGGATGCCACGAATAAATCAGATCAGGTCATTAAGAAAAAGATATATGAGATGGGAGAAGACGGGTATTGCTATGTAGAGGAATCCCTCTATTCTGGTACAGGAGAACTCAAAGAAGAGGGAAGAATTGAGAAGACGAAGACACTTTTCAAGAGAATTCCTGCTGTTGTTATTCTCAATGATGGATTAAGCAATGATACAAGAGGTTGCAGTGACATTGCAGATCAGGTAGATTATGAAGCTTATTACAGCAAGTTGGCAAATGCTGATATGGACTCCGAAAGAAAGAGTATGAACCCCATTAGATATGCTATTGATGCAAGCCAGAGCAGCACCAAGAATTTGAGCTCCTCTCCTGGATCTTTCTGGGATATTCAGTCCGAACAGAATGCTTCTGATCCTAAAACAGCTCAGGTGGGCATGCTTGAAGCTGGGATGAACTATTCCAATGCTCTTAAGACTACTCTGGATAGAATTGAGAATACAATGTACAGCAGCCTTGAGATTCCTAACATCAACAGTGAGAAGTTGCAGGGTGTGATTACCTCCGGCAAAACTCTCAAAGCCCTCTATTGGAGCTTGATTGTTCGGTGTAATGAAAAGATGCTTACCTGGACTCCGGCTCTTGAATACATTGTCGAAATTATCATTGAGGGTTCAAAGCTCTACCCCAAGAGTGCAGATGTACTTATGAGATATGATCAGCACAATTATGAGATTCCTGATATTCCTTATGAGGTCAGAGTTGAGAATAACTATCCTCTCCCCGAAGATGAACAAGAAGAGAAAGCTGTTGATCTTTCTGAAGTTGCAGCTCAGACGATGAGTAGAAAGTCTTACATGAAGAAGTGGAGAAATCTCACAGATGAAGAAATTCAGGCTGAATTGAAACAGATTGCTCTTGAACGGCAGATGCTTGAAGATACTTACATGCCTACAACAAATGGTGATATGGTGGAGGTGTAGTCTATGCCAGAGATACGATTGCTGACTGCAGAAAAAACTCGTTCAAGGCTGACAATTCAGCAACAGAGATATATAAAAAAGCTCTATCAGCAAGCAGTAGAAGATGTGAAGGACTGGGAAAAATCTCTTCAGGGTAAAGACAATGTTTCCTCTGTCATTAGAAGAGAATACCTCAATCAGATGAGAAAAGACCTAAATGAAGAAATGGAAAAGATTGGCTCTGATGTAGAGAGCACAATAAAATCCAATATTTCTGCTACTGCTACAGCGGTCGTAAAAGACGCAAATTCCGTCCTTAATGGTTTAGGGATAAGTGTAAAAGGGGCTTACAGTTTTGTTCCGTCAGACGTCGTCCAGGCAATCACAACGGGACAGGTGTATGACGCAAGCTGGACGCTGTCAAAAGCTATTTGGGCACACACCAAAAAGTCTCAGCAGGATATCTATGACATCATTGCGAAAGGTGTGGCAGAAAACAAGAGTTCTTATGAGATTGCAAAACAGCTTGAGATTTACGTCAATCCCTCGGCATTAAAACCCTGGGATTGGGGTAAGCTCTATCCTGGATCCTCTAAAGTGGTTGATTACAATGCTCAAAGATTGGCTAGAACCCTTGTCAGCCATGCTTATCAGCAGAGTTTTGTGAGAACAACAAAAGATAACCCGTTCTTTTTAGGGTATCGATGGCTCACATCTGGTCATAATGTGTGCCCGATTTGTATTGGATATGCAGAAGATGTACATGACAATTCGCTTCCGGCTGGAGTGTTCCCTAAAGATGAGTTGCCCATAGACCATCCCAATGGGAGATGTACTTTTTCCATTTACATGGAGGATAGCACTGATCAAATTGTTGACTCTTTAGTTGCGTGGGCACATGGTGAGGATAGTCCTGAGCTTGATAAGTTTGCTGAAAGCCTTGGGTTCCCCATTTCTGAGGTGAAAAGAGCTGTGAAAAAGTATTAAAATTTTCGCTTTACTTTTTTGTAGGATAGTAGTATACTATCCTAAAGGAGGTTCGTCATGAACACAAATAACCCTAAACCTGTTATTGTCTGTGACGCTTGCAGCCATGAGTTTGATGCCAAGAAGATTGAATTCAAAACTGCAAAAACAAAGATCGACGGGAAAGAGCTTGAGGTTACGTTTTACAAATGTCCCAATTGTGGGCAGAACTACGTCATCTCCATCATGGATTACTGGGGCAAAAAACTCCAGCAGCAATACATTGATGCAGAGAGCTCTTATAGAAAACTGTATCACAGTTCTCTCCCTAACAAAGACAAGCTGAGACAGAAACTCGATAAAGCTGAACAGCTGAAAGATAAAGCTCTGTCTTATGTCAAAGATCTGTTACAGAAATACGGAGACCTCTTACCAGAGGAGATCTTCCGATAGGTAAAAATTCTGGATTGAAAGACACCATGTCTATAACTGGAGAAAGGAATAGCAATATGTACGGACTCACTTACAAGTTACTTGACCCCGATGGAGATCAGGGAGGAGCAGAAGATACTTCTGGATCAGGAACAGATCAGGGAGGATCCGGTAGCTCCACAGGAGACCAGACTCATGATTCTGGAACAAAGACGTTCACTCAGGATGAGGTGAACACAATCGGTGCAAGAGAGAAAAGTCAGGGTAAGAATTCCATTCTTAAGATCTTTGGATGTGCAGATGAAAAAACTGCGAAAGCAGAAGCCGAAGAATTCAAGAAGTGGAAGGAATCTCAGAAAACTGAAGAAGAGAAAAAGTCTGAAGAGAAAAAGAAGCTTGAAGACTCTGCTTCTGAAAGTGAAAAGAGAGCCATTGCTGCAGAGAATAAACTTACTGCTCTTACAGCAGGAGTAAGCTCTGACAGTATTGATGATGCCTTGGCTATTGCTCTATTAAAAGTTACCGAAGAAAAAACACTTGATAAAGTGTTCGAAGAAATGAAGAAAGAACCTAGATATTCAGGTTTTTTCGGAAAAGGTTCTTCTGCAGGAGGAACCGGAAGTTCTGCTGACCATAATCGTGGTGGTCAGGGAACAGATAACATTGGAAAAAGGCTTGCAGAAAACAAGGTGAAATCCACCTCTGTCAAGAGCAGCTTTTTCAGTAAATCTTAACAAGGAGGAGAAAAAATGTTAAATCAGACTGGAATTACAAAGACTACTGGAGTAACCAGAAAGAACATTCTCATTGCTCCTGAACTGGCTTTTTCCTTGGGTTGCAAGGTGTCCGGAACAGGTGTTGAAGCAGGTTCTGATGGAAGAAAGATCATTAAGGCAGGAACACCCTTGGCAGGTGATTTCACTGCAAGAGACACAGCCTTTACAGTTGCAAAGGACACTGGTGATAGTGCACCTAAGACCAGTGATGCTACCTGTGCTTTGCTGCATGATGTAGATGTTACATCTGGTAATGCAAATGCTACTGCTCTGATCTTCGGCTTCATTGATGTAAGCAAGCTTGACTCTACTGTCACAGCTATGTGGACTGATGCAGCAAAGAAGAATCTCGGCAAGATTACTCTCGTAAAATAAGATAAGGAGGATATGAGATGAAAACCATTTATGATCTTGTAACAAGTGAAGCGGTTGTTTCCTACTGGGAAACTCTCATCAATCAGCAGCCCCCCTATTTGGGTGAGGAACTGTTCCCTGCACAGCAGAAGCTGGGTTTGGATATTAAATGGATCAAAGGTTCCAGAGGACTTCCTGTTGTACTTCTTCCTTCCGCATATGATGCGAAAGCAAAGAAGAGAGACCGTATTGGATTTGATAAGTTGTCTGCTCAGATGCCCTACTTTAAAGAGGGTACATCTATTGACGAAGAGCAGCGTCAGCAGCTGAACATGGTGCTTGAGACCGGAAATCAGGCATACATTGATTCTGTTATGAACAATGTGTTTGATGATGAGACAAGGTTACTGTTTGGTGCAAGAGCACAGCGTGAGCGCATGCGTATGCAGGCACTCACTACTGGTGCAATCAGCATCACTGCCAATGGTCAGGACTATGATTATGATTATGGTATTCCTGAAGCACACAAGGGCAATGCTACCACTCCTTGGAGCAATCCTGATGCAAGCATCTACGATGACATCAAGGCTGGTCTGGATAAGATCGAAGATGATACTGGAGTAAGACCTACTCGTGCAACCTGTTCTTCCAAGACTTGGGGTTACTTCCTCAAGAATAAGGAACTGAGAGCAGCTCTGAACGGAAATAACTCCAATGCCCCTGTAAGAGAGAGCAAGATCAAGGCTTACATTCAGGAGGAACTGGATCTGGAGATCGTTAAGTACACCAAGAAATACAAAGATGAAGCTGGTGTAGATCATAAGTTCATCGATGATGATGTATTCGTCATGTTCCCGTCTGGAACACTGGGAACTTCCTGGTTTGGCACTACTCCCGAACAGTCCGATCTTATGACCGGAAATGCTGCAAACGTAACCATCACTGATACGGGTGTTGCGGTTACTACCACCAAAGAGACAGATCCTGTGAACGTTGACACCAAGGTGTCCATGATCTTCCTGCCGTCCTTTGAAGCTGCCGATCAGATTTACATTCTTGATACCAAGCAGCAGTAAGAGAAAGGCGGTGCAGTAGATGGTAAAAATCTATAAGAAAGATAAAAGTATGACTGTTCCTAAAGGATCCCTCGACAAGTTCTTAGCAGCAGGATGGAGTCTTGAGAATGGTGATGAAAAGCCCAAGAAGAAATCTTCTGGGCATCACCATCCTATGCCGGAAGAAGATTCCTTTACACCTGTAGAAGATGAAGACTCCAACGAGGAAGAATATGTTGAGGTAGATCCTGAGGAACTGGCAAGTAGAGATCTGTCTGAGCTTGACATGGATGAGCTCAAGATTCTTGCAGAATACAAGGGTCTTGATATTTCCGGTTTGACGACTACGAGAAAGCTCAGAGCAGCTCTGGAAGCTTTGGAGTGAGGTGTGAGATATGACAATGGACAGAATTGATGAACTGAAGCTGATTCTTAGAGAAGAATCTTGCCCTTTCTTTTCAGATGAAGAGCTGGAATATTACTCTAAGAAATATCCTGATCTGAATGATGCTGCTTACAATTGCTTAATCATTAAAGCAGAAGACACAACTCTGTCCGTGTCAGGTCTTAGCTGTGCAGACAGTTCGAAGTATTTCCTCAGACTTGCGCAGCAGTATAGAAAGAACAATTCGGGTATATTGGGGGGAAATTGATGAGTGCTACTCCACTTTTCTTGAAGAACAAAGTATCCAGGCAGATAAGATCTTCTGGTAAAGAATATGAATTCATCTCAATGCTGAAAGATGGCTACAATCAGCCCATCACAGGTGATAGCGTGAAAATTGTAGGTGTTTGGCATGAGCAGAATTCTTTTATCAGTGTTCAAACAACTTCTGCTGCATCTGTTCAGAGAAAAAAGAGTCCTATGATTCTTACTCTAATAGATGACAATATGAAGAGTATCAAACAAGGAGATCTCATCTATATAAGTGGTGTGAAATATACTGTTTCTGGTGTACTTGATATAGGGAATTATGGAGTTGTGGCGGACATTTCTCTTGAGATGGAGGTGTAGTTGTGGCTGGTGGATCTAACTTTCACATGGATGCTTCTAGTCTTGAAGCTGGTCTTGAGAGGTTAATGAAGCCAGCTGCAATTGTTATGTATGCAAAAACCCAATCAAAGAATCTTGAAGCCTATGCAAAAGAGCATAGACCTTGGACGGACAGAACGGGTGATGCAAGAAAGAGACTCACGTCTTATGTGACAGATATTCCTCATGGGTACAGAATAAATTTAGCTCATGGAGTTGATTACGGGGTTTGGCTTGAGTTGGCGATGGAAAAACGATTTGCCATACTTGAGCCTACTATCCGGTTGAAAGGACCAGATGTTGTAAGAGGGATGGAGCATTTGCTTGACAGATTGTAAGGAGGTAACATGGAAAAGACAGTATGGGAGCTCTGCGCTGATGCTTTAAAGACTCACAATATTGATGTGTATCCTCCTGCAAATAAGACAGGAGAATGCAAAAGAGAGTATGTTGTTCTTAAGAAAGATGGAGCTGCTAAAGTTGGAGAATACTCTTCTCAGAGCAATTATTACACTTTTATGATGTATGTTCCTAAAGCAATGTACACTCAACTCGAAAGATTTAAGAAGATTGTAACTGACATTATTTCTACAGACCTGTATCCAATGCTGATGCCTACTGGTCAAGAGACACCTGATTTCTATGATGACTCTGTGAAAGCTCATATGGTGAGCGTGACATACAGGAATTCTGTAAGAAACAACCATTTATAGAAAGGAGAAAAATATGGCTGGAAAAGTTAAGAAAGGAACTGAAATACCTACAATTGATGTTGTGCTCGTATCTATCAAACCTCAGGGTGTAGATACTGATGAGATCATTCTCGATACAGCCAATAAAATTCAGGTCACTGTAGCAACAGAAACCACAGAGAAGCAGACTCTCGTAGTAAAAGGTCGTCTCATTGCTCAGAAGCCTGAGCAGACTACCATCACTGGTCACAGCATTGTGCTCACAGATAACGTGTTCAATCCTGAGCTGGTTAAGATCCTTCAGGGTGGTACAATTAAGTATGACAGCGGAGAATCTACAAAGGTTGTTGGGTACACTCCTCCTGTTGTTGGATCCACAGATAAAGGTCAGGTGTTTGATCTGAATGCTTACTCTGCTATCTATGATGCAGCCGGAATCATTCAGGGTTATGAGAAAATTAAATATCCCAACTGTCAGGGTGTACCTATTGCCCTTAATTCTGAAGACGGTGTTTTCCGTGCTTCTGAGTACACGATCAATTCTGCACCCACCAACGGACAGGCTCCTTATGATATGGACATTGTAAAGACCCTGCCTACTGTTGAAGCATAAGGAGGACACAATGACTGAAGAATTAAAGGTAACATCTATTGAAAGCTTAATTGCTCAATCTAATGGTTCACTTGTAGAATTGCCTCCTTTTTCACAGGGAGAAAAATTCGTTGCAAGATTAAAGAGACCGTCCATGATGGCTCTTATGAGAGCAAAGAAGATTCCCAATGCACTGATTGTTTCTGCAAACAAGATGTTCAAGAATGGTCCTGGCTCTTTGAATGTAGAAGATGAAACTATGATGGATGATGTATTCCAGATCATGGATGTTCTGTGTGAAGCTGCATTTGTAGAACCTACTTATCAGCAGCTGAAAGAGGCAGGAATCCAGCTCACAGATGATCAGTACATGTTTATCTTCGGTTACACTCAGAACGGGGTGAAGCAGCTCCAGCCCTTTCGTACAGAGTGAGGAAATGCTGCGGTTGGTGGGTGTGTATAAGACTTTAGATCTGAAGATCAGACCCTCAGATTTTGTTGGATTGGAACAGGAAGATCCTTACACGAAGTATTGCTTCGATGAAGCCTTTGCGTTCATTATTTCTAAATTGAAGGATGGAGAAGAACCCATAATTCATAAGGAAGCACCAGCAATGTCTTATTCACGTCCATCAGACTACTACAAGAAATTCGAAGGAGGATAACAAATGGCTGTCGACGTTGGTTCTGCAATTGCATACCTCGATCTTGACACCAGTGGTTTTACCAACGGAATCAGCGGTGCTGCTTCTGCTTTAAAAGATTTTGTCACCTCCTCTGACAGTATCTCCACAAAAGTAACAAATCTTGGTTCTTCTATGAGTGCAATGGGAGCGTCACTGAGTAAATCAGTAACACTCCCTATTGTTGGATTGGGAACGGCAGCCACTAAAACAGCATCAGATTTCGAGGCAGCAATGTCCAAAGTAGAAGCGATCTCTGGTGCAACTGGGGATGAGATGTCTCAGTTGAGGGACAAGGCTATCGAGATGGGTGCCAAAACAAAATTCTCTGCAAAAGAGTCTGCTGATGCTTTCACTTACATGGCTATGGCAGGATGGGATGCAGGGCAAATGATTGATGGTATTTCCGGTATTATGTCCCTGGCTGCAGCAGATGGATTGGACCTTGCTACTACATCAGATATTGTAACAGATGCCTTGACAGCATTTGGGCTCCAAGCAAGTGATTCTAGTCACTTTGCAGATGTACTAGCACAGGCATCTTCTTCTGCAAACACAAATGTTTCTATGTTGGGTGAGTCCTTCAAATATATTGCACCTGTTGCTGGAGCTCTAGGAATGTCAGTTGAGGATGTTTCCCTTGCTCTTGGATTGATGGCAAACTCAGGAATTAAAGGAACACAAGCAGGTACATCATTGAGAGCGTCTCTTACAAATTTAGTGAAGCCCACTGATGCCATGGCTGCTAAGATGGAAGAGCTCGGAATTGAGGTCACAAACAGTGATGGCTCTATGAAATCTCTTCGTGAGATTATGGATATCTTAAGAGAGAAATTCAATGGTTTATCTGAAGCAGAACAAGCAAGTGCTGCTGCAACAATATTTGGTAAAGAAGCTATGTCTGCAATGCTTGCCATAATAAACACATCCCAAGCTGATTATGATAAACTTGCTGAATCTATCGCAAATGCTGATGGTAGGGCTGACAGCATGGCAGAGACAATGATGGGAAATCTGTCTGGCTCTATTGAACAGATGAAAGGTGCAATTGAATCTTTGATGATTAAGCTTGGGGAAGCTCTTATACCTACTATCAACCAGATCACACAGTTGATCACAAAAATTGTTGAAAAGCTGAACACAATGAGTGATGAACAGGTACAGCAAATTGTTAAGATAGGTGCTATTGTTGCTGCAATTGGTCCATTACTTATGATTGTTGGTAAAGTAATCACTATTATAGGCTCTGTGATTCACTATGGTGGATTGATTGTAAGTGGGATACAGACCCTTGTGAGCTTCATAACAGGAGTGCTGATACCGGCTATAGGAGCTATCAGTGCTCCAGTACTTGCTGTTATTGCTGCTATTGCTGCTCTTATAGCAATAGGAGTTGCTCTTTACAAGAACTGGGATGAAATCTGTGATTGGGCTGATAGAACATGGTCAGCTATTAAAGAAGCAGTAGGAAATGCTGTAGACGGAATGCTTGAGTTTTTTGACAATCTCAAAGAGAGTGTGGGAAATGTCATAGAATCTGTAACAACTGCTATATCTAATCTTTGGAGCTCCATAGGTGACTTCTTCAGCAATTTATTCTCTAGTCTGTCAGGCTGGTTCAAAAATGTCACTTCCAGCATAGGAGGGTTCTTCTCTAATCTTGCTTCAACTGTTGGAGGTGCAATCTCAAACATATGGGGAACCGTAGTTGAATGGGGTTCCAACATGATAGGTAAAGCAGTTGAGATTGGCTCTGGATTCGTAGATAACTTCATGGGATTTTTCTCAAACTTTGTGAGTGGTGTAACAAATGCTATTTCAGGAGTCATTGAAGCTGTAACAAGCTGGGGTTCAAACCTACTAACAAAGGCTTCAGAAATAGGTAGTAAATTCTATGAAGCTTTCATCGGAGGAATACAGAATGTGGCAGAATTTTTCACTAATATGTTTGAGAATGTTCTTAAGACAATAACTTCTTTTGGCTCTAAGATGTTCAAGCTCGGAAAAGATCTAATGATGTCATTTTGGAATGGTATAAAGGAAGTTTTTTCATCTATATGGAAATGGGTACAGGATAAGTTTCAGCCCATAATTGATATGATAGAGAAAATCTTTTCTCCTATCAAGTCTTTCATGGGTAGTGCTTTCTCATTCATTTCTGGTTCGCATAGAAATGGACTTGACTACGTGCCTTATGATGGATATGTGGCGGAGCTGCATAAAGGTGAAAGAGTTCTTACGGCAGAAGAGAATCAAGACTATCCTGATAAACCTAGATCTGGCAGTGGAGGAGACACATTCATATTCAACAGCCCTGAAGCTATTGATGAATATCAAGCTGCAAGATTGTTGAAACAGACAAAGAAAGAATTAGATATGGATATTTAGGAGGGGACAACATGATTTCGAAATTTACACTTATGAATATGAGTAGTAAGAATTCATTGACCTTTGGTCAGACCCCTGAAGAAGAGTGCTTATTCAAAGATGATGGGATTGACTGGGGTAAAGCTCCAGCATCCCATAGCACTTTCTCTTATCCTACTCAGCTGGGTGAATACATTGCTTCTACCAGTGTGAAAGGCAGGGATATCAGTATAGAGGGATATGTGTACTACATTCCTACAGATTTAGAAAAATCTCAGGTCTTACCTGAAGAATTGGAGGAATATTGCTATAAACAGATAAAGAAAAAGAAAGAGTTGTTGAATGGAATTGTAAATCCTGAACAAGTAGTTAGACTCACCATTGGAAGCTACTTCATTGAAGGAAAACCTGAACAATCAATTGTGTACGGTTCTGATGATGCAACGAATAACATGTTCTTTTGTAAGTTCTTGATTTCTCTGTTTTGCAGCAATCCTATGTTCAGGAAGACTGTTCTTCCTAGCACTGTTCTGAGTGGTACTAAACCAGCATTCAGATTCCCTTTGATAATACCTCAGGGAGTTGGAATCAAAATGGGTATAAGAAGCAGCTACAGATTGATTGCCATAGAAAATGAAGGGAATGTTTCCACTGGCTGTGTGATAAGGCTCAAGGCAAAAGGAACTATTGTAAATCCTACTATCACAAATATTCAGACAGGAGAATTTATCACCATAGACAAGACTCTTGTCAATGATGAAGAAGTAGAAATAAACACAAACGATGGAAATGAAAAGGGTGTCAAAGGCTACATTGATGGAAAAGAATTCAACTACTTCAAATATTGGAATTTTGAGAGCACATGGCTCAAATTTCCAATAGGGACTTCACTCATCGGGTTTTCTCTTAAAGAAGGAGATGAAACTCTTTTAGACATAAGCATAACTGTCAATCCTTTGAAATATGCTCTGGAGGATATGTAACATGATTCTTGAAGTATTCTCAAAAACAACAAGAGAGCGAGTGGGCATCATAAAGATGTTCAAGTTCTCACAATATACCCGTGAATTCTGTGGTTCTGGGTCATTTTCAATTAAAGTATCTATAGAAGATACAATCATTAGATCTCTCAATCCGGAGCACATGATCTTATTTGACCAAGGAGTCATGGGTATTATAAAGAACGTTAAAATGTCCACTGAGGAATCCATCGTGACTGTGCAAGGATATCTGTTGAACAAATTGTTGTATTACAGATCATTCCTTGTTACAAAAGTGTTCAAAGGGATGGCAGGATCGATTGCCAGAGACATGGTTGACTTTTTCTTTATAAGGAATTCTGATTCCAGAAGAAACATACCTGGAATGACCTTATCCACGGATGACAAGTACAATCCGATCCTCCCGAAGACATCTATTCAGGCTACAGGAAAGTCTGTTGGGTATGTGATGGAAAGTATGTTGGGTTCATTTAATAGTGGCTATGATATTGTTCCAATTATTACAGCTTATAATGAATCAAGTGATAAGCCTACTAATATATCAAGCTATGAATTCAGAGTGTTAGCTCCTGTAAACAGGTCTATAGAAAATACTGATGGGAATACTCCTGTCATATTCTCAAAAACCATGAATAACTTGTCTTCAGCGACATACGAAGAAGATGAAACAGAGTACTGCTCTGTGGCAATCGTTGCCGGAGAGGGTGAGGGTACTGAAAGAATAACACTTGAGGTCGGTGACACAGCAGCTTCTGGCATTGATCGTATTGAGTTATATGTAGATGCTAGAGATCTACAGAGTAGCTTAGAAGATGGTACAACAATGACAGAAGATGAATATAGACAAGTACTGAAAAATAGAGGTGAATCTCACCTTGAGGACGCAAGATCATTCTTATCTTTTGACGGAACAATAATAGATGGGGCTTCATCTTATGTTTATGGAAAGGACTTTTTCCTTGGTGACTATGTCTCCGTTATTGATAATACTCTTGGCATCATAGCAACAGTGCAGATAAGTTCTGTGACAAAATCTCTCACTGAATCAGGTGAAAAAATTGACATTGTGTTTGGTAAAGAAAAAGTCTTAATTCAAAAAATAATAAGAAAGAGAGGAGTAGTGTAATGGAAAAAAGTGGTTTTTTCGATGCAGTGTACAATGAATTTGATGAGACCTATGACAAAGAATATGCTGCAGAACAGTTTGCTTCGTACTTTGCTTTATTCATCAAGAATGGAGTATTTGGGTCACCTACTAATCAGCTCAAAGTCAGTTCCTCATCTGGTATGAACATTAAGATCTCTCCTGGGTGGGCATTCATAAATGGGTACTGGTACTATAATGATGAAGATCTTATCCTACCTGTTGCACAGAATCTTTCCTCTACTGTAAGAAAAGATTCAGTAATCTGCAGATGGAACAACTCTGACAGAAAAATTACTTCAGCTGTTAACACAGGGTCTACAGAAATTACAAGAACAGAATCCTACCATGATTTGAAACTTGCAGAAATATCTGTTGCCTCTGGTGCTGTTTCTATCACAGATAGCTCTATCACAGACACAAGAACAGATGAAAATGTTTGTGGCTTGGTGACTGGGCTTCTCAAGACTGAGACTACTGCGGATCTGTTTGCACAGTTCACTGCTACATTTAATGAATGGTTTGAATCTGTCAAAGGTCAGGTTACAGGAGATCTTGGTGTTAAGCTTCAAACTGAATTTATGGAGCTCAGTAAAGAAGTATCTGAATTTGAGAAGTCTGTAGATAGTAAGGTTAGTGAAATCGAAACCACTGCAAACTCAGCAAATACAACGATTCAGAACTTTGTAGATAAAGATTTTGTTATTCCTAAACAATCTCTTGTTTTTTCTAACAAGACTTGTACAATAGTAGATTCAAGAGTTACCGTTGATAGTCTGGTAGATGTATATTTCACAAAGGAATCCACATCAGCAGCGGAAGCTGCTACAATATATGTTGATTCTGAAGCCGGAAAGATTGTTCTTACAGCATCAGTTCAACCGACGGAATCCTTAGAAGCAATCATGAGAGTGAGGGTTAGATAATGAGAGGAAGAGTGAATATACCTCCTAGAACTGGAGGAATTGTCAATGGTGTGGTAAGACAGTATCAAGTAGCTGAAGGAAATAATATTTCAACAGGAGACTATGTTCAACTTGTTGGTGCAGATTCAAGTGATTGGAATAATATTTATAATGATACAGTTCCTACAATCAATGCAGAAACCTCAAACAGAAACAGTGTAAGTAGACCGTTCGGTATATATAAACTTTCAGATGGTAAGGGAATATTCTTTGGAGTGGATTATGCGTCTCCTTATGGAATATTTTATGGAATACTTACTTTAGATGAATCCGGGGATGCTTCCGGAGTATCTGTACAATACTTACGAACAGGCAATACGACATATACTGGCTTATCTATATGTGAAATCACACAAGATGTTTTTTTAGTCTCATGGTATCAAGATACAGCAAGAGAGACTTTACTTTTGAAATACGTTAATGGTTCCGTAAGCTTGTTTCATGATATACAAACGGGGCATCCTTGGAAGTTATTATTTGGAGCTGCTGTTTTGAAAATTGATGAGCAAGTAGTTACAATGATTGCTTTAGCAGGTGCTGTTTCGTACAGTTCTTCAAAATATACAACGACAACATATGGGTTGATAACATTTACTGTCAACCTCAATACTGGAGCTGTGACAGAGATACAGAATCTCAGCAATCCTGGGGTTTCAGTCAATGCAGTAAACTATCCTGAGGGTTTTTGGAATGATGGAACATATGTTTTCCTAGCTGAATTATCTTATGGGACTATATATTCTTGGTCTGTGTCTGCTGATGGTGTAATAACAGGCTCCGTAACCAAAACGGAAGAAGAGTCAGCTATGACAAGTAGATTCAGTAAGATTAAGAATGGAGTCTATTGCAGACTACAATCTAAATCTATGAGTCCTACTCAATTTTATGAGTCACAAGGAAATTCATGGGTAAATCAGAGTGGTAAAGTTTATTCAAATGTGCAAGTACAGATAATGAAGATCACTTCTTCCGGAGTAACTATTACTGCTGGAGGAGATATAGAATTCACAGTGCCCGAAGACACTTATCCTACCAGCTCATCTGGAACAGCCTATTTTGCATTTACTCTTGGGGGAGGAAACTGTTCATATCTTGGCAACAACAAATTGATGGTTCTTATACCATTGAATTATGGATTGAGTAGCTCTTACAATAAAGATACACTTACCACTGCACTTGCATGTGGAATAGTAGAGTACAATCCAGACACAGATACATTCTCTGAGAGCAATAAATTTACTTGGGGATATTCACTCTGTAAGAATGCAACTAGAGCACAATTTTCTCAGAATTACTGGGAATTTCATGGCTGCACTCTGGCAGGTTTTGTTTCCAATAACAGATGCAACTTCATCGGGTTCTATGGTGGAAAGAAGACGGCACAAGCAACCACAATCAATCCAAGCATCTTGAGTCTTCAGGCTATGTCATTCGCTTTTGAGGGTCGTGAAATCATAAAACCCTCTACAGAAGTTCTGGTGAAAAAGTACGTATCCAAGATAGCTGGAATTGCAAAAACTTCTGGCTCTAGTGGAGAAATGATAGAAGTATATGCACCGGAATAGAAAGGAGGGGGAGAATATGAGTGCAATATCAATCATTGGTTGTGCTGTAGGAGTGATTGGCTGCGTAGTGGGTGTTGCGACATTTATTTCAGCACAGATTACAAAAGCAAAACAGGATGGCATGTTAATCTCCAAGATTGATCAATGTGTTAATGGCATTGAAGAGATTAAGAAAGACATGAAAGAAAAGAACAGAGAAATTGATGTCATTATTGACAATCATTCTCAAAAAATTGTTCGCTTAGAGACAGAAATGAAAGTAATAAAAGAACACTTGAATGTGTAAGGAGGAAATGAAATGGCAATAAAAGATGATGCACTTGAACAGTCTCAAGCATTGAATCAGCTCTTACTTGAGATGACTAGAACGCAGAAGATGCAACAGAGAGCACTTATAAAAGTCTATATTGTTACGGTTGTGTGCTTCACAGCTCTTCTTATTTCAATGGTTATCGGGTTCTTCTGGTATGAGAGCCAGTTTGAAACGACTACTCAAACCACAGAAAAAATTGTGACTCAGGAAGTTTCTGGCACGGATTCCGAAATCAACAATGTAGAAGGAAATCTATACAAAGATAATGCTGTGCATAATGATGAGAGGGGAGATAACTAATGCCTGCAAGACAAACCACTGTAGTAAGAACAACCACTGTTACAAGATCTAGAGTAAGGTCAAGCTCTTCATCCAGATCAAACGGGAATTCCTCAAGATCAGGTGGTAAGAGAGGAAATCAGAGAAGATGCTCAGCCTGTGGAAGATTCATGTAGGAGGAGCAATGTGAACAATAAAAACCTTATGACAAGAAGAAAAGTTCAGGACATAGGGAGTTTCTCTTCATTGCAAGATCTACTTGACAGCTCTACTTTGAGTGATCTTGATAAAGAGATCATAGTCCTTCACTATGTTCAGGAAAAGAACTTTGCCTACATCGGTGATGAACTTGGGTACTCTGAAAGTGGAATAAAGAAAAGACATCAGAAGATACTCAATAAGCTCAGCCAACTCATCTAATTTCATAAAGGTACTTTCAGACTTCTTTAGGGAACCTATGCAGATACTTGTGTAGGTTCCTTTTGATTTATACTTTAATCAAAAGGAGGTAAGAAAATGCCTTATCCATATAACAATCCCTATATGCAACCTACTCAAATGAGATTAAATCAAATGGAACAACAGTTCCCACAATTTGCTCAGGGTTATCAGAATTTCCAGGGTTACCCTCAGCAAATGTCTATTAAAGGAAGACCTGTTTCTTCTTATGATGAAGCAAAAGCAAGCATGATAGATCTTGATGGCTCTGTCTTCATATTTCCTGATTATGGAAATAACAAGATCTACACCAAGCAGATCAACCTTGATGGAACAGCTACAATAAACACTTATACACTTGACACCCCCGTACAGTCTCAGGCTGCACCCGTGGAGTCGTCAAATTCAAGCCAAAACACGCTTGACCTTATAAATAACCTCCAGTCACAAATAAACACTATAAAAGGACAAATAGACAATTTGCAGACAGGAAGAGGTGAAAAGAATGCAGAATCCGTTCACGCAAATGATGCAGGCAGCAAACATGATGAGAAATCCAGGTCAAACAATAAATAGTCTCATGCAGAATAACCCTAACATGAGAAGAGCAATGGAAATGTCCGAGGGTAAAAGCCCTGAACAGATCCAGCAGGTTTGTAGAAATCTATGTGATCAGATGGGTGTGAATTATACTGATGCTCTGAATCAATTTCAAAGTATGTCGGCTCAATTTGGTATCAAGCTCTAGAGCTTAGATATAAATATTAAAGAAGGAGGAAAAGTCTATGGGAATGGAAGGAAGTGGACTGAGTGTTGCTGATGCATTGGCACTCGGTAAAAACAATGATGGCATGTTCGGAGGTAGTGGCTCCGGTGCATGGGTATTCTTCCTGTTCTTCTTACTCGCATGGGGCGGTGGTGGCTTTGGCTTTGGCAACAGAGGAGAGAACCTCGCTACCCAGGCAGATGTGCAGAGAGGGTTTGACAATCAGGCTGTAATCAGTAAGTTGGATGGCTTGGATAATGGTCTGTGTGATGGCTTCTATGCTATGAACACTGGTATGCTGAATGGCTTCTCTGGTGTTAACGCTGCTATTGCCAATCTGGGTTATCAGGAACAGCAGTGCTGCTGCACTACTAACAGAAACATTGATTCTGTTAAGTATGAAAATGCACAGAACACCGCTGCGATCGTTAACGCAAGCAATGCCAATACCCAGAAGATTCTGGATGTCATCACTCAGAACCAGATCCAGGATCTGCGTGATAAGCTTCAGGAAGCTCAGCTGCAGAACAGCCAGTGTGCTCAGAATGCTTATCTTATCAACCAGCTTCAGCCTGTGGCAAGACCTGCATACATCACCTGTAGCCCGTATGCTGCATCTGGATGTTGCAACTGCTAACAGAAGACATCTGTGCTTATCAGCACCAAATCAAGAGGACGGTGCAAGCTGTCCTCTTTTTCAATTGAAAGGAGAATACAATATGAATTGTAATTATCAAAAGTCCTGTGTAGAAGTGTATAACAATACACCTACTACAATCAATCCCACTGTTAATGGAGGAGTTCCTGCTGTATTCGGTAACACTGCCACAAGAACTGGATGTTCTATGAGTGTAAACACAAACGGAGTTACCATTGAGCACGGTGGATTGTATGAATTTAATTTCGATGCATCCTATCTTAACGGAGCAACTGCCGGAACCCTTACAGCTCAGCTCTATAAAGATGGATCTCCCGTGGGTTCTGCTCTTGCAAATGATGAGCTTACTGCAAATGGAATAGGTAACATGTCCTTCTCCACACGGTTGAAAGTTCCTACCTGCTGTGCAGTTCAGCCTGTATTCACAGTAGTGTTCACCGGAACTCTGGCAACTGCTGTCACTATCCAGCATGTAGCTCTGGGAGTGACACGCTTGGCATAATGAATGACAATGAACAGCTTGGCTTATTAGATATCATCACAATCATCGGATTCATGCTCAATTTACAGAATTATGGTAAGAACGTGGATCAGAGTAAGATGCAGAATGCTATAAGTCAAGCTGTATCTGATATTCATGGTCATCTTCAAGAGCAGGATAGAAAGATAGATAGCATCTATGAGATGCTGAAAGGAGAAAAAGATGGATCGAAAAGAGATGATTAGAGATGTCTCTACCATGACTTGTAAAGAGATCTTTGGAGAAATTCTGAGCAAGCAAGTTCATGCACTTATGTTTCATGACCAGATGGCTTCATATTTTGATTTCTTGGGGCTGAATGGATTCAAGCGTATGCATGAATATCAGTATCTCTCCGAAAGTGTGACTTACAGGAAAGTTCAGAGATATTTCATAAACCGATACAATGAGATCGTTGAATCTCATGATGTAGAAAACCCTCAAGCAATACCCTCTGAATGGCTGAAGCACACAAGAGGAGAGGTAACTCCTGCAATTAAGAAACGATCTGTGAAGGAAGCCTTTGAGGATTATAGGGAATGGGAAAAGAGCGTTGAAGAATGCTTCAGCGTGTATGCTCAGTCCTTATATGATCGGGGCATGCTGATGGATTATTCTTTTGTGCTTGACCTTATAAAAGAAGTTTGCAAAGAAGTTAAGAGAATCGACAGGCTCATGTTGAAACTTGGTGGAGTGGAATATGATCTTACTTATATTGAAGAGATGCAGGATTGCCTGCATGAGAAGTATAAGAAGAAAATTCATCGTATCGGATCGGAGCTGTAGATTGTATGAGCATGGAACATTCTTGCAAAAATGAAGTGTATACTTGCCAAAGGTGTGGCAAACAAATTCCTCTTGGACAAGGGTGCAGCTGCCTTGACAAAGAGATACAAGCCAAGATGAAAATGAGCAAGAAGGAGCAGAAGTGAAAACCTCTGCTCTTTTCTTTTGCAAAATTTTCTAAAAACTCTTTACATTTCTCCCATATGGGAGTATGATGAATTCATAAGGAAAGGGTGATACCTACCTGAAGCAGTAATGTAGGAGCAGTTGAAGACAATTAGTTCCAAGCATGAAAAGTAAGAAGACTCACCAAATGGAGGAAAAAGATATGACAAAGGCACAGGAACTTACAATTGAAAAGATCAAGAAAGCAATCCCCGAATTTGATTACTACAACAGTGACAACTATGAAGTGAAGAAATGGGAAGTTACAGAGGAAGAAGAATTTGGTATTGTGTTTCTTTACTTTGTAACTGGCAGAAAAGATGATGAAGGAACCATGGCTGAAGTTATCTGCAGAAAGTATAGACACTGTGTAATTGGTAAGAATGGTGGTATCCAGTGCTTCAGAAAAAGAGGAAAGACACAGTTTAGAGCATCTGTGTTTGACTTTATGAATAAATTCTATGAGCATTAAAGGAGGAAAATACTATGAAAAGCTGCTTAAAATACTGTGTAGCATCAATATACCTGAATTCTCTTGGAGAAGCAAGTGTAGGATATTATGCTTATATGAAAGGACCTTATGGCAAACATCTTACTGAAAATGTGAAAGATGAATATGTACTTTGGTATGACACGGAAGAGGAAGCCAAAGGCATGATTCATAACAGCGAGGGAGAATGCGTACTCAGCATGCGCACCGACTATATACCGAAATTTGGAGGAAAATAATCATGATTAT
>ERZ791734.540-NODE-540-length-50679-cov-17.223550_pt1 | contig 50679 bp, 40 predicted proteins | sample MGYA00509953_ERZ791734 | MGnify/ENA primary metagenome ERZ791734 (study PRJEB30046, sample SAMN00792038) | human gut metagenome | study: EMG produced TPA metagenomics assembly of the A metagenome-wide association study of gut microbiota in type 2...
GCCTCATCATCGACAATCATTATCTTTTCCTGCAAATCGTGTTCCCTCATTTCTTAACAGGCAGTTGCGAAACCCTGATTTTCCAATAAAGACTGCGCAATTACCCAATGCTTATTATAACTCCGATAAAATCACTTCAAATCTGTCATGGCTTCATAACGGCTTTTTACTGCACCATGACTGTCCCTTCTGTTTATCGGTATACTTTTGTCTTTTCCACAGATTATGTTAAATTTGACAGACGCCAATGTCAACATTTTTATTAATTATAATATTATTAAGTAGAAAATTGATTAGAAAATGAAAAATCTGCCCCTTGTCCGTGCACTGAATTTTCACATATTATCCTTTTTCTGCATATACTGATACAAATTATGTTTTCATAACAGAGGTTTTCATGCTCATAAAAAAAGAACGCTTTCATTTTGCACAGGAGGAGGAAGGGCAGCTCATGGTCGACGTGACCGACCGCGTGAACAACCGCCCTATCGACGGTGCAAGCGTGTCCATATCCTACGTCGGCGACCCGCAGGATACGCTTGAGCAGCTCACAACCGACTCCAACGGCATGACCGAGGAGATTGACCTTGCCGCACCGCCGCGAAGCTACAGTGAATACCCATTATCAGATGTCCAGCCTTACTCCGAATACAATCTCATCATCACGGCTCCGGGGTATGAGCCTACCACTATATCAGGCTCTGAGATATTCTCAGGTGAGCTGTCCATCCAGCCTGTAAGGCTTAATCCTGTACTTCCAAACGCATCAGCAAGTGTAATTAATATCCCCGCAAACACACTATGGGGTGTATTTCCTCCGAAAATTCCCGAGGACGAGATAAAGCCGGTACGAAGCTCCGGTGAAATAGTGCTCAGCCGTGTTGTCATTCCCGAGTACGTCGTTGTCCATGATGGTGTCCCATCCGACTCCTCCGCCACAGACTACTATGTGCGCTATGCTGACTATATAAAAAATGTCGCGAGCAGTGAAATCTATTCGACATGGCCTGAAGCCACTCTCCGCGCAAACATCACGGCAATAATGTCCTTCACTCTCAACCGTGTGTACACGGAGTGGTACAGGAACAAGGGCTATGACTTTACGATAACCACCTCAACGGCGTACGACCACAAGTGGGTATATGGGCGCAATATCTTTGACAGCATATCCCGCATCGTCGATGAAATATTTGCCAGCTATGTCTCCCGCCCGAATGTAAAACAGCCGATACTCACACAGTACTGCGACGGCAAGCGCGTATCCTGCCCTAACGCGATGAGCCAGTGGGGAAGCAAGGCTCTGGGCGATGACGGCTACAGCGACATAGAAATCCTGCGCTACTACTACGGAAGCTCCGCCTACATCAACACAGCCGAGGAAATCAGCGGTATCCCCGCCTCCTACCCCGGATATGAGCTGACCATCGGCTCCTCCGGCGAGAAAGTGCGCCAGCTTCAGGAGCAGCTTAACACCATCGCCAACACCTATACCAGCATACCTAAGGTTGCCGTGGACGGAATCTACGGCGAGGCCACACAGGAGGCTGTAAGACAGTTCCAGAAAATATTCAATCTTCCTCAGACGGGCGTAGTTGACTACCCGACCTGGTACAGAATAAGTGCAATATATGTCGCACTTACAAAAATAGCAGAGCTGCAATAGGCGGCTCTGCTATTCTATATTAGTTAATTAAGAATTGTTATAATCTTGAATTTATTCATTGAACGTTTGTTCTGTGTATGATATAATATAATTGTATAATTCCAGAAAGCAGGATGTAATTTTCAATTGTTATAAATGCCCTCTAGTACATAAGGGGGTGGTGCCCTATGAACAGAATAGAGATTTTGACTTTATTGTTAGTAATAATTTCGGCTCTGTCTTATATAGACAATCATTATAACAAAAAGAAATAGCATCCCCCGACCAAGGCGTTGCTATTTCTTAATGCAATAACTGAGGGCAAATCGGATTTTACATCCGATTCACTTTCTATGATAATTAGACACCGTGGTGCTTGATAAATCAAGCACCCTTTTCTCTCCCAGCCACATACACCGGAACAAACAACCCGAACAAAAATATTACAAGCACAACCAGCGAAAACGTAAGTGCCACACTCCACTCTTTAATAAAAAGCAGCATAAATATACACCAAAGCGGAACTCCCACCAGCACAGCCGCATTCCATTTCTTAAGTACTACGGTGATAGGCTTCCAGTTCTTATTATTGAAGTACAAGCCCGGCATGCTCATCCTGAACATCCCGTCTGCATATTCACTTATTCTGTTTTCATCGTAATATGAAGGAAGTCTGTCCTTCATAAACAGCCAGATATGGACTCCAAACACTATCCCAAGTATCTCCAATGTGCCAAAGCATGTAATACAGTTGATATACAGCGGATTTCTCTCATTTGCCAATATATAGAACAACAGCACTGCACAGACAATCACCTCTGCCACTGATACAGCCAGAAGCTTAGCAAATATAGGGCCGTTCTTCTTCCTGCGAAGCTTTTTTTCCTCATTGGTCTCCTCGGAAAACATGACCGCCCTTTTTACAAGCTGCTCCACCTCACTAAGGTCAAGCCTCAAGTCATCCTTCCTTTCAGCCTCAAATTTCCTTCCCTGCAGCAACTCCATCACAGTAACATCAAGAGCCTGTGACAACGGAACCAGAAGCGATATATCAGGAAAGCTCAAACCTCTCTCCCACTTGCTTACCGCCTTATCCGACACAAAAAGTCTGTCCGCCAGCTCCTTCTGCGTGCAGCCCTTTTCCTTTCGCTGCGCCGCAACAAACGCGCCGAACGCCGCCCTGTCAATCTCATAATTTTCATAGCCTGCATTGCTTCTGTCACAATTTTCATAATTATTACTTTCCATATCTACCATCAGTTCCTTCCGATACATAAATAATACAGACAAAAGCCGTCGGACATGAAATCTGATATGCCCCTGTCAAATAGACAGTGAGCATATCAATACACAAGTCCGTCCTCCTATTGCTTCTATCTGCATTAAATATATAATAACTATGCTTTTTTCACAACCGACCAGCGGTAGAGTCCCTGTTTCCGGGCATTAGCGAGCTTCAAATCCGCCTCAGTTCAACCCTTGGCAGCTACGCTCTGCATTCCCTAAACTGCCGCATGAAACCAAAACACCTTACAGAACCCACTATTCTGCTCACACTTCATGCAGTGCTTCACTCCTGCAGGAACCACGAAGCACACTCCCGGCTCTAACACAATCTCATCATCCCCGACCATCGCCCTTCCGCGTCCCTCAAGGACGAAGAAGCCCTCCTGGTCATCATGTGCCCCCGCATGAGTAAGGTCATATTCCTCACGCGTGTACACGGATACCCCGCATCGGCAGCCGTTGACACAGCCGTCCTTCTCACCGATAAGCTCATATCCTGTACGCTTACCGTTTTTTTCAATAATATCATCTGATTTTGCAACAGCTATCATAAATATTCCTCTATCTTTCAACCTATTTGCATGTTATGAGGAGCTGATCGGACTATATCCAACGACTTATGCAGCCATAAATATAATCCGACCTCCTGAATCATTGTAGTACCGTTCAATTCTTTTGGCAAGCAAAATCAATCATTCTCGTTCTTTAACTCGTCAATCAGATTATCCTTTTTTACTTTTGTCACCGAATACGCCATCGATATGCCTACCACAACGAACACTCCGGCAACCGCTATCACAATGGCATACCAAGGGATAAAAAAACCAAATGCAAATTCGCCCGAACCGCCATAAGCCTCATATATCAAATATGACAGAACTATCGAAGCCGGTACGGCAAATATTATGGAACGTATACCATAGAGCAGGCACTCGAACACCATCATCTTCTTAATGCCGCTGTATGGCAGCCCGACACTTCGAAGCATCGCAAGATCCCTTCTTCTTAGAGATATGTTTGTTGATATCGTATTAAATACATTCGCGACACATATGAGCGCCATGAGCGTTATAAATCCGTAGGAAAATACATTTATGAGCACAAGAAGGTTCTTGCGCTGATTGATATATTCATACGGGTCATAGAAGGAATAGTTACTTGCATTATAGCCCGCCTCAGTCAGTTTTTCCTTCACACTTGCAACCATCTTATCATGCACGTCACCATCCTGCGTTATGAAGAAGTACTGTGTACCTGCCCTCTGCCCCATCGCATTATATTTGGAACTGTAAGGGAAAAGCAGCACAATCTGATAGCCGAAGCTCTCAAATGTGTACGGCAGCTCTCCGACTATTTTTCCGACCGGTATCTGTATCGGCTCTTCATCTTCCGCGCATTTTACCGTAATGATTTTTACATTCTCATTTACTAAATCGTAATTTGCGTTGTAACGGCGGTACTTGCCCGATTCACTGTCATACTGATATTCCACAGTGTTTACCGTATTCTTTAATATTACCGGAGCGTTCTCATAGTCCTTAAACTCATCGTCCGTTATTCCAAGCTCATCAAGGCATTTACCGTACTGTTCATCGTCTATGAACAACGCCATTGCATTCTCAACGAATCCACCCGAACTACCCGTATGATAAGTGCCGGCTTCCACCTCCAAATCCTCATCATCAATCAATCCACCGGTTTCTGCCCTGTACCGCAAATAGCTGTCGCTGATATCCTCCTTACCCGATATTATGCTATAATTATAATCCCATGAACAGTATGAAGCGTCGAGCACGCCGTCGGCGCTAAGTATCGCCTCAAGCCTTCCGTCAAGCTTTGCTGTGTCCTCCTCATTTGCCGTATATCGCAGATCGTAGTTTCCCACACTTATATTATCTCCGACATAGCCCTTGAGATAGCTGCAAAATGAGCTGGTCACTATGAAAAGCGTAATGCTCATCGACAGTGAAAAAATCGTCACGCGGTACTTTTTCCTGCTCCTGGAAAAATATCTTCTTGCCAACATTCCCGGCATACCGAAAAGCTTCTGCGTGATGCGATACTTTCTGCCGGCATGCCATCTCGAGCGTGGAATTTTTATGTCCTTGTGCTGTCTTATAGCGTCAATGGCGGACACTCTTGTCGCCCTCGAAGCCGGTATGACAGCCGATACCGCAACCGTTATGAGTGCGATGGCAACCGCCGCAAATATCGCATAGACGTTAATCACTAAATTGACCGAATACGGGCTGGTGAGAATATAGCCGAACTTGTTTCCCACAAAATAAAGTGTGATGCCTATGCCGATAATTCCACACACAACGCCTGCCGGAATACCTATGAGTGAAACCATAGCTGCCTCGCCGAACACCATACGTCTAAGCTGTTTTCTGGTAGCACCGACAGACGACAAAAGACCGAACTGCTTTGTCCTCTCACCGACCGATATTGAGAATGCGCTGTAAATCATAGAAACGGAACCCACAATGATAATCGCCACAAAAATCACGACAAGCATTGTAAACAAGGCAGCCACATTCTCATACATGATTGAGCCCTCTATGGATATCACAGTATTATTGTAATTCGTGATTCCGCCATCGCCGGTGTCCTCGCCCATCGACCACACCTCTGACAGATATTTCTTTTGCAGACGCACGTAAAAGCTGTACTTTGCTGCTGTATCGTCCATCGGCTCACCACAGGTCAGTGCCGTGTAGCCCGGCGCACTGTAGTTTTCAAAGCTTGGTCTATCATAAAAGCCCACAACCGTATACTCACAGGTTCTATCCGGCACAAGGATTTCCTTGTCCGTGAAAGGATTTCCCTGTGAAAGCTCATATTCCATATCCGGATTTCCGTCCCCATCGACACCATATCTCTTTCCAAGCTCAAGTACCACCGTACTGCCAATACTGTATTTCACATTTCCGTTGCTCTGAAGATGATTCGGAAGTAAAATCTCACCTGAGTTTTCCGGCTGTCTGCCGTAAGTTATATGAACCGGCATGATATCATAAAAATTGTCCTCAACACTCTCAAGATATATATACGGTTTGTCCTCATTCTCCGAACCGCTCTGTGCATACCCGAGCACCCTCGCCGCCGCCAGCTTCTCTGCCTTCCCACTCTGTGTCCAGCCGGCATACTCATCGTAGCCCTTATACTCAAACCCCACATGCCAGCTTCCGGAGTCATATATCTCCGTCCTGTAAACAAAGGAATACAGACTTATCGTCAGCGTTGTGACCGCTGTGAACATCGCCGTCGATATAATAATTCCTATGATAGTTACGAGCGTCCTCACAGGATTTTTCTTCATGCTTTTTAATGTAACCTTATTAAATATATTCATATCTTTCTCCATTTTTAATTTCATCGCACTTCTTTTTTAATAAATATATCCTCACAATGCTATGATATATCAGTTAACTCCTTGTGCGTTCATCCCTTGTGATTTTTCCGTCCTCGATTGCAATGATTCGGTCCGCCTGCAATGCTATGTTCTCATCATGTGTTATAATGATGAGAGTCTGGTCATACTTTTTGTTGGACATCTTCAAAAGCTCCACAATCTCCTGACTGTTCTTTGAGTCTAAGTTTCCAGTCGGTTCATCCGCAAGCATCACCGACGGCGCATTCATAAGTGCCCTGCCTATGGACACTCTCTGCTGCTGACCTCCTGAAAGCTCATTAGGCAGATGGTGCTTTCTGTCCGACAGCTTGAGCACAGCTAACAGCTCAGCAAGTCTCTCAGCATTCACCTTTCTTCCATCCATAAGGACAGGAAGTGTCATATTCTCGACGACATCAAGCACCGGGATAAGATTGTAGAACTGATATATCAGCCCTACCTCGCGCCTTCTGAATATCGCAAGCTGCTCCTCATTTCTCTTATAGACATCCTCATTATTTACAAACACCTTTCCCGAGGTTGGTCTGTCGACCCCTCCTAAAATATGAAGAAGTGTCGATTTTCCTGACCCGGAAGGTCCTATTATCGCCACAAACTCGCCCTTTTCCACCGAAAAAGAAATGCCGTCAAGCGCGTTGACCTGCGCCTCTCCCCTGCCGTATTCCTTTCTTAAATTCTCCACTCTTAAAATCTCCATATGTGTTCCTCTCTTTGCTTTTTGATAAATCTACTATAAAAAAATAAAATTACAGCTTCGTGACTGTATTATTACAAATCTGTCACAAAGCTGCAATTATTTTTCACACTATGCTTTTGTAAAACCTCATGATAAATCTCGCACCGCATACATACCCATCAGTGCTTATCACATTCTCCGCCTTTATCGTTCCGTTCTCTCCGGCTATTATGGAGCGTGCGAGCGCAAGCCCTATACCGTAGCTGTCATTTTTGCTGTTCTGTCCTTTATAGAAGCGCTCAAATATGTGGGGAAGATCGTCCTTTGCAATTCCGGCTCCGGTGTCCTGTATCACAAGCTCCGTGTGAACCGCATTCTCGCAGCCTGTTATGCTTATCACACCTCCGTCATCCGTATGCTCCATACAATTTTTAAGAATGTTGGTTAATGCCTCCCTGCTCCACTCCTTATCACCTGTATATGTGCCCTTCACATCCACGTTCACGGCTATGCCTTTTAGTTCAAGCATAATCTCAACGGGTTCAAGCGCCGACCTTACAAGTGCCCCAAGCTCCACGGGTGCCTTTTGAAGCTTTATCGTCCCCGCATCCATCTTCGCAAGCTTCAAAAGCGAGACGACAAGTCCGTCTATCCGCTCAAGCTGTCTTCTCATATCGAATATAATTCTCGCCCGTTCATCATCATTCTCTTCACTCTTAAGCGACTCAAGCATAAGATTAAGTGAGGTGAGCGGTGTCCTTATCTGATGCGATATATCCGCGAGCGAATCGGCAAGCTTGACCTTCTCGCCGCTAAGCCTCTCTGCCTGCCGCCTAAGCATCACCGTCATCTTTGAAACTTCATTTCTCAGTACGCTTAAATCACCCTCCTCATAGTCCGCAAACGTCACCTTGTCATTTCCGTGAAGAACAAGGTCTATCTCCCGTGCCATGTTCTCCATGTGGCTGTAACGCCTTTTCACCTCAAACACATACTGAAAGAGCATTGCCGCCACCGCAGCAGCAACCCCAATCCACGCCTGAATATGAAATATAGTCACCACGGCACATATAAGTACCGTAAGAATTATCCCCGTTACGATGTATCTCCTCGTCTCTCTGTTTTTTAACATGACTTAACCCCCAAGCTTATATCCCATTCCTCTGACAGTCACAATAATTCTCGGCTCCGCCGGATTATTCTCTATCTTGTCGCGCAGTCTCTTAATATATACCGTAAGCGTGTTATCATTAACGAAATCTCCCGCTACATCCCATATCTCCTCGAGAAGCCTGCTTCTTGTGAGAAGCCTGCCCTCGCTGTTAATAAACGCAAGAAATAACCTATATTCCAGTGCTGACAGATACAAGTCCTGACCGTCCCTGTACACAACTCCCTTGTCCAAATCCACCCTCACATTGTCTATATCAAAAAACTTCCTGCTCTTACCGCATCTTCTGAGCACACTGTTAATTCTAGATACAAGCTCCCTCGGTCTGAACGGCTTGGCAATATAGTCATCCGCCCCCAGATCAAGCCCCGTAACAACGCTGAATTCATCCCCTGATGCCGTCAAAAATATAACAGGAAGCTGTTTTTCCTTCTTGATTGCCGAGCAGAGCGAAAAACCATTGCCTTCACTTAATGATACATCCAAAAGCGCAAGGTCATAATCGCTTCTTTCCAGCATCTCAAGTGCGTTCTTCTGTCCATCGGTATTGTCAACATCGAAGCCTTCCGCACGCAGAAAGTCTTTAAGTGACCTCACAATAGTCTCTTCATCCTCAACAAGCAGTATTTTTGTCATACAAATCCTCATTCCATATAATGCTCTTACATTTACAATGTCATCGCATATACCTTATCATATATTATTCATTAAGGCAACAGATAATTTATGTCTGTACAAATTATCTGTTACGCAGGCAGGTTGTTCTAATAACCTTAAAATATTTAAATCAGAATTGATATTCAAAAATAATAATGCTATAATTTCAAAAATAATTTCACACATAAATTACGGAGGCATAACAATGAGCACACATACCATCGACACTCTTTTTAATTCATCAATCCCACATGTCACATACCGCATTGCCACAACCGACGATGCGGCGGAGCTTGTAAATATATATGCACCCTTTGTCAGGAACACGGCAATCACCTATGAGTACGAGGTTCCGTCCGTGGAGGAGTTCGCCTCCCGCATAGCGGACGTGCTCACAAAATTTCCATATATAGTCGTTCTTACAGACGATAAAATAAGCGGCTATGCCTACGCACATGCCTTCCACCCACGCGCCGCATACTCATGGTGTGCCGAGATGTCGATATATCTCTCCGACGACTGCCACGGCATGGGAATCGGACGCGAGCTATACGGCATTATGGAATCTATTCTTAAGAAGCAGAATATAGCCAACCTCTATTCCTGCGTCGCATACGTTGAAAATGAAGATGAATATCTCACTCAGGCAAGTGTCCATTTCCATGAGCATATGGGTTTTAAAATCTGTGCGCACCTTCACAACTGCGGCTACAAGTTCAACCGCTGGTATGATATGGTATACATGGAAAAGGTTATCGGGGAGCATGTGCATGATATGCCGAAGCTTATACCTTTTCCTGAGCTGAAACTGTAAACTATATGCTGGGCATCTCACCGTGTACCGTACCTGAATCCGGCAGGCGCATCCTTGCGGAGCGTTTTTGTGTAATATTAACGAAGTTTCCTATCGCGATTCAGGTGTCAAAACATGCGTTCACAGCCTTAATATGTATATCCTGTTATAATTATGCATATCACGACTTTTGGAAGAAGCTTAGTTGTTCTTAGGACTCTGTTTATCGTACAGCCACAGACGGCATGGATGCCGGCTGAGTTGCAAACAGCCATGGATGGCTGATTTTGCAACGGTGGCGGAAACAGAAATATTTTTTTCAGAGTCGTTAGAACAACTTGCTTCGTACAACGGAGCTGATATGCATAAATATAACATGATATACACATAAAAATCGAATCCGCATATTTTGACACCTGAATCCTATTACACACAAAAAAAATTCCGGCTTTAAGCGTATCCTGAGGAACACCTCATTGCCCGCTTAAAGCCGGAATTTTTTTAGTATACAGATGGCATGTAACCGCTGCCATACATATATATTTTACTGGCGGAATATAGTCTTCTTATGCTTATCAAGTGCAAATAAGAGAATCATTCCGAATATATAGCATGAGATAACCTCACCGGCACCCACGGTAAGCATGAGATACCAGTATGCATCAGTCATACCATAGGCTGTCTGAAGCACCCATGGAACTATTATTACATTGGCAATAATCGGCGGAAGCGGTACAAGCCACTTATGCTTTCTTAAAAGATATGAGCACACAGCTCCTATAAGAGTTGCTATTGAACCGAACACAATATCAAGCACTGCGCCTCCTGTGAGCAGATTAGCAAGAAAACAGCCGATTGTAACTCCCGGTATAGCTGATGGAATAAAATAAGGCAGTACCGTAAGTGCCTCCGAAAATCTCACCTGAATGGCTCCGCTTGATAATCCTAAAAGAGCTGCCACATAAGTGAGCACAACATAGAGTGCCGCTATTACTGCTGCCTGAGTGATAAATAATACTTTCTTGTTCATTTTTTAATCTCCTTAGTTTTGTTTTACGAGTGGATGGTTACGAACACTCGGATAAATAAATACAGGCTTCGTCTTCACAAAGCCTGCTTAATATATCACTATTTTCCTTATAATGCAAGTGTTTTTTTCTGTCTTAGCCACGCATTATTTTTTATTGCTTTCCTGAGTGGTGCCATCGTCTGTCTCATCCACCGCAAACCACTTTTCGTAGAGCTCGTCCATCGTTCCGTTGCTCTTTAATATGGAAATGGACTTATTAAGGACATTGAGAAGTCTGTTATTTCCCGATTTCACAACTGCTCCTATATCATTCCCCTTATCATCGGTATAATATGATGCCGAAAAATCATACACCTTGTCAACAGCATCCGTTATCTCAACTCCGCTTATTACGCAGTCGAAGCTGCTCGTGTCAAGCTCTGCATATATTCCGCTGTAATTCATTCTTACGAACTTGACCTCAAGAAAAGTAAGCTCACCTATGGCTTTTGCAAGGTCAATCTCAAAGCCCTCAACCTTGCCATCCTCAGCCTCATCTATGTATGGACTCGACGATATTCCCACCAAGAGAATACCATCCTCAATGGTAGTGCCGCTCTTTACCTCGACCTCGGCTGTCGGAGCTTCTGTGCTCTCCGGCTGTGCATCGGTTTTCTTAGAGCAGCCCGCAAGTGCTGTCATGCACAGTGCCAGCGTGCACAGCAATAATGTGATAAATTTTATGTATCTGCTTTTCATGTATTACTGTCTCCTTTTTCAAAACCATATCTTTTCCTATAATAACTGTGATTTCTCCGTGCTCCGCACTCTCGAAATCACAACATCCATTCGCAAATCGGGCTATCGCCATGTTTTGCTCATGTCTGTTTAACCATCTAATAGATATAGTGCTTTGTCTGCAAGCAGCCACGCACCATATCTATTGATTGTTTTATTATAGCATGTATTCTGCCATAACAATGTTGCTTACGTCAATTCCAATATCTGTAAGGCACACCCTGTTTCCGTCGCGCACCATAAGCCCCTGCTCTATCTGCCTGTCAGTTATACTTCCGTAAACTTCATCATAACTCTTTCCAAACAACTCCCCGAATCTTACAGTATCAACGCCCTTCATCATGCGCAGACCGAGAAACATATACTCCTCCATCTCATCACTGACAGCAAGAAGCTGTTCTTCACTGTGATTGTCAATCGGATTTGCAATATAAGAGGCCACATCATATGTGTTCGTAAATCGTCTTTTTCCAATTAATGATGCCGCTGCCGCACCGAATCCAAGATAGTCTGCTCTCTCCCAATAGGATATGTTATGCCTGCACTCGCGCCCCGGCTTGGCATAGTTGGATATTTCATACCTTGAATATCCCGCATCAGCAAGCATTGCCTTTGTCATGGCATACATTTCTCTGTCTTCATCCTCTGACGGAAGAAATTTTCCGTGAGTACGCTCCACCATATTATACAGTGGTGTTCCCTCCTCAACAATCAGGCTGTATGCCGATATATGCTCTGTATTAAGCGCAATAACCTTTCTCAGATTATCCTCGTATCCTGCAAGCGTCTGGTTCGGAATGGCGGACATTATATCCACATTGATATTGTCAAAGCCCGCAAGCCTCGCAGCAATGTATGACTCCTCGAACTGTTCGTAGGTGTGAATTCTTCCTAAGTTCTTAAGCTCCCTGTTATTCGGTGACTGCAGACCGATGCTGAGTCTGTTCACTCCGATGTCCCTATATGTCTCAAGCTTGCTCCGGCTCAGCGTGCCGGGATTACACTCTACCGTAATCTCAGCATCATCAGCCACAGTAAACGCATCACGCACCGCATTCATTATCTTGACAAGCAGTGCCGAATGAAGTATCGACGGCGTGCCTCCTCCAAAAAAAATCGTGGATATATTTCTATCATCACCGGCAGCAGACGCTTTTTCCCCTGCCGCCCCTATCTCATGGCACAGTGCATCCACATAGCGTTCTTTTGTCGTATCATCCGCCGGTGCGGAGCAAAAATCACAGTATATACATTTTGAAATGCAAAAGGGGATATGTATATATATCCCCTTCCGTCCTGTCCGGTACAAGCTCATACAAAGCCTCTCTATTTAAGCTTCTCAAGCATATTGTTGATACGCTCGCGCATCTTGTCTTCACCCATGATGTGAAGAATTGTCCATAAATCAGGTGAATTGGATGCCCCTGTTATTGTTATACGAAGTACTTCCGCTATATCAGATACACTGCCCTTGAAATTCTCAGGATTAGCCTTATATGCCTTCATATCAGATGCAAAGCCGCACTCATCGGCTATAGCCTTCACATTGTTAAACCAGCCGTTGTTGTCAGCTGCATGGTCATAAGTGGCAAGATACTTCTCAAGAATCTCGCGAACCTGCGCGTTGTCATACTTAAACTCATAGTTAGGCACAAATGTCTCATCAAAAAAGAATGAGAACATCGGCATAATCTGCTTAGCATACTCAAAATCCTTACGTCTTCTCTTCTGACCTACACCCATGAAAAGCTCAAGTGCTTTCTTGAAGTACTCAGGCGACTTAAAATACACGTCAACCATATCCTTATTGTACTCCTTGTTCCACTCATAGAGGAAATTATATATATCCTCCGTATCCATCTTCGCAAATTCATTGCGGCAGATGTTATGAAGCTTATCCATGTCAAAAAGAGCTCCGGACTGTGCCATCTTGTGCACATCGAACTTGAACTCTTCTATCGGTGAATCAGGATGCTTGTCATACCACTCCTCAAAGTTAGAATTGAGAAGCGTCATAAGATATACCTTAACACAATGAGGATGATATCCGTCCTGACGGTAAAAATCAAGTGAGAGTTCCGGATCCTTTCTCTTAGAAAGCTTTCTCTTGCTCATCGTTCCGTCCTCAAGCTGCTCCATCTTCATAAGATGGGCTGTATGCGCATAGTCCGGTCTCTTGAATCCAAGTACATTGAAAAGCTCAATATGTGTAGGCACACTCGAGAGCCACTCCTCGCCGCGGATTACAAGCGTTGTTCCCATAAGATGGTCATCAATCGCATGTGCAAAATGATATGTCGGTATTCCGTCGGACTTAAGAATGATGACATCCTGAATATTCTCCGGGAATGAAATCTCTCCCTTGATTGTATCCTTAAATGTAACCTCTTTTCCCTCGATTCCCTGTGAACGAAGTCTCATTACATAAGGCTTGCCTGCCTTGATGTTCTCCTCCACCTGCTCACATGTAAGATTGCGGCACTTAGCCCACTTGGTGTGATATCCCGTGAGGATATCGTGCTTCATCTGCTCTTCCTTAATCTCGTTGAGCTCCTCCTCGGTACAGAAGCAAGGGTAAGCAAGTCCCTTTCTCACAAGGTCCTTGACATAAGTCTGGTAAATCTCTGCTCTCTGTCTCTGGAAATAAGGACCATACTTATTAATCTCAGGGTTGTCGATACCCGCTCCCTCGTCAAATTCAATGCCAAAATAGCGAAGCACATTGATAATAATATCAACAGCTCCCTCAACCTCTCTCTTCGCATCGGTATCCTCTATTCTTAGATAGAATGTACCGCCGCTCTGGTGTGCGATTCTCTCATCGGCAAGTGCTCCATAGAGATTTCCGAGATGTATAAATCCCGTAGGGCTTGGCGCAAGTCTTGTCACCTGTGCCCCCTTCTTAAGCTCTCTCGCCGGAAACTGCTTCTCCCAGTAATCAGGTGTCTTATCAATGCCCGGCAGACATAACTCTGCAAGTCTGTTGTAATCCATTATTCTTTCCTCCAAAAAAAATATAATCTTATAATATAGATATCTATTTACTTATCAAAAATTGCAGCTGATACAGTTCAATTCCTTAATTCTCATCAAGCTTTAATACAGCCATGAATGCCTTCTGCGGTATCTCGACATTACCGAACTGTCTCATACGCTTCTTTCCTTCCTTCTGCTTTTCAAGAAGCTTCTTCTTACGGGAAATATCACCGCCGTAACACTTTGCAAGGACATCCTTGCGCATTGCCTTAACCGTCTCACGCGCAACAATCCTTCCGCCGATGGCTGCCTGAATAGGAATCTCAAAGAGTTGTCTCGGAATCTCGTCCTTAAGCTTTTCACACATCTTTCTTCCACGCTCGGCTGCACTGTCAGCATGAACAATGAACGAAAGTGCATCAACCTCTTCTCTATTAACCAGGATATCCAGCTTACAAAGCTTCGACTGTACATAGCCCTTAAGCTCATAGTCGAAGGAAGCATATCCTCTTGAACGCGACTTAAGCGCATCAAAGAAATCGTAAATAATCTCATTTAGAGGAAGCTCATACTTAAGAAGTGCTCTTGTGGTCTCCATGTATTCCATGCCAAGATATACACCTCTTCTCTGCTGGCAGAGCTCCATTATCGGCCCGACGAACTCAGTTGTAACCATAATCTCAGCCGATACAACCGGCTCCTCCATGAATTCTATCTCGGAAGGGTCAGGAAGATTCGACGGGTTGGTGAGCTCCATAACCGTTCCGTCAGTCTTGTGAACTTTATATATAACGCCCGGAGCCGTTGTCACAAGATCAAGGTCATACTCTCTCTCAAGTCTCTCCTGAATAATCTCAAGATGTAAAAGTCCGAGGAAACCACATCTAAAGCCAAATCCCAATGCAACCGATGTCTCAGGTTCATACTGAAGTGCGGCATCATTAAGCTGAAGCTTCTCAAGAGCGTCACGCAAATCGGCATAATGCGCACCATCCGCCGGATACATACCGCAATATACCATAGGATTAACCTTCTTATATCCCGGAAGCGGTTCAGCGCATGGTCTTAACGCATCCGTGACTGTATCTCCTACTCTTGTGTCACGCACGTTCTTAATACTTGCCGTTATATAACCAACCATTCCCGCTGTGAGTTCATCACAAGGAATGAACTGACCTGCGCCAAAATAACCAACCTCAACTGTATCGAACTCAGCACCTGTGGCCATCATTCTTATCCTGGTACCCTTTTTTACCGTACCTTCCTTGATGCGGCAGAACACGATTACTCCCTTGTAAGGATCATAAAGTGAGTCAAAAATGAGTGCCGCAAGCGGATTATCCTTCGAGCCCTTCGGTGCCGGAATCTTATGCACCACAGCCTCAAGCACCTGTTCGATGTTGATTCCGTTCTTCGCAGATATAAGCGGTGCATCCTGAGCCTCAAGACCTATTACATCCTCTATTTCATCTATAACCCTCTGCGGCTCTGCACTCGGAAGGTCTATCTTATTGATAACCGGAATAATGTCAAGGTCATGATCAAGTGCAAGATACACATTCGCAAGCGTCTGTGCCTCAATACCCTGCGCTGCATCAACCACAAGAATTGCCCCGTCACATGCTGCAAGGCTTCTTGAAACCTCATAGTTAAAATCAACATGTCCCGGTGTATCAATCAGGTTGAATATATACTCCTCTCCATCCTCCGCCTTGTATACGACACGCACCGTCTGTGCCTTGATTGTGATACCACGTTCACGCTCAAGGTCCATATTGTCAAGCACCTGTGCCTGCATCTCACGACTTGTGAGCAGTCCGGTCTTTTCAATAATTCTATCCGCAAGCGTCGACTTGCCATGGTCAATGTGGGCTATAATACAAAAATTACGAATTTTACTCTGGTCTACGGACATCTTATTCCTCATTTCTAAAAATCATATATATTATCTTACAAAAAATACATCGTCAATGATATTCGCAATCCGCTTCGCTGCTTGCTCATATAAAATCGATGCTTCGCATCTCACCAGAAGCTTGGCTTTTAGCCAAGCTTCTGTAAAAAGAGTTCAACCCATCACCCAAAGGTAATGGGTTTTCTCTTTTATTTTATAAATCACTCTATATTACCATATAAAAAGCGAAAATGGAAGAGTTTTCTGCTATTCCATCTCCGTCTTCCACTTTTCAAGTTCCTTCACTCCGACATCAATAATACTCGCGATTTTATCCAACGGCATATTTTCTTTCATAAGAGAACATGCCACCTTTCTCTTAGTCTGCTTCACGCCTTTTTCTATTCCTTGTTCTATTCCTTTCTCCATCCCCTGCTCGACTCCGGCTTCATACAGCTTTCTGTCCTCTTCTTCCTTGTTATACTCAAATATACTGGTCATTTCAACCTCCGAACGATTCTTCCGCAGAAAGTCCTCAAGGATTCCTTCATTTATACAATGCTCTATCGCAAGCTTAACACCGTCATCCAATGAGCCTGTCTCCTGCTTATATTTTCGCACCAATGCCACATACTGTGCATATTCCTTAAGTGATTCGCACTGCTCCATCAGCTTTACATTCTTTCCATAATTCACATTTAACACTGTAACCCTAAGCTCCAGTGCCGGCTCTTCCACACGCGTCATATATGAGTCTGACAACCTGTATTCGCTTACATCATCAATTTCTATATCTCCATTATAGAATACAACAAAATTAGGTGTTGGCAGTTTTATAAGTGCAGATGAATACAACGACTTTAATTCAACAAGCTCACTGAACTCTGATGTAATGTAAAACAAATCCCTTAATGGCATATTCGGATTGACCGTTGACTGATGCTCATACAGATATATATTCATATTAAGCAAAAATGCAAGGTCATTCTTCATTCCCATATAAACTGCATTTTCAAGCGTTACTATCTCCAGTTCATCAGCATTGTTATAGTTTTTCCCCGATACTGCATTATATAACTCAAGCAGTCTTTCCTTATCCGAAAAAAGCATTCTAAACACAGTATCCTTATACTTGCGGTTAACCTTAAGCTCCGCCATCTGCTCAATCTTTTCATTCCCATTGTTTTTTCTCATCATTAATGATACCTCCTGAATTTTATGTGCAGAAGATATCTTCGCATAATAAGAGCTCACTTATCCAATCGTCTTCTGCTTAATATTAGTGGAATAAAAGCATAGACTCATGAATATGTGATGGAAACATAAACTCCCATTGAATTATAGAATTTTCAAGAAATATGCTTTGGTTATACTTTACCTCATGGTATCTTATTTGTCAACACAATATTTATCGAATAATCCGTATTAAAAATAAAGAAGAGCCCTGATTTCACTCAGAAGCGTTAAATGTTACACTAACACCTGCACTGTAATCTCCTGCCGATACTGTAAGGTTAAATGCCTTAATAACTGATGTAGAATGCTTCAATACATTTCACACAAATGCCGATTTCAGTGATTTCGCAGATTAAGGTAATCCATGAATATTTTAGACATGATATAACTTAAGTTAAAGTAATAATTAATGACCGCTCGAATTTGATTCCGATTTATATAGAATGGAACTCGAGCGGTCTGTTGTTTAAAAAAAGCTTGTGTTTTAATTTTATGTATCATATGATAAGATATAATAAATAGTATGAAGGGAATATCTGAACAATGAACACTCTTACAGTTGGTTTTATAGGCATCGGTCTTATCGGCGGTTCCATCGCAAAGGTGTTAAAGAAGAACCGACCTGACATATATACAATCGCATACAACAGAAGTGAGGCTCCTCTTAAGCAGGCTGTAGCGGACGGCGTAATTGACAAGGCATCTGACATTGATGAGAATTTTCTTGCCTGTGACTTCATTTTTTTATGCACCCCTGTCGAATATAATTCGATATATCTTAAGAAGCTTATGCCATTCATAAAGAAAGGCTGCATAGTAACCGATGTCGGAAGCGTGAAAGGCTACATACACAGCACTGTCGAACAGCTCGGGCTTGAGGAATGCTTCATAGGAGGCCATCCTATGGCAGGCTCCGAGAAAACCGGCTATGCCAATGCCTCTGACATCCTGCTTGAGAACGCGTTCTACGCAATCACCCCAACCAGGGCAACCACTCAGGACATGCTGGCAAGATACATAGAACTTGTAAAGCTCACAGGTGCCATTCCGGTTGTACTCGAACCTGAGCACCACGACTACAGTGTTGCCGGAATAAGCCATGTGCCGCATATCATAGCCGCATCGCTTGTCAACCTCATCAAGCATTCCGATGACGCGAACGGAACGATGAAGCTGCTCGCCGCGGGAGGTTTTAAGGACATAACAAGAATAGCATCCTCCTCCCCTGAAATGTGGGAACAGATATGTGCCACCAACACTGATGCGATAGTCAGGCTGCTCGGAGATTACATTGAGTACCTCTCCACCATAAAGGATATTATCAATTCAAAAGACCATGCCGCGCTCAATGCATTTTTTGACGAGGCAAGACAGTACCGCAACTCAGTTGCAGACGGCAAGCGCGGTCCAATCATCAAGGAGCATATCGTATATTGCAGCATTCAGGATAAAGAAGGAGCTCTTCTTGATGTCATAAGCCGTCTCACAGCATCTCACATAAGCATAAAGAACCTCGCCATCGTAAACAACAGGGACAGCGAGGACGGTGCGTTAAAGATTCTGTTCAACAACGAGCTTGACAGACTTGCCGCCATCAATGTGCTGGGCGACAGTGTTGTGTCATAGCTTCTGCAATATTTTTTTACAGTTTCTTTTTATTTTTACTGCTTAATTATCTTTTCGCCGGATAGTTCTCTTGCTATCAGCTCCGAGAGTGGTTCCATTGCATTTATGACCTCCTCGAAGCTGTTAGTCTGAGCGCCTGCCTCAATCAGCATACTTCTTCTGCACAAGTGAAGATTATATCTGTATGCTTCTATATATATACATCTGAAAAAATCCGGATAATACATCTTTCCAAGCAGATACATCTGATATGTAAGCGCAAGATTATCCTCAAGATACGGATTGTACAGATAGTCTATATTTCCCTGATTTTTTGAATAACTTATACCGTTAAAGAGCATCACCTTAGCCGTCGCCTTTCCGTCTATGTCCGTCACAAAATGAAGGCTCTCATTTACTCCATCCCTATGTAAATCAATAACCATATCAATCTCCGGATGTTCATTTACGATAGCTCCAATCTCCTCCTGCGCATAGGTGTACGCCTTGCCCCTGTCAAGGTTTCCGTCAAGCATATCAAATGCGGTGGTAACATGAATCACTTCATAACCATACTTTTCCTTAAGCAGCTTTTCAAGGTAATCCCCCACCTGCACTATCGTCATATTGTCTCCCGTCGAATCGGCAAATGCCTCCTGTGAATGTGTGTGATATATGAGAATGCATGGCGTCTTTCCATTCACTGACAAGTCATTTTTCAAAAACTCGTCAGGCTTTAAAATATTATTTAAAAGAGCCGTGTGGGAAGGAATAACGTAAAAGCTGTCATGAACAAAATTGTAATCCGCCAAGGCTTCATATTCATACGGAACTGTTCCCGTCGCCAAAGGTATTGCACTCACGCTGCTGCTTTGCGAATCCGCATCAGGAATCTCACCCTGTTCTTCCGGATCGCTCTCCGTCACATCATTTGTTACAATATTTTCACTCTCAGCACTTTGACTTTCTCCCTCCGTATTTTCAGTGCTCTCATCTTCTTCAACATTGCCGTCACTTTCCGTACAAAATTCCATATAGAGCGAATCACCTGCTGTCGGAACGTATACATCCACGTCACCGGCTGTAGTATCCGCCTTCGCCAGAAACCTTACAATAGGAAAAATATTGCCAAACACGATAACCGCCGGCTGCGTATCAGTATCATAATAGTAGAGAGGCTTCTCATAAAATTCAGCCGGACAGAACGTGTTTAACGCTATTTTACAGCACGTCGCCAGCATATACCTTTTAAGTCCCGCCTGCTGCAGGCACAAAAAAAGCACAATAATACAGCTTGTCAGAACCATATACATTATGCCCCTTTTGAATCTTCCTCTACCCACAATCAACATCCGCACATCAGCTTTATTGCAGTATATTCGTTGTCAGTGTAAAAGATGTTTCAATATTTTTTTACAGACCCACAGGTTGGTTTTTCATGAGCTCATCGAGATGTTTATTGCCTCTGAAATCGTGTAGCTTATCCTCTTTACCATCTCGTCCACATCCTTTGGCGTCACATACATCTGATACATATTCTGCGGTATAAAATCCCGCACAACCTGTTTTCTTTCAGAATAGTCCATGCTGTCTAAAAGTCCTTCAAGTGCATCTCCGACTATCGTTGCTGCATCCACAACCGTCGGAACTCCTATTGCTATCACGGGCACTCCCATATTGTTATTATCTATGGCATTCCTGTGATTTCCCACTCCTGAGCCCGGCATAATCCCGGTGTCAGTAAGCTGTATCGTACATGCAAGCCTCGCCGTGCTCCTGGCTGCAAGGGCATCTATCGCAATTATACAGTCAGGCTTTGCCGTCCTCACTATTCCTTTTAATATATCAGCCGTCTCCATCCCCGTCTGTGCCATAACCCCCGGAGCAATTGCGCTCACATACGCAAACCTCGCATCTGCATCCGGCACTCCATTTTCACCTGCCACACCGACGCTGTCAGTGATATCAAGATTGTTTACCACATATGGGCCAAGTGCATCCGGCGTAGCCTCACGATTACCAAGCCCTGCTACAAGGATATGATACGGAGGCTCTTTCTGCATATTTTTTATGAGCGTCTTTTTAATGTACCCAGCCAGAAATTCCGAAACGCCTCTGTGATACCCTCCGTCATTCTCCGACAAAGAGACTGTCTCAAATGTGTAATATACACCTTTTGCACGCTTCATATTCTTCTCACCCAATGCATTTAATATCTCAAGCCTGCTTATCGTGATTCCCGTCTTTTCATCCTTCTTCTCATCAAAAATCACCCCTCTGAGCTTTCCATCCTCATCTAAGCTTTCTTTTGTCTCAAGAGCAAGGTCCGTCCTCACGTTTAAGTTGAATTTATTCACTATTTTTCTCCAATCATGCTATAATGATTTGGTGTGATAATACTATTTCCAAATTTTATAAAAAAATACATAACAGCACTTGACAATCCTGATTTCGTGGTCTATACTGTTCGAGTATGTTTACATTAGTACCACCGTGTCTGTTCTGATGTAGACACTTATACTTAGAATATTTTTATATACTATTTGGAGGTGTACTTAAATTGGCTAACATTAAATCTGCAAAGAAGAGAATTTTAGTTGCTGCTACTAGAGCAGACCGCAATAAGGCAATCAAGTCTAAGATTAAGACTTATACTAAGAAGGTTGAAGCTGCTGTCGCTGCCGGAGATAAGGCTGCCGCTGCTGCTGAGCTTAAGGTTGCTTCTACAGAGATCGCTAAGGCATGCTCTAAGGGCGTTTACCACAAGAACAACGCTGCAAGAAAGGTATCCAGATTAGCTACTCTTGTTAACAGCATGAACTAATCGAAGCTTTCAGCTCGATTCCGATAAAGAATAACCTCCACGCGGTGGCTGCCCGCGCGGAGGTTATTTTTTACTCTCAAACTTCTACTCCATAAATTTGTGTGTTAAGACATTTCGTGAAAATTAAAATACGCACAATATCCCATATTCATGCACATCGCTACTTTTGGCAGAAGCTTAGATATTCTTAGAACTCTTTATAAAAAATCAGCCAAATCCGACACGGATGTCGGATTAGATGCAAGCTGCCACGGATGGCTGCTTTGCATCGTTGGCGACCGATTGCATCAAATTGCCTAAGAGTTCTTAGAATTTATTAGCTTCGTACAACGGAGCGATGTGCATGAATATGGGATATGCGCACTTATAAATATCATTGAAATGTTTTAACACACAAATTGTGCCTTTTACGCCGCTGAATACTTCACAATGAGCATCTCAACCGCCAGTCTGTCCTCGAGTCTTCCCGTCTTGACCGCCTCCTCAAGCGACACACACTCCTCAAGTGCGCGTCTTAACACTCCCACCTTGAACGGTCTTGCCTGTGACTGGAGCTTTCCGACGAGAAATCCCTGTATTCCCATCTTAGATGCTATTGCAGATGATGCATTTCCGTTCTCTGTAAGCTCCTTTATCATCAGAAGCTGGTTAAAGTTACGCGCTATAAGGTACATAATTCTCATAGGCGGTTCCTTTAATGTGAGCAGGTCATAGTAAAGCTCAAGTGCCTTGTCCTGATTCTTCTGAGATATCGCCGTAATCATATCAAAGATACGGTTCGTCGTCTGTGTCGTGCACACCTCCTCAACATCCTCTGAAGTTATGGTTGTTCTTCCCATCGTGTAACATATCAGCTTTTCAAGCTCGCGTGATATGTTCTCCATCGAGCTTCCGGTCTTTGTGAGGAACAACTGCAACGTGGCATTGTCCATCGTTCTGCCCTCTTTTTTTAGCAGCGACACAACCCATCTCATTATGTCATTGTCGCTCTGCTCGTTGAGCTCGCATATATATCCCTTATCCTTTACTGCCTTGTACAGGCGGCTCCGCTTGTCCACCTCATTCTCGACAAACACAACAACCGTGGTGTCAGGAAGCTCCTTGACCATATCGATTATCATGTCGTCCGCCGTCTTAAAGAGCTGGCTGTTCTCAATCACAACAAGCCTTCTGTCAGCAAAGAACGGCATTGTTGAGGCAATCTCAGATACAGCCTTGCTATCAGGCGCCTTTCCCTCGAAGTATGAATAGTTCATCGAATCTCCGTCGCCGGCTATTGCTTTTTTTAAGTTATCCCTGAACTGCTTTTTAAGGTAATCCTCTGTCCCGTACAGAAGATATACAGGCTTAAAGCTGTTCGCCTTGATATCCGCTAAAATATTTTTCATGGCATTTTTCCTTTACTCCCAAGCACTAATCACACTCTCTCCGCTGTAAAACGGTAATCACATCTTCAGAATCTCAGACAGATTGCGCTGTATTCCCTCCGCAATCTCCGGCTTATTCATGGAGTAGACATGGATATGTCTCACCCCATTGGCAATGAGGTCAATAATCTGGTCAGTCGCATACGCTATACCAGCCTGCTTCATAGCATCCTCTGAATCTCCGAATCTGTCCACAATGTTCTTAAATCTCTCAGGAACATTACAGCCCGACAGCTTCACCGCGTTTCTCACCTGTGCCTTCCTGGTTATCGGCATAATGCCCGGTATAATCGGAACGGTAATTCCCGCTTCCCTTATCCTGTACATAAAATTAAAAAATATATTGTTGTCAAAAAACATCTGCGTAGTGAGATACTCACAGCCCGCATCCACCTTTCTCTTGAGTCCGATAATATCCTCATTCCTGTTTGCAGAATCAGGATGAACCTCAGGGTAGCATGCGCCTCCGACACAGAAATCACCGCTCGCCTTGATAAGCTCAACAAGCTCGGAGGCATGTGCAAAATCCGTAAATACTTCCCCCTCATAATTCTTTGGAATATCGCCCCTGAGTGCAAGTATATTCTCAATCCCCGCGCCCTTCATCTCCTCAAGGGCAGCATTAATCCCCGCCCTGTCAGCACATACACAAGTAAGATGCGCTATTGTCGGCACATTATACTTTTCCTGAATCTCATGTGCAAGCTTAATCGTATGTCCCTTGGTACTTCCGCCCGCGCCATAGGTTACACTCATGTAGCTTGGCTGAAGCTTCGCTATCCCGAATGCCGCCGTCTCTACATTAGCAAAGTCCGTCTCCTTCTTAGGCGGAAACACCTCAAAGGAAAGTGTTGTCTTGTCCTGATTTAATATATCTCTTATCTTCATTATGTACCTCGTGATGTTATATAATGCAGCCACACACTATATCTATTGATGGATTTATTATATCGTGAGCACAGCTCCCTCAATAATTTCGCCGCTCGTCAAGAGTGAGCAAGCTCCCTCTGACTCTCTTGCGCTCATTATATCATATTCATAATAATTGCGATTTCTCCGTTCTTCGAACTCCCAAAATCGCAACAGCCATTCGCATTCCACTCGTTCAGCAAACTGAACGATTTACATGCTCATGTCTGTTTGCCCATCTAATAGTAATGCTGTTTTGTCTGCAAGCAGCCACACTGCATTACTATTGATGGACTTATTATATCATATCATTTCCGGCAGGCACGCACAACCTTAATTTATCTCGTCGAGATGCTCATTTCAATTATTTTAATAAAAATATCACTCATCTCTCTCCTCCACTGAAACCGTTATGTCCTCAAGCCGGCATCCCGAGCTCTGCTCATACACAACCCTGCCCGTCACAACAGCACTGTAATTCCAATCATTATCCCATGTTAAGAACAATGACTCCCCATTGCGCTTAACGCACAGACCGCTATAGGTGGTAAAATACCACTCTCCGTCACGGTTCTCAAAATAATAATGTGAGCCGAAGTTAAATCCGTCAAACTCCTCTCTGTATTCCTTGTGCTCCTCAAAGTGCTGTGTCAGGTCAATTACTGCCGCCTCCTCGCCGTAAAGCGTTATCGTGACAATATTTCCCGTGTCATCGACGGAGTAATTGACCGCTGCCGCAACATCGTCATACCAATCATTAAATTCTTTGATGTCGTAGTTGAGCTTTCCTGACTGCTCACTTGCATAGCCGGCTTCGATTATATAAAGTTCATCCCCTGAGATACCTGTTCCCGTGGTCATGTGTGTTTTTAGCGCAAACTCAAATATTCCGTCGTTGTCATAATCGCCGTAATAAATCTGCGGTATGTGCATCTGAGGCGACATCCAGCTAAGCCATATCGGAATCAGATGCTCTCCGTCTCTTAACATCATCGCATAGCCTCCGTAAATGCCGTAGAGTGCTATGTCTGAATCAGGCACCGAATCGAGAATCACAAAATCATCCGACAAATCAGCATACTTATATGACTCCCCCGGTATACATACATTATCCACATTCTTTAGTCTCTCAGCAGTAACATTATCCATATACTCATTTACTGAAATTATTTCCTGATACCCCTCTGAACCGGCTTCATACTCAAAAAACGGCCTCCACAATCCAAGCGTACCTGTATTTTCCATACAAATTGCCCTCCGGCTTCCATCTTCGAGTGTAAATTCTACAATCTGACGTGAATTTGCACCTGCAATCGAAAAATTATAAAGCCTATAGGAAGTATACTCTATGTCAAAAAGGACACCCGCCGAGCTGACCGGATTCATTAATTTCTCGTAATATTCCGGATTTTCCGTCTCCATCTCAACAGCCAGCAGTTCAAAAGCCCTCATCGTATTTCCGTCATACTCCATGAGATTGCCGTCATCGTCTGTCACCGCATTTGAAAGAAATGTCATTTTATTCTCTGCAAGCTCATACTGCTCATACACGGAAAGCGGTCTGTTCTTGTCATAATATCTTATTATGTTATATTCTTCTGAATCATCAACGGAATACTCTGTCGATACGGCTGTTATGCAGTCGCATATATCATCCATGTCATAAACAGAGAAGTCTGACGACAGCTTCATATACCATATAGTATCGCTTAATGCAGTTCCGTAGATAATAATCCGACCATACTTTTCCTCTCCCGAGCTGCCAAGCTCAGGTGTGTAGTATGATATTTTTTCAACACCTCCCCCAAGACTTGAGTAACCTCCTCCGTTTCCCGTAAGCTTCTCAATCCCCCACACTGAGAGGTCATTGCTTTCTATTCTGTCCTCATACTTTACAAGGTTTCCCGACTCGTCAAAAGGCACAAGTCTGATACTTCTTGAATCCTCCGTGTTGGTTATGGTAAGCTCATTTCCCGAAAAGCTTCCCTCCCAGCCATTGTCCTGCGGCACAAACTCAATGCGCCATCCGTCATACTCTATGAAGCCTTGGTTTTCTTCATTTCCGGTCTGAGATGAATCCTCGGTTCCGGCAGGCTCCGAAGTATTCTCATCCGTCTGTGTGGTAACTTCCTCGGATGGTGTTACATCCGATGTTCCATTATTCTCATTCGACTTAGGGCTCGTCATGAATCCGGCCGCCGTGGCAACGCACACGACCACAGCTACAATCACTACCCAAAATGCCGGCTTTTTGTAGTTTAACACCGCCTTTATTCTCTGCTTTACTCCGACCTCTCCGAACGCAAGCGGACATGCTGTTACATAGTTTCTATCTGAACTGCAATTAAGAAGTGTCGTCGCATACTGTTTCTTGTACTCCGTGTCTTTATCCGCAATTACTCTCTCATCACAAGCTATCTCTATATCCCTGCACATAAGTATATAAGAAATCCACACAAGCGGATTAAACCAGTGCACCATCAAAACAACATAACCTAACGGCTTCCAGATATTATCAAGCCTCTTTAAATGTGCATTCTCATGTGCAAGCACATACCCTCTATCCTCCAAGGAAAGCTTCGACGGAATAAAAATCTTGGTGCGGAACACTCCCAATATAAAAGGAGTCTCTATATCATCGCACAGATATACATTTTTCTCCATGTTAACCGACGCAAGCGTCCTTCTCCTGATTCTCATATATGTAATCAGCGCATACCCAAGAAGTATCACAACGCCTGCAAGCCACACAATTGATGCGGCGTTAAGCATATCTGTTATTTTTGTCCCGTTTGTCCCATCAGCCTGCATAATTTCCGACGCACCTGCCGTGAAACCATCCGCCAGAGTATTCGAAGTGCTTGTCGTAGTGCTTGTCGTAGTGCCCGTTGAACCTTCTGTTAAACGTCCTGTCGTACTGCCTGCTGAATTTCCGGTTAAATTACCTGTCAATCTGTCAGTCACGCCGGCTGTATTTCCGCCTGCAATGCTGCCTGCTGTTCCATTTTTAAAATTACCATTGGCACCATTCATATTAACTGCCGCGCCCTGACCGTCTGTCGAATTATCAATGTTCACAAAGCTTTTCGGACTCATATCCGGCACAAGGCTTAAGCTGCTCTCAATCGTAAGCGGACATATAAGCCTTAGTGCCACCAATGCCCATAGACAGCACACCAGCTTTCTCGGAATCTTCCTAAATAAAAACCTCAGCAATATAACCACAGCAATGAGCCAGCTCGCCTCAATACTCATCTTTAATAATCCATAAAAAAAATCCGTCATGAATTGTACCCCCGTTGTTCCAATTATTTTATCTGTTACAAAGCATTGCTGCCGTCTTCAATCAGCACCTTAATATCCTCAAGGTGGAAATAATTACCGTCATATACAACCCTTCCTGCAAATTCGACACCATAGTTGTACACCGGTCCATATACAGAATCCGCATATGCTCCTCCCGATGCGGAAAAGTACCAGTCTCCGTCTCTGTATGTGAATGAATATATATTGCCAAAATCAATTCCTTTATATTCACCGCCATACTGCTCAAAAAATCCCGTTAACTCAATTACTCCTACCGTATTTCCGTTGTAAAGCACCGTGACGCACTTATCTGCCTCATCATACTCGAAATCAAGTGCATTCAGCTCGCTAAAGAAATCATGATACCTGTATTCCGTCAGGCTGTGTATGACTTTCCCTTCCGCGTCGCTCTCCCAATCCGTCTCAAGCATATAGAAGCCGTCTGTGGAAATACCGGTTCCTGAATCCTTACCCACCCATAGAGCATACTCAGTTTTTCCGTCATTGTCATAATCTGCCTCGACAATCTGTGGTATATATCTTCTATGTGAACGCCATGAAATTGTTATCGGTATTACCCTTTCTCCCTTCTGAAGCACCAGCCAATGTCCGTCGGCACTTCCATAGAGAACCGTTTCACCATTATCCGTACTGTCAAGAACGATGAACCCTTCTGCATCATCCTCCCAGATATATGATTGAGGACTTTCATCGATTATAAGCTCCGTGAGCTTGTCGTTGGTAAGTTCACTCTCATATTCGGCTGTTTTTGAATATATTTTGTAGTCGTATGAATCAACCGTCAATCGGTCAATAGGCTTCCACAGCTCCCCCTCCATTCGCATCTTAACGATAACAGGGTCTATGCTCCCTAAGTTCAGAACAACAATAACATCTCCGTACCCGGCTTCAATTATGCGTGTATCCTTTGGCTCTGCATCAAGAATCGTGCATAACGAGCTTACAGGTTCCTTGAGCTTCTCATATATATAGGGCCGTGTCAGCTTCATCTCCTCAGCGTACACATCGAATCCCCTCTTGCCATACTCATATATATATCCCTGCGGGTCAGAATCATCTGCAAAAAATGTCAGAAAGGCAATTCTGTCAGCAGCAAGCTTTAACTGTTCAGCACATGACAGCTCCGAATCTGCCTGATAATGCCGAACCTCATTCTGCGGCAGCACCTCGATATTGATTCCCGCCATTATCCTTTCAACCTCATCCTTTTTCATTCCAAGAGGAATGTCAAGATACCATATATCTTTCTTATCCGGTGAGGCATACATCACAAAATAACCTTTCTCCGCTTCATTTGTCGAAAGCGGCTGCAGTGACTGCTCATACTTATATACTCCGACCGCAACATCACCGTCCGTGAAGCTCGCCCTCGAAGCCGCTGTTCCTAACACTCCCCATCTCGGATATTCATCGCTTTCCTTCATCTCAAGATACGGATTCTCAACAGAAGGGTAAAATATTTTAAGCTCCGTCAGCTCTCTTGTGTCAATATTTCTGATAAGGACATTGTTATCTATGTAGAAATACTTATATCCCTGCTGTTCACTTATTGTTACACGCCAGCCGCCATATTCAAAGCTCTCCTCATTTACAAATTGTATTTCCTCTGAAACCGTTTCCGAATCACTTTCCGTCGCGCCTTCTGCAATCACGCTCTCCGTCTGACTTCCTTCATTTTCACAGCTTCCTATCGGATTAGTCATAAAGCATACCGTTACGACAACGCAGGCTGCAACAGCAGCAATAATAATCCAAAATGTCGGCTTCTTATAATTGAGTACCGTTCTGATTCTTGTTTTTACGCTGACCTCACCAAACGCAAGCGGACATGCACTCACAATCTTTCTGTGTGAACTGCAGTTGAGAAGTGCCATCGCATATTGCTTCTTAAAATCCATCGTCTTATCCGATATGACCTTCTCATCACATGCAAGCTCAATATCCCTGCACAGAAGGATATATGCTGCCCACATAACCGGATTGAACCAATACACCGAAAATATAATATATCCCAGCGGCTTCCACAGATTATCAAAGCGCTTCAAATGCGCTTTCTCATGTGCCATGACACACTCCCTCTCCTCAGCGGTAAGCATTGACGGAAGGTATATTTTAGGCGCAAACACACCGAGAATGAACGGCGTATCAATGTCGTCACATATATATACGTTTCCTTCCAGCTTCAAAGATGCCCTCGTCTTCGTGTAAAGCAGCATGTACGAAACTGCCGCATACAGCAGCATGACACCGATTCCCACAATCCATATTTTTGCTAATTTTTCCGCCGTAATATGCTTAATTCCCGCCGCCGTCCGAGGCATATCATAATCCGCCCCCTGTACGCCGTCGACAACGCTTTTTATGCTGCTGTTTTCCTTTAACTCCCCTGTCGTCTTTTCAACCGTATTTTTTTCCTCAATATTCGTTACAGGGCTTATAAGACTGCTTGCACCATCCATTATTCCCTGCGTATCATTCTCACTGCCCGGCAATGCATTTTTCATATCTGCTGACGTGTCCCAAAATCCCGCCATATCCGGTTCGATGCTCACCAAATCCTGCATCCCGGCATTACCTACAGTCTGCACACTCGGAACCAGACTGAAGCTGCTCTCAATCGCAAACGGACAGACAAGTCTTATGGCAGCCAGTGCCCACAGGCAGCACATTATCTTCTTAGGTGCTTTCCTGAAAACCAATCGCAAAAGTACAATGGCAAAGACAAGCCAGCTTGCCGATATGCTCATGTCGACTAATTTATAAAATATGTTAATCATTCCGAAGTCCCCCTTGCCTTCTTTAGTCACCTGCTCTCCTCTATAATCTTCCTCAGACTGTCAATTTCCTCCCTTGAAAGCTTCTTCTTTGACGTAAATGCTGCAACAAATGAAGGTAACGAGCCTCCATAGTTCTCATTTAGAAATTCCTCACTCTTCTTTAGCTGGAACTGTTCCTTGCTAATCAGCGAGCTCACTACACCGTCAGCATTCTGAAAAATCTCCCTCTCACACAGGCGCTTAAGTATCGTATATGTCGTCGACTTCTTCCAATTAAGCTTCTGCTCGCTAAGCTTCACAAGCTCGCCCGACGCTATCGGCTCATTCTCCCATATAATATCAGCAAACTTCATCTCAACTTCGCCCAATCTGTACTCTGCCATGGCTGCCTCCGATCTTCTTAACTATTTATTCCTTAATTTTTGGTCTACTGTTTGTAGTTCATTTTTAGTCTACTACCTGTAGAACTAATTGTCAATACAATTTAATATTAATTTTAATTTTGTATATCAAAAATGGAGACTTATAAAAGTCTCCATTTTGCCGTTCACTCTGCTGTCCGCTATACTATGCTGTACTCAAGCAGTTCATATTTTAGTATGCTTCCCTCCTGAATCGCCTCAGGAAGCAGTGCTCGCGCCACAAGCTTCAATTCCGCCTGCTCATCGTCAGCTCTCCTTAAATTGGCATAGTCTCCGTCTATGCTGTCCACTATGTAGTAAATTGTCTCCATCCTTTTCCTCCTGCCCGTTAATAACGCTTGGGTGCATTTACAATACGCTCTCACTCTATACCCAAATTTCCATTTTTTTCACGGCAATATGGGTATACAGGCACTATTCTCCATCCGCATACCCAAATCCACATAAATATTATCGCTAAATGGGTATAATAAATCAACTGTTTTATTGTATACCCACAGACACTTGACAAGCCTTTTTCCATTTCCTACATGACTCCTCTCTCACCTCCACCCATACATCCCCATGACACCGCTCTTCTCATCAATCCATGCCGTCACGGCACCGCTCTCATCCACTCTGTACACCTTCGTCCCGGATACATCGAGCCGCTCGAGCGTCTCACTGTGAGGATGACCGTAAGAATTTTTGGCGGCGCAGGATATGACAGCCGCTCTCGGTCGGATGCTCTGTAAAAAATCCGAGCTCGTCGAATACCTCGAACCGTGGTGCGCCGCCTTTAAAAGCGACACATGCTCCACGCCGCACTCCGCCACGCGTTCGGCAAGCATCTCTTCACGCTCGGAGGTCACATCTCCCGTGAACAGGATTGAATAATCTCCATACCTTAAAAGGAGCACTATGGAATTGTCGTTCTCTGACTCCGTGCCATAAATTTTCTCACAATCATTAAGTGATGTGAGGCTGCAATCCCCAAACCGATAGACCGTGCCGGCACAATCGGAAAGTACCGCATTGCACTCAAGACCGCCGTTTAAAAAGTCCAAAGAACTCCCGGCATCGGACACCATCACCTTCCCGTAATCCCCCGCATTTAACACAACATTCTCAATACTCGGAATATATGTGAGTGCATCTTCCCGAAGATTTTTCAAAGCCTCACTCCACCCGTTGTAGTGGTCCTCGTCGCTGTGCGTAATGAAGAGAAAATCAAGCTTTCTCACGCCCTTATACTTAAAAAAAGGCTCCAAAATCCGGTCATATATTCCGTTCTGCGAGCTGCTTCCCCCGTCTATGAAGATATTTGAACCGTCCGGCATACTCACGAATATCGCATCGCCCTGACCTACATCGAGAAAGACTGCCTCGAGCCCGCTGCGGTTCCTCATAAAAATCACAGCAAGTGCGGGAATTATCAGGAGACGCACCAGTACACCCGCAATGTGCCCGCATCTGTCGCGAAGCGATACCGTATACCGCCTGCACCTGTTCTCAACGATACGCCTTACACCACAGACTATGTTCTTTCTAAGCGAAAACAATATCAAGAAAACATAATATATGATAATCTGCTCAATTTCCGGTCTGCCGGCCACATACACACTTCCCGGAATTGAGAGCATAAGCTCACAGCCATACCGAAACAACAGAAGAATATAGTGTCCGATTCCTGCAAAAAGTGTTCCAAAAGTACTGCTGACAAGTCCCGCCACACCGCAAAGAAGTGCCGAAACCATTATAAAACTCATGAGCGGTACAACTGCAAGGTTAAGCACAATCGAGAACAGTGGAATTTCATAGTAGAACCACAGCATGACGGGAAGTGTGGCAAGCCATATCGAGAGCGGTGCGGTAAACCACTTTAATTTTTCTGCCGTAAATCCTCCCGATACAGCCGACACTCCCGCTATTGCGAGAAATGAGAGCAGAAAGCCCGCATCCGTCACAATGTAGGGATTTTTGCACATAATTATGATTGCCGCCAGCGAAACGGCGGACAAAATATCATAGGTTCTCCCTGCCGCCTGTGCATACACGGCACAGCAAAACATCACAATAGCCCTGACGGATGACACCGAGTTTCCCGTCATGCTTCCATATAGTACAACAAGGGTTCCGCTTATGATTGCGGCAGCCGGATATATTATGCCTGTTTTTCTCAAAAGCTTATAAAGTCCCATTCCGATAAGCGAAATATGAAGGCCCGATATTGCAAGAATATGTCCGATACCCGCGGCTGAAAAAAGTCCTTTAAGACTTCCATCCATATCAGACTTATCCCCAAGCACCATCGCCTCATACACCCCTGCATCAGTGTATTCACAGCACTCTTCATATACACCCTTGAGCCTTGTTTTAACTGCTTCAAGTGTATCAATAACAAAGTCTTTTTCATGCCATACATCTGTTATTTCAGCCTTTTTAACATAGAACCCATACCCCAAAGCCTTATAATATGCCCTCTGGTCAAATTGACCCGGATTTGTTGTAGCAGCAGCTTCTTGAAGTATCACATGCGCATCAATGCTGTCACCCCTCTTAAAACCACCCGCCGCTCCATCTGTCTGTGAAATTTCGAGCACAATCTTGCTATTCATTTTTTCTCCGTCATAACGACAGTCTGAAAGCATAAGCCTGGTGGAATATTCGCCGGCTGTAACCTTCTCAATCCGAGCCGTAAGCTGCCCTTCTTGATTTTTTAATCCGTTGTCCGATATATCGTGGGAAAATGTAATGAAATAACCAAGTAAAAATAAAAAGATAAAAACCAGAATTTGAATAAAAATAAATTGATTTCGCTGCTTTCCTCGAAAATGATAAGCCGCAGCATTAAGTGTAATTCCCGTCACCGCAAATGCGATTGCGGTTAACATTGAAACTGCATTAATTCTTAAAACCACCCCGGCAGTCATAAAAATGAATGCCGGAAGTAACGGTCTTTTAATTTTTTTGTGTGTCAATAATGTCAAGACTCCTCTCTAATGGTGAGGAAAGGTCTATTGTATCCCGGAACATAATATTCGTATTGCTTTTAACCGATATCTGAACTTTATTAACCGTTGAAAGTTCACATAATGAATTGACTATCGAATATATTGTCACAGCCGGCGTAACAGGGACAACCACATCTGTGAGGGTCGAATCAAAGTTCACATAGCACACGCCATCCTTTGTGTTAACGCCAAGAAGCGTAAGTGTTGCCGGAACCGTTCTCAGATGATTCTCCTCACCCGGTCCCTTTATAAGCTGCTCTATGATAACCCTTTCTATCGATGCATCTCTCCCGTAACCGACGGTAATCTTTTCCGGGACAAGCTTGTCTGCATTTGAATCTGCATAATACAATGATAAATCAACCCATGTCCTATACGTTTCCGTGCCTATATCCTCCATAAAATCAGATGCAAGCATGATACCAACCGCTTTACCGAGAGCATCCATCAAAGGCTGCTCGTTGACATAAAAGCACACATACTTGATTCCATCAATCTGAGTAACCGTCTTGACATATGCCGCCCTGAACATCACCTCATCCTCGGCTGACAGCTTATTATATGAATCGGTAAAATATACCGACAATACTTCATCATTAAGCTGCGTGTCAACAATTACCATCTCATCCCTGAAAGTACTCGTATGCGCTGCATCCTCAGGCTGTCTCATCATATAAGTTAACTCGTCAAGCAGCTCCGTGGTATTATCCGATGCAATTAAGCTGCTTCTAAGCTCATTTCCCAATGCCCTTCCTGTCTTGTCAAGATAATATACAAGATATTCATTTTCTCCCGGCTGTCCTGCATCAGTATTATCCCCATGTGCACATGCACAGACGAACACTGAGCAAAAACATACAAGCAGAGCAAATACCGCTCTCTTTAATACTAGTCTGTTCACACAATTCTCCATTTCCATATACATTGTTTTATAATGTATTGCTCTTCTTTGCCTGCGTAAGAGGTATCCGCACAGTGAAGGTGCTTCCCTCGCCCTCCTTGCTGTACACTCTTATTGCACCCTTATGCATGAGTATCACAGACTTTGTTATGGCAAGTCCAAGTCCGGTTCCACCCGTCTGGCGCGAACGAGCCTTATCCACGCGATAAAAACGCTCAAATATCTTATCTCTGCTGTCATCAGGTATACCTATTCCCGAATCAGCTACGGTAAGATAGAAAAACTTGTGGTCAGCATTGACCGACACTCTGACCCATCCGTTAGCAATATTGTATTTGATGGCATTCTCAACAAGATTCGTTATAACCTGCGTCATCTTAACTTCGTCAATCTCAGCCACAACAGGTCTGAAGCTCTCAAGCACAAGCTCTATGTTCTTCTCGGCAGCAATAGGCTTAAGGCGCTTGAGTACATGTTCAACAAGCTCATTGATATTCTGAGGTGCCAGATTTAACTCCGCTGATGTCTTGTCCATACGGACAAGCGAGAGAAGATCATTTATAATCTGACTTTCCCTGTCAATCTCCTCTACTATATCATTCATAAATTCCTTATACAATTCAACCGGCACATTTTCCTGTCCGTTTAACGAATCGGCAAGCACCTTGATTGAGGTGATAGGTGTCTTTAACTCATGTGACACATTTGAAACAAACTCCTGCCTTGAATCATCAAGTGCCTTTAGGCGCATAAGCATCTTATTAACCTCAGTAGACACTACACATATCTCACCAAGACCTTTTTTTTCATCAAGGCGCTTATCCATGTAGCCGCTTGTTATACCATGAATAGACTCTGCAAGCTTAGAAAGAGGCCTGCTTATCGCAAAGGCATAAGCCGCTGCTGCCATAATCATTACCACAAAAACAATATCGCATGCGTATGCCATAATATTGTTGACATATTTTAAACCGTCTCTCTCTAATGTATCGGGAACGGCAAACATCAGCACTCCTGTTATTGTCGTTCCGTCAGCCGCATATATCGGCATCGTAAGCTCAACTATTCCGTATTCTTTGTCATAATTGTTCGTGACGATGCCATGAAATGCCTGATTTACCTCATACGATACAAGTGTTTTGTTTTCCTGATCAATATATGTGTCCTTAACTACAACATAATCAGCCGCCACAATAACTATTCGTCCGGAATAGTTATATGAAATCTGCTCAATCTGTGCATTTATTGCAACATCGTACTGCTTGTCAAAGTATCCGTTCTTACCTATATCGGCAGCGAGCATATTTCCCGTGTTCAGAAGTCTTGTACTGAGCTGCTCTATTTCCTTGGCAAACAGTCTGTCAGCTACAATTCCTTTAACAATTATAAGTGGTATGAACGCGGATGCAAGCACAACAATTGCAGTCATGCACTGTATGCTGAATATATGTTTTCTTATTATCTGCCATATATGCAGAAGCTTATTCTTCATAGAGTTCTCCTACTGCTTAAAGAAATATCCCATTCCCCACTTGGTATGAACATACTCAGGCTCACTAGGGTTGGTTTCAATCTTTTCTCTAAGTCTTCTTATATGAACATCAACCGTCCTTGCATCGCCCGGATAATCATAGCCCCATATAAGATTAAGCAGCATGTCTCGACCGTACACTTTATTAGGATTGGTTACAAGAAGCTCAAGTACATCATATTCCTTGGTTGTGAGACTTATCTCTCTTCCCTTTATATATACACGTCTGTTATTTCTGTCCATGACCATGTTTCCGGATATGATTCTCGTTCCGGACTCAGCCGATACAATATGTCGGTTTCTTCTCTTAATCGCCTTGATTCTTGCCTTCACCTCAAGTATGTTAAATGGCTTTGTCATGTAATCATCCGCACCATAATCAAGTCCTAATATCTTATCCATATCCTCACTCTTAGCGGTAAGCATAATAATCGGCACATCCGAAAACTCTCTGACCTGCTGACATACCATATAGCCATCCATCTCAGGAAGCATAACATCAAGAAGAACAATGTCATAATTGTTAGCCTTTATAAGCTCCAAAGCTTCCTTGCCGTCATAAGCACAGAAAACCTCCATTCCGTCCTGCTCCAGACTGTACTTTATTCCCTTTACAATCAATTTCTCATCGTCTACCACCAATACCTTATCAGCCATACTCTTCTCCATTCCGACTTTTTCGCTATCTTACGCATATCAGGTCTTTTATCTTAGAGTAAGCATTTTCCTTGATTCCGCTCACCTTCATTATATCCTCAACAGCCGCAAAGCCACCATTGGCAGCCCTGTATTCCACAATCGCCTCCGCTCTCGACCTTCCTATTCCCGGAAGTGTCATAAGCTCATCTGCGGACGCACTGTTGATATTCACAAGACCTGTCTGTTTCTCATCCTTCCCTGTATACGCATTCATCCCCGACTGTGCATACTCATCATAATCGGGAACATATAATTTCTGTCCATCATACACATACTCTGCAAGATTGAGTGCCTCAAGACATCCCTCATCCGACACTCCGCCCGCCATGTCTATAAGCTCATACACTCTCGCGTTCTGTCCCGCCTTGTAGACACCGGGATTTACAACATTTCCACAGACATACACACACAGCACTGATTGTGTCTCATCCTGCGGTACATTCTCCGACACACCTGAATCGGTACCGCAAGTCACTCCAATACTCTCAGGCTGTTCTATTATATAGCCTGTTTCCCTTCTGTTCGTGCATGAATACAAAAAACCGCATATTACAAATGACAGCACTGCCGTCAAATAAACTGCGATTTTCTGAAATCTTTTTTTTATCATATTATCTCCTTATGTCTGTCTCATAAGGTTCCTCTGATACAGGAAAGATAACCTGCTATTTTATTGTAACTAAAGTTCCGAAATTATGCAATGGTGATTTTAAATATTTATTCTATTTTATTCACCGTTTTCACTGTTCTGTGACCAGCTTCTGACGAGATAATCCCTTACAGATGTCAATGCATCCACGCCCTTGCTTCCGTCAGCTATGGAATGTATTGCTATCTCAAGCATGGCATAAAACTCATCACTGTACATGAGCTTGAGCTTCGGAACGGACTTATCATACGACTCATATATATGATCTATATTGTCATCTTCGTTGTCAATTATGCGGCATGCCGGCAGTCCAGACATTGTATACAGCTCGGTTGTATTGGTATATGTCAGATACTTTGCAAAGCTCTCGGCAACCGTTATGTCATCAGAAAAAGGATTGACAACAACAGCCGTCGTCACAGATAACGGTCCACTCTTTATTGACGCACTCATATCAGGGAGAGCAGCTGTTCCAATCTGAAATGTGCTCTCTGATACTGCCCTTCTGTACATTGCCATATCTCCTATGGTGAGAACAATTGAGCCATCCTCCAATCCATTCAGGCATGAATAATAATCCACGTTATTGATATCAATGTAAAAATACTCTATCAACTGCTTATAAAGCTCCGCCGCCTGTGTCAGTTCATCGGTAATATCAAATATCTCTGCTTTGTTATCTCCCGCTTTTCCGCCTATATTAAGATACGCTCCAAGGTATCCGTAATTGTAAAAAATGTCCTGAAGATCACAGGTAAAAACAGAGCTTACCCCGCTCCCTGCCTCGACCTCAAAATTCTCGGCATAATTTTTTATTTCTTCAAAATTGGCAAGAGACACGTCCTGCACATACGAAGCATTATATATGAGAAAGCTTGTGTCAAAGGTCAGAGGATATGCTATAAGTCTGCCGTCATAAGTGCACGCTTCTATTGCAGCCGCACTGTAATTATATTCATTATAGATATCCGTCATTCTGTTCTCGCCTGCGATACCCGCAAGCTTTACCTGCTCAAGCTTATCATTGTCAACTATATACATATCGACCGTATCCGGCTTAATTGCCTCGTTCGTCAATGTGTCAATATAGTCAGCCTCCGGAATCAATGTAAGTGTTATATGCACATTATTGTTAGCCGTCTCATACTCAGCCGCACAATATTCAAGATAACCCGTGAGCTCCGAATCACAATACCACAGCCTTATATTCACTCTCTCCTGTGCCTGCACTGTCTCGACAACCTCATCGCTTGACGTCGTCTCATCATCCACATACTGGATTCTGCAGCCTGCTGCCGAAAGCATAACCACCGAACAGGTAAGTGTACCTGCAATACATTTCTTTAATAAAGAACCAAATCTCATATATAAAATTTACCTTTCAAAAGTTACTATGAGGCGGTCTTATACACATCTTTCAAGAATATCAATCATATTATCAACATCCTGCTCAGTGATAATAAGCGGTGGTACAAATCTTAACGTATTAAGTCCTGCACTTATCACAATAAGTCCATTATCACGCGCTGCAGCCACAACCTTTCCGACAGGAAGATCATCCTCAAACTGCATTCCGCACATGAGTCCAAGACCTCTTACCGCCTTGACACAGCTATGCTTTGCGGCAAATTGCTCCAGCTTCTCCATAAGATAAGGTGCCACCTCATTTACATGTCCTATAATATCATTTTTCTCAAATAAGTCAAATACCTTTGAGGCTGCCGCCGTTGCAAGGGGATTGCCTCCGTAAGTCGTACCGTGATCCCCCGGAACCAAAACTCCCTGTGCCTTCTCATTGGCAATGAAGGCTCCCACAGGTATTCCGCATCCGAGTGCCTTAGCAGATGTTACAACGTCCGGCATCACTCCGTACTGCTGATATGCAAACATCGAGCCCGTGCGTCCCATGCCGCACTGAATCTCATCAAGAATGAGCAGCATATCCTTCTCATCACATAGCTTTCTAAGTCCCTGCAGGAACTCCTTATCAGCCGGGAATATTCCTCCTTCACCCTGTACCGTCTCACATATAATTGCACAGGTCTTGTCATTTACCAGTGCCTTTACGCTCTCAAGATTATTATACTCTGCAAATCGGATTCCCGGAATAAGCGGTCCGAACGCCTCCCTGTAATGTGCGTTTCCGGTCACGGAGAGTGCTCCCATGCTTCTTCCGTGAAAAGAATGTTCCATGGCAATAATCTCGTGGTCAGTACTGCCATCACGAAGATAAGCATACTTCTTGGCAAGCTTTAGAGCTCCCTCGATTGCCTCTGTTCCGCTGTTGGTAAAGAAAGCCTTGCAAAGTCCCGTCGCCTTTACAAGCTTCTCTGCCGCATCGGCAAGCGGTTCACTGTAATACAAATTGGAGATATGCACAATCTTGTCAACCTGTGCCTTGACAGCGTCATTGTAATCCTGATAATTATATCCAAGTGCATACACTGCTATACCTGCAGCAAAATCAAGATATTTATTCCCCTCCACATCATACAGATACACACCGTCCCCGTGGTCAATCACAAGCTCAGCTCTGTTGTATGTGTGAATTAAATTTTTCTCTGCCTTATCAATAATATTACCTGTTCTTGTCTCCATCATAAAACCTCTCTGCGTCTCTGTCTATAATTGCCGTTCCGATACCCTTGTTAGTGAAAATTTCAAGAAGCAGGCAATGCGGAATACGTCCGTCCATGATATGCACCCTCGAAACTCCGTTCTCTATCGCATCTATACAGTTATTAAGCTTCGGAAGCATTCCTCCACCTATGTTTCCATTATTTATAAGCTCCTCCGCCTCTGTAAGGCTGAGCTCTGAAATGAGGCTTTCAGGATCATCGGCAATCTTCCTCACTCCCTCAATATCCGTTAGGAATGCAAGCTTCTCAGCCTTGACCGCCTTGGCAATGGCGCATGCCGCATCATCAGCATTAATGTTATATGTATTATAGTTATCATCAATGCCGATCGGACAGATAATCGGGATAAAATCATTTTCAAGCAAAGTATTTATAAGCGATGGATCAACTTTATTTACCTCACCTACAAATCCTATATCCTGCCCTCCCGAGAGCTTCTTAGTGACATGTATGGTTGCTCCATCCTTTCCGCTTATTCCGGCAGCCTTCACCCCAAGCTGTTCAACGAGATTTACAAGGCTTTTGTTCACTCTGTTTAAAACCATCTCGGCAATCTCCATGGTAGGCTCATCCGTAACTCTGAGTCCGTTTACAAATCTCGGCTCCATACCCGACTTAGCAACCCAGCGGCTTATCTCCTTACCGCCTCCATGGACGATTATCGGCTTGAAACCTACCAGCTTTAAAAGAACCACGTCCTCAATAACCTTCTTTTTAAGCTCCTCATCCACCATGGCACTTCCGCCGTACTTTACGACAATAACCTTGCGGTTAAATTTTTGAATATAAGGAAGTGCCTCTATAAGGATATTCGCCTTAGCCATCTCATTTTCATAATTGCGCATCTTGTTTTCCTCCCATCGGATATTGATTAACTTCTGTAATCGGCATTTATTGACACATATTCATGTGTGAGGTCACAGCCGTAAGCCGTCGCCGACTCGCTGCCCTGCTTGACATCCGCAATCGCAATAACATGTTCCTTTGACAGTATCTCCGTAGCCTTCTCCTCACTGTAATCTGTTGCCTTTCCGTTCTCGACAATCTTTAACTCCCCCGCTTCGCTCTTAAACCATATATCTACCTTCTCCGGGTCAAAATCTACTCCCGAATATCCCATAGCACACAGAATTCGTCCCCAGTTAGCATCATGTCCATAGATTGCCGCCTTGGTAAGATTGGATGTAATAACCGATTTTGCAAGAATCTTCGCATCTGCCTTGGTCTTTACATTCTTCATCTGTACTTCAAAGAGACAGGTAGCTCCCTCGCCGTCCCCGGCAATCTTCTTTGAAAGCTCGCATAAAATATAAAAAAGTGCATCATAAAACTCTTTATAACCCGCGCTGTTTTCATTCTCAATCTTCTTGTTTCCCGCCATTCCGTTTGCAAGAAGAAGAACCGAATCGTTCGTCGAGGTGTCTCCGTCGACGGAAATCATATTGAATGTATCATCCACTATCGAACGCACCATATTCTGCAAAAACTTTTCATCAATAGCGGCATCCGATGTTATAAAACAAAGCATGGTTGCCATATTAGGATGTATCATTCCGGAGCCCTTACACATTCCTCCGATATGCACCATCGTCCCCTCTATCTCGAACTCGACAGCCACCTGCTTTGACTTAGTATCCGTTGTCATAATTGCCTCTGCGGCAAGAGCCGCATCAGCTGCCGTTTCCCCAAGCTGCCCCGGAAGTCTGTCGATACCCTTTCCGATTATATCCATAGGAAGCTGCTTCCCGATAACACCCGTGCTTGCAACAAGAACCGCGTCCTCGTCTATTCCAAGCTTTTCAGCCGTCTTTGCAGCCATCTCGCGACATTTTTCGTATCCTTCTTCTCCCGTACATGCATTGGCAATTCCGCTGTTTACCACTATCGCCTGTGCACTCTTTGACTCGAACACAACCTTCTTATCCCATTTTACCGGGGCTGCACACACTCTGTTGGTTGTAAATGTTCCTGCTTTGACACATGGCATCTCCGAAAATACAAGTGCCATATCCTTTTTAACATTATTTTTGATTCCCGCATTAAGCCCGGTCGCCTTAAAACCCTTTGACGCACATACGCCGCCATCGATATACCTCATGTCATACCCTCCCAGATTATAATTTTACTCAGCTACGGGAACATCGGTGCTCCCATAAGACCTTCCTTTTCATCAAATCCGAACATTATATTCATGTTCTGCACAGCCTGACCGGCCGCTCCCTTGACAAGATTGTCTATTGCACCCATTATTATAACTCTTCCCGTCCTAGGTTCAACCTTATAATTGATATCCACATAATTACTTCCCTCAACCCATCTCGTCTCAGGACATACATCCTTGTCGAGAAGTCTTATAAAATACTCACCCGCATAGTGCTTTTCGTAAGCCGCACGTATCATCTCGCCGGTAACACCCTCTTTTAAATCGGCATAAGCTGTCACGAGGATTCCCCTGTTCATCGGCACAAGATGCGGCGTGAATATTAGCTTAATATCCTCCCCCGCCGCATAGGAGAGCTGTTCCTCAATCTCAGGAGTATGCCTGTGTGTTCCAACGCCGTATGCCTTAATGCTCTCATTGACCTCACAGTACAGGTTGGCAACCTTAGCTCCTCTTCCTGCTCCTGAGGTTCCCGACTTAGCATCAATAATGATTGACTGCGGATTAATAAGTCCTTCTTTTACAAGAGGATAAATTGAAAGTATCGAACACGTCGTATAACAACCCGGATTGGCAAGTATTCTCGTATTCTTAATCTTATCACGGTTGAGTTCGCAAAGTCCGTATACCGCTTCAGCTATATACTGAGGTGCCGCATGTTCAAGCTTATACCACTCCTCGTACACCTTCACATCCTTCAGTCTGAAATCGGCACTCAAATCAATAATCTTTACCTTAGATAAAATATCATCATTCACAAGTGATGCGCATAGTCCCTGCGGAGTCGCCGTAAAAATCACGTCCACCTGTGAAGCCAGCTCCTCCATATTATCATCCCTGCACACATCATCAACCAGCTTAAACATATTCTGATAAACCTGTGAATACTTCTTATCTATATAGCTTCTTGAGCCATACCATACAATCTGAACATCCTTATGTCCAAGCAAAAGCCTTACGAGTTCATTTCCCGCATAGCCTGTAGAACCGATAATACCAACCTTTACCATAGCATGCATCTCCTGTCTTTTATTTTTTATAAATATACATCATTTATGAATATTATGCAATAGAAAATTGAAAAAAACTGGATAAACTATTGCATAAAATGTATTTTTGATGTATATTTAGTTCAGTGTTTGCCACATGGCGTATACAGACGCACAGGACGCATACATAAGTACCCATATCAGGAGGAATATTAATAATGAAAGACAAAGTTATTCTCGCGTATTCCGGCGGTCTTGATACCACCGCAATTATCCCTTGGCTTAAAGAAAACTACAATTATGATGTAGTATGCTGCTGTATCGATGTAGGTCAGGAAAGTGAGCTTGAAGGACTTGAGGAGAGAGCTAAGCTTTCCGGAGCTGAGAAATTATACATTCTTGATGTTGTTGATGAGTTCGTTGACGACTATATCATGCCTACGGTTATGGCTGATGCAGTTTACGAGCACAAGTATCTTCTCGGTACATCCTTTGCACGTCCGCTCATTGCCAAAAAGCTTGTTGAGATTGCACGCAAGGAAAATGCCGTAGCTATCTGCCACGGTGCAACAGGTAAGGGAAACGATCAGGTTCGTTTCGAGCTTTCCATCAAGGCATTGGCACCTGACATCAAGATTATCGCACCATGGAGATGCAATGACACATGGAAGATGCAGTCACGTCAGGACGAGATTGATTACTGTAAGGCACACGGAATCGATCTTCCGTTCTCGGCAGACAACAGCTACAGCCGCGACCGCAATATCTGGCACATCAGCCATGAAGGTCTTGAGCTTGAGGATCCTGCAAATGAGCCTAACTACGACCACCTTCTCGTGCTCGGTGTATCACCTGAGAAGGCTCCTGATGAGGCTGAATATATATCACTGACATTTGAGAAGGGTCGTCCTGTCTCACTCAATGGCGAGAAGATGAAGGCTTCCGATATCTTAAGAAAGTTAAACAAGCTCGGCGGAAAGCATGGCATCGGTATTGTTGATATTGTTGAGAACCGTGTTGTAGGCATGAAGAGCCGTGGTGTATATGAGACACCGGGAGGAACTATCCTTATGGCAGCTCATGAACAGCTTGAGGAGCTTATTCTCGACCGCGACAGCCTCTCATTCAAGAAGGGAATCTCCGAGAAGTTCGCCAACATCGTATACGAAGGCAAGTGGTTCACCCCTCTTCGCGAAGCATGCCAGGCATTCGTGGAGTCCCTTGATGAAAAGGTGACAGGCGAAGTTAAGATGAAGCTGTACAAGGGCAATATAATCAAGGCAGGCACAACAAGCCCTAACTCACTCTACAGTGAGACACTCGCAAGCTTCACAACAGGTGAGCTCTATGACCACCACGATGCCGAAGGCTTCATCAACCTCTTCGGTCTTTCAATGAAAGTTCGCGCCATGTTAGAGGAGAATAAGTAATGAAAACCATCGATATTGTTGTTCCATGCTATAACGAACAGGAAGTCATCGCTGCTTTCTATGAGGAGACTTCCAAGCATGTCGCAGCTATCAATAATTACTCTTTCAGATACATTTTTGTAAATGATGGGAGCAGGGACAACACCCTGCTCCTTCTAAAGGGACTTGCCGCAGACCACGATGATGTACGGTATGTCTCTTTTTCGCGTAATTTTGGTAAAGAAGCTGCAATGTTTGCCGGACTTAAAAACAGCACCGCGGACTATGTAATCGTAATGGACGCCGATTTACAGCACCCGCCCGCACTCTTCCCTAAGCTAATCGAGGGTATTGAGGAGGGACATGACTGCTGTGCCGCATACAGAACCACAAGAACTGGCGAGCGCAAAATCAGAAGTGCCTTTTCACAGTCCTTCTACAAGCTTAACAACAGGCTCACCAACACCAAGATGCCTTACGGTGCCGTCGATTACCGCATCATGTCAAGACAGATGGTCGACAGCCTTGTAGCACTCCCTGAAAAAGAACGCTTTTCGAAGGGACTTTTCTGCTGGGTCGGATATGATACAAAATGGATTCCTTATGAAAACGTCGAGAGGACATTAGGTACAACAAAATGGAAATTCTCCGGACTGGTAAAATATGCTCTCGATGCCATCATATCATTCTCCGTCGCCCCGCTTCGCATGCTCTCGATCATCGGAGCGTCGATAAGCTCGATAGCTCTTTTATATGGTCTGTATCTGCTTATAAAGACACTTGCATTCGGCAAGGATCTCCCGGGCTATGCATCAACCATAATAATCCTGCTGTTCCTTGGAGGCATAATAGAACTCAGTATAGGAATTATAGGTGAATACCTCGCCAGAATTTTTACGGAGGTAAAGCAGCGTCCTATATATATTGAAAAAGAGAGCAACCTTGATAAAGATAAGGATAAGAATTGTAATGAAAAATCTGATAAATAAAATAATTAAAAAATTTTTCACCCGTGAGGTCATAAGCTATCTCATTTTCGGTGTGCTGACAACGGTTGTAAGCTTCGTATTCTACTGGCTGTTCACCGATGTTTTAGGGATATACTATATTACCGCGAATGTAATTTCGTGGTTTTTTGCTGTAGCTTTTGCATATGTGACAAATAAGCTTTTCGTGTTTGAGAGCAAAAGCTGGGAACCTATCCTTGTGTTAAAGGAGATATTGTCCTTCGGTGCCGCTAGAGTGCTTTCGCTTCTCTTTGAGACAGGCTTCTTAGCACTCACCGTAGAAATACTCGGCGTTCCAAAGCTTATTGCAAAGGTTATTGCCGCCGTATTTGTGGTAATTATCAACTATATTGCAAGTAAATTGTTTATTTTCAAAAAGAAAAAATAGGGGTTATAAATATCATGAAATTCAAAGAAAAAATCAAATCAATACATCCGATGTATTTAGTTTCTTTTTTCCTTCCGCTAATCATTATGATTGCAATATTTGCTGTCCGCGGAATCTATCCGTTTGGAGACAACGTATATCTGCGGTCGGATATGTACCATCAATATTGTCCATTTTTTTCCGAACTATGGGATAAAATCCGTAACGGCGGAAGTCTTTTTTATTCATGGGAAATAGGGCTTGGGTCCAACTTTGCCGCACTTTACGGTTACTATCTGTCAAGCCCGCTTAATTGGTTCATTGGCTTTTTCCCTCATGAATATATGATTGAGATGATGAATATAATCATTCTTCTCAAGCTTGCTTTGGCGTCCGTCGCTTTCACATACTACATTGAAAAGCGTTTCAAGCTCAGCAATATAACAATATCAATTTTCAGTATGTTCTATGCTCTGTCAGGATTCACTGCCGCGTTCAGCTGGAACCTCATGTGGTTTGACTGCGTTCTTCTGCTGCCGCTCGTACTCCTCGGACTCGAACGTCTCGTGAATGAGGATAAAGGTATTCTCTATACCATAACGCTCGGACTTACGATACTTTCCAACTACTATATAGCAATTATGGTATGCATAAGCCTTGTATTCTACTTTTTCGTGCTGCTTGTCACCATGCCCGTGCCTGAAAAGAAGACAGTCTATCTCCAGAAAATAGGATATTTCACCATCTTTTCCGTGTTAGCCGGTGCAATGTCAGCCGCCATATTGCTTCCTGAATTATATGCACTTGGTCTTACCGCATCAAGCGATATAAGCTTTCCAAAGACGCTGACACAATATTTTTCCGTTGTCACCGTACTTAACCGACAGCTCGCTGATACCGAGGTGTGCATAGGTCTTGAGCACCTGCCTAACATATATTGCGGTGTCGCTGTATTTTTACTCTACCCGCTCTATATTTTTAACAGGAAAATAAACTTGAGGGAAAAGATAGCAAAATCCGTACTGCTTTTTATCTTTATCTTCGCCTTCAGCTTTAACATACCTAACTTTATATGGCATGGATTCCACTATCCTAACTCACTTCCTGCAAGACAGTCGTTCATCTATGTTTTCATACTTTTAACGATGTGCTTTGATGCCTATAAGGATATGAAGGACTACACAGGAAGCCAGATTGCAAAATCCTTCGGTCTTTTCCTGATTTATCTTCTGTGGCTTGACCACACAAAGGGTGAGAATGATCCGGGATATGCCATACTATTCGTGAACGCTTTGTTCATGCTTTTGTATGTCATAATCGCATTTATCTATAAAAAGAATAAACTTAAAATACACTATATCGTGTTCATGCTCTTCTGTGTAACCTGTATTGAATGTACTATGAATATGGAAGAGACAGGCTACAGTACAACGGGACGAAGTGCTTATCTGAGGGATTACGATTCCGTGGAATCGCTTGTATCCGAGGCTGCCGCCGAAGATAATTCCTTCTATCGTATAGCCAAAGCATTCGGCTACCGTTCTAAGAACGATGCCGCATGGCACAATTTCAACAGTGCAAGCGTATTTTCTTCCACCGCTTATGCAGGTGCTACCGATCTGTTTGGACGATTAGGGCTTGAACATTCCATGAACGCTTATGCCGATCATGGTGCAACACCTCTTGTCTACTCAATGTTCGACATAAAATATATTTTAAGCAGCAAAGTATTGAATGACAATTACACGCTTGAGCTTGTCGACTCCATTGACGACGAATATCTGTACCGCGCAAAGTACACTCTTCCGCTCGGATATATGGTAACCTCGACTATAAACGAAGATTGGAACTACAAGTCGAGCAATCCTTTCTCGGTTCAAAATGATTTTGTAATTGAAAACACCGGAATATCTTCTCTGTTTACCACAATAGATTTCAATGACTCAGGCAAAGAGGGAATCACAATTAATGTCGATAGAGATGAATATGTGTATGTATATATAGGCAACAAGTCCGTAAAAACCGCTAAAGTTTCCATAGGTGAAGACACGGAAAACTTTGCTGGAATAAATCACGGAAGAATAGTCGACCTCGGATGGCAGAGTGCAGGAACTGTCATCAAAATCACTGACAAAGACGGAGAGGAAACCTTAAACGCAATGGTCTACACGATGAATCCCGACAAGTTCATTGAAGCATATAATATTTTAAATGCACATGGACTTAATGTAACGGACTACTCAGATACAGCCATTACAGGTACAATCACAGTCAGCGAACCGGGAATTCTCATGTTCTCCATACCTTACGACCCAAGCTGGTCGCTCAAGGTCAACGGTGTTAAGACTGACACAATTGAAGTGGCCGAGGCTCTTCTTGGTGTAAGCTTAGAACCAGGTGAATATACCATTGAGCTTTGCTTCACGCCGAGAGGATTTAAATTAGGACTTATCATAAGTATCATTTCAGTATTTATAATCTTTATCATCTACTGCTTCTATCGCAAGGAGGCAGGAAAAGGTTTCCTGCCGTTTACCAAAGCAAAGGAAATCAAGGCAGATGAAGCAATCGCAGACAGCACTGAAACTGCTGAAAATACAGAGGGTTCTGAGAATATAGAAGATAAAGAAAACACAGATATTACACAATAAAAAAATACAACTCAACGGAGGACACAGCCATGAAGCTCTGGGGCGGACGTTTCACAAAAGAAACTAATCAATTAGTAAACAACTTTAACGCGTCACTTCCTTTTGACAGAAGATTCTACAGACAGGACATTGAGGGAAGCATCGCGCACGTCACAATGCTTGCAAAGCAGGGAATTTTGACTGAGGATGACGAGAATGCCATCATAGGTGGACTCACTTCAATAAGAAATGATTTGGACAACGGAACACTTGAATTTGATGAGAATGCCGAGGATATCCACAGCTTCGTGGAGGCTGAGCTTATATCACGAATCGGCGATGCCGGAAAGCGCCTCCATACAGGAAGAAGCCGCAATGACCAGGTAGCTCTCGACATGAGACTCTACACACGCGATGAGCTCACACAGACAGACGAGCTTTTAAAAGGTCTTCTCAAGGTTATCTTACGCATAATGAAGGAAAATATTGAGACATATATGCCTGGCTTCACGCATCTTCAGAAGGCTCAGCCAATCACTGTTGCCCACCATTTCGGTGCGTACTTTGAAATGTTCTCCCGTGACAGAAGCCGTATTGCGGACATATACAAGAGAATGAACTACTGCCCTCTCGGTGCGGGAGCACTCGCAGGAACCACATACCCTCTTGACCGCGAATACACTGCTTCACTGCTCGGTTTTTCCGGTGCTACCGCCAACAGCATTGATTCCGTGTCGGACAGGGACTACCTTATTGAATACCTCAGCGCAATGGCGACAATAATGATGCACTTAAGCCGTTTTTCCGAGGAGATTATCATCTGGAACTCCAACGAATACCGCTTCATCGAGCTCGATGACGCTTACAGCACCGGAAGCTCGATAATGCCTCAGAAGAAGAACCCTGATATTGCAGAGCTTGTCCGTGGAAAGACAGGTCGTGTATACGGTGCACTCATGTCCCTTCTCACTACGATGAAAGGACTTCCTCTCGCGTACAACAAGGATATGCAGGAGGACAAGGAGCTCACCTTCGATGCAATCGATACCACAAAGGGCTGCATACTCCTCTTCACCGGAATGCTTGACACAATGACTTTTAACAAAGATGTCATGGAAAAAAGTGCAATGGCAGGCTTCACCAACGCAACCGATGCAGCAGATTATCTCGTAAATCACGGTGTCCCATTCCGTGATGCCCACGGCATAATAGGTCAGATAGTGCTTTACTGTTTAGACAAGGGCATTTCCATTGATGAAATGAGCCTTGATGAGCTAAAATCAATCTGCCCTGTGTTTGAAAATGATATCTATGATGCAATCTCATTAAAGACCTGCGTTGAGAAGAGACTCACCAAGGGTGCTCCAAGCCCTGCCGCCATGAAGGAAGCCATTGCAAAGTATGAGGAATATCTGAGTGAGTAAGCAGCTTTTACTGTTTCTCAAGCTTCTTTTTCTCCCGCATTGTACATATCACATGATGCATTGCGGCACAAGGATGATAAAGCATCATTCTTGGTCCGGAGAAACGCATGACTTCGCGTATTTTCTCACGCATCTCTGGCTTATAGCAGTGAACCTTGCAGTTGGAACAGAAAGTCTTATTCTCCATGAACGGACAATGTTCACTCCTGCTTCTTGCATAGCTTTCAAGCTCTGCGCATTCTGCGCAGAGCTCTTTTTTTGTGCCGTGTTTTTTATTGCAATACAGCTTTATCATCAGTGAAACCATAGCCTTTTCCACCTCACGCTTGGCGGCAATATCCTTATTTTTCATAATACATTATTTCCTCATTTATAGATATTAGGATTCAGGTGTCAAAACGTGCTCTATGAACTTAATCGTGTATAGCATGTTAT